>OLQK01000099.1_pt1 | contig 108439 bp, 94 predicted proteins | sample 1672501 | NCBI WGS metagenome assembly OLQK01 (sample SAMEA3136693, study PRJEB25190) | human gut metagenome | biome: human gut; feature: human-associated habitat; material: faeces | place: Austria | collected 2013
AGCGCCACCTTGCCAAGGTGGAGGTAGCGAGTTCGAGCCTCGTCGGCCGCTCCAATACGAAGCCATCGTTGATGCAGAAATGCAAAAACGATGGCTTTTTTGTTGTTTCCCGTTACGGCTCCTTCCTGTGAAAAAAGAAAAGCCGGAAAATCCGCAGATTTTTCGGCTTTTGCAAATATGAAAATAATGATTCCGCTGATATTGTCGGAGCGCAATCTGTGCGCGGAGACAATTTTAAATCGTTTCTTACAGGATCACATTTTTAATGAGCAGCGAAATGCTGCCGTCGTCGCTGTGCAGAAACTCTACTTCATTTTCCGAGTTCAGCAGCTCGGTGGGGATCTTCACCTCAATGCCGTTGGCGGTGTGGATGCTGTGGCTCTCCATGCGGCGGATGCGCGCAGGGGTCACAGTCACGGGCTGCTCAGGCGCTTCCAGCACATCACTCTTTTCCACATAATCATCAAAGGGCACGGCGGCAAGGGGATATTCCTCTTCCAACTGCTGACGCACCTGCTGGATGGATACCTGATTGTCGTTGTCTGCGGCCTGATTGGCGATCAGCATCGCGACCTGAGCCTCTACGTGGGGCTGATCTGCGTAGTTTTCCTGCACGGCCTGCACGGCGGCTTCCTGAATGGCCTGCAGCTTTTTCTTTTCCGGCTGGGCGGTGGTGTACTGGAACACTACCGTGGAAAGGTAAAAATCCTTGTGGCCGTCGATGTCGAACTTTTTTTCCAGCAGCTTCATGGAGTAATCGGTCAGGTTGACAAGGGCACCTTCCTCCACCTTGCCGCTCTGGCTGGGCAGGCAGGCCCGCTGCTGTATGATGGAGTTCACCGGGGCACCCTCCACATTCTCGGTGTAGTGGGTGTAGCCGTTTTTGTAGTTCAACTTCAGGATGCCCAGCCACGGCTCACCATCGCGGGTAAAATCCACCACGGCAAGGTCTGCCCCCGGAATGGTGGTGTGCGCGTGCATGTAGTCGAACAGAACGCCCGCGATGCGGCAGGAGAGGTCCACAAAATCGTGGTTGTGCTCCAGCTCGTTTTTAAAGGCGGAATCCGGCAGCGGGCGGCACTGGCGGATATCGTCGCTTGCAAGCAGCTTTTCGATGTGGTACTGGAAATAGGCGGTCTTTTCGGCGGTCATTTCCATGCCGCTGCCGCTGAGTACAGGCGCATCCATGGTGGTGTCCAGCACGTGCAGAATGGCCTGATGAATGATGATCTCCATGGGAGTTACCTCGTTTTTATAAGAATCTCTTTGGCATACAGTATAGCACAGCCCGGCCCAAAAGGCGAGAGCACATCTTGTAAACCGCCTGCAGGAATGCTACAATAAGGGCAGAAAACCACGCAGGAAAGGGGACAAAAACCATGGAATTCCGTGATAAGCCAATGGAAAACCTCATCCGCCTTCAGGAAAAGGATATCTGCAAAAATGCCCGCGCGCTGCTGCTGGACGGTGAGAGCATCGTGGGTGCCTACAAGACGGTGCGCGATCAGGTGATCTTTACCACCCACCGCATCATCATGGTGGATATGCAGGGCGTTACTGGAACCCGGCAGCAGATCTTTGTGCTGCCGTACCGCAAGGTGCTGCACTTCGGGATCCAGACGGCAGGCTTTGGCGACCCGGTGCAGGCATCGCAGCTGACCGTCTGCTTTGCGGACGCACACGAGGCAAAGTTCGGCTTTATCGGCCAGCAGGAACTGTTTGCGGTCGCCAACGCCATCAGCCGGTGCATCCTGTAAATAACTCCTTTAAAACAGCAGGCTCCCCGCCCGAGACCGGACAGGGAGCCTTTTGCTGTATATAAAATAGGAGAATGGCAGAATTAGCAGCAGCTTGTTTTGCGCACCAGCTGTTCGTGCATGAATACCATGAGCACCAGCAGTGCCAGCAGGTAAAAAGGGAACAGTGCCGGAGTGATGTTGTTTGCCAGCAGGCCGAACAGCGGCGGCATGGCCAGATTGCCCAAATAGGCGCTTGCCATCTGGATGCCGATGACCGCCTGCGATCTGTCCGCGCCGAAGTGTTCCGGCGTGGAGTGGATGATGCTGGGATAGATGGGCGCACAGCCCAGCCCTACCAGAACAAGACCGCTCAGGGCAAGGATCTGCGGCCCGGGCAGCAGCAGAGCCAGCACCCCTGCGGCCAGAATGCACTGACCCATGCGGATCATCTGCGTATCGTTGAATTTCAGGGTCAAAAAGCCGCAGGCGGCGCGCCCGGCAGTGATGCCGATGTAGAACAGGCTGGCAAAGCTGGCGGCAGTGCCGGCGGCAACGCCTTTCGTCAGTGTGAGGTAGCTGCTGGCCCATAGACCGGCCGTGGTCTCCAATGCACAGTAGCAGAAGAAGCACAGCATCACCTCTCTGGCACCCGGCAGACGGAATACCTGTCCAAGGCTCAACGCCTGCGTCGAAGCAGTTTCGGTGTCGGTGCCTGCAGTACGGCTCTGCCATAGCGGCAAACTGAAAAAGAGCACTGCGCTCAGCAGGATCTGGAACAGGGCAATGTACCGGTAGCCGGATGTCCACGGCCCGCCGCCTGCCAGCACCCGGCCCATGACCATGGGGCTGATCATGGTGCCGATGCCCCACATGCAGTGCAGCCAGCTCATGTGGCGGCTTTTATAATGTAAGGCAACATAGTTGTTCAGGGCCGCGTCCACGCTGCCTGCACCCAGCCCATAGGGCACGGCCCACAGGCAGAGCATCCAGAACTGTGTGGAGACCGAAAAGCCGAACAGCGCGGCAGCTGTCATGGCCACACTGAGGGCGGTCACTTTTCCGGTGCCCAGCGCACGGGTGAGCCGGTCGCTGTTCAGGCTGGAAACAATGGTGCCAAAGGAGATGATCATGGAGATCAGCCCCGCATAGGACACCGGCACACCGAGCACCGGATACATGGAGGGCCACGCCGACCCCAGCAGGGAATCCGGCAGGCCCAGACTGATGAACGAGATGTAAATGATCGGAAGCAGAAGCTGTACCATAAATCTTGAGTTCCTCCGGGAAGCGTGTTATACTTGCAATGCATCTTGTACTTTGCTGATGTAATAATATCACACATCAGGGCTGAATATTAGGATAAAAACGCCCGATTGATACAACAAAACCGGCGCGGATGCGGATGTGCACCTTGACGGAAAGGAGATGGCTGATCGTGGCATTTCAGACCAGCTGTGCAGCAGCGGGCGGGCTCAACTGCCTGCCGGATGTTGTGGCGGATGACGAGGGCAGGGAACTGGTGCAGCACGGCAGCGCACTGTTTCCTATTGCCTGCTATGAAGAGGACCTCAAAAGCTACTCGGTAGCATGGCATTGGCATGAAGAGTTTGAATACATCCTTGCCGTAAAAGGCCCGCTGGCGGTGGACGTGAGCAAAGCCCGGCTGGTTTTGCAGACCGGGCAGGGCGTGTTTGTCAATTCCGGAGTGTTCCATGCGGTGGAGCAGGCTGAGATCGGGGATGCCCTGCTGCATTCCGGGGTATTCCATCCGCGCCTGATCGGCGGCATGGATACCATCTTTTGGCAAAAGCTCGTACACCCGCTGCTTCAGCCGGGAGCACCGGCGTTCTTTCTGCTGGACGAGGCAGACGACGGGCAGAAGGCCGTGCTCTGCCATTTGCGGGAAGTCTGGGACGCAGTGGCCCAAGAGGTCTTTGACTATGAGAATCAGGCGCGGTACCATCTTTCGGCGGCGGTGCATCTGCTGGGAATGCAGTGCGAGGGTGGAAAAACAAAGGTCTCTCAGCAGGAGCAGATCGCGGCCCAGCGCATGAAACAGGTGCTGCGTTTTGTGGAAGAGCATTATGCTGAGGAACTGAACGTGGAGCGCATTTCCGACTGCGTGGCCCTGAGTGAGAGCGCCTGCCTGCGCAGCTTCCGGCAGCTGCTGGGGATCACACCCATCCAGTATGTCAAGCAGTACCGCATTGAAAAGGCCGCCGAGCTGCTGCTTTCCACCAGCATGAAGATTGGCGAGATCGGTGCCGACTGCGGCTTTTCGGATACCAGCTACTTTACAAAGACCTTCCGGGAGATCAAGCACTGCACGCCCAGAGAGTACCGCCAGAAGTTTGCAGGAAGAGAGCAGTCTCTTTCAAGGCGGGACGGCGGCAGAGCCAGTGCACCGGCTGAAACAGCGTTATAAAAAGGAGAATCGGAAACAATGCAGCGTAGTTTGACCAAAGGCCCCATCACCGGCAGCATTTTGCTGTTTGCTCTGCCGCTGATGCTGGCCTATCTGCTTTCGGCCACGCCGCTGGGCGTTACCGGCATCTGGCTCAGCGTGCCCATCGGCTGGGCGCTGGCAGATATCATCGGCATTGGGTACTATTTAAAAAAGAAGCGGTGACGGCAGGGGGAAAAGAAGATGGTCGACCATATCAGGATCCGCGGCGCGCGGGTGCACAACTTGAAAAACGTGAATGTGGATGTGCCGCTGGGCAAAATCGTGGGTGTGGCGGGCGTGTCCGGTTCGGGCAAGTCCAGCCTTGCGCTGGGCGTGCTTTACGCCGAAGGCTCCCGCCGGTATCTGGACGCACTTTCCACCTATACGCGCCGCCGCATGACGCAGGCGGCAAAGGCATCGGTGGACGAAGTGCTGTATGTTCCGGCTGCACTGGCACTGCATCAGCGGCCCGCTGTGCCGGGCATCCGCAGCACCTTTGGTACCGGAACGGAACTGCTGAACAGTCTGCGCCTGATGTTCTCCCGTCTTTCCAGCTATCCCTGCCCGCAGTGCGGCCGCTGGCTGGAACCCAGCCTTGCCGTGGCGGCAGAAAAGCCGCTGCTCTGCCCGCAGTGCGGTGCCAGCGTGCGCGCGCTTTCCGCTGAAGAATTTGCCTTCAACAGTCAGGGTGCCTGCCACACCTGCAGCGGTACCGGCATGGTGATGACCGTGGACGAGAGCACCCTTGTGCCGGACGATTCTCTTACGATCGACGAAGGTGCCGTGGCCCCGTGGAAGAGCCTGATGTGGTCGCTGATGGTGGATATCTGCCGGGAGATGGGCGTGCGCACCGATGTGCCCTTCCGCGACCTGACCGACCGGGAAAAGGATATCGTTTTCCATGGCCCGGCGGAGAAGAAGCACATTTTTTATCATAACAAAAATTCCAATCAGGCCGGGGAGCTGGATTTTACCTATTTCAATGCCACCTATACCGTGGAGAACGCCCTCTCCAAGGTCAAGGATGAAAAGGGCATGAAGCGGGTGGAAAAGTTCCTGCGGCAAGGCATTTGCCCGGACTGCGGCGGCACCCGGCTGTGTAATGCGGCTCGTACCCCAAAGCTGCGGGGCATCACGCTGGACAAGGCTTGTCAGATGACTCTTGTGCAGCTTACCGATTGGGTGGCGGGTGTGCCGGACAGTCTGCCGGAAGAGATGCGGCCCATGGCCCGCAATATCTGCGAATCCTTCCAGACGGCAGCGGCACGGCTGCTCTCGCTGGGCCTTGGCTACCTGACGCTGGACCGCTCCGCGTCCACTCTTTCCACCGGTGAGCGCCAGCGGATGCAGCTGGCCCGTGCGGTGCGCAACCGTACCACCGGTGTGCTCTATGTGCTGGACGAGCCGTCCATCGGCCTGCATCCTTCTAACATTGAAGGCCTGACCGATGTGATGCACGACCTTGTGGCCGACGGCAACTCGGTGGTGCTGGTGGATCACGATACCCAAATTTTAAAGGAAGCTGACTGGCTGATCGAGATGGGGCCGGAAGCCGGTGCAAAGGGTGGACATGTGATCGCGCAGGGCAGCATTCCGAAAATTGAACAGAACGCGGCTTCTCAGATCGGCCCGTTTCTTGCAGGCAGGGCGGGGGTGAATGCCCGGCCTCATGTGCCGGAAAATGAACTGTTTGCACAGGGCCGCATCCATCTGGCAACCTCGGCCATCCATACTGTGAAGCCGCTGGAACTGGAACTGCCCAAGGGGCGGCTGACCGTGGTTACGGGTGTGTCCGGCAGCGGCAAGACCACCCTGATTTTGGAAAGCCTGGTCCCGGCCTTGCAGGCAAAGGTGAACGGCACAGCCCTGCCAGCGCATGTGAAAAGCGTGGAGGCCGAGGAAATTGCGCAGGTGAAGCTGATCGATGCAACGCCCATCGGCATCAATGTGCGCTCCACCGTGGCCACCTATGCCAATGTGCACGATGAGCTGCGCAAGCTGTTTGCCAAAACGCAGGATGCCAAAAACCACGGCTATAAGGCGGGCGATTTCTCCTACAACACCGGTAAGCTGCGGTGCCCCACCTGTGACGGCACCGGCGTCATCAGTTTGGATGTGCAGTTTTTGCCGGACGTAGAAGTGCCCTGCCCGGACTGCGGCGGTTCGCGTTACAGCCGGGAAGCGGCGGCAGTGAAGCTGCCCACGGCGAACGGCGAACCAGCCTCCATGGCCGACCTGATGGACATGGATGTGTCCACTGCATTGGAAGCCTGTGCGGACTGTAAGCTTGTGCGCCAGCGCCTGCAGGTACTGAAAGAATTGGGCCTTGGCTACCTGACCCTTGGCGAGGAGACACCCAGCCTTTCCGGCGGCGAAGCCCAGCGGCTGAAGCTTGCCAGCGAGATGGGCAAGGGGCAGGCAGACAGTGTGTTCGTGTTCGATGAACCCACCATCGGCCTGCATCCGCTGGATGTACAGACCCTGCTGGGTGTGTTCCAGAAGCTGATCGGGAACGGTGCCACCGTGGTGGTCATTGAGCATGATCTGGATGTGATCCGCAATGCGGATTACCTTGTGGATATGGGGCCGGGCGGCGGCGATGCCGGCGGACGCATCGTGGCGGCAGGTACGCCGGAACAGGTGAGACAGAACCCGGAGAGCATCACCGGGCGGTATATCTGATAGAAAAAGCAACGCCCGCCGGGTCTCCCCGGCGGGCGTTCTCTGTACGGCGATAAAACTTACCGCTTGATATCGTAGTTCATGTTCATCAGGTTGCGGATAGTGCTCACATCATCGGTGATGTTGGCATCGCCGTGGATGGTGTGCTTGATAGCACTGCTTGCCACCGCAAAGTTGATCATATCCATGGCTCTGTAGTTGTGCAGCATGGCGTAGATCAGGCCGCTGGCAAAGGCATCGCCGCCGCCCACGCGGTCAAGGATATTAAAGGTGAACAGCTTGCTCTCGAAGGTGTGGCCGTCGTACCACATGAAGGCCTTCAGGCTGTTCTCGCTGCCGCTGTGCGCATAACGCACATGGCGGGCAATGCACTTGAGGTTGGGATACCGCTCGATGAAGTGCTGGAAAATCTCGTCCTGCTGCTCATAGCTGGGCTGCAGAGGCACGCCGTCCTTCCAGTCGCCCTTGGAGTGGTCGCTCTCATCCTTCCACAGGTGGTACGGCTCAATGCCAAGCAGCACATCCACATAGGGCAGGCACTCGGTGCAGAAATCGCGGGCTTCTTCCCAGCTCCACAGGGTGGAGCGGAAATTGCCGTCGAAGCTGACGGTCAGGCCCTTGTTTTTGGCGACCTTGAGCATATCCAGAATGAGGGTGCGGCAGTTGGGTGCCAGTGCCGGGGTGATGCCGCTCAGGTGCAGCCAGTCGTAGCCGTCCAGCAAAGCATCCAGATCCACCTGCGAGAAATCGTACTCGGTAATGGCACTGTGCTTGCGGTCATAGATGACCTTGGACGGGCGGATGCCGTAGCCGGTCTCCAGATAATAAGTACCCAGACGGTTGGAAGGAGTCTCGTTCGGCTCGGTCAGGATCATAGGGGTGCAGTGCACGTCGTTGGAACGCAGCCAGCGCACGGCGCTCTTGCCCAGACTGTTGTTGGGCACCACGCTGAAGAAGGTGCTGTCCACACCAAGGTTAGCCAGTGCCAGTGCAATGTTGGCCTCGCTGCCGCCGTAGCTGGCCTCAAAGCCGGATGCCATACGGATCTTCTCGTAGTTCGGCGGGGTCAGGCGCAGCATGATCTCACCGCAGGTGATGAATTTCTGGCCGGTGGTATCGTTGCCAAGGATCGGGTTGAAATGTTCCATAACGCTCCTCCTGATATTTACAGCTCATCAGAGTTCTGTTAACACATCGTTGTATCCATTATAATCCGGCCCGGATGGGATTGCAAGCATTTCCGCGGGGATGCAAGAGAAAATAATCAGCCTTTTTTGGGAGATTTGACGAATTCATACCCCTGTCAAATCGAAAGAAGGCGTATACTCTTCCTTTGCGCTGCTCTTCTGCTGCATGTAGCCCTGCACCAGTCCCTTATCCATGGCATAGTTGACCACCCGGCGGTATTCATAGGTGGTAATGCGCCGTCCGATGCCGTGCTCTGCGGCTTTGTAAAACGGTGTGTACTGGCTCATGACGCTGGGGATGAAGCACTCGGGGTCTGCATCGTTCCACGCGGCCATCTGGTCAAGCACCGCAAAGCTGTCGTCAACATGGCCGGGCAGGGCAAGGTGCCGCAGAATGACCCCCTTTTGCAGGATGCCCTCTGCATTGAACACCGGGTGCCCGGCCTGTGCCATCATGGCTTCAATGGCGGGCTTTGCCTGCGCAAAATAGTCCGGTGCAGAGGAAAGCTCTGCCGAGAGGGCGGAGGAGACGTATTTCAGGTCGGCCAGCCAGATGTCGATGTATCCGCGCCATGCTTCCACGCTTTCCACCGTTTCGTAGCCGCCGGTGTTGCATACGATGGGCAGATGCAGGCCCTTAGCCCGGGCAATATCCAGCGCGGCAATGATCCAGGGCCGCCACTGGCCGGGTGTGACCAGATTGATGTTGTTGGCACCCTGCTCCTGCAGATTCAGGAAAATCTCTGCCAGATGTTCCACGCTGATCTCCTTGCCAAGGCCCTCGGCGCTGATGGGATAGTTCTGGCAGAAGCAGCATTTGAGGGTGCAGCCGGAAAAGAACACCGTGCCGCTGCCCTTTGTGCCGCTGATGCATGGCTCCTCCCAGTAGTGCAGGGCAGCGCGGGCTGCTTTTAAGGCGCCACCCGCGCCGCAGAAACCGGTGCGCCCGGCAGCACGGTCGGCCCCGCACCGGCGCGGGCAGAGGGTGCAGGAAGAGGGAACGGAGACGAAATCGCTTTTCGGCATAATATCCAAAGTCCTTTGCTGAAAGTTTGTCAGCCCCAGTATACCACTTTTCGCCCCGGACGTGCTATACTATAAGATAAGGAAAAAATAATACATATGGAAAGCAACATCTTTGCAAGGTCCGTGTGGCGGACTGCGGCGGAGAGAACGTTGTGATGGAGGAGACCATGCGCACCGAAACCGATGAGATCCGCGATAATCTCAAGTACCTGACCCTGCTCTCGCGGGATTATCCTTCGCAGGCGGCGGCAGCCAGCGAGATCATCAGCACGCAGGCACTGCTCAAGCTGCCCAAGGGTACCGAGCACTTCATGAGCGACCTGCACGGCGAGAATGAAGCTTTTGTGCATATTCTGAATTCCGCTTCCGGTGTCATTCGCGAAAAAGTGGATCAGGTGCTGGGCGATACCGTGCCGAAGCATACCCGCGCCGAGCTGGCAACGCTGATCTATTACCCCAACGAAAAGCTGCCCCAGCTCAAGGCACGCTGTACCAGTGAGGAAGCGCTGGATCAGTGGTACACCGAAACGCTGCTGAGTCTCATTGATATCTGCCGTCTGGTGTCCTCCAAGCATACCCGCGACCATGTGCGCAGATGCCTGCCTGCCAGCTGCGGCTACATTCTGGACGAGCTGCTCCACGCCCATTTTGAGGATCACGACAAGGATCTGTACTACGGCCAGATCGTGGGCAGCATCATTGAAAATGGCCGTGCCGACCACTTTATCGTGCGGCTGTGCGAGCTGATCAAGCATCTGGCAGTGGACAAGCTGCACATCGTGGGCGACCTGTTCGACCGCGGCCCACGCCCGGATATCATCCTCGATCTGCTCATGCGCCACCACAATGTGGATATCCAGTGGGGCAACCACGATGTAGTATGGATGGGTGCCGCTGCGGGCAGCCCCATCTGCATCTGCACGGTGCTCAAGACCACGCTGGCTTATCATAACCACGGAATGCTGGAGGACTGCTACGGCATCAACCTGCGCCATCTGCAGCGCATGGCCGAGCAGTTCTACGGCAATGATGATCTTTCCATCTGGATGCCTCATACCGATGCGGCCCGCGGCCCCTACACCAGGGGAATGCTGCACCGCTGTGCCGTGATGCACAAGGCCATCAGCATTCTGATGTTCAAGCTGGAGTGCCATGTCATCGACCGCAACCCGGACTTCCAGATGCAGGAGCGAGATTATCTGCGCCGCATCGACTGGGAAAAGCACACGGTAAAGATCGGCGAAAAGGAGTATCCGCTGCGGGATACCTCGTTCCCCACGGTGGACCCCGCCGACCCGGCCGCACTGCACCCGGATGAACAGCTGGTGCTGCGCAAGCTGGTGCAGTCCTTCCGCCAGAGCGAAAAACTGCAGCAGCATGTTGAATTTCTCTATGCAAAGGGCAGCGTGTACCACATTGAGAACGGCAACCTGCTCTACCATGGGGCTGTGCCCATGACCAGCCGCGGCACCTTTGCCATGGAGCGCTTTGAGGGCCGCTACTACTCCGGCCGCGCACTGATGGACTACTGCGATGCCCGCGCCCGCCGGGGCTACTATGCACCGGAAGGCAGCGCTGCCCGCCAGAGCGGACAGGATTTTTTGTGGTATCTGTGGTGCGGCAAGCTTTCGCCGCTGTTTGGCCGCAGTGCCATGACCACCTTTGAGCGGCTCTATATAGAGGACGCTTCCACCCACACCGAGGTGAAGGACCCCTATTATACATGGTATAACGATGAGGCTGTCTGCCGCCGCATTCTGGCCGAGTTTGGCCTGCCCGGTGCCAGCCACATCGTCAACGGCCACGTGCCGGTGCGGGAAAAGAACGGCGAAAGCCCCATCAAGGGCGGCGGACGGCTGGTGGTGATCGACGGCGGTTTCTGCCGTGCCTACCACGAAAAGACCGGCATTGCGGGCTACACGCTGGTGTATTCCAGCCGCACCATGTCCCTGCGCACTCATCAGCCCTTTGAAAGTGCCGAGAAAGCGGTGAAGGATAATCTGGATATCATTTCCCAGAAAAACATTCTGGAAACCGAAAATCATCGCATTCTCGTGGAGGACACCGACGAGGGCGAGGTGCTGCGGGAGCGTGTGCACGACCTCAAGCAGCTGGTGGCTGCCTACCAGCTGGGCTGGATCACTGAGACTCGGTGCGAAGACCACATCTGGTAAAGAAAGCGCAACAGCAATGTATCTGGTTTTTGTAAAATACCTGAAAAAGAAATCAAAATTTTGGAATATCCTGCGCGAAAATGGGCAAAACAGAAAATAATAAAACAACACCAAACGGGGCTTTGCTTTTTTGTGAAAGTTGTGTATAATAAGATAGCTGTACGTGTACGGCCTTATGGCCCATGCACATCAGGCAGCTTTTATGGAAAATGCTTTCAGGAACCTTAACAGGCCTGCGGCTGCGGGCCTCCGACAAGGAGATCATAAAATTGGAGAAATTTGTTATTACGGGCGGCAAGCCCCTGCACGGCGAAGTTACCATTTCGGGTGCCAAAAACGCGGCGGTTGGCATCCTGCCTGCAACCATTCTGGCAGCGGATGTCTGTGTGATCGAGAATCTGCCGGATATCAGTGATGTGGCGGTGAGCCTGAAGATCCTCAGCGTTCTGGGCGCACAGATCAAAATGATCAACCGCAACACCTACGAGATCGACACCACCCATCTGAACGGCACCAACGTCCCGGACGACCTGTCCCGCCAGATGCGCGCCAGCTACTACTTTCTGGGCGCACTGCTGTCCCGTTTTGGCAAGGCTCAGGTGGCCATGCCCGGCGGCTGCAACCTCGGCCCCCGCCCCATTGACCAGCACCTGAAGGTGTTCAGTGCTCTGGGCGCAGAGGACAGCGTGGACTACGGCATGATCAGCGTGCGCGCCAAGGAGATGAACGGTGCACACATCTTCTTTGATAAGGTCAGCGTGGGCGCTACCATGAACGGTATGCTCTCCGCTGTAATGGCCAAGGGCCAGACCATTCTGGAAAACTGTGCCAAGGAACCCCATGTGGTGGATCTGGCAAACTTCCTGAATATGTGCGGTGCGAACATCCGCGGCGCAGGCACCGATGTGATCAAGGTGCGCGGTGTGGAAAAGATGCACGGCTGCACCTACAGCATCATCCCGGATCAGATCGAGGCTGGCAGCTACATGGTGGCTGCTGCTGCCACCGGCGGCGATGTTCTGGTGAAGAACGTCACCCCCAAGCATCTGGAACCCATTACCGAAAAGCTGCGCCGTGCAGGCGTGGAGGTGGAAGAATTTGACGATGCTGTGCGTGTGCGCCGCACCGGCGATATTCTGCCGCTGAAGATCAACACGATGCCGCATCCCGGCTTTCCCACCGACATGCAGCCCCTGATGGGCGTGCTGCTGAGCGTGGCCAAGGGCACCAGCACCGTGACCGAGAGCGTGTGGGATAACCGCTTCCGCTATGTGGACGAGCTGCGCAAGATGGGTGCCAACGTGCAGGTGGACGGTCAGGTGGCTGTGTTTGAGGGCGTGGATAAGCTCACCCCTGCACCGCTGCGCGCACTGGATCTGCGTGCAGGCGCTGCCATGGTGGTGGCTGCGCTGATGGCAGACGGCACCAGCGAGATCGAGGAAATCGGCCACATCGAGCGCGGCTACGAGAATATCGTGGAAAAGCTGCGCGGTCTGGGTGCAGACATCAGCAAGGTGGAGCGTATGCCCGCTGCACTGGATCAGGCACTGTAACTTATAAAAAGCAAACAGCCTGCTGCATATGCGGCGGGCTGTTTTTGAGTGTATCAGAGGTTTTTCATGGCAGAATTCATCTCGTTATATTCGGGTTCCTCCGGCAACAGCAGTGTGGTGCGCTGCGGGCAGCGGTATCTCATTGTGGATATGGGCAAGGGCGTGCGCACTACCTCGGCGGCGCTCAAGGCGCTGGGCCTTGCCGTCAGTGACTGCGACGGCATCCTTGTCACCCACGAGCACAGCGACCATGTGAAGGGGCTTTCCACCTTCCTCAAAAAGAACACGCTGCCGGTGTACGGTGCAGCGGCAACGCTGGATTTTCTGGACAGCAACGGCATTGTACCGGCCAGCTGTGAGCTGCACGAGCTGGAAGGCAGGGAAGAGGACGTGGGCGCGTTTGGCGTGCAGAGCTTTCCCACCAGCCACGATGTGCCCTGTGTGGGCTACCGCATCCACACCCCGGACGGCAAGACCATGACCATTGCAACCGACCTTGGCGTGCTCACGCCGCCGGTGCACGAGGCGCTTTCCGGCTGCGACCTTGTGGCACTGGAGAGCAACTACGACCTGCACATGCTGCGCAGCGGGCCATACCCTTATTACTTACGGGCACGCATTGAAAGCACCCGGGGCCACCTTTCAAACGACGAGTGCTCGGCAAAGCTGCTGGAACTCGTTCAGGAAGGGTGCAAAAAGTTTGCGCTGTGCCATCTTTCGCAGGAGAACAACACGCCTGCGCTTGCCCTGCAGACCGTGTTCAACACGCTGGGCGCGGCGGGCGTTGTGCCGGAGAAGGACTGCATCGTGCAGGCACAGCGCCGCAACGAAATGAGTCCGGTATTAGAGTTTTAAATAAAACAAACGGCAATGCAAATGCATTGCCGTTTGTTTTATTCAGCTGCTTTCTGTGTGCGGATGTCATCGCCTGCAAAAAGGCAGGGGACAAAGGCAGAAAGGCGGCTGGAAATTTTTTCGGTATACAGCTTTTCCAGCAGAGCACCGTCAGTGATGTTGGTGGTGACGATGGTGGGCAGCTTTGCACCCAGCCGGTTGTTGAGCAGACTGTACAGGCTGCTGATGAGGAAGGCGGAGTTGAACTCCGAGCCAAGATCATCCAGAATGAGCAGGTCGGCCCCGGCAGCGGTCTGCATCAGCGTTTCCTCCTCGCCTGCCGGGTCTGCACCAAAGTGCAGCCCTTCCAGCTTGGAGAAAAAGTCCGGGCTGGAAACATAGATCACATCGTAGCCCTTTTCCAGCACGATGCCCGCAATGGCAAGGGCCGCGTGGGTCTTGCCAAGGCCCGCATTGCCAAACAGCATCAGGCTCTCGCTGTGGTGGTCAAACTCTTCCGCGTAGCTGCGCAGGTCTGCCAGCATATCGGCCATGTAAGGGCGGATGGCACCGCCCACCTTTTCATCGGCACGGTTCGGGTAATAGCGCAGCTCCATGGTGTCAAAGCTTGCAATGGACAGGCTGGACAGCGCCTCGATCTCCTTGCGGCGCAGCTGCTGCATCACCTTGTGCACGCACTCACAGGTGCGGCCATTCACGCTGCCGGTGTCCTGACATTTGGGGCAGACAAAGCGCGGCTCCAGTGCATCAGCGGGCCGTCCGCTTTGTGCCAGCAGGGCGGTCAGCTTCTGCTTTGCATCGGCAAGGGCGGCGGCAGCTTCGGTGCGGTCCTTGCCCGCAGCACCGGCCAGTGCGCAGCGGATGCCCCGCACCCGCACCTCTTCTTCTGCATGGCGCAGGGCGGGAATGGCGGCTTCGGCTTCGGCGCGGGCATCCTCGGCTCTGGCTCTGGCCATCTGCCGCCGGGCAGCCACGGTGCGCATGGCTTCCTGATACAGTTCGTTTTTGGTACGCATGGCTCCTCCTTATTCCGGCTTCTTTTTCAACGGACGGCGGCGGGCAGCGTTCTTGAGGAAATCGTTGCCGCTGGGGGCTTCGCGGTCTACCCGGAGGTTCCGGCTTGCGCCTGCAGCAGCCACCGGGCTGCGCACATCGTGCACGGTGCGCAGGCCCTTGGCGTTCCATGTTTTGAGGATACTGTTCCAGTACCACAGGTCGCGCTTGGCCCCGGCCTGCACGGCAGCTTCCTGCACCATGGCATCGTCGTAGCCGTAAACCTCGTACCAGCGTGCAATGGCCTTGCGCCCGCCAAGGGTCAGCTCGCTTTCCGGGATGTTCAGAAGGCCGCTGACATACTGCTCGCGGCTCTGGCGCAGTGCCAGCAGTTTGAGGTGGGCATCGGCCTGCTCACCGGTCTCCACGCCCTCGGTGCGCCACACCTTCAGCTCATGCACTACGGCGGCCATGGTGCTGCGGCCGGTGCTGGCAACATAGGCGGTGCACAGCATCACGGTCTCCGGCGCAAAGCCCTCCTGCATATAAAGGTTGACCAGCTTTTCCATCTCCCTGTGGGTCAGCGGACGGGCAAAGCCGGTCTGTGCGCAGTCGATCAGGCTGGAGATCATGGGGTCGGTGCGGCTGGCCGCAGCGATCTCGGCCCAGGTCATGGGTGCGGGGGCGCTGGGTTCCTCGCCCGGTGCAGCGTTCTCTTCGTACCGCTCCAGCAGGCCAGCGCCTGCCCAGAAGGAGAGGGCGCTCTCGGCGCTGATGCGGCTGCGCAGCTTGAGGTCGGCACAGATCTTGTCCGGGTCGGTGATGCCGGTCGCCAGCACATACAGAGCCACGCGCACATTGTATTCTTCGGCGATGCCCAGTTTGGAAAACACCAGCTGCGGCACTGCAATGGTATCGCCCTTGAGTTCTTTTAAACGATAGATCATGTTTTATTCCTTCGGCTTGTCCGGCTCGGCTTCGGCGGCAGGCGGCTCCCACGGGTCGCTGTCCATCATGCTGGGACAGTTTTTCCAGCGGTCAGGATCGGCATTGAACGCGTCCTGCAAAAAAGCGGCTGTGGCCTCCCGGCCCTCGTCGGTGAGCGGAAACACCTTCTGCACCCGCAGGGCAGGGTCGGTCTTTTCAATGGTCCAGGGGTCCGGCCAGTAGTCCACGGTGAGGATGCTTTCCTCTTTTGTGGCACCCTCGCCGCCGTCCGGGTCCGGCACGGTGCGCTTGCCGGGGATCATCCGGTATCGCAGACCGTATTCGTTGCCGCTGTAGGAATTTTTGCATTTGAAGTAATGCAACAGGGGAACAAAGATCATGGCAGAGTCCTTTCGTATTTTGCAGGGAGCGGCTGTAAGCAAAAACGGCAAACCGATATTCCACGGTTTGCCGTTTGTTTTTGGAGCAGGGTACGGGACCCGAACCCGCCGCCTGCTGCTTGGGAAGCAGCCGCTCTACCGGATGAGCTAACCCTGCAAGTTGCTCATTTATTGTAGCAAAGAGGGACGGGATTGTCAAGGGCCGGAGAATGTCAGTTTTTCTGGGCATCGGTCAGGTCCAGCACCGGCGTGAAGGGGTCGAACACAAGGCCGGTGATGCCGTCCGCCACCAGCAGACGCCTGTTCTGGCCCAGCAGCGGCACCACGGCGCAGCCTTCCAGCAGCTGGCGCTCACAATCGGCCAGCAGGGCACAGCGGGCGTTGCCGGTCTGCTGGGCACTCTCGGCCAGACGCTGAGAGTAGATGGGGTCGGACCAGCCGGTCAGGCCGCCGCCCTCGGCCGTGAACTGCTGCAGCATCTGGTATACGCTGCCGCCTTCGGCGCGGATGGGAGCCAGCGCAATGGTGTAGCTGCCCGCTGCAAGGCGTTTGTCGAACTCCTCCTGCGGAACCTCTTCCACCGAGAAGAAAAGGGAGCAGTCCTTCTGCCATGCGCCGTTGATCTGCTCGGCCAGTTCGGTCAGGCCGGCTTCCTTCGGCAGCAGGATGGTCACGCCGGAAAAATCCGAGCTGGCCATGCCCTGCCGTGCATTCAGGTACAATGTACGGGGGTCGGTGATGGTGGGCAGCGGGTTCCTGACAGACTTGCGGTAATCGATGCCGTCCACGGAAAGGCCGGTGGGCACAAGACCCTCGGCAGCGGTGTACAGACCGGAAGAGGGCACATCCACATTCTCCCGGGCGATGCCGGCAAGCGCCTGCCGCAGTTCCTGATCGGCAAACACAGAATCTTCGGCGCTGTTGAACAGCAGTGCCCAGGTGGTGTCGGAGTAATCCACCGACTGCAGCGAGGTATCCTCGCCGGTGTCGTCCAGCGCGGCGGAGCATTTTTCGTCTGCAATGAGCTGGGCGGCGCTCTTGCCGGTGCTGCCGGTGTTCTGCACCAGACGCAGGCTGCCGATCATGGGGGAGGAGACATCCCGGCGCAGGAACAGGCCGCTGGCCGTCCAGTTGTAAAGATAGAAGCTGCCGCTGGAAAGGGTGGTCTTGGAGGTCAGGCCGTAGGTGCCGCGGGTGCTCTCAAAAAATGCTTCATCGCAGGGCATGGCACCGGGCAGGGTGAGCTTGGCAAGGAAGTTGTCGTCCTTTTCACTCAGGCGGAACACCAGCGTCAGCGGGCCGGCGGCCGAAACGCCCAGCGTGCTGGCATCGGCTGTGCCAGCCAGCACGGCAGCACTGTTCTCAAGGGCGGCAAACTCCACGGCATAAGGGGAATTTGTCTGCGGCTGGAATATACGCCGGAATGCAAACACAAAGTCCTCGGCAGTGATGGTGTGATCCGTGGAAGCGCCCTTAACGGCCTTGTAGGTCAGGCCGTCCTTGATCTGGAAGGTGTAGGTCTTGCCATCGGAGGAGACCGTCCAGCTCTCGGACAGATCGGGCACGATCTCGCCATCCGCTTTTTTGCGGACAAGCCCGCTGTAAAGGTTCTCGCAGGCGATCACGTCCGGGGCAGCAGAAGCCACCTGCGGGTCGAGGTTTGCGGGAATGGTATCCACGAACCATGTAAAGCTTGGCGCACTGGAACTGCTGCCGCAGCCGGTGAGCGCAAGCAGGAACGCAGCAGCAAGCAATGCTGCGGTAATACGGAAGAACTGTTTCAAGGGGATGACCTCATTCTATGGTATTTGCGAAAAAAGGCTTTTTGTATACAAAAAGCACTCTGCTTCGACAAGTGTAGCAGAAACAGCGGCAAAATACAATTGCAGAATTGTGAATTTACCTTGCTTTTTGGGGCAAAAAGGGCGTTTTTCCGTTGCCAATTGCGGCTAAATGGACTATAATGGTACAGCGAAACATCTCTGCACCCGTTTTGAGGTGCGTTCTGAATACGATATTATGGAGGAGGAACTGTTTTTATGCAGAAGGATCAGCAGAAACTGATTGAACTCATCAAAGGCAAAAAAGTGGCCTTTATTGGTGCCGGTGTCAGCCACAAGACCCTGATCAAGGAGTTTGTGGAGATGGGTGCCCATGTGACCCTGTGCGACCAGAAAAAGAGCGTGGAGGACTTTGGCGATTACGCTGCAACCATCAAGGAGCTGGGCATCGACCTGAGCTTGGGCGAAAACTATCTGGATGGCTTCAAGGGTCAGGATATCATCATGCGCACCCCGGGCTTTGTGGGCTACTTTGAAAAGCCCCTGCAGGATGCCATGGCCGCAGGCACCATGGTCACCAGTGAGGTGGAGCTGTTCTTCGACTTCTGCCCCTGCGAGATCGTAGCCGTGACCGGCTCCGACGGCAAGACCACCACCACCACCCTGATCTCCAAGTTCTACGAGGCCGCAGGCCGCAAGGTGCATCTGGGCGGCAACATCGGCGCAGCTCTGCTGCCCATGCTGCCCGAGGTGGCTCCCGATGATGTGGCTGTGGTGGAGCTTTCCAGCTTCCAGCTCATCAGCATGCATTCCAGCCCCAACATTGCCGTGGTGACCAATGTCACCCCCAACCATCTGGACCACCACAAAAACATGCAGGAGTACATTGATGCCAAGCGCAACATCCTGCTGTACCAGAAGCAGCCCTGCCGCGCTGTGCTGGGCTATGAGAACGAGATCAGCCGTTCCATGCAGTCCGACTGCAAGGGCAAGCAGGTGTGGTTCACCCGCCTGCACGATACCGACAACGGTGCCTTCCTGCGCAAGGAGGACAACATGCTCTGCATGGCCGAGGATGGCGTTGTGACCCCCTTCCTGGCCCAGAAGGACGTGAAGCTGCGCGGCCTGCACAACATTGAAAACCTGCTGGCTGCTGCCGCTGCCGTGTGGGGCGAGGTGCCCGTAGAAGCCATCCAGAAGGTGGGCAGCACCTTTACCGGTGTGGAGCACCGCATTGAGCCGGTGCGCACGCTGGACGGCGTGCTGTACTACAACGACTCCATCGGCACCAGCCCGACGCGCACCATTGCCGGTCTGCGCAGCTTTAACCAGAAGGTCATTCTGATCGCTGGCGGCTACGACAAGCACATTCCCTATGAGCCGCTGGCACCGGAAGTGGTGGCCCACGTGAAGAACCTTGTGCTGATGGGTGCCACCGGCCCCCGCATCGAAAAGGCTGTGCGCGAGGACCCGAACTTCAACGAAGCAGAGCTGCCCATCCAGCACGCCGACAACATGCAGCACGCTGTGGAGCTGGCCCGTGCCTGCGCAAAGCCCGGTGACATCATCATCCTGTCCCCGGCCAGCGCATCGTTTGATCTGTACCCCAACTTTGAGGTGCGCGGCCGCGAGTTCAAGAAGATCGTCAACGAGCTGAAGTGATCGCGCAGGTCAGCACAAAAGCCCACCGCGCCCGCTTTTTAAATGCCTGCCGGGGGAAATGGGTGCTGGGGGCGACCCTGCCGCTGAATCTTGCCCTTTTTAGCAAAAGCCAGCCGTGGCGATTCTACGCAGGACCTACACTGGCGCTGGAACTCAGCGGCAGCACCGCATGGGCAGCAGGGCACGCAAACCCGGAAGAGATGGCCAGCTTTCTGGCTTTCTGCGGGTGTGAGAGCATCATTTTAGACGAAAACGAATGCCCACCGCCTGCCGGGTGGTGCAAAGCTGAAACGCTGACTGTATTCGGCCTTGCACCCGGCAAGGCTCTGCCGCTGCCCGCTGCAGACGAGACGCTCTGGGCCGGACTGACCCTTGACAGAGAACCCTCTGCCATGGATGTGGCACGGGCGCTCTACCCGGCGGATACGGCAAAGCAGGATGACTTTTACTCCGAGCTTTGCACAAAGCGCACCCGCGGCAAAGCCCTTGTGTGGGTGCTGCGGCAGGGAAGTGAAACGATCTGCACGGTAGGGGCCTATGCCCTTGCGAACAGGCAGGCCTACATGGCCTGCGGGCAGACAGCCCAGCCTTTGCGGGGCAAGGGCATCGGCGGGCGGCTCATTGTGCAGATGGCGAACGAGCTTGCCGCCAAGGGGGAGCACCCGGTGTTTCTCTGCAGCCCGGAGCGGGTGCACTTTTATACCCGGCTTGGCTTTGAAAAGCTGGGGGAATATGCAAGATATGAACAAACTCCTTCAGTCAAAACCTGACGGTTTTGCCAGCTCCCTCAATGAGGGAGCCTTTGGCAGGACGGAAAAGCTTTCTGCATAAGTGAAACGTTCTGGTTTCGTCAGGAGCTCCCTCCCTGAGGGAGCTGGCGCACGAAGTGCGGCTGAAGGAGTCATTCCGACAGAAAGCCTGCGCTCTATAAAATCTATAAAATTAAGGAACCATTATAATGTCAATGCTGAACCACTTTTTCAATTACAAACCCGAAGTTCTGGCGCTGGACGAAAAGGCTATGGAGCTGTGCCAGCCCTACTTCCGCCATATGGAGGAGATCCGCGATTTTAACCAGCTCAAAATGCTGAAAGCCTTTGCGGATACCCAGATGTCCTCCACCGATATGCTGGGCACCACCGGCTACGGCCTGTGGGATACCGGCCGCGCAAAGCTGGAGCAGATTTTTGCCGAGGTGATGGGCGCAGAGGATGCCCTCGTGCGCAGCCAGTTCCAGAGCGGCACCCACACGCTGGCTGTGGCGCTGTTCGGCCTGCTGCGGGCAGGGGACACCCTGCTGGCTGCCACCGGCCGCCCCTACGATACGCTGGAAGGTGTGATTGGTCTGGACGGCAAGGGCAGGGGCACCGGCACCCTGATGGATTACGGCATCCGGTACGATGAAGCTCCGCTGAAAGCCGACTTCACCCCGGATTATGACCTGATCGCCCAAAAGGCCCCCAGTGCAAAGGTATGCCACATCCAGCGCAGCCGCGGCTATCTGCAGCGCAATGCCTTTGATCTGGAAACGATCCGAAAAATTGCGGATACCGCCCGCGCCGCAAACCCGGACATCATTATTTTTGTGGATAACTGCTACGGCGAGTTCACCCAGACGCAGGAGCCCTGTCAGATGGGCGCAGACCTTGTGGTGGGCAGCCTGATCAAGAACCCCGGCGGCGGCATCGCTCCCACCGGCGGCTACATTGCGGGCCGCAAAGACCTTGTGGAGCTGTGCGCTTACCGCCTGAATGCGCCCGGTCTCGGCAAGGATCTGGGCTGCACGCTGGAAACGCCCCGTGATATGTATCTGGGCTTCTACTATGCGCCCGGCGTGGTGTGCGAGGCCATCAAGACCGCCATTTACGCCCAGTGTATGCTGGAGCTGCTGGGCAAGAATCCAGTGCCGCGCTACTGCGACGACCACAACGACATCGTCACCTGCTTTGATGCAGGCACTGCGGATGCGCTCATCGGCTTCTGTCAGGGTATTCAGGCTGCAAGCCCCGTGGACAGCTATGCCGCCCCGGAACCTTCTCCGGAGCCGGGCTATACTGATGAGGTGGTCATGGCAAGCGGCAGCTTTACACAGGGCAGCACCATCGAGCTTTCCTGCGACGGCCCGCTGCGTGAGCCGTACACCTGCTACCTGCAGGGCGGTCTGAACTTTGCTGCCAGCCGTGCAGGCGTGCTGCTGGCCATCCAGAAGGCTTATTTTAAGGGCTGAAAAGGGGAGAGCGCATGCCTGTTTTAAGTGACCGTGTGGGTACCTTCACGGATTCTGTCATCCGCCGCATGACCCGCATCAACAATCAGTACGACTCCATCAACCTCTCGCAGGGCTTCCCGGATTTTGACCCGCCGAAGCAGCTGCTGGACGCTCTGGCTGAAACGGCTTACAAAGGTCCGCACCAGTACGCTGTGACCTTTGGCGCGCAAAACTTCCGCGAGGCGCTGGCAAAAAAGACCAGCCCTGCCCTGCACCACGAAGTAGACCCTAACACCGAGATCTGCGTGACCTGCGGCGGCACTGAGGCCATGATGGCCGCCATGATGACCATCTGCAACCCCGGCGACAAGGTGATGATCTTCTCACCGTTCTACGAGAACTACGGTGCCGATGCCATTCTTTCGGGCGCGGAACCCATCTATATCCCGCTGGTGCCGCCCACCTATGAGTTTGATATCAGCCTGATCGAAAAGGGCTTTGCCGAGGGTGCCAAGGCTCTGATCCTGTGCAACCCCTCCAATCCCTGCGGCAAGGTGTTCCGCCGCGACGAGCTGGAAGCCATTGCAAAGCTGGCCATCCAGTACGATGCCTTTGTGGTGACGGATGAGGTGTACGAGCATATCATCTATGCGCCGGCAGAGCATATCTGCATGGCAAGCCTGCCCGGCATGTTTGAGCACACCATCACCTGCAACTCGCTCTCCAAGACTTACTCCATCACGGGTTGGCGTCTGGGCTATCTGATCGGACCCGCAGAGGTCATTGAGGGCGCGCGCAAGGTGCACGACTTCCTTACTGTGGGTGCGGCTGCACCCTTGCAGGAGGCTGCTGTGGCCGGTTTGGAGATGCCCGCCAGCTATTACGAAAAGCTGCAGGCCCTTTACACCGAAAAGCGCGATCATTTTCTGGCCGGGCTGGACCGTGTGGGGCTGAAGCACAATGTTCCGCAGGGCACCTATTTTGTGATGATTGATATTTCCGATTTTCTGGCGCTGCCCCAGTTCAAGGGCTGGACCGACCTGCAGTTCTGTGAGTGGATGATCCGGGAAGTGGGCGTGGCCGCTGTGCCTGGCTCCAGCTTCTTCCGGGAGCCGGTGAACCACCTGATCCGGATGCACTTTGCCCGCGGCACCGATGTGCTGGACGAAGCCGTCCGCCGGCTGGAAAAGCTGCAGGCTTTACTGAAATAAAAGCAAAACAAAAAACAACAGCGCCGCAGGAAGTTTCCTGCGGCGCTGTCTCTTTCCCGATACTCTATACACGATTCATCACACGGCGTGGCGCTGCACGGTGGGCATTGGCTCCACAAGAGCGGGATGCATCCCCTCGCGGTAGTCCAGGTCGCCCTGATCCATACCGCGCAGCAAGACCTCGGCGGTGGCAATGTTGGTGGCAATGGGTACGCTGTGCATATCGCACAGGCGGAGCAGATTCTGCTCGGTGATGCTGGCGGCATCCGCTTTCAGCGGGTCACGGAAGAACAACACCAGATCCACTTCGTCGCACGCAATGCGGGAAGTAATCTGCTGCACACCGCCCAAGCGCCCGGAGAGATAACAGTGCACGGGCAGGCCGGTAGTCTGCGCCAGCATCCGTCCGGTGGTGCCGGTAGCAATGACTGTGTTTTTGGACAAAATGGCGCTGTAAGCAGTGCAGAACTGCAGTGCAAGCTCTTTGCGGGAATCGTGTGCAAGAATGGCGATCGTCATATTGCTCTCTCCTTTGTTCCAAGTATAGTGTTGTGTGTGACGAACAACTTTCTCATTGGAAAGTGAAATGAAGTGAAATCGTTATCAAGTTTTCCAATATAGTTTTACCGCATCGAAATAGGGGTTGTCAAGGGGGGCCTTGTACTTTTTACAAAACAAAATGGAGAAAGTAAGACTATTACTTTGTAAGAATTGGAGAAAACTGGGATACAATCATCCATATCAGTGAGCGAACAGGAAAGGCGGATTGAAAACATAATTCAGTTTTTGTCTTTACTGAAAGAACATTTCATGGAAATAAAACAAAAATACAGGCTGGCGCAAATCGCACCAGCCTGTTTCGGAAAAAGCTTTTCAGTTTCGTTTCTAAATTATGAATATTATGGAGAAAACGCTCACTCCCGATTTCCGCACTGGAAAGGTTGGTTCAGCGGGCTTTAGCGGATCTGACCATTGCCGTGGATGATATACTTGTAGCTGCACAGCTCGGCCAGTCCCATGGGGCCGCGGGCGTGGAGTTTCTGGGTGGAAATGCCCATTTCGCACCCAAGGCCGAATTCACCGCCATCCGTAAAGCGAGTGGAACAGTTCACATACACGGCGGCGCTGTCCACTGCGGCAGTGAACAGGTCGGCATGGGCCTGTGTCTGGGTCAGGATGGCCTCGCTGTGGCCGGTGGAGTGCTCAGCAATATGCCCGATGGCCTCCTCTACGCTGTCCACGACCTTGACCGCGAGGATGTAGTCCAGAAATTCGGTGTCAAAGTCCTTTTCTCCGGCAGGGGTGCCGGAGATGATGGAGGCGGCGCGCTTATCAAGACGAAGCTCTACCGGATGCAGACCCTTTGCAATGCGGTCCGGGCCAAGCCGCTGGGCCAGACGGGGAAGAAACTCCCCGGCAATGGCAGAGTGCACAAGGCACACCTCCTCGGCGTTGCACACGCTGGGGCGGCTGGCCTTGGCGTTCTCGATGATGTCCAGAGCTTTGTCCAGATCGGCGGTGTCGTCTACGTACACATGGCAGATGCCGGTGCCGGTCTGGATGCAGGGAACCTTGGCGTTCTGAACGCAGGCACGGATCAGCCCGGCACCGCCGCGCGGGATCAGCAGATCCACATAGCCTACAGCGGTCATCAGAGCATTGGCAGAAGCGTGGGTGGTGTCTTCGATCAGGCAGACCGCTGTCTCGGGCAGACCGGCTTTTTTCAGGCCCTGCCGCAGAACGGTGACGATAGCGTTGGCACTGCGCCAGGCCTCCTTGCCGCAGCGCAGGATACAGGCATTGCCGCTCTTGATGGCAAGGGCAGTGGCATCGCTGGTCACATTGGGGCGGCTCTCGTAGATAATGGCGATCACGCCCATGGGCACAGCCGTCTTTTCAATGACAAGCCCGTTGGGGCGCTCTACCCGGTTCAGCACCCGGCCCACCGGGTCGGGCAGGGCGGCAACCTCGCGGATGCCCTGCGCCATGGCTTCGATGCGCGGAACGGTCAGGGCCAGACGATCCAGCATCACATCGCTGATGTGCCCTTTGGCAGCAGCCATGTCCTCGGCGTTGGCGGCAAGGATGGCAGACTGGTTCTGCGCATCGCATAAAGCGTCCGCCATGCCCAGCAGGGCCGCGTTGCGGGCGGTGTTATCGGCCAGCGCAAGGGCACTTTTGGCGCTGCGGGCGGCTTCCAGAATTTCCTGTGTGGTCATGTGTTCAGTCCTCCTTGCGGGCCGCAAAGCGGGTGCCTGCGGATCTGCCTGCGGCAATGTCGTACAAAAGCTCCGGGTGTGCGCCGTTGGCAATGACCATATCGGCACCGCTGCCCGTTACCATGCGGGCGGCGCGCAGCTTGGTGGCCATGCCGCCGGTGCCAAGGGCCGAACCGGCACCATCGGCCAGAGCCATCACCTCGGGGGTGATCTCCTCCACCAGCGGGATGAGCTTTGCGTCCGTGTGGGTGTGGGGATTGGCGGTGTACAGGCCGTCGATGTCACTCAGCAGCACCAACAGGTCAGCCTTGGCGCAGCAGGCCACGATGGCCGCCAGCGTGTCGTTGTCGCCAATGGAGGTGATCTCATCGGTGGCAACGGTGTCGTTTTCGTTGATGATGGGCAGGGCACCCAGCTCCAGCAGGCGGGACAGGGTGTTCTGAAAGTTCACGCGGCGTTCGGTGTGCTCCACGTCCACGCCGGTGAGCAGGATCTGCGCCACGGTGTGATTGTAGGCGTTGAACAGTCGGTCGTAGGTGTACATCAGTTCACACTGGCCCACAGCGGCGCAGGCCTGCTTGGTGGTGGTGTCCTTTGGGCGGGTTGGCAGTGAGAGCTTGCCCACGCCCATGCCAATGGCACCGGAGGACACCAGAATGACCTCATGGCCCTCGTTTTTCAGGTCGCTGAGCACCTTGACCAGCTGTTCCGTGTGGCGGATGTTCAGCCGTCCGGTGGCGTATGCCAGAGTAGAAGTGCCTACTTTTACAACGATGCGCATGATATCCTTAACCCTTTCCCATTTCCTTTGTCTTATTGTACGAGGCGATCACGGCATCCATCACCGCACCGCGCAGGCCGTGCTCTTCCAGTACGCGCACGCCCTGAATGGTGCTGCCGCCGGGGCTGCATACAGCATCCTTGAGTTCGCCGGGATGCTTTCCGCTTTCCAGCACCAGCTTTGCGCTGCCCAGAACCATCTGCGCGGCATATTCCTGCGCTTTGGCGCGGGGCAGGCCGCAGGCCACGCCGCCGTCGGCCAGAGCCTCAATAAACTGGTACACCCATGCCGGGCCGCAGCCGGAAACGCAGCTGGCGGCATCGATCAGACTTTCCGGCACGGCATCCAGACGGCCCGCAGGAGCCATGATCCTGAGGAAGGCTTCTTCTTCCTCAGCGGTGACATTGCTGGAACAGTACTGGATCATACCCTCGCCCACCGAAGCCGGGGTGTTGGGCATGATGCGGATCACAGGAAAGTCCTCACCGGCCATCTCCTGAATACGGGCGATCGAAAGGCCCGCTGCCATGCTGCACAGCACAAAACGGCTGGGGCGCTCGTCAAAGGTGAATTTGAGCGGCTGGAGCAGAGCTTCCATCATCTGGGGCTTTACCGCCAGGAAGATCAGATCGCAGTCACCGGCCACCTCGGCGTTGGTGGCTGTTTTGCAGCCCAGTTCCTTGGCCAGTGCCTGCGCCTTGGCCGCAGTGCGGTTTGCCAGAAAAACCTTCTTAGGGTCAACAGCTTTGCAAACGGCACGGGCGATGGCTCCGCCCATGTTGCCGCAGCCCAGAAAACCAATGGTATCCATCATAGTTTGTACCCTCCCTCAAAACGGCACTTAATTCACAGTCGTCTGCTCCCATTCTAAGCGTAGAGGAATATAAAATCAAGGGCCTTTTCCGCTTTTTTGCCGGAAGAAGCCGCTTTTGCAGGCATTGCGCACCGCCGGAACGGGCTTTTAGAGGCAGAAAAACGGCTTTTGAAGTGAGAAACTGCCGGAGTGAAAACGCAGGAAATCATTCTTTGTTTACAAAATGGACAGAATCAATGCTTGCAATCGGAACGGCTTTTGCGGTATTATAATGTACGAAGCTGCCAATCGCCGTACGCAGCAGGAAAAATTTCTACGGTTGGGAAAGGAAGGCTTTTGTGTCACAAACAACGAAGCGGGCACTGGAAGCATCGCTGAAAAAGCTGCTGAAGGAAAAGCCCCTCAACAAAATTACGATCAATGATATCACCGAGGACTGCGGCGTGAACCGCATGACCTTCTACTACCACTTCAAGGATATTTACGACCTGGTGGACTGGATCCTGACGGAAGATGCAACCAAGGCGATGGAAGGCTGCCAGAGCTTTGATACATGGACCGAAGCGTTTCTGGACATCCTGCACCAGATCCGGGATAACAAAGCACTGGTGCTGAACGTATACCGCTCTTTGGGCCGTGAACAGGTGGAGCAGTATCTCTACAAGCTTCTGGACCCCATGCTGAAGGAATTTGCAGATCGCGAATGCCGCGATATCACCGTGCAGGACGATGACAAGCAGTTTGTGGTGGATTTTTACAAATATGCGCTGGTGGGCGTGGGGCTGGAATGGATCCGCCGGGACATGAAAACGGATCCTGCCTTGATGGTAGAACGTACGGGACGGATGCTGCAGGGGAATCTGCGCCGCGCGTTATGCCGCCTTGCCAGCAATAAGATCCATCTGGAACAGGACGGTTGAACCGGAAGAACGACAAAATTTTATCATAATCTGCGCCGTGATGGGTTTTCTATCACGGCGCTTTTTCTGTTTATGGCAACTTGTGGGATAGAATGGTAGAGTAATGGCATAGAAATAGAAAAAGAGATTTCCGAAAAATACCGTTTGGAGGAAAAGGATAATGAATACTTCTGTTGAGAGCCTGACTCATAAAATGCAGCGTGCTGCCGTTGGCAAAATGGTGGACGTGGTGCTTTCTCATGCCGATAAAGACCGTCAGAAAACCGTGGGACAGCTGGTGGATGTCGCAAAGCAGTTCTATGGCAGTTCGTTCAGCGATGAAGCCTACGAACACGCCAGACAGACCCTGACCGACCCCGACAGCAAGTGGTCCAAGCTCATCAACTGTGTGCTGGATCAGACCGACCCCAACGTGGCCCGCACCATGGCGCTGAATCTGGGCTACGAGGCTTTCTTCCGCGGCACCAAGACCATCCGCGAGAACCGCGTGAAGTATCAGTGCAACATCCCCTGGCTGATCCTGTTCGACCCCACTTCCGCCTGCAATATGCACTGCGTGGGCTGCTGGGCTGGCGAGTATGGCAACAAGAACAACCTCAGCTTTGAGGATATGGACAAGATCGTTACCGAGGGCAAGGAGCTGGGCGTGTACCTGTACATGCTGACCGGCGGCGAGCCGCTGGTGCGTAAGGCTGATATCCTGAAGCTGGCCGAGAAGCACAACGATGTGCAGTTTGCCATCTACACCAACTCCACCCTCATCGATGAGCCGTTCTGCAAAGAGGTGGTGCGTTTGGGCAACATTGCCTTCATGCTGTCCATCGAGGGCACCCCGGAGACCAACGATGCCCGCCGCGGTGAGGGGCACTATGCCGCTGTTATGCATGCTATGGATCTGCTCAAGGAGCACGGCATCGTGTTCGGCACGTCCATCTGCTACACCCGCGATAATATCGAAGCTGTTACCAACGATGAGTTCATGCGTTTCCTGTGCGAGAAGGGCGCACACTTCGGCTTCTACTTCCACTACATGCCCGTGGGCAACGAGGCAGCACCGGAACTGATGCCTACCCCGGAGCAGCGCAAATATATGATCGACCGCATCCGCTATCTGCGCTCGGAAGAGTGCGATATCCCGTTCTACCCGATGGATTTCCAGAACGATGGCGAGTTCGTGGGCGGCTGTATTGCCGGCGGACGCAACTACTTCCACATCAACTCTGCCGGTGACGCAGAGCCGTGCGTGTTCATCCACTACTCCAATGCCAATATCCACGACCAGAGCATTCTGGAAATTCTGCACAGCCCGCTGTTCATGGCTTATCACAACGGCCAGCCCTTCAACAAGAACCATCTGCGTCCCTGCCCGATGCTGGAAAACCCCGAACTGCTGCAGAAGATGGTGCACGAGACCGGTGCCCACAGCACCGACCTGCAGTCGCCGGAGAGCGTGGAGCACCTGTGCGAGAAGTGCAAGAACTATGCGGCCAACTGGCAGCCCACGGCGGACGAGATCTGGTCCCACACCAAGATCCGCGAGAGCCGCTACGAGAACTACAAGGACTGGAAGCCCTCGCAGCCCATTGAAAAGTAACGAAGGCAGACATCATAATGCAAACAAAGCCCAGGCGTTCCATTGAAGTGCGCTCCGTCAAGTAGACAGAGAAATAATATAAGTTTTTGTTCGCCGTTTCCACAAGGAGACGGCGAATTTTTTGTGCAAAAGTGATTGTTCTTTCTTGACATAAAAATACCCCCAGAGTACGCAGAGTTTTTGTTTTACTCTGTCTACTCTAGGGGGAGCATATCACACTCAGAGAGGGTCTTACTGTTTCATGAAAGAGTGGTTTTGAAAATTACCAGAACCAGTAGCGCTTTTTCAGCACAACATATGCAATGCCGATCAGAACCACTACAACACCACCGGCAATGAAGAAGGTCCAGTTGATATTGGCAAATTTCAGGTTCTGGTTGGTCAGCAGATAACGGCCTGCAGTATCGGCAGTGATGATGCCGTCGGTGTAGCTGTTCAGGTACTGCCACTTGTTGGAGACGGCGTTGTACAGATACAGGCGGGTATAGGTGCTCACATCCAGATCGATGCGCACCGAGCAGGGAAGAGCCTTGCCCTTGTCCAGCTCAAACTCGATGCCCTGATCGGACTCAGTCAGGATGAGCATGGTGTCCAGCTCACTGGTGGTGCTCTTGACACCGCTGCCTGCAATCTGCATGGTGTAGCCATCACCCACCACGCACAGGGTCTTGCCGGTGGTGCGCAGCGCATTGAGGATATCACCGGTCACGGTAGGCACCTCGGCCTGTGTGAAAACGATCTCGTTGTCCTCACTGTCCTGAATGGCCTGCACAACGGGATCGATCTCGATGGGAGTATCGTTATCCGATTCGGTGGAGCTGCTGTCCGAAGAATTATCGGAAGAAGATGCAGCCGAACGGTTGACGATGACCGTGACCATGGCGGATGCAGTGCCGTTGGAAACGGTAATGGAAGTAGCGCCGGTGCCCACAGCCGTGATCACGCCGCTGGGGCTGACCGTGGCAATGTTGCTGTTGGCGGACTTATAGGTGAACTTCTGGGAAGCGGAAGAAGGCTTGACACTGGCGGTCAGGGTGCGGGTGGCACCGGGCTTGAGCACAACGTAGGAAGGATTCACCGTGACGACCTGACCGCTGTTGGAAGAACCAGTGCTGGCGGTACCGGTGCCGGTGCCGGAGTTGGGAATACTCATGACCGTGACATTGGTGGTAGCAGTCACCGAACCGCAGGTAGCGGTAATGGTGGCGGTGCCGGGGGCAATGCCGGTAACACGGCCGAAATTGTTCACCGTGGCGACCTTCTCATTGGAAGAGGTCAGGGTGACGGTGGCATAGTTGGAAGCCGAAGTGGGCCGCACCTGCAGCTGTGCCGAGACCGAATTGCCAACATAGATGGTGTTGGAGGAAAGGGAAAGGTCCATCTCGGTAACGATCATGGAAGAATCCATGGAGACAACGATGGTGTAGGCACAGATCTGGTTGCCTGCGGCAGCGGTGATGCGGGTGGTGCCTACGCCCACAGCCTGCACGACACCGGAGTTGCTCACGGTCAGAATGGAAGTATCGTCCGAGATAAAGACAACCGAGTCGGTAGAGTTGCGCGGACGCACCACAGGAGACAGCTGCTGAGAGGAACCCAGCAGCATGTTGGCGGTATAGCTGCCGGCCTCAATGCTTTCGGCAGGCACGTCCTGATCCCACGGCATGGCAACGCCGCTCAGGGCAAGGCCGGAGACAGGGCTTGCTGCGGCCGCAGACACAGCTGTGCCGCAGGCCAGCAGGCAGAGCGCTGCCGCACAGACGGCCAGTTTTTTTGCGGTTGATTTCATAGTAAGTGTACCTCTTTGGGTGATATAACGGCGGCTGGCAGTCAGCACAGCTCCGGTTTAGCGGAACAGAACGCCCAGGGCTTCCATTGCGTACTCGAAATAGGTGACCTGATCGTACTCCACGCGGGCAGTAACGCTCATGCCGTTGGAAAGATCCACCTTGTCGCCGCTGCGGCTCACCACATAAGTGGCATCGGGCTTAATGGTCATCTTATAGTAGGAAGCGTTGGAGCTGGCCGTCACGTCACTGTCAATGGCCGTTACAGTGCCGGTCAGGGTGCCATAGGAATACTCCGAAAGGCCGGTAATGGCGATCTTGCACGGGTCACCCACATGAAGCAGCGGGCGGTCATTCACGGTGACCATGGCAACGATTTCCAGATCGTCGTTCTCGCTGGCAACAGTGGCCAGCGGGGAGCCTGCGCTCAGCACCATGCCCTCTTTGTAAGGAGTATCCATGTGGATCACACCGGAGGTGGGGGCATAGATGTAGTAATCGTTGGCACCGGTGTTCAAGGAATCGATCTGAGCCTGAATGTTGTCCACGTTGCTCTGTGCGCTGGTAATGCTCTGGGAGATGGACTGCATGGTGGAGTAGTACAGAGCTTCTACTTCGCTCTGGCTCTGCTCCATCATGGTCTTGATCTGAGCATCGGAGTAACCGGCAGCCTGATAGGCCGTGGCATCAAAGGTCTTCTGAGAGACCTGGCTCTTGTAGGTCTCGTACTGATAGTAGTAGGGCTGATCTTCGGGGTTTGTCTCGCTGAAGTAGTTGGTATCATCCTGCACGCACTGCAGCAGCTTGTTGTACTGGTCCAGCTGGGTCTGGTAGATCTTGAGCTGGCTTTCCAGGTTATCCTGCTGCATGTCGATATCCGTGCTCTTGATGTGGGCCACGAGGTCGCCCTCGTTCACATAGCTGCCCTCCGAAATATACATCTCGGTAATGGAGCCGGAATAACTGGACATGATATAGGTCTTATTGCTGGCCTGAACGGTGCCTGCGTTCTGGCTGACATAAATGCGGTTGGTATGGGTGCTCCACACCACCAGAAACAGCATGAAGATGCCCACCAGAATGACAAAAGCGTAGCCATAAGGCGGCAGCTTTTTTTCCATCATGATGCGGCGGTCCTGCAGATCCGAAAGGTTCTGAACTTTAATCGTCATAATTACTTGGTCTCCATAAAGACATCGACCACGGCATCATCCTCATCCTGATTGACATAGATGGTATAGGAGGTGCCGGTCAGTTTCTGCTCATTCTCAAAAGCGTGGACCTGCAGCTTGTAGGAAGCCAGCTGGCTTTCGGGCATGGGGCCGGTGTAGTGGGCATACAGGCAGTTCTTCACGCGCAGAACAGCATCCATATGGTAGTCCTGCTCCATCTGGCCGATGAACTGGGTAGCCTGCTGCATCATGTACAGGTGCATCTGACGATCCTCACCAACCACCATGGCCTGCACAATGGGGCCAATGGGCTGTGCGTTGTTGCTCTTGATAAAGTTGTGCATCTGGGTCAGCACCACGGGCAGACTGGCCATCTCTTCCGGATGGATCTCACGGGAGAGCACATTGGTGAGCTTCAGGGTCTTGTTCTCGGCTACTTTGATCTCTTTCATGTTGAATACCTCGGTTCCTTTTCAGATTTACCTCAGAAGAGGCAGTAATAGGCAATCGAGAAAGGGGAGAAAACCGCTGCAGAGAGCAGCTTCCTCTCCGCTCCCGATCGCCTACTACTTATAAAAGTAATAGGGATCTTGCAAATAAAATGTGCCCGGAGGCATTTTGCCTCCGGGCACACCATAGTGAGGCATAGTTACCTGAGCAGGCGGGGCCTGTTCAGGATAACACCATCTACTTCTACTAAACAGAAAGTCTTTCTAGCTCTTTTTATCTGACACAGCAAAACTATGTCAAATCAAGCTATCCATCATGAATGACTCCCTTTCATATGTAACCGGGTACGCACCCGGCTGCAACACATCAATAGGTGATCGACTCACCGTCGTCATCCTCTTCCACCACGGCCTGCATGACAGACTGCTTGGGCTCTGCCTTTTTGCTGCGGTAGATACCCTGCTGCATGTTCCACAGCTCGTAGTACTTGCCTTCCTTGGCAAGCAGCTCATCGTGCGTGCCGCGTTCCACGATCTTGCCGTGATCCATCACAAGGATCAGATCACAGTCACGAACAGTGGACAGGCGGTGAGCTACGATCAGCATGGAACGATCTGCAAGCTGATCGTAGATCATGTTGAAGATCAAATTTTCCGTAGCAAAGTCCAGATTACTGGTGGATTCATCCAGAATGTAGAGGTTGGAATCTTTCAGGAAAGCGCGTGCCAGCGCAATGCGCTGCTTTTCACCGCCGGACAGGCCGTTGCCCGCTTCTTCCAGATAGGTGTTATACTGCAGGGGCAGATGACGGATAAAGTCGTGAGCATCTGCCTTCTTGGCAGCTTCCTTAACTTCGTCCATCGTAGCGTCCATACGGGAAACACGGATGTTATCATAAATGGTCTTGCTGAACAGCTCAACGTTCTGCGGCACATAAGAAATTGCGCGGCGGACAGAATCATTGGTGTATTCAGCCAGATTCACACCGTTCAAGTCGATCTCGCCATCTTCCGGCTCATAATACTTGAGCAGAAGCTTGGTGATCGTGGATTTGCCGCTGCCGCTGCTGCCCACCAGCGCGACCTTTTTACCGGCCGGAATGGTAAAGCTGATGTGATCCAGTGCAGGGGCACGGTTGCCATAACGGAAAGTGACATCCTTGAACTCGATATCGCCCTCCACCTTGTCCAGATCGGTGCGGTCTTCGTCGCCGACCGTCTCGGAGGGATAATCCATGATCTCGCCCAGACGCTTCATGGAAATGCTGGCCTCCTGAATCTGCATCTGCAGACCGATCAGGTTGCTCAGCGGGGAAGTAAAGTAAGAGGACAGCGTGCTGAAGGCCATGAATCCACCCAGTGTCATCTCACCTTTCAGAACCTGACTGATACCCACATAGGTGGTCAGCATGCTGAAACCGGTGGAAATGAAGGAGGAAATCAGGCCCTGCGTGGTGCTGATCTTGCTGGAGCGCAGGCTGATCTTCAGGCTCTTGATGTACTCACGCTCGAGGTTCTCCATTTCGGTATCCTCGTTGGCGTTGCACTTGACCGTCTCAATGCCGCGCAGGCTTTCGATCATCTGGCTGTTCAGTGCAGCGGACTGCACCATGGTCTCTTCGTTGATCTTTTTGTAAGGCTGCTTGTAGATCAGCACCAGCAGAATGCTGACCAGAGCCATGAACAGCGAGATCGAGAAGAGCATCGCATTCATGCGGAACAGGATGATACCGGTGATAATGGCCATCGAGATATCCATGATCAGGCTCAGCGCAATGCTGGTAAAGATGGATTTGATGGTGTTTGCATCCGAATAACGGGTGGTGATATCACCAGTCTTGCGGGTGGCAAAGAACTTCATGGGCAGACGGAAGATATGCCCGAAGTAACCCAGCATCAGCGGAATATCGATCTTGATGGATAGGTGGATCAGAACCCACTGCCGGACAAAGCCCACCAGCGTATTGGTGATGCTGACCATGCTGAACACAAGGATCAGCGTGACCAGCAGATTGTCTAGGCCATATGGCAAGACCTCGTCCATCAGGATCTTGTTGAACATGGAGGAGGCAATGCCCAGGATCGTAACGATCAGAGAACTCAGGATCGCATAGGCAAAGAGCTTTTTCTGGGGCAGCAACAGGTCAACGTAACGCTTGAACATGCCGCCCTTTTCGATCTTACCGCCCTTGAACTCCGAGGTGGGGTTCATCAGCAGCAGAACACCGGTAAAGTTCTTGTAGAACTCATCCAGAGAGATCTTTTTCAGCTCGCTGCCGGGGTCGCCGATCACGACATAATCCTTGCACTTGTGTTTTTTGCCGTTCTTCTCATCTTCCTTGGCGGCTTCGGCTTCTTTCAGCATGTGCCGACGACGCTCACCGTCATCTTTGATGGTGGTCTTTTTAAAGACAACCACAAAGTGGGCCAGACCCTGATCGGTGATGACCTGCGCAATGCAGGGCAGCGAGAAATCGCTGAGGAAATTTTCACGGTCTACGCGAACCGCTGCAGTGGTGAAACCCAACTCATTAGCGGCTTTCTGCAAACCAACAAGGTTCGTGCCTTTCAGGTCGGTACCCATCATATCGCGCAGGCGGGTGATGGTAACTTCCTTTTTGTAATGGAGGCACACCATTGCGAGGCAGGCAGCCGCACAGTCAGTAGTGTCGTGCTGCCGGACATAGGTATAACGCATAGATGCTTCCTTTGATCATATACAAATTTATTCAAACAGCGGCAGGCGTTTTGAAGAAGCGGCCTGCCGCAGATCTGACAACGTGAAAAGAGCCGGAGCCTGAAACAACAGCACAGAGACCGGTGCTTTGTCCTGTCCTGCGGAGAACCATGACAAAACACCGGTCGGCTGCTATCAAAAGAAGGGAGCACCTACCCTTTGATCTGTGTGCCGGACTTTGGAAAAACAGATACAAATTCCCAAAGCTTATAAGCAGTATACCACAATGTGACATCTTCTTCAAGTAGTCAAATTTTAAGAAATCATTATGCTTGATGCTTTTTTCGCATGGATGCTGTGTTTTTGGGACAGAGAAGCCCAAAAAACAGAGGAGAAACACGACTGCATGGCTGTACAGAAAAAGGGTGTAGTATGGGACAAACAAAAAAGGCAATGTTCTGTGGAACATTGCCTTTTCTTCTGGCGCCTCTTGCCTGACTCGAACAGGCGACACCCTGATTAACAGTCAGGTGCTCTAACCGACTGAGCTAAAGAGGCAAATCACATTTGTGACTGCGAGAGATATTATACCGCATAAGAATGCCTTTTGCAAGCCTTTTTTTAAAAAATGAATCATTTTTGGCAAAATAAAACCGTCCTGCAGTGTTTTGAAACGCTGCAGGACGGTAAAGTACATATTATAAAAGAAGGAAAGGCTTATTTCAGCTTGCTCTTGGCCTTCATGCGCTGCTCGTGGTTCAGGATCTGCTTGCGGATGCGCAGATTTTCAGGAGTGACCTCCAGCAGCTCGTCCTGTGCAAGGAATTCCAGGCAGCCTTCCAGGCTGAGCTTGCTAATGGGGATCAGGCGCAGAGCATCATCGGAGCCGGATGCACGGGTGTTGGTCAGGTGCTTGGTCTTGCAGACGTTGACATCCACATCCTCGCCGGAAGCGGTGTAGCCAATGACCATGCCTTCGTAGACCTTTTCACCAGCGCCCACCAGAAGGGTGCCGCGCTGCTGAGCATTGAACAGACCGTAGGTGACAGCCTCGCCGGTCTCAAAGCTGACCAGAGAACCGGTGGAGCGGTTGGCAATCATGCCAGCCCAGACATCGTAACCGTCGAAGATCTGGTTGATGATGCCTTCGCCATGGGTATCGGTCAGGAACTGGTTGCGGTAGCCGAACAGGCCGCGGCTGGGCATACGGAACTCCAGACGCACACGGTCGGTGCCCAGAGATTCCATCTGCTGCAGGATAGCCTTGCGCTGGCCCAGACCGGTCATGACAGCGCCCTGATACTGGGTGGGCACATCGATGACGACATGCTCCATAGGCTCATAGGTCTTGCCGTCGATGACCTTGGTCAGGACGTGCGGGGGAGAGACCTGCAGCTCATAACCTTCACGGCGCATGGTCTCAATCAGGATGGACAGGTGCATCTCACCACGGCCCATAACGCGGAAGGAATCGGTAGTGGCGGAATCCTCCACCTTCAGAGCAACGTCCTTCAGCAGCTCCTTCTGCAGACGGTCACGGATCTGACGGCTGGTAACATACTTACCCTCGCGGCCGGCCAGCGGGCTGTCATTGACGGAGAAGGTCATTTCCACGGTGGGGTCGTTGATCTTCACGAAGGGCAGCGGCTCCACATTGGAGGGGCTGCACAGGGTATTGCCGATGGTCACATCGGGCAGGCCGGAGAATGCCACGATATCGCCGGCGGTGATGTTATCGCACGGCTGACGGCCATTGGCCTGGAAGTCGTACAGCTTGGTCAGACGGCCGCGCATCTTCAGATCCTGATTGTGCCAGTCACAGACGACAACTTCCTCGCCCACCTTGGCAACGCCGTTCTGGATGCGGCCAATGCCGATGCGGCCCACAAAGTCGTTGTAGTCCACAGAGGACACCAGCATCTGGAAGGGAGCCTCGGGGTCGCCCTCAGGCGGCTTGATGGTGCTCAGCAGAGTATCGAACAGGGGGATCAGGTCGGTGCCGGGCACATCCGGGTCCAGGCTTGCGGTGCCATCACGGCCGCAGCAGAACAGCATGGGGCAGTCCAGCTGCTCATCGGTAGCGCCCAGATCCATCAGCAGGTACAGAACTTCGTCGATGACTTCCTTGATGCGGGCATCGGGGCGGTCGATCTTGTTGATGGCCACCACCAGACTCAGGTTCTGCTGCAGAGCCTTCTGCAGCACAAAACGGGTCTGGGGCATGCAGCCCTCGGCGGCATCCACCAGCAGCAGAACGCCGTTGACCATCTTCAGCACGCGCTCCACCTCGCCGCCAAAGTCGGCATGGCCCGGAGTATCGACAATATTGATCTTGACACCCTTGTAGGTGCAGGAGCAGTTCTTGGCCAGAATGGTAATGCCACGCTCACGCTCGATATCGCCGCTGTCCATGACGCGCTCAGCCACGACCTGATTATCGCGGAATGCGCCGCTCTGACGCAGCATTGCGTCCACCAGGGTGGTCTTGCCGTGGTCAACGTGAGCGATAATGGCAACGTTGCGCAAATCGTTACGAACCATAAAATTCAACCTCTCTATTATTAAAACTCATAAAATACGAACGAACGTCATACAAGTTTAAGTTTATAACAGAAAGGGGTGGTTTGTCAAGATTGTATAAAAAATTTTTCAACCTTTCGGCAAAATGCCTGAGAAAAGCCATGCGATTTGTGCGGCGTGTACCTTTAGAATATGCTATACTAAGGATACAGAAGAAATAAAGCCGGAGGTGTTTTTATGAAGATCACATTTCTGGGCGCGAACCATGAGGTCACCGGCAGCTGCACTTTGATCGAAGCGGCTGGGCAGCGCTTTTTGATCGACTGCGGCATGGAGCAGGGCAAGGACGTATACGAGAACCAGCCCATCCCGGTGGCACCCGGCGAGATCGACTGGGTGCTGGCCACCCATGCACACATCGACCATACCGGTATGCTGCCGCTGCTGGTGCGCAACGGCTTCCGCGGCAAGATCTATGCCACGAACCCCACGGTGGAGCTGTGCGGCATCATGCTGCGGGACTCGGCCCATATTCAGGAATTTGAAGCGGAGTGGAAAAACCGCAAGGGCCAGCGCTCTGGCGCAGAACCGGTGGAACCGATGTATACTGTGCAGGATGCTGAAGCAGCCATGAAGCTGTTTGTGGGCAAGGCCTATGAGCAGCGCTTCCAGCTTGCACCGGGCATTGAAGCCCGCTTTGTGGATGTGGGCCATCTGCTTGGCTCGGCCAGCATAGAGCTTTGGATCACCGAGGGTGAGACCACGACCAAGCTGGTATTCTCCGGTGATATCGGCAATCTGGATCAGCCCATCATCAAGGATCCTGCTTACATCAAAGAGGCGGACTACGCCTTTATGGAATCTACCTACGGCGACCGCAGCCACGGCCCGAAGCCGGACTATGTGAGCGAACTGACGAAGATCCTGCAGCGCACCTTTGACCGGGGCGGCAATGTGGTCATTCCCAGCTTTGCGGTGGGCCGCACGCAGGAGATGCTCTACTTTATCCGTGAGATCAAGGAAAAGGGCCTTGTGAAGGGGCACGGCAACTTTCCGGTGTACATTGACAGCCCGCTCGCCATCGAGGCGACCCGCATCTTTAAAGATACCGACCCGGACTGCTTTGATGCGGACACCCGCGCTCTGCTGGAAAAAGGCATTGATCCAATCACCTTCCCGGGGCTGCGCGTCACGGTGACCAGTGATGAATCCCGCATGATCAATGCAGACCGCGTGCCAAAGGTCATCCTCTCGGCCAGCGGTATGTGCGAGGCAGGCCGCATCCGCCACCACCTCAAGCACAATCTGTGGCGGCCGGAGTGCACCATTCTGTTCGTGGGCTATCAGGCGGTGGGCACGCTGGGCCGCACCCTGCTGGAAGGTGCCACAACGGTAAAACTGTTCGGTGAACCTATTGAGGTGCAGGCAGAACTGTGCCAGCTCACCGGCATGTCCGGCCATGCGGACAGAGAAGGTCTGCTGCGGTGGGTGAACTCCTTTGAGCAGAAACCAAAGCGTGTGTTCGTGATGCACGGCGAAGATGAGACCGAGGACCACTTTGTGCAGACTTTGACGGAACAGGGCTTCACTGCCTGCGCACCCTACAACGGCGCACAGTGGGCCATCGGAGCCGAGGGAGCCGTATGCCTGCAGGAGGGCATGCGCATCCGCATTGAGCACAAGGCGAATGAAGGCCAGAGCCGTGCTGCCAGTGTGTTCCAGCGGCTGGTCAGCGCCGGCAAGCGCCTGCTGCGGGTCATCGAGCACAACGAGGGCGGCACAAACAAAGATCTTGCCAAGTTTGCCGACCAAATCAATGCCCTGTGCGATAAGTGGGACCGATAAAGCAAAATAAAAGCGCCGTGACCCAAAAGGCCACGGCGCTTTTTTGCATGGAGCGGGCAATGGGAATCGAACTAACAAACCACGTTCTAACGCTGTAAAACGTCAAATTTTATCCTCTTGCCAGCGCTATTTTTATCTTGAATCGTGTATCATTCTGTGCACTATACAAGAATGTTGGAAGCAACTGTGTGTTAAAAAGTGTGTTACAAATCAGCCGTTTCCCAGCAGCTTGAGGAAAGCAGCATTGACGGCCTGGGCGGTGTTTTCCGCGTCCCCGGTGAGAGCGTGGGAATACTGGCCGAATGTGTCCATGTTCTGGCTGTGGCCTACCAGCTCTTTGATTTCGCCCTCTGGCAGCGTCTTGACCACGCTGACAAAAGTGTGCCGCAATTCGTAAACTGATATTCTGTCAATGCCGTTTGCCTTGCAATAGGCCTGCCAGCGCTTCCAGTAATACAGTTCGCTGCTGATTTCAAACACGCTTTCCCGTGTCCATGTCACTGCCCGCTGCTGTTCCAGCACGGCACGGGCAAGGCCAGACAGCACGAAAGACCGGATTGCATTCTGGTTCTTGCCCTGCGTTTCCTCTCCGTGGATGTTGATAGATCGGCGCACATTCACCGTGTTGCCCTGCACGTCTGCCCAGCGCAGCCCCAACAGCTCCCCGGGCCGCAAACCTGTGAGCGTCTGGAAGCGGTAGGCGTGTATAAAGTCATCATGCACCCGCTTGCCCCTGTAGAGCGTTGTATCAACGCTGAACAGCTTTACCAGATCGGCAGGCTGCAACACGCTCTTGCCCTTGTAACGGGCGCTGGCGGGTATCTGTACATCCTCCGGCAGGAAGGTGGAGAGCTTTGCTTTGCGGCAGTATTTGCAGAATGCCCGGAGATCGCTGGCAATCAGCTGCAAGGTTTTGCGGCTCTTCCCAGCGGCAGCGGCCTTGTTGATGATGGTTTGCAAGTCCCGGTCTGTAAGGGTGTTGACCTTCTTTTTGCCGATGATCGGCAGCACCCAGGTGCGCCAGCGGCTTTCTACGGGCTTCCAGTTGCCTGTGCTGGTGGTAAGTTTGAGATCATCTATCCATAGCTGATAGACATTCTCGACCCGTCCGGCCTTGACTGCAATATCATTTTCCAGCCAGGCATCCGCCTTTGCATTGGCTTCCCGCTGCCCTGTGCGCCCCGGCGTAGAGCTGTAAAATTGCTTTCTCACGCCGTCTTTCTGCACGGCGATGCGCCAGCGCTGGTATTTTTCTTCCCATTGCGCGGTGTTCGTTCTCTTGTTCATCTGGCTGCACCCCCTTTCTGTGTCAATGATTATATGTCAGTGGGTTTTTCCGAAAAATCCGAAAAACCCTTGACAGCCGTTTTTCCGCTATCCCCGCCACCTACTGTGCGCTATGCATTAGGTGGTGGGCTTTATTTTTTGTCGGGGTCTGTGGGCTGGCCATATAAAAGCGATTCAAGCCGTTCTGCAAGCTCTTGTGAAAAAGAATCGTCGCTCTGATACAGCCGCAAGAGGGCTTCAAAAACGGCATTGTTGTAGTTCTTGCCCATCTTTTTGTGTAGGATTTCAATTTGCCAGTTTATGGCCGTGTTTTTTTGCCAGTCGTTCGGCAGCTCATAAAACGCCCGGCGGGCTTTTTCCCATGCCGGAGTATGCAGTTCTTGTGCACCTTCTGACCAAGCATCTTTTGATGAATCGCCTTCAAGCCCGTACTTTATATTGTGTATGATAGCAGCACTTAGTTGTTCGGGGGGATAAACATCTTCATACCGCGCATCCAGAACGGCAAGTATTTTCTTTAGTCGTTCGATAGAAATGTTGCTTTTTTTCTCGAATGCTGATTGCAGTGTAGTGGGCGGTACGTCAATCGCTTTTGCGAGTTGACGGCGGCTCATATTTTTTTGAGCTAAAAGGTCATCAATTTTGTTATATAGATACTCATTTCCGTTTGCCAACTGTAACAATCCCCCTTTTGCGTTGAGTATATCAAATGATGAACGATTTTTCAAGAAAAGCTATTGACATGAACGTTAAAATCGTTTATACTACTCGTGAACGATAAAAACGTTCGCAAAAACGTGTTTGTCGTTTGCAATACCATAATGAAGGGAGAAACGTACTGTGGTTTTAGATTGTGTGAAAATCGTTTCGGAGATGAAACGGCAGCGGTTGACAAGCATGGATTTAGCCAACAAGGCTATGTGCGGCCTGTCAACTGTTCAGTCTGCCCGCAACGAGCGCAACATCAGCCCCAACAGTGCCCGGCGTCTTGCCGCCGCGCTGGGCGTGCCGCTTGATGAATTGGTGGAAAGTGAGGAATAAACGATGTACCGTAGGTTTCATAAACTGCGGGTGCGCTTCGCGGAATGCGAGCTGACACAGGCCGAAGCCGCCCGGCGGGCAGGCATTCCGCCCAGCACCCTGACTGCGCGAATGACGGGCAGGCTGCCATTCACGGCGCGAGATATAGCGGGCCTGTGCAAGGTTCTTGACATCCCCGCTGACCAGATCGGCAGTTTCTTTTTTGAAGAGTTGCCCACGAGCAAGAAAGCTGGGTGATAGCTTGCCCCGAAAGTACTTTCCATTCTATTTTACGTTCCGTGAGACAGCACAGACGATGCCGCCAAGACTGCGTGCTGTGTTCTACGAGGCCATTATTGAATACGGCACAACTGGAAAAGAGCCAACGCTTCCAAAGAGTATTGCCGGTTACTGGCCGTTAGTCAAGCCTACGTTAGATTCAGCCAAAGCACATTATGATGCTGGTGCAAAAGGCGGTAGACCGTCAAAAAATGATTCTTTTGGTTTTCCTGATTCTGAAACCAACGGTTTACACAAAGAGAAGGAAAAAGAAAAAGAGAAAGATATTGATAAAAGAGAGGGAGAACAGCAGCGCCCGACCGCACCGCCTGCCGCCTGTGCGCCCCTGAAGGGCGCTGGCGGCGGCATGGCGGCGCTAGGTGCGATTATGGACGATAACACCCATGACGCTGCAACCGATGAAGCACGCCGCAAATTTTTTGAAAACATGAAGCGCCCGGCGTGGGCTTCTGCTGATGCAGCCCCACCGGACGCAGAGAAAAGGAGTGATGAATTTTGACGTGGGACGAGATGAAACAGATTCAGGTACGAGAGTATAACCACCCTGCCGGCGGAAGCTCTTGCACCATGTGCCACGGGCGTGGCTGGATGCTTGTGCCGTGGAATGAGGAACGGTTTCACCATGTAATGGTGCCGTGCCCCGTATGCGGTGATAAGCGCCAGCAGGATGATGCTGCCCGGAAAGCGGGCAATGCGCCCCGGTACGGCGATTATATCGATCTGAACGACTGGCAGCGTGACCTACATTTGAAAGCCTGTGCATTCGCCCAGCACCCGGAAGGGGTGTTTTACATCGGCGGTCAGACCGCCACCGGCAAAAGCCACCTCTGCAGCAAAATCTATTATCATTTGATGGCGAATGACTGCAACGGCCTGAACTTCCAGCCGTGGAAAGCCTTTTCCCGGCGCAGCTCCAAAGACTGGCAGCTTATCGAGACGGCCAAAGGCTGCAATATTCTATGGCTGGATGGGTTTCTTGATGTTGTCAACGTCGGCAAAGGTACACCCAGTGCAGCCGACCTTGACCGGGCACTTGAAGTTATTGACGCACGGTGCAGCAGCGGCAAGATCACGATTATTTCTAGCTGCTGGACACCGGAACGGCTGGAAGATATTGCCCCACCGATTGCAAGCCGCATCGAGCTTGCGACAGGTGAAGGGCGGTATTTTCTGGCTGTACCCGATGGCAAGCAAAACCGCTGGAAGCATCCAGCATGAAGGGGGCAGCACAATGAATGATCGCATTTGTCCACTGGACGGGAAGCCCTGTGAAAAGAGCTGCCCCGACCGATACCCGAACGACCCGCGCGGCGGGTGCATCCTTGTTGCTATGCACGACGCGTGCGAAGATCACAACACCAAACGAAAGGAAGAAAGAACCATGGACATTTTCACTACTGACGACCCGACCATTATCGAAACCGCATTGAATGGCGCAAAGCTCAAGTATATTACTCATTCGCCGGACTTCGGCCCGGCACAGCTTGTATTTGAGGGTGCTTGTGCTGGAATGAATGATGTTCTTTTGGTTGAGCCTGACGGCTCCCTGACAGGAGTATTTGGCAGCAAGAGTGTGAACGACACTGACCGCGCCAGCTACATCGATGCTGTCACCAAGCTGCTGCAAAAAGCAGACCTGCGCAAACTGCGCCTGATCTGGGTCTATGTGGAGCGTATGACCCGCACCAACTAAGCCGACCTGGCCTAAATGGCCGTGTTAATATTTTGAGCGTGCCCGTAGGGCACAGAAAGGTTTTACCATGAAAGCAATCTACAACGACAATCTGACCATTGAGACCCGCGACGACCCCAACAAGCGCAACCTGCGCGAGTGCCGGGCATTGCAGGAAGCCGTAGAGGGCAAAGCTCTTGTGATCGGCGGCGGTATCACTCCCGTCAAGCAGAATGCCCCCATGCATGACGGTGTGAGCCTGTGGCTTGCCGAAGACCCCACGGAGAACGCGGAAATCAAGCTGGATATTGTCCCGGATATGATGGACGGCTTCCCCATTGTCAAGATCAACTGCGCACCGGCCCGCCCGGATGACGAGGAAGAAGCACCCGAAGTCAGCGCCCCGGCGGATGAAGTCAGCCAGAGTGAGCCCACCACCCCGGACGGGCGTGTTGAGCTGCTGCACGATGATACCGAAGTTCGCGAGAGCTTGCAGGATTGCACGCTTGCGTGGGTAGAGGACGAGAACGGCGGCACCAATATGTATTTCTCTTTTCCCAATCACAGTGTTGCCGACCAGTGCTTGAGCGTGTCTGCGTACATCGACGAGGACGGACAGCCGAAGGTGCGCTTTGTCCTGACCAACAACGCTATCAAGCCCCAGCAGTAAGCTCCCAGACCGCCGACAAACAACGAAGCCGCCTTTCCCTGCGCCAACAGGGACGGGCGGCAAATGGCGGGACAACGCATTGCAGTAATGTTTCCCGCCCTCTATTTTATCAAAATGTGGAGGATTTTTCAATGTTTGGTTACACCGCTTATCAATTTTCGTGCGTGGCACCGTTCGCCCTGATTTGTTTCCTCGGTGCCGCTGTGATGTGGTTCAGCGGCATCCGGTAAGGGGGTGTGCAACATGACGAGAGAAGAATCTTTAGAAGCCCTGTGCGTGGCTTTTGAGAAGCTGGACGAGGACGAACAGCGAGGGATGATCCGGCTTATTGAGCAGATGAAGCGTGCCCATACTTTTGGTCTGGACGTCCGTTTTGACGAGCACACTTTCACTTTCTTTATCGCAGATGCAGCGACCAACACCGTTGTTGCCCCGCCGCCGATGAATATTCCTACTGTGGAAGCATGGCTGGACGACTACGAGAAAGAAGAAGCCGAAGAATGACATTGTAAGGTGATATTCTTGCGATTAAGTCCGTTTTATGGTACAATAGCAGCGTGATACGAACGCTCTTTTAGACCATTACAATGCGTAAAATTTAACGGTGGTGCGTGGAGTACGGAGCGCCACCCCCACCCCTGAGAGCGTGTGACGGCCCAGCAAGCCGCTGTGCGCTCTTTTTATTTGCCGGAGGTCATTCTATACCATGACGAAGAAGAAGCTCAAGAAGTGCCCTGTCTGTGGGGCTGTGATGTACCAGTTTGCACCGGGAATCCGCTGTCTTGACTGCGAGATGAAGCAAGCCCAAGACGAAAAGGAACGGGCCCGCGTCCGTACTCTGGCATGGGCCGCATACCATGCGGAACACGGTGAACCGCTGTCACTGGGCGAAGCTGCCGCAATGGCTGATGCTATGGGCATGACCTACGGACAATACAGCCTGCTGCTGTCCAAGCAAAAACGCAATGTGGCAATAAAGTGACATTACATAGCATTATATTTGCATTTTACAACGCAATGTGGTATACTGAGCATAGCAGGCGGCTTATAGCGCCGTCCGGCTCCTGACTGCTCTTTGCTGCACGGTCTGGCTGTGGGTGTGCCATGACCCACGATCAGAGCGCCCAGCATTGCAGGAGCGGACATACCCCTTGCACTGGGCTTTTCCTTTCCCCGGTGCACCATGCGCGGCATAAGGTTTGCCGCCTGCTGCTTTTTACGTCTACTCATACGGAAAATGAGGTGCTATCAATGGAAAATCCCAACCCTACCCCCAGCGCCGCCCAGCAGGCCGAAAATAACGGCTCTGAGCGGACTTTTACCCAAGACGAAGTAAACACCATCGTTGCAGATCGGCTTGCCCGTGAGCGCTCCAAGAGTGCCGAGCGCGTGGGCAACCTTGACGCACGAGAAAAAGACTTGAAAGCCCGCGAGGAAGCGTTGGAAGCCAAAAGCCAGCGCTTCAACCAGTGGGAAGCCCGGGAAGCCTGCAAGCAGTATCTGACTGATAACCATATCAGCACGGCGCTGCTGGATAAGCTGGACACCAGCGACCCGGAAGCGTTCAAGACTGCTGTAAAGGCGGTGCAGAGCGTCACCGGCAACGGGTACACCGTCACCACCACGACCACCGGCGCAAAGGTGGACACCCCGCCGATGTGGCTTTCTCAGGGCAAAGACAAAGACGCTGAGTTAAAGCGGGCTTTCGGTCTGAACAACTGAAAGAGGATCTATAAATGGCTATTGAGTTAGCAACCCAGTTCCAGGCATATACAGACGAACAGTTTTACTCCGAGAGCAAGACCAGCCTTGTAACCAACAAGGATTTCAGCTTTGACGGTGCAAAGACCATCAAGCTGTATAAGGTCAAAACCACCGATATGGAGGACTTCAACCGCAACGGCCCCATTCTAGACGGCAACAAGTCCCAGTATGGCACGATCAGCACCCTGCAGGCCACCACCGAGACATTCACGATCAACAAAGATCGTTCTTTCACGTTCGAGGTGGACAAGATGGACACGGACGAAACCAAGATGCAGGTTGCAGCCGCCAGCGCTCTGGCACGCCAGCAGCGTGAGAAGGTGTTCCCGGAGATCGACTCCTATGTTTACAGCGTGATGGCAGCAAATGCAGGCATTAAGCCGGAAGCCGCAGCCCTGACCGCTGAAAGCATCTATACGCAGATCATCACCGCGAATGCCCAGATGGACGATGCAGAAGTGCCCGCATCTGACCGCGTGCTGATTCTGACCCCCACCGCATACACGCTCCTGAAGCAGTCCAAGGCCACCTTTGACAATCAGGACATCGGTGCAGAACTGCGCAAAAAGGGCGTTATTGCCCAGCTGGACGGCCTGAACGTGGTGAAAATCGCGTCCAACCGCCTGCCTGAGAAGTTCGGCTTCATGATCGCGCATCCCGTGGCTACCGTGGCCCCGGTCAAACTGGCAGAGTACAAGATTCACCTTGACCCGCCTTTCCTGTCCGGCAGTCTGGTGGAGGGCCGTATTTACTACGACGCGTTTGTTCTGGAAAACAAGGCAAAGGCTATCTATTATCAGGCAATCGCCTGATATGGCATCATCTGGGCGCATGGGGCAACCTGTGCGCCCTTTTTGTATCGAGGTGAGTATATTTGAAGATCAAACTTTCAACTCCCGCAGAGGTACGCCGCACGCTATCCAAGATCGCAAATATGCTGCTGAATAACCAGATCGACCCGCAGCGGGCAACAGCTATCACAAATTGCTGCAACAGCGTTCTAAACTGCATCCGCATTGACGAACAGCAGAAGAAGCTGGCAGAGCTGGAAAAGCTGCTGGACGAGGTGGAAGCGAATGGAGCTTGACCGACTGGAAAAGCGCATCCGGGCACTACAGGCCCGGAAAGCGGCCAGAGCTGCCACGTTTGAGCGCGTGCAGGGCATTGACCCCACCGAGCACGAAGCGGCTGTATACCACGCTATCCATGAGGATATAGCGGCCGATGCACACACCTACTACAATCTTCCCGGTGGGCGCGGCTCCTGCAAATCGTCCTTTGTGTCGTTGGAGATCGTGGACGGCATCCAGAAAGACCCCACCGGCACCGGCTCTGCTGTGGTGTTCCGACGGTGGGGCAGCACATTGCGGGAATCCGTGTTTGCACAAATCCAGTGGGCTATTGACGCGCTGGGCGTGTCTGACCTGTGGAGCTGCACTGTGTCCCCTATGCGCTGCACCTACCTTCCTACCGGCGCACAGATCATCTTTCGAGGGCTGGACGATAACAGCAAGATCAAGTCTATCAAGCCTGCAAAGGGCTTTTTCCGCTGGGTGTGGTTCGAGGAATTCTCCGAGCTGCCCGGAGAAAACTTTGTCCGCAGCGTGATGCAGTCCGTGGGCCGTGGCGGTAAGCCTGTGGTGTTCCGCAGCTTCAACCCGCCTGTGTCCCTGAATAACTGGGCAAATAAGTTTGTCCAGCAGCCCAACGAGGAAGCGTTGACCCTGCACACGGATTACACCCAGGTGCCGCCTGAATGGCTGGGAGAGGTGTTTCTGAACGAAGCGCAGCGCATCCAAGCTCTGAATCCCAAAGTATACGATCATGAGTATCTGGGCATCCCTACCGGCAGCGGCGGCGAGGTGTTCACCACGCTGGAAGTGCGAGAGATCGCGGACGAAGAGCTTGCAATGCAAAGCTATCGTTTTGTGGGCGTTGACTTCGGCTTTGCATCTGACCCTGCCGCTGTTGTAGCGCTGTTCTATGACCGCAGCACCGAAACCATCTATTTTGCGGATGAGATTTACAAGCGCGGCCTGTCGAATGAGGCCCTTGCCGCTGAGATCAGGGCGCACAGCCTTGACCATGTGGGCGAAACTAGAAAGAACCCCATCACAGGCGCAGAAACAGCCCCGGAACAGGTTATTTATTGCGACTGCGCCGAGCCCAAGAGCATCATGGACTTGCGCACATACGGCTTGCAGGCGCGTCCCTGCACCAAGCACCCCGGCTGTGTAAACTACCGCATCAAGTGGCTGCAAAAGCGGACGCTTGTAGTTGACCCTAAACGCACACCCAACATCTACCGTGAGTTTTCACAATATGAGTACGACACGGACAAGGACGGCAATTTTCTGCCCAGTGTGCCAGACGCAGAGAACCATACAATAGACAGCGTTGCATACAGCCTTGACCGTCTTATTTTCAACAAGAACGAAGGAGCGTAAAATCATGCTGGAAATGCATCTGACCTGCCCGAACTGCAAAAAGACTTTTGTTGTCTATGACTGGCAGCTATGGAGAGACAGCGAGGAAAACGAGAGCTTTCAATGCCCCTGCTGCCATACTGCCCCGGATGAAGAAGCCTGTTACCGCCTGAAAGATGGCTTTTTGGAGCTGTGCGACGTTGACCGGCATTGGAACCACGACAAAGAGAGCGCACCGCTGCCGCCTGAAAAACAGAGCTGGCATATCGAGGTAAAGCCGGGCTGATAACACACTAAAAAGCAAAAGTGTGTTAAATAGTGTGTTATGGCAAAAGAAAAGAGCCTAGATTTCAACGAATCTAGGCTCTTTTTAATGGAGCGGGCAATGGGAATCGAACCCACCTCCTCAGCTTGGAAGGCTGATATACTAGCCGATGTACGATGCCCGCATTTACGAACGATATTATAGCATGTTCCGGCACAAATGTCCAGCCCAATTTTTGTATGTTCCTTAAAGCACCGGAAAAGAATGCCGGAACGGCCTTGCTTTTCCATACGGCTCTGCTACAATAGAAAAGAACGGAGGGAGAGAGGATGGAGCCGGAAGCAGAGATCATTCGTACGCAGCTGTTTGCCCTGCGGGATGAAGCATACCGCATCTTTCACAGTGCGTTGATGCCCACCGTGCCGCCGGAAACGGTGATCGGCGTGCGCGTTCCGGCTCTGCGCAGGCTGGCAAAACAGCTCGCAGACACAGCGCAAGCAGAAGTGTTTTTACAGGCCCTGCCGCATGGATACTACGAAGAGAACAACCTCCACGCGTTTCTGATCGAACTTATCCGGGACTACGACAGGGCGCTGGCTGAAACGGAAGCGTTCCTGCCCTACATCAACAACTGGGCCACCTGTGACTGCTTTTGCCCCAAAGTGTTTGCAAAACACAAGAAGGAACTGCTGGTGCCCATTCGCCGCTGGCTGGATTCGGGCGAGGTGTACACCGTGCGCTATGGCATGGAGATGCTGATGCGCTATTATCTGGATGATGCATTCCGGCCGGAATATCTGGAATGGGTGGCCGATGTGCACAGCACGGAATACTATATCAATATGATGCGGGCATGGTATTTTGCCACAGCACTGGCAAAGCAGCCGGATGCCGCGCTGCCGTGGCTCACAGAAAAGCGGCTGGATCTGTGGACCCACAACAAAGCCATCCAGAAAGCGGTGGAAAGCCGCCGCATTCCGCCCGGAATGAAGCAGCTGCTGCGCGTTCTGCGCAGCCGTTCATAAAAGCTTCCGGATTTCCGCGCAGATTTCCTGTTTACTTTATGGATGTTTTATTGTAAAATAAGCTATAGTAAAAAATGCCAGGGTATGCCTATGCCCTGACGGAAGATAAAAACAGGTGGTGTTTGGATTATGGCATTGAAATATCAGCGTATCCTTCTGAAGATCAGCGGCGAAGCACTGGGCGGCGAAAAGGGCATGGGTTTTGACGAACCCACCATGGACGCGATCTGCGGCGGCGTGAAGAAAGCACACGAGCTGGGCGTGCAGATCGGTATCGTGGTTGGCGGCGGCAACTTCTGGCGCGGCCGTTCCAGCGGCAAGATGGAGCGCACACTGGCCGATAAGATCGGTATGCTGGCAACCGTGATGAACGCACTGGCTGTCTCCGACAAGCTGGAACAGCTGGGTGTGCCCACTGAGGTGTACACCTCCATCACCATGCCACAGGTGGCACAGCCCTTTACCCGCAAGGATGCTCTGCGCGCCATGGATGAGGGCAAGATCGCCGTGTTCGGCGGCGGCACCGGCAACCCGTTCTTCTCCACGGATACGGCAACCGCTCTGCGCGCTGTGGAAGTGAGCGCCGATGTGATGTTCAAGGCTACTATGGTGGATGGCGTTTACGATAAGGATCCCCACAAGTACGCCGACGCAAAGAAGTATGATACCCTCACCTTTACCAAGGTGCTGGAAGACCAGCTGGCTGTTATGGATGGCACTGCTGCCACTCTGTGCCGCGACAACAAGCTGCCCATCCTCGTGTTCGATCTGGCCGACCCGGACAACATTGCCCGTGCCGTGCAGGGCGAGAATGTGGGCACACTGGTTTACGAGGGCTGAAACGCCTGCAGCCGACATACATTATAGGGCAGACGCATTGCAGCGCAGCCCCAAGATAAAAAGGAACAGGAGACTACCGCAATGAGCAGCAACACCAAGGTTTACGAAGACAAGATGAAGAGCTCGGTCGAACATCTGGGCCGCGAACTGGGCGCTGTGCGCGCAGGCCGCGCAAATCCCGCTGTGCTGGATAAGGTCAGCGTGGATTATTATGGTGCCCCCACTCCCATCCAGCAGGTGGCATCCGTGGCTGTGGCCGAAGCACGCACCCTGACCATTACCCCGTGGGACCGTACTCTGCTGCGCCCCATCAGCAAGGCCATCATGGCCAGCGATGTGGGCATCACTCCCATTGATGACGGCTCTACCATCCGCCTGAACTTCCCGGCTCCCACCGAGGAGCGCCGCAAGCAGCTGGCAAAGGAAGTTTCCAAGCTGGGCGAGGAGGCTAAGGTGGCAGTGCGCAACATCCGCCGCGAGGCTATGGATAAGGCCAAGGCCATGAAGAAGGCCGGCGAGCTGACCGAGGACAGCCAGAAGACCATGGAAGAGGATGTCCAGAAGCTGACCGACAAGTATATCAAGAACATCGATGCTGCGGTGGAAGAAAAGCAGAAGGAGATCATGTCTGTCTGATCTGCGCAGATGCAATAAACTGGAGGTGCCGTGCGCTGAAGAAGAGTGCGCGGCACTTTTGTTGAAGGCGGCGTTGCTGCCGGGAGGAAACAATGGCGCATCCTAAAGAATTTGCCGAGGGCCTTTCCATCGGCATCATCATGGACGGCAACGGCCGCTGGGCAAAGAACCGCGGCCTGCCCCGCACTGCCGGGCACAAAAGAGGCGCAGAGGTGTTCAGCGATATCGCAGATTACTGCGATGAGCTGGGCGTTTCGTCGGTGTACTTCTATGCGTTTTCCACCGAGAACTGGAAGCGTCCGCTGGAAGAGGTCAACGCCATTATGCGGCTGTTCGGCGAATATCTGCTGAAGGGCTTTGACTACAAGAACCGCAATATCCGCATCAAGTTCATGGGCGACCGCACGGTGCTGGATGAAAAGCTGCAGCAGCTGATGAACAAGCTGGAAGCAGATTCTTCGGTCAAGACCGGCATGACCCTGAACATTGCCATCAACTACGGCGGCCGCCCGGAGATCGTGCGGGCGGCGCAGCAGCTGGCGGCAAAGGCGGCGGCAGGGGAGATAAAGCCCGAAGAGATCACGGAACAGCTGCTCAGCGATGCCATGTATACCGCTGGCCAGAAGGACCCGGATTTTATCCTGCGTCCCAGCGGAGAAAAGCGGCTGTCTAACTTCATGCTCTGGCAGGCAGCTTACTCGGAGCTGGTAGAAATGGACGTTCTGTGGCCGGATTTCACCCGCAGCGATCTGGACGCTGCCATTGAGGAGTTCAATCATCGTTCCCGCCGGTTTGGCGGACTGTAAAACCCAAGACCTCCTGCACACGGTGCAGGGACCGGACGGCCCGGCGGCTTTGCCGGAGCCAAACTTAATCCAGAGGGGTGCGGCACCCGACCGGTGAAAAGGAGATCCAATCTATGAAAACACGTGTTATTACTGCGATCGTGGGCATCATCGTACTGATCGGCGTGATGTTCACCTTCAACACTCTGATCTTTAATCTGGTCATCGCGGCCATTACGCTGATCGCCGTTCACGAGATCTACAGTGCCCTCGGCTTTGAAAAGAAGGACTGGCTGATGTATGCGGTTCTGGTGCCGTATACACTGCTGGTCATGACGAGCAACTATCAGGTCATGCGGCGGCTGGTGATGCCGATGTCCTTTCTGCTGGTCACCTTTTACGCCATCTATCTGGTGGTGCGCAATGGCACCATCAGCTATCAGAAGGCCAGCGGCCTGCTGATGTTCTCCGGTATCGTGATCTTCTGCTTCTATTCCTTTATCCGGCTCAAGGAGCTGCTGCCGGTGGAGCAGTACGGCTACGATGCGGTGTTCTTTATCTTGCTCATCCTCTGCTTTGCCTGGGGCGGCGATACCTGTGCCTATTTTGCAGGCCGTGCCTTTGGCAAGCACAAGCTCTGCCCGGTGGTCAGCCCCAAAAAGACCGTGGAAGGTGCCATTGGCGGTGTTCTGGGCACCATGGTGTTCGGTGTGATCATCACACTGGTGTACTCAGTGGCGGCAAACCGGATGGAAGCCTTCACCCGCTCCAACATTGGCGTTTCCATGTACGTGATCATTGCGCTGCTGGGCTGCGTGGCGGCGGTGCTGGGCATTTATGGCGATCTGTTTGCCAGCGTGGTCAAGCGCCAGTGCGGCATCAAGGATTACGGCACCATCTTCCCGGGGCACGGCGGCATTCTGGACCGCTTTGACAGTGTGATGTTCATTGCGCCCTTTGTGACCATGGTCATTACGGCGGTGTTCTACTATTAAAAGGGGGAACGTGTGATGTCGAAAAAAATCACTCTGCTGGGTTCTACCGGTTCCATCGGCACCCAGAGCCTGGATGTGATCCGTGCACAGGGCTATGAGGTGTTCGGTCTTTCTGCCCACAGCCATGTAGACAAGATCCTGCAGCAGATCGAAGAGTTTCATCCGCGCTATGTCTGCATGACCGACCCGGATGCGGCCCGCAGGCTGGATGCGGAGCTTTCCGGTCGTGCAGATGAGCCCCGGCTGCTGGTAGGGCCGGAAGGGCTCAAGCAGCTGGCCGCACTGGACGGCACCGATGTGGTGCTGAACAGCGTGGTGGGCATTGCAGGCCTTGGTGCCAGCCTGTGCGCGATCGAAAGCGGGCATGATCTGGCCCTTGCCAACAAGGAGAGTCTTGTCACCGGCGGCCATCTGGTCACACAGGCCGTGGCAAAGCATGGTGTAAAGCTGCTGCCGGTGGACAGTGAACATTCGGCCATCTTCCAGTGCCTGCAGGATAAGGAGAGTGCCCCCAGCCTGACCAAGATCCTGCTCACGGCTTCCGGCGGCCCCTTCTTCGGGATGAAGACCGAGGAGCTGCGCGGTAAGACCAAGGCGGATGCCCTCAAGCACCCCAACTGGAACATGGGCGCAAAGATCACCATTGACTCTGCCACCCTGATGAACAAGGGTCTGGAGCTGATCGAGGCAGTGTGGCTGTTCGGCCTGCCGCCGGAGAAGATCCAGATCGTGGTGCAGCGCCAGAGCATCGTGCATTCGGCGGTGCAGTTCAGCGATAATTCGGTCATTGCTCAGCTGGGTGTGCCGGATATGCGCATTCCCATCCAGTATGCGCTCACCTACCCAAAGCGCGTACCCGGCGTTGTGCCAGAGCTGGACTTTGCCGCACTCAAGGTGCTCACCTTCGATGTGGCAGACGACGAGACCTTCCGCTGCCTTGCCGCCTGCAAAAAGGCCATCAAAAAGGGCGGTCTCGGCCCATGTGCCGCCAACGGTGCCAATGAGGAAGCTGTCAAGCTCTTCCTTGAGGACAAAATTGGCTTCCTCGATATTGGCCGTCTGGTGGAAGCAGTCGTGGACAGCGACAGCTTTGGCGGCGAGTATACCCTCAGCGATGTGTACGAGTGCGACCGCATGGCACGAGAGTTTGTAAGAGCGCACTTATAAAAACCCTCTCAGCCTCACTGCGTTCGGCAGCTCTCCCGAAGGGAGAGCTTTCAAAAAGCGTAAGGCCAGATGTGCAAAAGCTCCCCCTTTGGGGGAGCTGGCAGGGCGGCAGCCCTGACTGAGAGGGGTTCCGACTTTTCAGCTTTAGGAGACGCAATGTCAATTTTTATCACCCTGATCGCCGCACTGATCGTGTTCAGCGCTGTAATCGCCATTCATGAATTCGGGCACTTTACCGTGGCAAAGCTCTGCGGCATTCAGGTCAACGAGTTTTCCATCGGCATGGGGCCGGCTTTGTGGAAGAAAATTTACAAGGGCACCCAGTACAGCCTGCGTGCATTGCCGGTAGGCGGCTATGTGGCGCTGGAGGGCGAGGAAAGCCCCGAGAGCCAGCAGGCCGAAGCGGCCCGCGACGAACGGGAAGCAGAGGACGAAAACCCTGTCCCGCCGGAGCAGCGCACCGGCATCCCTTTGAACGAGGCACCGGTATGGCAGCGTGCGCTTGTGATGGTGGCAGGTGCCTTCATGAATTTCGTGCTGGGCTTTGTGGTGCTGGTCATTCTTGTGGCAGCACAGGAAGGAGCCATCACCAGCAAGACCATCTATTCCATTGAGAACGATGCCCTCTGCGGCCAGACCGGCCTGCAGGCGGGGGACGAGATCGTTGCCGTGAACGGCAGGCGCTGCTTTGTGGCCAACGACATCCTTTATGAGCTGGTGCGCACCGAAGCCTATCGCGCCCGGTTCACCGTGAAGCGGGACGGCCAAAAGGTGGAACTGCCGGACGTGCAGTTCGACACCTGGCAGGACGAGAACGGCCAGACCCATATGACCCTTGGCTTTACGGTGTACGGCATCAAAAAAACACCGCTCAATGTGTTAAAAGAAGCATGGAACAGCACCCTGTACTACGGACGCATCGCGTTTATCTCGCTGGCAGACCTTGTGCGCGGACGTGAGAGCATCAACAATCTGTCCGGCCCGGTGGGTATCGTGACAGCGATCGGTCAGGCGGCAAGCTACGGCTGGCAGGATCTGCTGGAGCTGCTGGCCCTCATCACCATCAATCTGGGCGTGTTCAATCTGCTGCCCTTCCCGGCACTGGATGGCGGCAAGGTGGTATTTTTGATCATTGAGGGCGTTACCGGCCATGCAGTGCCGGAAAAGCTGCAGGGCACACTGACCATTGCGGCCTTTGCACTGCTGTTTGGCCTGATGCTCTTTGCAACCTATAATGATATCATCCGGCTTGTGACCGGTGCAATGTGAGCAAAAACAGAAAGGGGAGCTTTATGCGGCAGTTAAAACGGGAAGTGAAAATCGGCAATGTGACCATCGGCGGCAAGAATCCTGTTGCGGTGCAGACGATGCTCAACGTGCCGGTGGAGGATATTGAGGGCAATGTGGCGCAGGCAAAGCGGTGCGAAGCTGCTGGCTGTCAGATCCTGCGCGTGACCTGCCCCAGCCCGGCGGATGCAAAGTGCATCGAAGCCGTCAAGAATGCGGTGAACATCCCCATTGTGGCAGACATCCATTTTGACTACAAGGCGGCTCTGGCCTGCGCAGATGTAGGCGTGGATAAGATCCGCATCAACCCCGGCAACATCGGCGACGATGACCGGGTGAAGGCTGTGGTGGATGCCTGTCAGCGCAAGAACATTCCCATCCGCATCGGCGTGAATGGCGGCAGTCTGGAAAAGCACATCCTTGCAAAATACGGCGCACCCACGCCGGAGGCCATGGTGGAGAGTGCACTGTACCATGTGCGCCTGCTGGAAAAATTCGATTTCAACAACATCGTCATTTCCATCAAGAACTCCAATGTGCCTCGCATGATGGAGGCCTACCGCCAGCTCAGCGCTGTCACGGATTACCCGCTCCATGTGGGTGTCACCGAGGCGGGTACCTACCAGATGGGTCTGCTGAAAAGCGGCATGGGCATCGGCGGAATGCTGCTGGAAGGCATTGGCGATACCATCCGCGTCTCGCTGGCCGCAGAGCCGGAAAAGGAAGTGGAAGCGGGCTACAACATCCTGCGCGCCGTGGGCTTCCCGGTAGCAGGCCCGGAGGTCATCACCTGCCCCACCTGCGGCCGCACCCAGTATCCCTGCACCGAGATCGCCAATGAGGTGGAAAAGCGGCTGCAGGGCTGCAAAAAATCCATCAAGGTGGCCGTGATGGGCTGCGTGGTCAACGGCCCCGGTGAAGCCCGTGAAGCAGACATCGGCATTGCCGGCGGCAAGGGCGAGGCGGTGCTGTTCATCCAAGGCAAGCCCATCAAAAAGCTGACCGGAGACAACATCCTGGATCAGTTCATGGATGAGATCTATAAACTGTAATTTGGCTTTTTTCACAGCTGCCACACCTGCAAAAAACGGGTGCGGCAGTTTGTGCTGTATAAAAAGGAGTACCATTTGTGACACCACTCGTATCCAACCTGTGGCCGCAGTTCATGGTGGACCCGGCATTTGCGGCCTGCTTCGGGCAGGTCATTGTGGAGCATGCGCAGATGCTGCGGCAGGAGCGGCAGGTCATCTTTACCCTGCGCAGCGGTGCGCCACTGGACAAAAATCTCTGTGCCCGGCTGCTGGCATCCCTGCAGCCGGATTATGAGGGCTTTGAGCTGCGCATCCAGAACCTGTTTGGCTATGCCATGCTGGACGAAGCGGCCCTGCGCGATCTGATGGAAGAGATGAAGCGGGACGGCGTGCCCATCAACGGCTTTCTGGACCGGTGCAAGATCAACATCATCGGACAGAAGATCACCATCGGCGTATGCCATGGCACCAAGTTTTTGCAGGAGATGCACTTTGAAAAGCTGCTGGCAGAGCGCATTGCGGCCCACACCGGGGTAACGCCGCAGGTAACGCTGCAAAGCGCTGTAAGCGAAGCCGAGCAGCACCAGATGGAAGAAAAGCTGGAGCGCAAGATCGCGCCACCGGTGGTCAAGTTTGAGAAAAAGAACACAGCACCGTCCATCAAGGTGGATGGTCTGGACCTGACCGATAAGCCCGTCACCATTTTCCACGGCAAGATGTTCACCCCCAAGAACCTCACCCCGCTGAAAGACCTTGGCGGCGAGGGCGGCAAGTGCACGATCTGGGGCGATGTGTTCTTCTCGGAGGTCAAGGGAAACTTCCGCAAAATTTATACCGTATCCATCACCGATTATCAGGGTTCCATCAACCTGAAGATCCGCGCGCAGGAAGGTGAGGACTGCTCCAAGTGGGAGAGCCTTGGCAAAGGCACCACTCTCATCGTGCGCGGCGACTGCTCCTACGACAAGTACGAACACGATTATATCGTCTACCCCTACGATGTGCTCATCGTGGAGCGCAAAAAGCGGGAGGATACCGCACCGGTCAAGCGTGTGGAGCTGCATCTGCACACCAAGCTTTCCAGCATGGACGGCTTCTGTGATCCCGGCGGCATCGTCAAGCTGGCCCACCGCATGGGACATCCGGCCGTTGCCATCACTGACCACGGTGTGTGTCAGGGTTACCCGGAAGCCATGCTGGCAGCGGACGATATCCATAAATCAGACCCGGACTTCAAGCTGATCTACGGCTGTGAAGCCTACTTTGTGGACGACATGATCCCCTGTGTATACGGTGTGAAGGATCAGCCGCTGGATGGGGAGTTCTGCGTGTTTGATACCGAGACCACCGGCCTTGACCCCGGCGTGGAGTATATGACCGAGATCGGTGCCGTCATCGTGAAAAACGGCGAAGTGGTGGAGGAATTTGATACCTTTGTCAAGCCCGGCAAGCCCATCACCCCCAAGATCACCGAGCTGACCGGCATCACCAACGAAATGGTGGCGGATGCTCCCGGCGAAAAGGAAGCACTGGAAGCCTTCCTCAAATTTGCGGGAGACCGCATCCTTGTGGGCCACAACGTCCACGCCTTTGATATGCGTTTCCTGCGCGCCGCCGCCAAGCGCAGCGGCATCAAGCTGGAGCCGACCTATATCGACACCCTGACCATGGCGCAGGCCATGTACCCCGGCCTGCACAACTACAAGCAGGGCACCATCAACAAGCATCTGGAGCTGCCTGCCTACGAAGCCCACCGTGCCTGTGAGGATTCTGCCGCGCTGGGCCGCATCTTCGGGGTCATGCTGAACGACCTGAAAGAAAAGCAGGTAGCAAAGGTCAGTGAGATCAACACCGGCCTTGGCGGCAACCGCGAGGTGCTGAAAAAGAAGTATTACCACCTCATCATTCTGGTCAAGAACCAGATGGGCCTGAAAAATCTGTACAAGATCGTCAGCGAAGCCCATGTGAACTACTTTTTCAAAAAGCCCCGGGTGCCCCGGAGCCTTTTGAACAAATACCGGGACGGCCTGCTGCTCACTTCCGCCTGCGAAGCCGGCGAGCTGTACCGGGCCATCGTGGATGGCACCAGCTATGAAGAACTGAAAAAGATCGCGTCCTACTACGATATTCTTGAGATCCAGCCGCTGGGCAACAACGCCTACATGGTGCGGGACGGCAAGGTGGACAGCGAAGAGGACATCAAAAACTTCAACCGCACGGTCATCAAGCTGGGCGAGGACCTGCACAAGCCGGTCATTGCCACCGGCGACGTGCACTTTACCGAGCCGGAGGATGCGGCTTACCGCGCTGTGCTGCAGGCGGGCAACGGCTTTAAAGATGCCGACAACCAGCCGCCGCTGTTCTTCCGCACCACGCAGGATATGCTGGCGCAGTTCTACTATCTGCCCAAGGAAAAAGCCTACGAGGTAGTGGTGAAGAACCCCCGCAGGATCGCGGCGATGATCGACAACAATGTTCGTGCCATCCCGCGCGGCACCTACCCGCCCAGCATCGAGGGTGCAGAGCAGCAGCTGCGCGATGCTACGTGGGAACACGCCAAGCGCGATTACGGTGACCCGCTGCCCGAAATTGTGGAAAAGCGGCTGCAGAAGGAGCTGGACTCCATCTGCGGCCATGGCTACGCCGTGCTGTACGTCATTGCGGTCAAACTGGTGGCCTATTCCAACGCGGGCGGCTATCAGGTGGGCAGCCGTGGTTCGGTCGGCTCATCGGCCGTGGCCCACTTCTCCGGCATCTCGGAGGTGAACAGCCTGCCGCCCCACTATCGCTGCCCCAAGTGCAAGCACAGCGAGTTCATCACCGACGGCAGCGTGGACGACGGCTTTGACCTGCCGGATAAAAACTGCCCCAACTGCGGCACCCGGATGCTGGTGGACGGCCACGATATTCCCTTCGAGACCTTCCTCGGCTTCTACGGCGATAAAGAGCCGGATATCGACCTGAACTTTTCCGGCGAATATCAGTCCAATGTGCACCGCTATACCGAGGAGCTGTTCGGCAAAGCCAACGTGTTCAAGGCGGGCACCGTGTCCGGTATTCAGGACAAGACCGCCTACGGCTATGTCAAAAAATATCTGGATGAGCGCGGCCGCACGGTGAACCATGCGGAGGAGAACCGCCTGACTCTGGGCTGCACCGGCGTCAAGCGCACCACGGGTCAGCACCCCGGCGGCATGGTCGTTGTGCCGGACACCTACGAGATCTACGATTTCTGCCCCATCCAGCACCCGGCGGACGATGTGGCAGGCGGCCTGCTGACCACCCACTTCGAGTTCAAGTACCTGCACGATACCCTGCTCAAGCTGGACGAACTGGGCCACGATATGCCCACCTTCTACAAGTATTTTGAGGAGTACACCGGTATCCCCATCGACAGCATCCCCATGAACGACCCCAAGGTGTACAGCCTGCTGACCAGCCCCGAAGCGCTGGGCGTGACCCCGGAACAGATCGACAGCCAGACCGGAACCTTCGGCATCCCGGAAATGGGCACCAACTTTGTGCGCGGTATGCTGGTGGAGGCACGCCCCAAGAACTTCTCCGAACTGATCCAGATCTCGGGCCTGTCCCACGGCACTGATGTGTGGACCGGCAACGCGGACGAGCTGATCCGCAGCGGCACCTGCACCATTGCGGAGGTCATTGGCTGCCGTGACAGCATCATGCTGTACCTGTTGCGCAAGGGTCTGGAACCCAAGATGGCCTTTGATATCATGGAGGCTGTGCGTAAGGGCAAGGTGGCCAAGGGCGGTTTCAAGGATGGCTGGGAGGAAGCCATGCGGGAGCACGAGGTGCCGGACTGGTACATTGAGAGCTGCCGCAAGATCAAGTATATGTTCCCCAAGGCCCATGCCGTGGCCTACCTGATGTCGGCCATTCGTCTGATGTGGTTCAAGATCTACCGTCCACCGGAGTTTTATGCGGTATACTTTACCGTACGCGGCGACGACATCGACTATGAGGCCGCTGTGGGCGGTGCGGCAGTGGCCCGCGCCCACATGGAAGAAGTCAAGCGCCGCCTGAAGGAAGAGAAGAACGCCAAGGACGAAGATGTGCTGGTCAGCCTGCAGCTCGTCAACGAGATGCTGGTGCGCGGCTACGAGTTTTTGCCCATTGAGCTGGGCAAGAGCCGCGGCTCCAAGTATGTGGTGGAGGACGGCAAGGTACGTCTGCCTTTCTCTTCGCTGAAGGGTCTTGGCGGTGCTGCCGCCGATGCACTGGAAAAGGTGACCATCCACGGCGAAGAATATATCTCGGTGGAAGAGTTGCAGCAGGCTTCCGGTGTCGGCAGCAGCATTCTGGACCGTTTGCGTCAGGTGGGCGCTCTGGGCGACCTGCCGGAGAGCAGTCAGGTAAGCTTCTTCTGAGGATTCTGAAAGCAAAAGTGCCTGCACGGCTTTAGCTGTGCAGGCACTTTTGCTTTAAAAAAGCACCCGCGGCAAAAATCGCAGGTGCTTAAAAATTCAGCAGAACGGGGGAGTGTTTACTCCACGCTGATCATATAATAGTAAACGGGCTGGCCGCCGCGGATGTGGCTGACCTCAACGTGGTTCGGGCACTTTGCCTTTACGATCTCGGTCACTTTCTCGGCATCCTCATCGCTCACGTCGCAGCCGGAAATGATGGTGACGAAGCTGGAATCCTTCTTGCACATGCCGCGTGCCAGACGGTAGGTAGCTTTGGTGATATCGTTGGAGGTGGAAACGATCTTGCCGTTCTCCAGAGCCATGATCTCACCCTTCCTGATGCGCTTGCCGTCGTACTCACTGTCGCGGGCAGCATAGGTGATCAGACCGGTGGACACCTTGTCGGCAGCAGCCATCATGTTGATGGTGTTGGTCTCGGCGTTCACGGAGGGATCAAAGTTCAGCATGGCGGTAATGCCCATGGGCACGGTGCGGGTGGGCAGAACGACCACCTGACGGTCGGCCAGCTTCTGGGCCTGCTCAGCAGCCATGATGATGTTCTTGTTGTTGGGCAGCACGAACACGGTCTTTGCGGGCACGCTCTGGATGGCAGCGAGGATATCCTCGGTGGCTGGGTTCATGGTCTGACCACCGGAGACCACTGCGTCTGCAGCCAGATCGGTGAACACGGCCTTCAGGCCTTCACCGGCGGCAACGGCAACAAAACCATAGTCACGGCTGGGGTCCACAGCAGCGTAGACGAACTCGCTGGACTGAGAAGGAGCCTTCTCAGCAGAAGCCTGCTTTTCCAGGCTCTTGCCCTGCTTCTGGCGGGCCAGGAACTGCTCGTGCATGTTCTCGATCTTGAAGTTGGTCAGGTAGCCATACTTGATGGCTTCGCTCAGGATCTTGCCGGGATCAGCGGTGTGCACATGCAGGTTGATCACATCGTCATCCTCGATGCACACCACACTGTCGCCGTTGGATTCTGCAAAGGCACGCATCTTTGCGGCGCTTGCACCCTCATACTTGTTGATCAGGAACTGGGTGCAGTAGCCGTTCTTGATGTCCTCCACCTTCATCAGGTCGTCGGTGAACACGCCCTTGCCGGCGTTCTCGGTGGAGAGCTTTGCCTTGTTGGGAGCAGCCTCGCCGCCTGCCACGATGCCTTCGCCATGGAACACCTTGCCCATGCCCTCAAAGATAATCATGATGCCCTGACCGCCGGCATCCACAACGCCGGCCTTCTTCAGAACAGGCAGCAGGTTGGGGGTGTCCTCCAGAGCCTTCTGGCCGGCGGTCATCACCACATCCCACAGAGCGGGCACATCCTCGGCACCGCAGGCAGCAGCTTCCTCAGAGGCAATGCGTGCAACCGTGAGGATGGTGCCCTCGGTGGGCTTCATAACGGCCTTATAAGCGCCCTCGACACCCTTCTTCAGAGCCTCGACAATGTCGGCAGCGGTGGCTTCCTTCTTGCCTTCCAGCGCCTTGGAGAAGCCGCGGAACAGCAGGCTGGTGATAACACCGGAGTTGCCGCGTGCACCGCGCAGCATGGCGGAAGCAGCGGTCTTGGAAGCCTCACCCACGGTGCAGCTGTCGTCCAATGCTTCCAGCTCGCGCACAGAAGCACCCACGGTCATGCCCATGTTGGTGCCAGTGTCGCCATCAGGAACAGGGAAAACGTTCAGCTCGTCCACGCGGGAGCGCTGATTGTTGATGTTGTTGGCGCCAGAGATAATGGCGTCACGCAAAATCTTACCAGAAATCATTCTTTTTTACTCCTTGTACTTGCCGGAAAAGCCCGGCGCATTCGGATGAACCAACAAAAATCAGGCGATCACATCGTCTACCGAAACCACAACGCGGGCAACCTTCAGGCCGGTAGCCTGCTCCACCTCGTCCTTGACGCGGTGAGAGATGCTGCGTGCGGCGGTAGAAATGTTCAGGCCATAGCTCACTGCAATGTGCAGTTCGATCACCAGACGACCATCCTCCTGCGTGACACGGACACCCTTTTCCGGGTAATCAGAACCGTGCACCATGCTTCTGACGGCATCGGTCATATCACGGGGTGCCATTGCGGCAACACCGTAACACTGTTTGGCTGCTTCACCTACCAGAGTAGCAAAATACCCGGACGTAAAGCTGACATCCCCCAGAGGGAAACGGGAAGTGATCATAGTCGCTCTGCTCCTTTATGTTATTTTCATAAAACACATTCAAGGTCTGGTGCGCAGCGGCGGACAGATACACATACTGCGCCGAGAAACACCCACATTATTATACAACTTTGGGGCGCGCTTGTACAGCGCAAAATGCTGGTATATCAACTTTTTGCGCAGGTTTCTGCATTGGCGGCATGGTTCGGGCGGCTTCGCACCGGGAAGGTGATAGCATAACGGACGCTGGTTGCTTTTTATCAAAACCGAAAGTATGACGAAAGAAAGCAAACAATCTGTTAAAAAAATATAAAAGGTGGGTGATAACTCTTTATTCGACTATGAAAAAGTGCTAAAATAGAAACAAGGATAGGGACTGCGGCGCAGGGTCCCGCTTGTGCGGATGAACTGCGTTATTTTTTGCGCACGGCGCGTGGAACAATGTTTAGGAGCTGTTGTCATGAATATTCTGTTTTTCCTTTCACCCAAGCAGGATCTGATGTATGTTTACGACGATTTCACCCTTCGGCAGACGCTGGAAAAGTGGGAGAATAACCGCTACGCGTCCATTCCGGTGCTCAACCGGCAGGGAAAATATGTGGGCACCCTGACCGAGGGCGACATTCTCTGGGGGCTGAAAAAGTTCCATGGTCTGGATCTGGAAGCGGCTGAGGATGTCCCCATTTCGGCCTTCCCGCACAAGCGCGACTACAAGGCTGTCACCGTGACCACCAGCATGGATCAGCTGATCGAAGCGGCCATGAACCAGAACTTTGTGCCGGTTGTGGATGACCGCGGCATCTTCATTGGCATCGTGCGCAGGCAGGCGATCATCCGTTACTGCTATGAGAAGGCCCGCACAGAGCAGCAGGCCCATGAGCAGCGCATCCCGGAATATGCCGCTGTGCATTGAACGATATAAATAGGTGGCCAGCCGCCCGGTTCCGCATCTGAAGCCGGGCGGCTTTTTGTCTGCAAAATGCGTTGAAAATCCGATTTATAGTACCTGCTGTGTGCGATAATACAGCCATGGAACAAAAACGTTCTGAAAAGCTGCAAAAAACGAGATACAGGAGGGAACACGGATGAAAGATTTTGAACTGCGTTATGTCGGAAGCCATGTGGAAGTATACACCGGCAGCGGGGTGTTCCTGTTTTCGGCCGATACGGTGCGGGAAGCAATGGAAGAACTGGCAGAGTAAGCGCCTGCAAACAGGCAGGGACTTCGGTGAAAATGTAAAATTGATGTAAAATAATTGAAAAGGAAAGAGCACGAATTCATTAAGAGACGGAAAAATGTGTAGAAAAAGTGATTTTCTTGTAAAATAAACCTTGTTGTGACAGGATAAAAAATGATATAATAGATTCAAGCGCGGTCATTGTGCGCCGTTCTGTGCAGCAGAGCGGCAGGCCGCAGCATCTGCCGGTTCAAGCAGGCCCGGTGTGCGGGCAGGGCAGATGTACAAGGATCAAAAGGAAGATCATTTTTAGGAGTATCGTTATGGATATCACACACATTACCTCTCTGTTGGGTGGAATTGCGCTGTTTCTGTACGGCATGTCCATTATGGGCGCTGGTCTGGAAAAACTGGCCGGCGGCAAAATGCAGGGCGTGCTGCAAAAGCTGACCTCCTCAACGCTCAAGGGCGTTATTTTTGGCACCCTCATCACGGGTGTCATCCAGTCCTCGGCCGGCACGGTCGTTATTTGTGTCGGTCTGGTAAACTCCGGCATCATGACCCTTACGCAGTCGGTAGGTGTCATTATGGGTGCAAACATTGGTACCACTGTTACCGGCCAGCTGATCCGCATGGCGGATATCTCCGGTGACAGTCTCTGGCTGACACTGATCCAGCCCAAGACCTTTGCGCCCGTGGTGGCATTTATTGGCTGCATTTTTTATGTGTTTCTGCGCAGCGCTAAAAGGAAGAACATCGGCCAGATCATGCTGGGCTTCGGCATCCTGTTTACCGGCATGAGCCTGATGGACACCGGTGTGGCTCCTCTGCGTGAGAGCGCCGTGTTCCAGAATCTGTTCGTTACCATGACGAATCCCGTTCTGGGCATTCTGGTGGGCGTGGTGGTCACGGTGATCATCCAGTCCTCCTCGGCATCGGTGGGTATCCTGCAGGCACTGTCCAGCACGGGTCTGGTTACCTTCAGCTCTGCCATCCCCATTATTCTGGGCGCACACATCGGCACGGCCTTTACGCCGCTGCTCACCATTGGCGGCTCCTCCAAGGACGGCAAGCGCGCTGCACTGATCCATCTGTACTTCAACATCATTGGCAGCGTGATCCTGCTGGCGCTAGTGTATGCGGTGCAGTTTACCGTTGGCATCCCCATGTGGAACGATGTGATGAACAAGAGCACCATCGCAAACATCCACACCCTTTCCAGCGTGTGCGCCATGCTGCTGTTCCTGCCCTGCAGCGGTGTGCTGTCCAAGCTGGCACTGCTCACTGTGCCGGACAGCGCCGAGGAAGCACAGGAGCTGAGCATGCCGGTGCTGGATGAACGTCTGTTCAAAAGCCCGGCTGTGGCCCTGCAGCAGGCTAAGAGCGCTGTGATCAAGATGTCCCGCCGTGCTGCCCGCAATGTGAATCTGGCTGCACCGCTGCTGCTGAAGATGGACGAGGATACCGTCAGCGCCATCCGGGTGCGTGAAAACCTGATCGACCGCATGGAGGTAGCGATCTCCAACTATCTGATCAAGATGACCGATCAGGAGCTGGGCGACGATGAGAGCCACACTGTGACCGAACTGCTGAATTTTGTTACCGAGTTCGAGCGCATCGGCGACTATGCGGTGAACATTATGGAAAAGGCAGAAGAACTGCAGGAAAAGGAAGCGTCCTTCAGTGAAAGCGCCACCAAGGAGCTGCAGCTGCTGGAGAATGCGCTGAACCGCATCCTGAACCTGACCAACGATGCCTTTGAAAACAGCGATATGCGTCTGGCGGCTCAGGTGGAACCGCTGGAGGAAGTGATCGATGTGATGGCGGAGCGCCTGCGCGACCAGCACATCCTGCGCCTGAAGGACGGCGTGTGCTCCATTGATACGGGTGTCGTGTTCCTGGATGTGCTGAACAATGCAGAGCGCATCTCGGATCACTGCTCCAACGTTGCTGCCCGCCTGATCGGCATGGATGCCGGCGAGGACTACGACTCCCACACCCTCAAGAGCATCATGCACCACAACCCCACCAAGGACTACATGCTGGAATACGAGGAGTGCCGCAAGGCCTACCTTGTTCCGCTGGAAGAAATGGAAGCCTGAACCTGAATGAGAAAAGGACCTCCGGAGAAGCATCCGGAGGTCCTTTTTGCATCACAGTGAAATGGAGTGCTCAGGCACTTTTGGGCAAAGAGACAATGACCCAGCGGTGCGGCCCGTGAAAGCCGTCTACCTTGGCGGCTTTGCTGCAGGTTCCGGGGCTGGGCGGGCCGAGGTGGATACCGCGGTCCAGTTGCTTGCCGCAAAGACGGCACTGGTAATGGAGGGTGATCTGTTCTGACATGAGGAAGCACTTCCTTTTATGATCGCTGCAGGCGGTTAAAAAACTTTACTTCTATTATCATTATATAATTTTTACATCGGGATGTCAATAAAAATAATCAGTAAAAGTAGATAAAAATTGAGCATTCTGCACTCAACCGCCCAGATCTTCCAGCAGCAGGTCCAGTTCCCGTTCGCTGTACACGGTCACACCGCGTTTGATGCGCACGGCATCGTTCTCCGGCAGAAGATTGGTGTAGATGCCGGTGACGGTGACAAGCACATCCGGCTGGCCATTGGTGCCGCAGCGGTAAACGGCCACGCGCCCGCCTTTGTCGCACAGGCGGTAGCTCTGGGCAGCAAGCTCCGGCATGGCCTGTGCGGCAAGGTCTGCTGCGGAGGAAGGCGGTGCTTCGCTGCCGGGATCGGGCACCGGAAGGCTGAGCTTGGGCAGGGCCATCCAGAACAGGCTGAACACGATGGTGAATACGCACAGCCCGTAGAACAGGCAGGTGCACAGTTTGCGCATGGAGAAACACGCTCCTTTCCGGCTGAAGTATGCCCCAAAACAGGGGAGAACAGTCAATTTTCACACGGGAATGCTGTACTTTGTCCGGCAGATTGTGTTATACTACAAATGATTAGACCTATCAGGGCCGAAGATTGGTTCTTGCCCGCGTTCTGTGCACGTGCTATAATATGGTATTGCGTGCAGTTCTGTGCGCTTTGATGGAAAAGTACCAGCGCATGGCGCTGAAAAAGCAGCCTGAATGTTAGGAGGCGATTTCTATCTCCGATATGAGAAAGATCAACCGTGCCGGTGAGGGGCATTCCCCGGCACCGGCGGGGCGGAAGGTAAATGTGAGCAACAGCCGCCGGGAGTCCCAGCCGGGACCCAAACACGGCCGGGAACCCAAAGAACCAAAGGAACCCTGTGAAAAGGGCAGACATCCCATTCTGCGCTTCATTGGCCGAACCATTGCTACACTGATTTGTCTGGGCATCATGGCAGGCAGTCTGGTGGCAGTGGGTGCTGTGTATTACGTGGTGCAGGCTACCGCCAACGACGGCGACCTGCTGGATCTGGACAACATTGAGCTGAGCCAGTCCAGTGTGGTGATGGCTACCGACCCGGACACCGGTGCACAGGTGGAGTATGCCACGCTGCGCTCTTCCAACAGCCACCGCGTGTGGGCGGATCTGGAGCAGATCCCCACGAACCTGCAGTATGCGTTCATCTGCACCGAGGATAAGGACTTTTACAACGAGCCCGGCGTCAACTTCAAGCGCACCATCGGCGCAATGGTCAACGAATACCTGCTGCCCATCTACAGCTCCAAGCAGGGTGCATCCACGCTGGAGCAGCAGCTGATCAAGAACCTGACCGACGACAAGAGCGCCAGCGGCATTGAAGGCGCACTGCGCAAGCTGCGCGAGATCTACCGCGCCCTCTGCCTGAGCCGCAGCTATTCCAAGGAGACCATTCTGGAAGCGTACCTGAACACCATCAGCTTTACCGGCACCATTCAGGGCGTGCAGACTGCGGCCAACGAATACTTTAATAAGGATGTCAGCCAGCTGACCCTGTGGGAGTGTGCGACCATTGCGTCCATCACCAAAAACCCCACCAACTATAACCCCTACACCAACCCCGAAAACCTGATCAACCGCCGTAACTTCCTCATGTACAACATGTGGCAGCAGGGCGTGATCAGCGAAGAGGACTACCGCAACGCAGCGGCCCAGCCGCTGGTACTGGCCGAGGAAGAGGATACTAAGAAGAATTCTTCCGTTACCTCTTACTTTACCGATGCACTGTTCACCGAGCTGGTGCAGGACATCATGGACAAGGAAAACATTTCGGAATCCGAGGCACAGAAGCTGCTGTACACCGGCGGCTTTACCGTTGAGTCGACTGTGAACACCAAGGTGCAGTCCGCCATGGAAAACCTGATGCTCAACACGGACGATGCCTACTTCCCGGCCGGCTGGCATGAGGAAGAGGTGACCTCCATCTCGGACGACGATGTACAGGTGATGAACGAGGACGGTACGCCCAAGACCCGCACCGGCGACGACGGTACCGTTTACTATTACCGCAATGTGCGTACTCAGGCAGCCATGGTCACGCTGGACTATGACGGCAATGTGATCGCCATTGTGGGTGGTCTGGGCGAAAAGAACAAGAGCCTCTCGCTGAACCGTGCCTACAGTGTCACTCGTCAGACGGGTTCTACCATCAAGCCTATCGGTGCGTATGCACTGGGTGTAGAGTATGGTCTGGTGAACTGGTCCACCATGCTCAACAACTCGCCCTTGTATCAGAAGCAGGATATGGTGATCCGCGATGAGGATTACTGCCGCAAGAACGGCCTGATGGGCCTTTCCGACAAGCAGCTGCGCGCTTATCCCAACGCATGGCGCAGCTGGCCCCGCAACTATGGCGGCAACTACGGCGACAACAGTGATGTGCCGCTGTGGAACGGTCTGGCCCGCTCGCTGAACACCATTGCGGTGCGTGTGGGTGATCTGGTGGGCGCAAGCAACATCTTCAATTTTGTGTACAACACCCTGCAGCTGAACACGCTGGACCCGGTAAACGATGTGGGTCTGGCGCAGATGGTCATGGGCAGTCAGACCCATGGCGTTACGCCCACGGCGCTGGCAGCTGCGTTCCAGATCTTCTACGATGGCCAGTACACCACCCCGCACCTGTATACCCGCGTGCTGGACCGTGACGGCAATATCTATCTGGAGAACAACTCCACCAGCTATCAGGCCCTGACCCCGGATACCGCTTATGTGATGAACCGCCTGCTGAAGAACGTGCTGTACTCCAGCGTGGGTACCGCCGGCGGCCGCTACCCCAACTCCAACGGCATGGAAGCCTTTGGCAAGACCGGTACCGCCAGCGACGAAAAGGATTTGTGGTTCGTGGGCGGCACGCCGTACTACGTTACCGCCGTGTGGTGGGGCTACGATGCACCCTATGATATGACCAAGACGCTGGGTAAGCAGCAGGCCAAGACCCGTACCTGTGTTATGGCGTGGAAGGCGCTGATGGAACAGGTGCAGGCAGACCTGCCGTATAAGGCATTCCCGACCTCTGCCGGTGTGGTGGAGCGCCGCTACTGCACCCAGAGCGGCCTGCTGGCAGGCGGCTCCTGCCCCAGCACCGCCGTGGGCTACTACCGCGCCGATGATCTGCCTGGTACCTGCAACTACTCCCATGCAGCAGCTCCTGCAGCGGCTGCACCTGCGGAGACTGCGGCACCGGAGCAGGCTGTCATTCCTGCGGATACAGGTAATCAGGATACAGACTGATCTGTAGCCATATGAAGGACAAAAGGCGTACTATCGGCACCGGCGCGGGGTGAATCCGGCAAGGAAATACCGCGCTTGCCGCAGCAAAACTGGATAATCTGACAAAAACGCATCCGACCTCTTGCATTGCAGGGGGCCGGATGCTATTATATTCACTGCAAGAACACTTGTGTTTGTGAGGTGAACAAGTTGGAACGCCGCTTTTATCTGGTAGATGCGCAGGTGCTGCCTGAGGTTTTTCTCAAGGTGGTGCGTGCCAAGGAACTTCTGGCCAGCGGGGAGGCACGCAGCATTTCCGCAGCCACCCGCGCAGTCGATCTTTCGCGCAGCGCTTTTTATAAGTATAAGGATTGCATTTTTGACTCCGAGAATGGCCGTGAGGTGATCACCGTCATGGCTACTCTGCGGGACGAGACCGGTGCACTGCAGAGCCTGCTGGCCGGCATCAGCGCCGCAGGTGCAAGCATTGTGACCATCAACCAGTCCACACCGGAAAACGGTGCCGCACTGGTGGCAGTCACCATCCGCACCGATACCATGCAGATGACTCCCGAAGAGCTGACCGAAAAACTTTCGCGTCAGCGTATGGTGGTAGGCGTGCACTGCGGGTACAATCTGTAAGCAGTCTTCAGAAAACGAGGGAGAACAACAATGGCTAAAATTGCAATTCTGGGCTTTGGCACGGTGGGCAGCGGCGTGTACGAGGTACTGTGCCGCAACGCTGCGGGTGTCTCCCGCCGTGCAGGTGAGCCGGTGGAGGTCAAGTACATCCTTGACCCGAAGGATTTTTCAAACCATCCGGATGCACACCTGTTTATAAAGAACTTCGATACCATTCTGGAAGACCCGGAGATCAAGGTGGTGGTGGAGACCATCGGCGGCACCCGCTTTGCGTATCCGTATGTAAAGGCCTGCCTTGAGAGCGGCCGCAGCGTATGCACTTCCAACAAGGAGATGGTGGCCACCTACGGCGCAGAGCTGCTGGGCCTTGCCAAAGAGCACGGCTGTGCCTTCCTGTTCGAGGCTTCTGTGGGCGGCGGTACGCCCATCATTACCCCGATGCACCAGTGTCTGGCGGCAAACGTCATCACCGAGGTGGAGGGCATCGTGAATGGCACCACCAACTTCATGCTCACCAAGATGGTGCGCGAAAATCTGGGCTTTGACGATGCGCTGAAGATCGCGCAAGAGCTGGGCTACGCCGAGACGAAGGACCCCAGCGACGATGTGGACGGCCGTGATGCCTGCCGCAAGATCGCCATTCTGTCCTCGCTGGTGTGCGGCCATCAGATCTACCCCCAGAACATTCCCACCCGCGGCATCCGTGCCATTACCACGGCAGATGTGGAAGCGGCGGAAAAGCTGGGCTGTGTGATCAAGCTGATCGCATGGATGAAGCGCGGCAAGGACGGCAGCGTGGCTGCCGGTGTGGAGCCGTGTCTGGTGCCCAAGGCAAACCAGCTGGCCAGCGTGGACGATGTGTTCAATGCAGTGCTGGTCAAGGGCGATATGCTGGGCGACGTGGTGTTCTATGGCAAGGGCGCAGGTAAGCTGCCCACCGCCAGCGCCGTGGTGGCCGACGTTGTGGATGCCCTGAAGCATGGCTCCAAGGTGCACGACAGCCTGTTCTGGAAGCCTGCTGAGCCGGTGGAGGGAATGCTCACCGACCCGGCTCCTGCCGCATATTATGTGCGTGTAGCAGGCATTGCTCCGGCGGTGGTGGAAGCCATCTACGGCTATGGCAGGGTGGTGGACGAACGCTACGAAGGCTGCGCTTACTTTGTGGAGCGCGCCGACGAAAAGGCACTGGCCGAAGCAGCCCGCAAGGTGGAAGCCGTGGGCGGCAGCGTGAAACTGGTGCTCAAGCGTCTGCCGGAAGAAAACTGATAACGGAATAAGGAAAGGTGCGGCGGCTATGAAGATCAAGGTTTCTGTCCCGGCCACCAGTGCAAACATCGGCTCCGGCTTTGATGCGCTGGGTCTGGCGGTGACGCTGTATAATACGGTCACCTTTGAAGAGAGCGAAGTGCTGGATATCTCGTCTGCGGACGGTACCCGCATCCCGCGCGGTGAATCGAACCTCGTGTATCGTTCGGCAAAGGGCCTGTTTGAGAAGGTGGGCAAGCAGATCCCGCCCCTCAAGATCACCCAGACGAATCCCATCCCCATGGCGCGCGGCCTTGGTTCTTCCTCGGCCTGCATCATTGCGGGACTGCTGGGTGCAAACCGGATGCTGGGCGATGTGCTCAACACGCAGGAGCTGCTCACGCTGGCTACCTCCATTGAGGGCCACCCGGATAACGTGGCCCCGGCTCTTCTGGGCGGCCTGACCAGCAGCGTGTTCGAGGAGGGCAAGGTGTACTCGGTCAAGCGCAATGTGGACGAAACGCTGTGCTTTGCCGCCATCGTGCCGGACTACAAGCTGCTGACGGAAGCCGCTCGTGCGGCCCTGCCCAAAGAGGTCTCCCACAAGGACGCGGTATATAATCTTTCGCGCGCTGCGCTGGTGCCCGCCGCCTTCTGCGAGGGCAGACATGACCTGCTGGCCATTGCCACCGAGGATAAGCTGCACCAGCCCTACCGTATGCCGCTGATGCCCGGCTCCAAGGAAGTGTTCGATATGGCACGCCTGTGCGGGGCAAAGGCTGTTTACGTTTCCGGTGCGGGCAGCACCGTGATGGCCGTAGCGGAAAAGGCGGAGGCCGAAAAGTTCTATTCCAAGCTGGAAAAGGGTCTGGAGCTGCTGGAAGGTCTGGACGGATGTGAAGCATTTACATTGCTGCGTTTGGATGCCGATAACACCGGCGCAACGGTGGAATGATAAATGGGTAAGGGAAGTGCAAGGCGCTGCTGACCGCTTCCGCCCGGTGTACCCCCTTTTGACAAAGGGACAAAAAGAGGAGAGTGACAAGATATGGCGTTGATCGTACAGAAGTTCGGCGGTTCTTCGGTGAAGGACCGTGACCGTATCTTCAACGTGGCACGCATTGTGGCAAACACCCACAACGCGGGCAATGACGTAGTTGTGGTGGTGTCCGCTCAGGGCGATACCACCGATGACCTGATCGCCAAGGCTGGGGAGATCACCCACAACCCTTCGGCCCGTGAAATGGATATGCTGCTGGCTAGCGGCGAGCAGATCAGCATTTCGCTGCTGGCCATGGCACTGAATGAGCTGGGCTGCCATGCCATCAGCCTGACCGGCTGGCAGGCTGGCTTCCGCACCGACCGCGCCTATACCAAGGCGCGCATCACCCGCTTGGAGACAGAGCGCATCTCTTCTGAGCTGGAGCGCAACCGTGTGGTCGTTGTGGCGGGCTTCCAGGGCCTGAACAAGATGGATGACATCACCACTCTGGGCCGCGGCGGCTCCGACACCAGCGCTGTTGCCATTGCAGCAGCCCTGCACGCAGACCGCTGCCAGATCTTTACCGATGTGGAAGGCGTTTACACGGCCGACCCGCGCAAGGTGCGCAACACCCGCAAGCTGGATGAGATCACCTTTGACGAGATGCTGGAACTGGCATCTCTGGGCGCACAGGTGCTGAACAACCGCAGCGTGGAGCTGGCCAAAAAGTATAATGTGGAGCTGGAGGTGCTCTCCAGCCTGAATCCCGTGCCCGGTACGGTGGTCAAGGAGGTTACAAAAGACATGGAAGGTATGCTGATCAAGGGTGTCGCAAAAGACACTGATGTTGCTGTTATCACGATTCTGAACGTTCCCGATGAGCCGGGCATGAGCTTCAAAATCTTCGGTCTGCTGGCCCAGAAGAACATCAACGTGGACATCATCCTGCAGTCCACCGGCCGTGACGGCAAGAAGGATATCAGCTTTACCTGCTCTGAGGGCGAAGCCGATCTGGCCATGCGCGTGCTGAAGGAGAGCGCACACTTCAACGATGTGAGCGTGGACACCACCTGCGCCAAGGTCTCCATTGTGGGTGCCGGTATGCAGAGCCACAGCGGCGTTGCTTCCAAGATGTTTGAGGCACTGTCCAACAACAACATCAACATCAAGATGATCTCCACCAGCGAGATCAAGATCTCCTGCATCATCAACCGCGACGATGCCGACAAGGCTGTTTCTGCGATCCACGATATGCTGTTTGACTGATTTGTAAAAAATGAATTTTGTGCGCTGTACAGTTTCTTTGGAAGCTGTACAGCGCTCTTTTTGTTAACGGCCTCGCCCTCTCAGTCGCTTACGCGACAGCTCTCCCAAAGGGCGAGCCTCTGGCGAAGAGAAAAACTTTCTGGTTCTGCCAAGGCCTCTCACTTTGGGAGAGGTGGACGCGAACAGCGTGAGCGGACGGAGAGGGCAAGGCCGCTGACGAGGACGGTCATACTTATTTTACACTTCCGGCGTTTACACAAAATGCAAAGGGGTGTATAATATACACTGTATCTGTGCGGCGCAGTGCGCTGCAAATTCTGCAAAAGGAGCTGCAACGCACCATGGAACCGACTGATAGAAATGCTGCAAAGCCCCGCCTGACCCGCGCTCAGTGGAAGCGCCGCAAGCGGCTGCGTCTGGCCCGCAACTGGGCCATTCTCATTCTCGTCTGCGCCGCCATTGTGGCGCTTATGACCAAAGGCATTCTCTGGCTGCTGCCAAAGGTGAACGCCATGCTTGCAGGGCCGCAGAGCTTTGATGCGGCCAGCTACGATGGCACCGGCTACAGCTTTGATGCTGACGATGAGCGTTTTGTGCTGGTGAACACCAATCTGCCTTTTGCCGAGGAACCCTCTCCGGCCCTTGCCGATGCCGATGAAGCCAGCGGTATCCAACTGGAAGCCGAAGCAGCTGCAGCCTACCAGAAAATGGCTGCGGCTGCGGCCGAGGACGGCGTTGCACTGGTGCTGACGGCAGGCTATCAGGACGCAGATGTCCGCAGCGCGGCCTATGAGACGCAGAAGCAGCAGTATCTGGAAAAGGGCAAAACCGAGGAAGAAGCCGCCAGCCTTGCGGCAGATATCCAGCCGCCTGCGGAATGCAATGATCACGGCACCGGCTATGCGGCGGATATCCTCAGTACAGACTACCCGACCCGTGATACCGGCTTTGATACGACCCGCGCCTACGAGTGGCTCACCGCCTACGCCGCCGAATACGGCTTCATCCTGCGCTACCCGCAGGACAGGCAGGCTGCTACCGGCGTGGTGTTTGAGCCGTGGCACTGGCGGTATGTGGGCGTTGAAAATGCCCTTGCCATCCGTGCCAGCGGCCTGAGTCTGGAAGAATTTCTTGCCTTGCAGAAGGCATCATAAAAATAAAAGCTCCCTGTGAAAGCAGGGCGGAGGAACAAATTGGAACGTACTCTCATTGCGCCGGGTGTGCATCTTTCCTGTGACCCGGCGGAAAAATTCAACCGCTGCCGCATCAGCGTCCACTTTGCCTTTCCGGCAAAGCGGGAAACGGCCACAGCACATGCGCTGCTGCCGCTGGTGCTGGAGCGCGGCTATGCCGACTGCCCGGATATGACCCGCCTGACCAAAAAGCTGGCCAAGCTCTACGGTGCAGACCTCACAGTGGATGCCCGGCCCATGGGCTGCAGCCACAACCTGTGTGTTAGTGTTACCGGCATCAAGGATCAGTTTGCGCTGGAAGGGGAGACCCTTACAAGGGAATATGCATCCATTGCACTGGGTGCGGCCTTTCACCCGTATTTTGTGGGCGGCACTTTTGATCCGGAAGCCGTGGGCATTGAAAAGCAGATGCTGAAAAAGGCGCTGGAAGATGAGATCAACGATAAGCGCCTTTACTGCCTACATCAGGCCAACCGGGAATTCTTTGGCGACAGCCCGGCGGGTGTGCGGCAGGAGGGCTATCTGGAAGAGGTGGAAGGCCTGACACCGGAACAGCTTACCGCAGCCTATTACGAGATGCTGCGCACCGCCAACATTGAACTGCTCGTGCTGGGCTGCACGGCAGAGCAGACCGCTGCGGTAAAGGATGCACTGCTGGCAGAGCTTGCGGCAATTGACCGCGCACCGCTGCCGCTGGCAGAAAACATTGCCATGCCCCGCCGGGAGCCGGTGCACAAAACCGAAACCTATGATATGGTGCAGGCGAAGCTCTGTATGCTGTTCACGCTGGGCGAACCCATGCGCACCGAACAGCTGGCTGCTGTGCGCCTTGCCATGGCGCTGTACGGCGGCAGTGTGACCAGCCGCCTGTTCCTGAATGTGCGCGAGCGTGACCACCTGTGCTACTATTGCTCGTCCTCGTTCCAGAGCTTTACCGGAAGCATGGCTGTGAACAGCGGCGTGGAGCACGCCGACGCAGCCCGGGCAGAGCGGGCCATCTTGAAGGAACTGGCCGACCTGTGCGATGGCCCCATCACCGACGATGAATTTGAGGACTGCCGTCGGGGTCTGCTGAGCGGGATGCAGGGGGTAGAGGATACCTTGGGCGGCATCGAGACATGGTATTACATTGAAGTGCTGCGCGGCGGCGACCCGGCCAAGGTGCAGACACCCGCCGAAGCCCGCGCCGCTCTGCAGGCCGTGACCAAGGACGACGTGCGCGCCATCCTGCGCAAACTGACCCTCTCGGTCAGCTATCTGCTCACAAAGGAGGTGGCCGCTCATGCCGCAGAATAACCAGACCCTGCTGGAAAAGACCGTGGCTGACCAGTGGCAGACCCTGCCCTCCGGACTGACCGTTATCGTGCGGCCCATGCCGGGTTATTCCAGCACCCATGTCATTTTTGCTACCCGCTTTGGCTCCATTGACCGGGATTTCCGGCTGGACGGCAAAGAGGTGCATCTGCCTGCAGGCGTGGCACACTTCCTCGAGCACAAGATGTTTGAAGATCAGGACGGCGACGCCTTTGCAAAGTATGCCAAGACCGGTGCCAATGCCAACGCATTTACCAGCTTTGACCGCACCTGCTACCTGTTCACTGCGACCCAGCAGCTGGATGAAAGCTTGGATGTGCTGCTGGGCATGGTGACTCATCCGTACTTTACCGAGCAGACCATCGCCAAGGAGCAGGGCATCATCGGGCAGGAGATCAAAATGTACGATGACAGCCCGGACTGGCGGCTCATCACCGGCCTGTTCGAGTGCTTGTACCACGAGCATCCCATCCGCAGCGATATCGCGGGCACGGTGGAGAGCATTGCTGAGATCACGCCGGAGATGCTTTACGACAGCTGCAAAGCCTTCTATGCACCGGGCAATATGGTGCTGGCGGCTGCCGGCGACACTACCATGGAGCAGATCCTGGCTGCCTGTGAGCGCCACGGCCTGATGAGACCGCGCAGCACCGAAAGAGTGCAGCGGCTGTGGAAGCCGGAACCCATGACGCTGGCGGCAGCCCATAAGACCCTGAAAATGCCGGTGTCCAAGCCCTGCTTCGGCGTGGGCTTCAAGGAGAAGCCGTTGCCCCCGGACGATCTGCGCACTGAAGCGCTGTATGATCTGATCCTGAGCTGCATCACAGGCGGCATGTCGCCGCTGTACCGCCGTCTGTACGACGGAGGCCTTGTGAACCCCGGCTTTGGCGGGGAAGTGCTGCGGGTGGACGGCTGCTGCTGCATCCTGTTCACCGGCGAGAGCGATGCCCCCGATGCCGTGAAGCAGATGCTTCTGGACGAGATCGCCCGCATCCGTGCCGCGGGTGTGGACCGGGAGATCTTTACCCTGTGCAAGAACGAAAAGTACGGCCAGCTGATCGAAAATCTGGAAAATGTGGAGGACTCGGCCAGCCAGATGGCAGACTTTGCCCTCTCCGGCCAGACGGTGGCGCAGCAGATCACCATGCTGGCAGGGCTGACTGCCGAGGATGCGGACGCTGCGCTGCAGCACATCCTCAGCACCGACCGCATGGCTGTGATGGATATTTTGCCAGATGGCACTGCGCCGCTGGCCGAGAACGAGGAGGAAGCAGAATGACAAATCTGGTGCAGTTCCCGGGGCTGGGCCTGAGCTTTGAGATCAACCGCGTGGCCCTTTCCATTGGCGGGTTCAATATTTACTGGTATGGCGTGTGCATTGCCTTTGGCATCTGTCTGGCGCTGGTATTTGCGTTCCGCCACAGCATCGAGTTCGGCGTGGACCCGGACAGCATGGTGGACGTGATCTTGATCGGCATCGTGCTGGGCATTGTCAGCGCCCGCGCTTACTATGTGGCCATGGCACCCTTTAAATACGAAAGCATCTGGGAGATGATCGCCATTCGGGATGGCGGCCTTGCCATCTACGGTGGCATCATCGGCGGCTTTCTGTTCGGTGGCTTGGCCTGCAAACGGCGGGGCGTGCCGGTGCTGCCCATGTTCGACCTGACCGCTATGGGTTTTCTGCTGGGACAGGGCTGCGGCCGCTGGGGCAACTTCTTCAATCAGGAGGCCTTCGGCTGCAATACCACCCTGCCGTGGGGCATGTTCAGCGAAACGACCCGCGCTTACCTGATGGGCAGCACAGTCACGGCCCAGAGCGGCGTGACCATTGACCCGAATCTGCCGGTGCATCCCACCTTCCTGTATGAGAGCATCTGGTGCTTCGTGGGCTTTCTCCTGCTGTTCCGTTACATTAAAAAGCGCAAGTTCAACGGTGACATTGCCCTGCGGTATATGATCTGGTACGGCGCGGGCCGCTTCTGGATCGAAGCCCTGCGCACCGACAGTCTGATGCTGGTGCCCTCCATTGGTCTGCGGGTATCCCAGCTGGTGGCAGGTATCGCTGTGGTAGTCGGTGTGGCTGCGGAAATTTACTTCACCCACAAGTTCAAGGACAAGCCCCTGATGGTAAAGCTGGCAATGACGGCGGACAACAAAGCCGCAGTCAATAAGCTGAGCAAAGAAAAAACTGTTATCGGTCTGATGACGGATACAGATACTGAACTACTGGCTTCCAGCCCGCGCAAGCTCTTCGTGGAGCGCACCGAAGCGTATAATGCCGAAGTAAAACGCACCATCGCGGAAAGCGGGAAGACGGAAAAATAAAAAATCCTTCGGAAAGAGGAAAATCCCTCTTGCATTTCCATCGTTTTTTTGCTATAATATTCTAGCCGCATGGTGTGGGCGCCTGAAATGGCCCAGTGTAAGGGCCTGCCTTTACGACCAGCGAGTACAACGAAAAGGAATGAACAAAATGTACGCAATCATTGTTACCGGCGGTAAGCAGTACCGCGTGGAGCAGGGCGACATCGTCTACATCGAAAAGCTGGACGTTGAGGCCGACTCCGAAGTGAAGTTTGATCAGGTTCTCGCTATTGGCGAGGAGGGTTCTGTGAAGGTTGGCGCTCCCGTTGTTGAGGGTGCTACCGTTACTGCCAAGGTCATCAAGAATGGCAAGGGCAAGAAGCTGAACATCATCACCTATCGCGCAAAGAAGCACAGTGCTCGCCGTATGGGCCATCGTCAGCCCTTCACCAAGGTTGAGATCACTGCGATCAACGGCTAAGGAGGTAAATTACAATGGCACATAAAAAGGGCGTAGGCAGCACCAAGAACGGCCGCGATTCCGCAGCACAGCGTCTGGGCACCAAGCGTGCAGACGGTCAGTTCGTTCTGGCCGGCAACATCCTGGTTCGTCAGCGTGGCACCCACATCATGCCGGGTGAGAACGTTGGCAAGGGCAGCGATGACACCCTGTTTGCTCTGGTGGACGGTACCGTCCGTTTCGAGCGCGTGGGTAAAGACGGCAAGAAGTGCAGCGTCAAGCAGTAACTTCTTTCGGATAACTGCAAAACGTAGAGAGCCGGACCCTCGTGGCCCGGCTCTTTTTGATGAAGAATTCTCTTTTTGACTGTCTGGCAGAAACTCCCCCAGTCGCCTGTGGCGACAGCCCCCTCGGGGAGGGGGCCTTAAAGCCTCCCTCCTTGAGGAAGGTGGCATCGTGCAGCGATGCCGGAAGGAGTTCCCGGCAAGGGAAGGGGAATAAACGAACATATAAAACTAAGGAGGGGCTGTATGGCAGCACAAACCAACTTTATCGACATCGCCACGATATGGCTCCACGCGGGCAAGGGCGGCGACGGTGCGGTGAGCTTTCACCGTGAAAAATTCGTGGCCGCTGGCGGCCCGGACGGCGGCGACGGCGGCCGCGGCGGCGATATCATCTTTGTGGTGGACGATCACCTGACCACCCTGATGGATTTCCGCTATAAGCGCAAGTATGTGGCCCCGGAGGGCGGCAAGGGCGGTGCAAGCCTGTGCCACGGCAAAAACGCGGAGAACCTTGTCATCAAGGTGCCGCTGGGCACCGTCATCAAGGACACCGAGAGCGGCCTTGTCATTGCGGACCTGTCCGACCACACCCCAGTCACCATTGCAAAGGGTGGCCGCGGCGGCTACGGCAATGCGCATTTTGCCACTCCCACCCGACAGATCCCCAAGTTTGCAAAGCCCGGTATGCCCGGCGAAGACATTCAGGTGACGCTGGAGCTGAAGCTGATCGCCGATGTGGGTCTGATCGGCTTCCCCAATGTGGGTAAGTCCACCCTCATTTCCACCATCAGCGCAGCCAAGCCTAAGATCGCAAACTACCACTTCACCACGCTGGTGCCCACGCTGGGCGTTGTATCCGTGGCGGAGGGCGCAAGCTTTGTCTGCGCCGACATCCCCGGCCTGATCGAGGGTGCCAGCGAGGGCATCGGTCTGGGACATGACTTCCTGCGCCATGTGGAGCGCTGCCGCCTGCTGTTGCATGTAGTGGATGTTTCTGGCAGCGAGTGCCGTGAACCCATTGAGGATTTTGAAAAGATCAACGAGGAGCTGGCAAAGTTCAGCCCTGTGCTGGCTGAGCGCCCGCAGATCGTCATTGGCAACAAGTGCGATCTGGCCACCGAGGAGCAGATCGAAGCTTTCCGCAAGTATGTGGAGGGCAAGGGCTTGACCTTTGTGCCCATCTCTGCCGCTACGATGCAGGGCGTGAAGGAACTGCCGGGCCTCGTGTATAACCGCCTGAAGGATATCCCGCCGGTGCCGGTGTTTGCTCCCGAGTACAAGAAGCCCGAACCCAAGGCCAACGACCGTGCGTTTGAGATCAAGCGCATGGAAGCCCATGTATGGAGCGTGGAAGCCCCGTGGCTGGAATACATTCTGGCCGGCAGCAATGTGGACGACTACGAAAGCCTGCAGTTCTTCCAGCGTCAGCTGGGCGAGAGCGGCATTCTGGACGCTCTGGTGGCAAAGGGCGTGCAGGAGAACGACACCATCCTCATCGGCGATTACCAGTTCGATTATATCTTCTAAGAGGTCACTATGAACGAACCTGAAAAGATCGACCCGCGGGAGCTTAGCCCCTTGGCGCTGGCCTTTGTGGGCGACAGCGTGCTGGAACTGCTGGTGCGACAGCGTCTGGTGGAGCATCACCGCCTGTCTGCCGGAAAGCTCAACGCAGAAAAGGTCAAATACGTCTCGGCCCGGGCACAGTTCCGGGAGGAACAGCTGCTGGAGCCGCTGTTCACTGAGGACGAACTGGCCGTGTTCAAGCGGGGCCGCAACGCCAGCAAGGCCAGCGTGGCAAAGCACGCTTCCCCGGAGGAATACCGTGCTTCCACCGGCTTTGAGTGCCTGCTGGGCTGGCTGTATCTGAACGGTCAGCTGGGCCGTGTGCACGAGCTGTTTGAAACACTGTGGCAGCAGTTCGACCCCAACGAGACCTGAGAAGTTGCTTTCATAATCATTGCACACCGCCTGAACGGTCTTTTTGCTGCCATACTGCGTTGCTCTTCCTTGCAATCCATCAGGATTGCTGCGGAAAACCGCCTTGGCTGGCGGCAAAAAGCCGCGCCCATTCGGCGCACCCTGACTATAAAAACAACTTCTGACGCGAAAGCCCGCTGCTTTCCGCACTGGAAAACAGTGCCGGAGGGCAGCGGGCTTTGCGATTTGAGAAAGATCAGAGGTTCGCGCCCGTGGTCCATCAGGCGCGAAGGGCAGCGTTAGCGGCTGTTTTTGGCGTTGCTGGAACGGCTGCTCGTGGAGTTCTTGGCGCTCTCATCGTCGGCACCCTTGGTGTACTGGTTGGGGTGCTTGTGCTCGTTGGTGGCGCTGTTGGTGGTCTGGTTGGACGTGCGGTTCGAGGTCTGATTCTTGCAGTTATTGCTGCGGTTTTCGGTTGCCATAGTGAATGATCTCCTTTCGGTTTTCCGTGCGGGGCGGTGTGCCCCTCACAAGACCTAGTTTGGCCGCGGACGGCGGCTTTATACATCCCACAGGAGGAATGCAGAATGCCCATGGAATATTTTGAACAGCGGGAGCGCGCTCTGCTGGGAGACCGGTTCGATGTCCTGTATGCAGCCCCGCAGGAAACGGCGGAGCGCGGCGTAACGGTGTCGGCCCTGCGCAGCTCACCGGAGCAGTTTTCCGCAAAAGCCGATTTCCCACTGGAAGCATCGCCCTTTTGCAAGGCGGCATTCGTGGTGCATCAGCCGGATGATTTGAAATTCCGGCCCGGGCGGCATCCGTACCACCATGCGGGCGTGTTCTACTCGCAGGAGCCGTCTGCGTCCTCGGCGGCACCGCTGCTGGGCGTGCAGCCCGGGATGCGTGTGCTGGACATGTGCGCCGCGCCCGGCGGCAAAAGCAGCCAGCTGGCGGCGGCGCTGCAGGGCCGGGGTGTGCTGGTGAGCAACGAATACGTTGCAGCTCGTGCGGATATCCTGAAAAGCAATCTGGAACGCATGGGCGTGCCCAATGCGGTGGTGCTGAACGAAGCACCTGCCCGCATTGCGGATGCGCTGCCGGAATTTTTTGACCGGGTGCTGGTGGACGCGCCCTGTTCCGGCGAGGGAATGTTCCGCAAGGAGCCGGTGGCCCGTCAGCAGCACTGTGAAGCGCTGGTGAAGCAGTGTGCTGAGCTGGGTGCAGAAATTCTGGACTGTGCAGCCGCTGTGCTGGCCCCGGGCGGGCAGCTGGTGTATTCCACCTGCACCTTTGCACCCGAGGAGGATGAGGGACAGGTGGCGGCGTTCCTGCAGCGCCACCCGGAGTTCACCCTTGCGGATGCGCTTGGCAATGTGGACTACACCTTTGGCAGTGAGGGCGAAGCCAACCGCACCGGCGGCCTGCCGCTGGATGTGAGCAAGGTGCGCCGTATCTGGCCCTGTCAGGGCGGCGAGGGCCACTTTATGGCCCGGCTCGTCAAAGCTGGCACTCCGCGCGTTCTGCCCGCAGAGGGCGAGTACACTGCCGAAGAACAGCTCTGGCTGGCAGCAGCGGAAGCTGCGGGCAAAAAGGCCAAGGGGAAGGGCGGCAAGCCTGCCAGGACCCCGGATGCCCGCAGTGCCCGCCGCGAGAATGCCCGTGCCTGCCGGGAAGCGGTGCAGGGTGACAAGCGTAGCCGCGAAGCACAGGCAGGGGAGACAAGTCCTGCCCAGAGCCTTGCAGCATGGCACGCGTTTGCCGGGCAGTATTTCCCGGCGCTGGTTGACCGCCCGGCTGTGGTGCACGGCGGCGGTGTGCTGCTGCCGGTGCCGTTCCCGCAGACGAACCTGCATGTGCTGCGGGCGGGCGTATTTGTGGGCAGCGTGCAGAAAGGCCGCTTTGTACCGGAGCACCATCTGTTCACGGCATTTGGCGCACAGTGCGTAAACCGCGAAGAACTCACCCTTGATGACCCGCGCTGCGTGGAGTATCTTTCCGGCCGTGAGGTGGAAGCCCGCATCGCTGCTGACGGCTGGTGCTGCGTGACGGTGGACGGCTGGCCGCTGGGCGGCTGCAAGGTGTCCGGCGGGCGGGTGAAAAACCATTATCCCAAGGCGCTGCGGCTGCTGTAAACGGGCAGAAAAAGCGCATTTTTCCGCGCAGAATGCTGAAAACCGGGCGGATAAGGCTTGAACGCTCTGCCCGGTTGTGCTACAATAATAGAGTTAGATTTTGTGTGCTGCCACAATGCGGGCGACCACAGCCCGTCTGCCCGCAGGCGGAGATTTGAGAATATACAGGAGGCTCTTTCCCATGTCTGGACATAGCAAATGGAACAATATTAAGCGCAAGAAGGAAAAGACCGATGGCGCAAAGGCAAAGGTCTTTACCAAGATCGGCCGCGAGATCAGCGTTGCCGTGCGTACCGGCGGCCCGAACCCTGCTTCCAACAGCAAGCTGGCTGACCTGATCGCCAAGGCAAAGCGCATGAGCGTGCCCAACGATAACATCCAGCGCATCATCAAGAAGGCTGAGGGCGGCGATAAGACCGAGTACGAAGCAATCACCTACGAAGGCTACGGCCCCGGCGGCGTTGCTGTCATGGTGGAGACCCTGACCGACAACCGCAACCGTACCGCTGCCGACCTGCGCCACTACTTCGACAAGAACGGCGGCAATCTGGGTGCTATGGGCTGCGTGGGCTTCCTGTTCAGCCAGAAGGGTGTCATTGACATCTCTCTGGAAGATAAGGATGCCGACGAGGCTATGATGGATGCTCTGGATGCTGGTGCCGAGGACTTCGATGCCAGCGAGGATGCAGCCGAGATCACCACCGATCCCGAGAACTATTCTGCTGTGGTCAAGGCCATGGAGGAGAAGGGCTACGAGATCCTCTCCGACGATCTGGCCATGGTGCCCATGACCACCACCCGCCTGACCGACCCCGACCAGTTGAAGCTGATGGGCAAGCTGCTGGATGCGCTGGAAGACAATGATGATGTCCAGAACGTCTGGCACAGCCTGGAGAACGAAGAGGATCTGCCGGAATAACCTTCCGCAAGGCTCTTTGCTCCTGAAATAAGACGATAAAAAGCCGCTTTTTGTGCTAATTGGCACGAAAGGCGGCTTTTTTGTGCTGTGTTACGGGACTGAAAACGGCTTGGGACCTCCACTGAACAATAAAAATCCCCCGTCGGCAAGGCATACCGGCGGGGGAAAGGGGGAGAGCGTTTTTTAATAGATTATTGCACGCTTGCAAGGAACCGCACAAAGCCTGCGCGGCCAGCCTCGTCCATTTTATAGACACCAGCATCGGCCAATACCTGAGCGAACACATGGCCCACCTCGTTCTGCAGGATGAGGTGCACGGTGTCGCCGTTCAGTTCCGGGTGGCGGGCAAGAATATCCTCGGCCCACTCGGCGTGCTTCTGCAGTTCTTCCGGGTACTGGCTCACCGGGGTGCGGGCCACCAGTGCATCGGCCAGCTCAAACAGCTCCTTTTTCAGGCGGCTGGGCAGCACGGCAAGGCCCATGACCTCGATCAGGCCGATGTTTTCCTTTTTGATGTGATGCAGCTTTGCATGGGGATGGAACACGCCCAGCGGATGCTCCGGGGTGGTGATGTTGTTGCGCAGCACCAGATCCAGCTGATACTTGCCGTCCCGCATCCGGGCAATGGGGGTGATGGTGTTATGTGGCTCGCCGTCGGTCTCGGCAAAGATGAAGCATTTTTCGTCCGAGTAGCCGCGCCATGCGGTCAGAATTTTATCGGCCAGCTCCACAAGACGGGCATCATCCTCGCTGGTCAGGCGGATGCAGCTCATGGGCCAGTGCACGATACCGGCATCCACATCCTCAAAACCGGGGAAGACCCACTTCTTCTCGACGGGAGCCTTTGCCATAGCGAATTCATAGTGGCCGCCCTGGAAATGGTCGTGGCTGAGAATGCTGCCGCCCACGATGGGCAGGTCGGCGTTGCTGCCCACGAAATAGTGGGGGAACAGGCCCACGAAATCCAGCAGCTTGCGGAAGGTAGCACGCTCGATCTTCATGGGAGTGTGCTGGTTGTTGAACACGATGCAGTGCTCGTTGTAGTAGACGTAGGGGCTGTACTGCAGGTTCCAAGCGCTGTCGTTGATGGTGAGAGGGATGATGCGGTGATTCTCGCGGGCGGGGTGGTTCATGCGGCCTGCATAGCCTTCGTTCTCGGCGCAAAGCTGGCACTTGGGGTAGGCGCTCTGGGGAGCTAGTTTGGCGGCGGCAATGGCCTTGGGGTCTTTTTCGGGCTTCGAGAGGTTGATGGTGATATCCAGATCGCCGTAGGGGGTCTTGGTGACCCATTTCAGGTCGCGTTTGATGCGGTAGCGGCGGATATAATCGGTGTCCTGACTGAATTTATAGAACCAGTCGGTTGCGGCCTGCGGGCCTTCGCTTTCGTAGCGTTCCTCGAAATTGGCGCGCACGATGCTGGGCCGCGGGGTCAATACGCCCATGAGCTTTGTGTCGAACAGGTCGCGGGCGGTGGAGTTGTCCTCGCACACACCGCGGGCAACGGCATCATCTACCAGCGTTTTGAGGATGCTTTCCAGATCGGTATAGCACACCTCGCCCTCCGGCGCGGTAAAGTCGTCCAGCTGCATGGTCATAAGCAGCTGGTTGCGGATGTAAATTTCATCATCGGGCAGGATAAGGCCGGTGTCAAGCCCGTAATTCACGAGCTGCTGAATGGCGGTAGAAATCACAGGACTGCGCCTCCTTCCGGGCGGATGTTCAGCACATGGCAGCGGCCCTCACCAAGGATGGCTTCCATGTGGGCCTTGAAGTCGGCCAGCATTTCCACCGGCACAAAGGCCTGAGCCGTACCGGCAAAGCCGCCGCCGTGCACGCGCACAGCGCCCTTGCCGTTCAGATAATGCTTGGCAGCTGCAATGGTCACGCCCATCTCCTGATGCTCCTTGTAACCGGCGGGGATCACGTTCTGCAGGTATTCCCAGCTGCTGTGGCCGGACTCGTTGACCAGACGCAGGAAAGTGTCAAAATCGCCCTCGCGCAGGGCAGCTACCTGTTTTGCCACGCGGTCGTTATCGGCATAGATATGGAAGGCGCGCAGCACGGCACGGTCGCCGCACTGCTTGCGGCACTCCGGAAGCTTTGCAAGGAAGGTCTCAAACGGCACATCCCGCAGCACTTCGCCGCCGCACACAGCAGCCACGGCGCGGCACTCGGCGGGCACAGCGGCATATTCGTCGGTCAGGTCGGCATGATCTGCGCAGGAATCCAGAATGCACAGGGCAAGGCCTGCCTTGGAGAAATCCACGGCCACCGGCTCCACATCCGGGTGGGCAGGGTCCGCAAAATCAATGGTAATAATGTTGCCAACGCTGGAAGCCATCTGATCCATCAGGCCGCAGGGCTTGCCAAAGTAGACGTTCTCTGCCCACTGGCCGATCTGCGCGATCTCGATGGGGGAGACTTTATCGGTCATGAAGCAGTCATTCAGGATCACGCCGATCAGCACTTCAAAGGCGGCGGAGGAAGAAACGCCGCTGCCCTTGGGTACGTTGGAGGAAATGTACACATCCAGACCGGCCAGCTTTGCGCCGCGCTGACGGAAGGCTTCGCATTCGCCGCGCAGCAGAGAGAGGGTAGTGTTTTCCTCTTCCTTGCGGGCAGCAAGGTCATCAAGGCCGATCACACACAGGTCGTAGCCTTCGCTCTGCACGCGCAGCTGGTTCAGGGTGTTGGGCGCGGCGGCAGCGATCATATCAATATTCACGCTGCCGGCCAGCACGCGGCCATGCTGGTGGTCGGTGTGGTTGCCGCCGATCTCGGTGCGGCCGGGGGCACTGTAAAGACCAGCTTCAGCATGGGGGCCAAAGGTGGCATCCAGACCATTCAGAACAGCTTCGTAGCGGGCAGCCTGTGCAGGAGTTTCTTCGGGCGCACAGCAGTAAAGTGCTGCCAGCCGGGCAGCGTGAGCGCCGCTGGAAAGCTCCTGCTTCCATGCGGAAACAGATTTCATCATAGGATAATCCTCCTTTTGAGCGGGTTGGAACTGCAGTGCAGGGCCGCATACAGGATGCTCTGCACACTTCTGTCCTTATCATATAAAATCCGGACAGAAAAAACCATGTGTTATTGTTGCATCTGGATGAAAAGTTGCAAAAAGACTGAAATTGGCGCACAGAGTGGAATTTGACGGTTGAAATAAAATTAGATATAAAACGGAAAAACCATTGGCAAAAATGCCTGCAAATCCACGGCTTTGCGTGGGACGGACGAGGCCTGCACAACATGGAGATTTGCGCTTTGAAAAAACAGGGAAAAAGCTCATGGGCCTTTTCCCTGTTTCCCAAAATATTATTTTGTAAACTCGTTTCCGGTCAGGCCGTCCATGTTCAGCATCCCTTCCAGTGCGGCCACATCTGCCGAAACGTCCAGTGCGTCGGACTGGAACAGCTTGTCCAGCTGATTTTCAAAGGCGGTCACCAGCAGGTCCATGCTGCGCTCGATGTTCTTTTTGACATCGGCGATGTTTTCCCCCTGCACATCCTGCGCAGGAAGGCTGGCGTAGGTGTTCAGCAGCTTGAGGGCGGTGGGCAGATAGTAGTCCATGAATTTCTGCAGCTGAGCCTTTTTGCCGGGGTCTTGCTTTGCCAGCTCAAAGATGCGGGCACTGACCGCTTCCAGACGGCTGATCTTGGTGGTCATCACGGGGTCCGGGATGGCATCGTTGACCTGCCGCAGCTGCTGCAGAATTGCGGTATATTGGTCCGCTGGTGCAGGTTCTGGGGCGGGCGCAGGCTTCGGTTTCCGGGGCGGCTGGGGAGCCGCGCCGCGCACTACCAGAGTATTGGTGCGGTTATCAATGTAAGCATCTGCACCGAAGTAACCGTGGGAAATAGCACTTTCCACCACGGTGCGGCCCTTTGCGGCATCGATGCCCGCGGCAGCAAACAGCTCGTCCAGCGGAATATTGTCGCGGTCGCCTGCGATCTTGTCCAACAGGCGTTCCAGCTTGCGGGTACGATCCATGCGCAGGCCGGTTAGCAGAGCAGCACCGCCGCCCAGCATCTGGGCAATGGCGGTAAACGCCTCCATCATGCTGTCAGCGCCATCCATGAACAGAGTGCTGAAGCCCGCGAACAGAAAGACAGCACCGCCGATGGTGCACAGGGTGGTAAGGAGTTTGTGACGCTCCTTAGCGTCCTTCTGCTCTTTGGTGGGAACATCGTGGCCGTAAGTTGGCTCGGTTTCCTGCCGGGGTGCCGTCTGCGCAAGGGCGGGGCCGAGGTCGGAACGATAGTCTGCCTGCGCCTGCGCAGCAGCCGTTTCCTCTTTTTCGGCGTTTTTATCGATGCTTTTTAAGATGAACAGCAGCACGCCCAGCGGTGCCGACATGGCAAACACAATAAAGATGGCAATGGTGGGAATGTGGGCAAAATAATGTTTTTTGGGCTGCATGAGCAAAAACCTCTCAATTTATCCTGACTGTCCGGCAAAAGAACAGAAAAAGACCGCGTTCCACTCTATTATAGCGGAGCACGGCCTTTTTGTTAAGGGGGAAATATTGATGTGCGTGGAAGCGGCAGGGGAGTAAGTCTGCTGCCTACCGGAAAAAGTTACTTCATCAGACTGCAGACGGCCTCGGCGTAGGCGGCGGGATCATCCACCGGCAGGCCTTCGATCAGCTGAGCCTGTGCGTACAGCAGAGCACTGTACTTCTTGAGCTTGTCGGTGTCACCGGCCTCCTGTGCGGCCTTGAGCACGGCAAACACGGGGTGGTTGACATTCAGTTCCAGAACCTTATCGCTCTTTACGCCTTCGCTGCCGGGCTGCTTGGACAGCACTTTTTCCATCTCAATGGACAGCGGGCCGTCAGCACTCAGGCACACAGGGTGATCCTTCAGGCGGGTAGAGACCTTGACCTCTTTCACCTTGCCGTCCAGTGCGTCCTTCATGGCATCGAACAGGTTCTTGTTCTCAGCGGTAGCGTCCTCGGCGGCCTTCTTCTCTTCCTCGGTCTCAAGGCCCAGATCACCGCTGTTGACATTCTTGAACTCCACGGTGCCGTCCTTGCCTTCGGCATCCTTGCGGGGATAGGTGCGCAGGATCTGCAGGCAGAACTCATCCACATCCTCGGTCAGCAGCAGGACGTCATAGCCCTTATCCATGACCAGTTCAGCGGCGGGCAGCTTTGCCAGACGGTCGGTAGAATCACCGGCAGCGAAGTAGATATACTTCTGCTCAGCGGGCATCTTGTCTACATACTCCTGCAGAGTGACCATCTTCTGCTCCTTGGCAGACCAGAACAGCAGCAGGTCGCGCAGCAGCTCGGCGTGCATGCCGTAGTCGGAGTAAGCACCGAACTTGATCTGACGGCCGAACTCTTTCCAGAATTCCTCGTACTTCTCGCGGTCATTGGCCAGCATGGCGTGCAGCTCGTTCTTGATCTTTTTTTCCAGAGCGTTGTGGATCAGCTTGAGCTGGTTGTCCTTCTGCAGCATCTCGCGGCTGATGTTCAGGCTCAGATCCTGACTGTCCACAATGCCCTTGACGAAGCTGAAGTAATCGGGCAGCAGGTCGGCGCACTTCTCCATGATGAGCACGCCGGATGCGTACAGGGCCAGACCCTTTTCATAATCCTTGGTGTAGAAGTCGTAGGGACGGTGGCTGGGCACGAACAGCAGGGCATTATAATTTGCAGTGCCCTCGGTGCGGCTGACGATGACGCGGGCGGGGTCGGTATAATCACCAAACTTTTCCTTATAGAAATTCGCGTACTCCTCGTCGGTCACTTCGCTCTTCTGCTTTTTCCAGATGGGCACCATGCTGTTCAGAGTTTCCAGCTCGGTGTAAGTCTCCCATTCGGGCTTATAATCCTCCGGCTTGGGATCGGGTTCCGGCTTCTGGCGCTCGTGCTGGCGCTCCATCTGGATGGGATAGCGCACATAGTCGCTGTACTTCTTCACGATGGCCACGATGCCGTACTCATCGAGGAAGTTGTCGTAGTGGTCCGTCTCAGTATCCGGCTTGATGTGCAGGATGATCTGGGTGCCTGCGGTGTCCTTCTGGGCGGGGGTCATTTCGTAGCCGTCCACACCGGAGGACTCCCACTGCCATGCTTCATCCGAGCCATAAGCCTTGGAAATGACGGTGACTTTATCGGCTACCATGAAGGAAGAGTAGAAGCCGACACCAAACTGACCGATGATATCGATGTTCTCGTCCTTGTTGTCCTTCTTGAAATCCAGAGAACCGGAGTGAGCAATGGTGCCCAGATTCTGCTCAAGTTCCTCTTTGGTCATGCCGATGCCGTTATCCTCAATGGTCAGGATGCGGTTCTCCTTATCGCGGGTGATGAGGATGCGGAAATCGCCCTTGTTCATGCCCACAGAAGGATCGGTCAGGCTCTTATAATAGAGCTTATCGATGGCATCCGATGCGTTGGAGATCAGCTCGCGCAGGAAAATTTCCTTATTGGTGTAGATGGAGTTGATCATCATATCCATCAGCTTTTTGCTTTCAGCCTGAAATTCTTTCTTAGCCATAATGCAAAACCTCTTTTTATCTGTATTCGGCACCAAGCACTCGGAATAGGATATTGCTTTTGAATACTTAGCACTCGTAACTTTCGAGTGCTAATATACACCGACGAAAAGCAAAAATCAAGGGCTTTCATAAAAAGTTTAAAAAATGGTTCGTTTTGTGCTATAATGAACCGCAAAGGATGCTGTAAAAGGAGGAAATATCATGCAGCTGAAACAGCTGGAACTGGCCGGCGGTGGGACACTGACCGTTTATCTGCGTGATTGCTGTGAGCGGATGCCGAATGTGCTTGACCGGCCATTGGTGCTGGTGGTGCCCGGCGGCGGCTATACCCATGTGAGTGCCCGCGAGGGCGACCCGGTGGCGCTGCAGTTTGCGGCGGCGGGGTACCACACCGCTGTGCTGGACTACGCCATCTGCGAAAAGGCAAAGGACTACATGCCGCTGCGCCAGCTGGCCGAGGCTATCGGTCTTGTGCGACAGCACGCGGCCCAGTGGCATATCCTGCCGGAAAAAATTGCCGTGTGCGGCTTTTCAGCGGGCGGCCACCTGGCCCTTTCCGGTGCTGTGCTGGACATTCCCGGCGAAGCGGCCCAGCCCCGGCCCAATGCGGTCATTCTGGGCTATCCGGTGGTCACGGCAGGGCAGTATGCCCACCGCGGCAGCTTTGTGCAGCTGGCGGGCAGCGCCGACCCGGCGGCACAGCAGGTGTTCGGGCTGGAGGATAAGATCACGCCGCAGACGCCGCCGGTGTTCGTATGGACCACCATGGAGGATGCCACCGTTCCGGTGGAGAACACCCTGATGCTGGTGAACGCTCTGCACCGGGCGGGTGTGCCATGCGAGGCGCATCTGTTTGAAAAGGGGGTGCACGGTACCAGCATCAGCACAGCAGAGGTGGACCAGCCCAGCCGCCACCGGCATCACTGGGTGGAACTGGCAGTGGAATGGCTGGGAGACACTTTTGCCTTTTCCGTCTGTTAAGTCTGGATATATTTGAACGAACCTACAAAAAATTCACAATTAAACTGTTGACTTGCATAAGCCTTTGACGTATACTGGTCAGCAGGGACAAACTAAAGGAAGAAGGAAATACCTATGGTTATGGACCCGACCCTGCCGCGCATCTCTGTGCGCGACCTGATGATGCAGGCTTTTCTCACCGGATGGGAGCTTTCGGACAAGACAGTTTCGCAGGACGAATACCTGCAAAGCTCCATTCAGGTGATCGAAATGCTGCAGGTGGAACCGGAAAACCTTTATGCCGAAGAAGGCCTTGGCCTGCCGGACGGCGAAGAAGTGGATCATCTGGACGACTGGCTGCGTGCCGACGGCCAGTGGCTGTACTACGGTGTAGAGGAAGAAAATTTCTTCCTGATCCAGTGGTACCCAGACGAAGCCGCCGCAAAGGCAAAACTGGCCCAGCTGGAAGAACTGGGCGACGGCAAGCAGTATCTGGTAGATTTTTCCCTCAAGCGGGAGAACCCTTCCAGTGCAGAGAACTTCGGCAATTCCAATCCGGTCCAGCTCCGCTCCTGAAAACATCACCTTAAAGCGAAAGGAAATTTTGCAGCATGCAGCTTTCTGAGATCGAGCGCGAACAGCTTTATGCCATCGTTGAAAAATACGATCATCACCCGGATGTGCAGCGGATGCGGGAGTACATCCAGCACGGCTCTGTCACCACCTACCAGCATTGCAAGAATGTGGCGCTGGTGAGCTTCTGGCTCAACCGCCGTCTGCATCTGCACGCTGACGAGACCTCGCTGGCAGTGGGTGCCCTGCTGCATGATTTTTATCTGTACGACTGGCACACCACCGGTACCTTTCACGGCCTGCGCCGCCTGTTTGAGATGCACGGCTTCTCCCATCCGGGTTATGCCTGCGTCAATGCAAAGCGGGTGTTCAGCATTACCACAAAGGAACAGAGCATTATTGCAAGCCACATGTGGCCGCTGACCTTCCGTCATGTGCCCACCTGCCGCGAAGCAGTCATCGTCTGTCTGGCCGATAAGTACTGCGCCGTGGTGGAAAGCATGTTCCAGCGTTCCCGCGCCGGTGCCGTGGTGGACGGCAGCGTGGACATCGACGGCGAAGAGTGGTAAGCCTGTTTTTACCTTTATCATTTTATCAATGGACAAAAAAGAACTCCGCACCTCACAGGGCGCGGAGTTCTTTTGTATCTTACAGCTTTTTATAGCCTTCCGGTTCATTGGCGGCAGCGCGGTATTCCATTAAGAATGTGTCCAGCCAGCGGCCGTGACAGTCGCGGGCAATGCGTTCCCGGCGGCCCACTAAGCGAAAGCCGCATTTTGTGTGCAGGGCGCGGCTGGCAGCGTTGTCCTGCAGCACGGTGGACTGCAGTGTCCAGTAGCCGGCCTTTTCTGCCTGATGGCACAGCTCGGTCAGCAGGTGATAGCCAAGGCCATGGCCCCGGAACTGCTCACCCACGTAAATACTCACCTCGGCAACGCCGCGGTAGCACCAGCGCGGGTCCACCCGGCGCAACGCCGTCCACCCAGCAATCACGCCGTCGGCCAGCAGTACCAGTCGGCATTCTTTTGCGTGGGAAGCATCCCACGCAGAATACGGCGGACAGGTGGTCTGAAAAGTGGCATGTTCTGTAGCAATGCCCTCCAAATAAATTCTGGAAACAGCGCTCCAGTCTTCCGGCTCCATGGGCCGGATCTCGATTTTGCTCATATTTCGATCCCGGCGGAAAGTGCATAGCTTTCCGCGCCCTCAACTCTCAAAAATATCCGGCTCCAGTATAGCAGAATTTGCGGTGCGGTACAAGCGCCGTACTGCACAGAAATTTCTTTGACAAGCGGAAGGTTTGTGATACAATAAATCATAACAAAGAAAAGCACGGCAGGATACGCCGCTGCAGAATGGAGGATGTCCCAAAATGAAGTGGATCAGAACGATGGTGTGCGCGCTGGGAATGCTGGCGTGCGTATCGCTTTCGGCATTTGCTGCAGAGTACGGCGAGCCGAACATCACAACAGAGACGACCATGAAAGAGCTGCGGGAGAACCCCAGCATCAAAGGCTCCGGCTATTATACCTACTGCAACGAATGGATCGAGGGCAGCACGCAGTACGATGATACGCCCATTGAGGGCTATGTAAGCTACGCGGCTGCCGAGGATGCCGCCGAAGGCATGAACCTTGTGATCGAAAACTACAACAGGGGCGTACAGATCACATGGCAGGTGTATACCCCGGAAGAAATTGCGGAAAATCCTTCTCTGGGCATGGTGCAGCTGTATTATTTCCCGGCTAAAACAGCCAACGCAAAGTACGCCATCGTGGTGCCCGGCAACGGCGGCAACACCACCGCAGAGCTGAACGAGGGCGCATCCATTGCCAACCAGCTGCACGAGCTGGGCTATGCGGCTTTTGTGCTGCGGTACCGCTCTTTCCTGAATGCATCCGACAATGCGCCACTGTACGATATTGCCAATGCCGTAAAGTACCTGACCGAAAATGCAGATCAGTTTGGCGTTCAGCGCGAAAACTATGCGCTGATGGGCTTTTCTTCCGGCGGACACATCGTGGGCCTGATCGGCTCAGACAACGAAAAGTTCGGCTATAAGGCATTTGGTCTCCCACAGCCTGCAGCGCTGCTGCTGGGTTACCCCATCAACGATTTCTTTGAGGTGAAGCCGCTGTATCAGCTGGCCATTGACCCGCTGGTGCTTGGCTGGCGTTACTACTGGACCGATATTTCGGATGTGGTGAACGAAAACTTTACCCCTACCTATTTCTTCTACGGCAAAAATGATCTTTATATGCAGCGCATGTGCTACTCCCAGCAGGGGCCGCTGCTGGAGCGCAAGCTCCGGGAGAGCGGGGCTGTTTATGAGTGCCATGTGTACGAGGACGCACCCCACGCCATTGGCCCGGGCCGCCACACCGATGCGGACGGCTGGATCCTGCAGGCAACGGAATTCTGGGAAAAACAGTGCAAATAAAGAGATAAATGGGGGATTGCTGTGAGAAAACGATTGCGCACGGTGATGTTTGGTATTGGCCTGATGATCCTGCTGGCACAGCCGGCGTTTGCGGAGGAGCTTGGTCAGGCCAACATCACACCGCGCACCAAAATGGCAGAGATCCGCTCCAACCCCAGCATTGTGGGTGCGGGCATCTACACCTACTCGCTGGATCAGGACCGTGTGCTGGACCGGATGTACTGGGACGCGCAGCCGCTGAGCCGCCTTTCCAATCACTGGACGGCACAGGATGCGGCGGATGGACTGAACTATCTGATCCGCACCTATAACGCTGGGCAGCGGGTGACCTTCCCGCTTTATACGGCGGAGGAGATCGCGCAGGATACCAGCCGGGACGGTGTGGAACTGTATTATCTGCCGGCAGAAGGGGCGCAGGCGAACCAGAAATATGCGCTGGTGATCGGCGGTAATGCGATTGTGGTCAGTGCGGAGATCCGCGAGGGCATTTCCACTGCATGGAACCTGCACGAAATGGGCTATCCGGTGTTCGTGCTGCGCTACCGCATCGGCATGAAGGCTTCCAACAATGCGCCGCTGCAGGATGTGGTCCGCGCGGTGCAATACATCACGGAACATGCAGGACAGTTTGGCGTGCAGGCGGAGGATTATGCCATTGTAAGCTATTCCTCAGGCGGGCAGATCGCCGGACTGTTCGGCACCGACGCGGTGGGCTACAAAAATTACGGCCTGCCAAAGCCCGGTGCCATGCTGCTGGGCTACCCGGTAAACACCTTTCTGGAGTTCAAACCGGTCTATAATATCCTGCTGGACCCCGGCGTGTGCAAGCAGCGGTATTATAAAATGACATTGTCTGATTACATCACACCGGATTACCCGCCTACCTATCACTGGTACGGCAAAAACGACATGACCCTTATGACCATGTGCTGGTCGGCGCAGGGGCCTGTTCTGGAAAAGGCACTGGCCCGCAACCATGTGACGCATATCTACCATGTGTATGATGATGCTCCCCATGCAGTGGCCGCAGGCAAGGGCACCGATGCAGAGGGCTGGCTGAATGAAGCAGTTGCCTTCTGGGAGGAACAGGTCGGCTGAAAAGGAGATGTTGAGTTGAAACACAGGATATGCACCGCAGCAGCCTGTATCTGTCTTCTGCTGATGATGGCGCTGCCCGCATTTGCAGCAGAGTATGGCGAGCCGGATATCACGCCGCAGACCACCATGGGCGAGATCCGCTCAAACCCCAGCATCCTTGGCGCAGGCGTTTGGACCTATTCCAAGGAGCAGAACCTGCCCGGCACCGAGGACTGGTGCAATGACCAGACGCTGGAAAAATATGTGAGCAGCCATGTGGCACAGGATTGTGCCGATGGTCTGAACCTGCTCATCCGCAATTACAATGCGGGCGTGCAGATCACCTATAAGCTCTACTCGGAGCAGGAGATCGCCGAGGACAGCTCCCGCAACAATGCGGAGTTCTATTACTACCCGGCCAGCACGCCGGATGCAAAGTATGCGCTGGTGCTCTCCGGCAACATCTTCAACCGCACGGCAGAGTTAAAGGAGTGCATCTCCACAGCTTACCAGCTGCACCAGAAAGGCTATGCGGTGTTCGTGATGCGCTACCGCGCCTACCCGGATAACGACAACAACGGCCCCATGGAGGACATTGCACGGGCGGTGAAGTACATCACCGCCCACGCACAGCAGTTCGGCGTGCAGACGGAAAGCTACGCCCTGATCGGCTATTCTTCCGGCGGACATCTGGCGGGCCTGTTTGCATCGGACGCTCTGGGCTATAAAAACTATGGCCTGCCCAAGCCCGGCGCAGTGATCCTGGCGTATCCCATCGTGCAGTTTTCCGAGATCACACCGATCTATCGTGTGGGCATCGACCCCTTTGTGTGCGGCCGGTTCTACTATGAATACAGCCTTGCCGACCTGATCACAGAGGACTATCCGCCGGTGTACTTCTGGTATGGCAGGGATGACCTGACCTTGAACCTGCTGTGCTGGCCGCTGCAGGGGCCGACCCTCAGCAAGGCACTGGCCGCGCATGGCGTACCTTACAAAGAAGTGGTATATGACCACGCAGCCCATGGCATCTGCCTTGGCCGCGGCACGGCTGCGGATGGCTGGCTGGACGAAGCCGCTGCCTTCTGGGAAGAACAGACAAAATAATATAAAGTACGCAGATCCGGGCTTTGCAGCTGCACAGCCCGGATTTTGCAATAGGAGACATTATGGAATTTTTAGCGTTTCTTTACACGGTGCTTCTGGTGGCCATCTGCCTGATGATGGCCCTGCTGCTGTACCGCTCGGCAAAGCCTGCCGCAAACCGGGACGATGCAGAACGGAAGGAATGGCTGCGTCAGCAGCTGGAAGCGCAGAACCGCCAGATGGACGCGAAGCTGGCAGAGATGGCGCAGCAGAACCTTGCCGCTATGGGCCACATCAGTGAAACGCTGCAGGCTTCGGTGCAAAGTATGAGCACCGCCCTTGCCGCAGGGCAGGGCACCCAGCAGCAGACCATGGAGCAGCGCCTGCAGGGGCTGGAAGCCTCCAACGCCCGCAAGCTGGAAGAGATGCGCCGCACCCTTGCCGAGGGCATGACTGCCCTGCAGGCCCAGAATGCCCAGAAGCTGGACGAGATCCGCCATACGGTGGACGAACAGCTGCAGGATGCGTTGCAGAAGCGGGTGACCGAAAGCTTCAAGGCGGTGAACGACCAGCTGGAACAGGTGTACAAGGGTCTTGGCGAAATGCAGAACCTTGCCGCTGATGTGGGCGGGCTGAAACAGGTGCTTTCCGGTGTGAAGACCCGCGGTATTCTGGGTGAGATCCAGTTGGGAGCCATTCTGGAAGAGATCCTTGCCCCGGAACAGTACGACACCAATGTGGCCACCATTCCGGGCAGTACCCAGCGGGTGGAGTACGCCATCCGGATGCCCGGCGCGGACGGCGGTACGGTGTGGCTGCCCATCGACTCCAAGTTCCCCGGCGACACCTATGCCCATTTACAGGATGCGCAGGCATCCGGCGACGCACAGGCCGTGGAGAACGCCCGCCACGCACTGGAACTGGTGCTGCGGGCCGAGGCCAAGGACATCCGGGAAAAATATGTGGAGCCGCCCTATACCACGGCCTTCGGCATCCTGTTCCTGCCCTTCGAGGGTTTGTATGCCGAGGTGGTGAACGCGGGCCTGCTGGAAGTGCTGCAGCGGGACTATCAGGTGAACATTGCAGGCCCCAGCACCATGGCAGCGCTGCTCAACAGCCTGCAGATGGGTTTCAAGACCCTTGCCATCCAGAAGCGCTCCGGTGAGGTATGGCAGCTGCTGGGTGCGGTGAAGACCGAATTTGACAAGTTCGGGCAGGGGCTTTCCAAGATGCAGCAGCGCCTGCGTCAGACCGACGAAGAGCTGGATAATCTCATTGGCGTGCGCAGCCGTGCCATCAGCCGCAAGCTGCGCGCGGTGCAGACCATTGACGAAAGCGCTGCTGCCGCTCTGCTGGAACTGGATGCTGAGCCGGGCAAACCGGTGGCGGCACGTCTGCCGGAGAATGGGGAAGAGCTCTGATGTGCAGAATATTCCCACGTTATCCCTTGCGATTTTTCTGACGATGTGGTATGATAGGAACTGTTCTCAGAAACAACCGCCGCAGAAACGCGGCACTGCATAAAAATATAAATAAGGAGACCGAGCATTATGAGCGTAAACAAGATCAGTGAAGCCATTTTGGGCGTTGGCGTGGATGATACCACCATCGACCTCTTCGAGAGCCAGTATCCGGTGCCCACCGGCGTGAGCTATAATTCCTATGTCATTCTGGACGAAAAGACCGCCGTTCTGGACACGGTGGATGCCCGCGCTACCGAGCCGTGGCTGGAAAACCTGACCGAAGCTCTGGCAGGCCGTAAGCCGGATTATCTGGTGGTCTCCCACATGGAGCCGGACCACGGTGCCAACATTGCAAAGCTGGCGGCACTCTATCCTGAGATGCAGGTGGTGGGCAACGCCAAGACTTTCCTGTATATGGATCAGTTCTTTGGTGCTGATGCTGTGGCAAAGGAGCGCCGCGTGGTGGTGAAGGATGGCGAGAGCCTGAGCCTTGGCACCCACACCCTGACCTTTGTGTTTGCCCCCATGGTGCACTGGCCGGAGGTCATGGTCAGCTATGAATCCACCGAAAAGGTGCTGTTCTCCGCGGATGGCTTCGGTCGCTTTGGCGCTGTGGCAAAGTTTGACGAAAAGGCCGACTGGGCCAGCGAAGCCCGCCGCTACTACCTGAACATCGTGGGGAAATACGGCCCGCAGGTGCAGGCGCTGCTGAAAAAGGCCGCGGCTCTGGACATCCAGACCATTTGCCCGCTGCACGGCCCGGTGCTGACCGGAGATCTGGGCAAGTACCTGAACTACTACGACATCTGGTCCAGCTACAAGCCCGAGGAGCCGGAAAAGATCCTTGTGGCAAGTGCTTCCATCCACGGCCACACCCGTGCAGCAGCCCACCTCATGGCAGAAAAGCTGCGTGCAAAGGGCGCAAAGGTCGTGGAGATGGACCTGACCCGCACGGATGTGTCCTATGCCGTCACCGAAGCCTTCCGCTGCGGAAAGATCGTGCTGGCCTGCGCCACCTACGACGGCTTCCTCTTCCCGCCGATGGAAAATCTGCTGACCCACCTCAAGACCAAGAACTTCCAGAACCGCACGGTGGGTCTGATGGAGAATGGCACATGGGCACCCATGGCCGCAAAGCTCATGCGCGCCGAGCTGGAAAGCATGAAGAACATCGCCGTGTGTGATACTGTGGTCACCATCCGCAGTGCTGCCAATGCTGCTGCCGAAGCGCAGATGGATGCACTGGCTGCAGAAATCGTGGCAAAATAAAGCATTCTGGAAAAAATACGCATGATCCTCTGCCGACTGCCCGGCAGGGGATTTTTTTATTGAACCATGTGGAAGAGTTTGATATACTGAAAAGCAGAAGTTTATGGATGGAGGAATATCATGTCTGTAGAAATAAAAGCGGATATCAGACACTGGCTGCGGGAGTTGGATAAGAAATATTTCTTTGTGATGCTGGGCTTTGCGGTGATGGTCTATTTTCCGCTGATCAGCCAGCGGCTGGTCAATACGTTTGACGGCCTGTGGAATGGGTCGTGGTTTATAGGTGGCTTCTGGGAACTGTCGATCGGCAGATGGCTGTGGTGTGTGGCAGATGCTGTACGTTTCGGTGTACAGACGGAACCGCTCAATGCCCTGTTGACTCTTTCCATGATGGTGCTTGGCATCACGCTTCTGCGCAGGCTTTTTGTGGAGCGTGACAACGCACTGACCTACTTTGCGGGAATGGCTGCCATTTCCGGCGCAGCAGTTGGCGTGCAGCTTTCTTACCGCTATATGTCACCGATCTTTGGCTTGTCCTTTCTGTTTGCCGTGCTTGCAGCATACTGGGTGATCACCACTACCCATGCAGGTGCAGCTGTCGGCTGCGGTGCGGTTATTTTGGCATTGAGCTTGGGTTTGTATCAGGCTAATCTGGCGGTGTTCTGCATGATATTGCTGGCATATCTGCTGCGGCTGCTGTTTCAGAATGCAGAACCACAGAAAACAGGTGTGCACATCGCAAAAAGCCTTGGCAGTGCAGCAGCGGGCATGGTGCTCTACTGGCTGGTGCTGAAGCTGGTGCTTGCATTTTGCCGTATTGACCTGACCAGCTATAATGGTGCCGCAGAGATCTCAGTGAAAAGCATTCTGTTTGGTTTGCCGAATGGTATTCTGCAGGCGTATCGGATATTCGGAATTTACTTTTTCCGTAATGCCTACCGGCATAATACACTGCAGCCGTTCGGCTTGTTCGCAGCAGTGCTGGCTATGCTTGCGGTATGGTTCCTTTGCCGTTTTGTGCGGATGGCGCGCAGTGGAAAAACAAGGGGCCTGCTTTTGGGCACTGCCGCTCTGCTGGCACTGTCGCTTGCCTGCAATGCCATGATGCTGATCAGCAGTGAAGCTGTGTGGCGAATGCAAATGGGCGGAGGCCTTGCGTTATTTGTGCCGTTGTGTCTGCTGTTGTTGGAGGGCACCCGTCCGGAACAGGGCAACAAAGCCCGATGGTTGGTACTGGTGCTTGCATTTCTGGTCGTATACGGAAATGTTTACATGATGGCTGTCGATCAGGAGGCGATGCGGCAGGGCCGGGATTCACTGCGGGTAATGTCGGACCGAATCGTGAACGACCTGACGGAGGAAGGCTGCTTTGACGAAGGAAATCACTGGTCGGTCATGATCGCAGGCAGGCCCAGCTCGAACCCGACTTTTAAAAAAGGCGACCTGTACCCTTCGGCCAACAGGTATGCACAGATGGGCTGTTTCTGGCTGTCACCGGAATGCGCAAGACTTTCCTGGCGCGGCGTGTTTGAAAAGATCACTCCGGTGGAGATCACGCTGTGCGAAGATGAAGATTATCAGAAACTGAGACAGACCGAACTGGTAGCAGAAATGCCGGTTTATCCGCAGGAGGGATATATCCAGCAGGTGGGTGATATTGTGATCGTGAAGGTATCAGAGGATTATCTGATCGATGAATAACAAATGAGACTGAGAACATAAAACAGGACAGATGGAGAAAATAACGATGAAAGAAAAAATCGATGTACAGAAACCGGACGACCTTGGGCTGGATATATCGGATCTAAGATATTTTCTGGTGATGCTGCTGTTTTCGGCGGTAGTGTTTTTCCTGCTGATCAGCCAGCGGCTGACCAATACATTTGACGGATTGTGGAACAATACATGGTTCTTCGGCGGCTATTGGCAGGTAGTCACGGGCCGATGGCTCTGGCCGGTGATCGATGCGCTGCGGTTTGGCATCCAGACGGAACCTTTCAATTCATTGCTGACGCTTTCCATGTCGGCGCTGGCTGTTACCCTGCTTCGGAAGTTTTTTACAGAGAAGGATTCTGTCGTGACCTATCTGGCGGGTATGGCTGTTCTGGCCAGCACGGTCACTGGAATACAGCTGTCATATCGGTTTCAGTCGCCGGTGTTTGGCTGCTCATTTTTGTTTTCTGTTCTGGCGGCAGAGCGTGTGGTTCGTGCCGCAGATTTTAGAAAAGCGGTCGTACAGGGAGCACTGCTTCTGGTCATGAGCCTTGCGTGCTATCAGACGAGCCTTGATAACTTTTGTCTGCTCCTGCTGACATATCTTCTGCTGCTTCTGTTCCGCAATGTGGACAGAGAAAAGGTCCATGCCCACATTGGAAGAAGTCTTTGCAGCGCAGCTGCAGGAATGGTTTTGTATTTCCTGCTCACAAAGCTGATCGTATGGGCATGTGGATGGCAGATGGCAAGTTATAATGGAGGAGCGGATGTTTCGGTACTTTCTATACTGAAAAATCTGCCCAATGCCATTGCAGAGACCTACCAACTGTTTGGAGCTTACTTTTTTCAGAATTACTATCGGCATAACATTCTGCAGCCGGTGGGCTTTTTCGTTTTGGTATTTCTGGCGCTGAGCATCGGACTGCTGAACCGCTTCAGAAAAATGCTTCACCGGAAAAATTGGGAATATATCCTTCTGGGAGTGGCAGCGCTGATCGTTTTGCCCATCATGTGCAATGCCATCATGCTGATCACAAGCGAGGCGGTCTGGCTTTTGCAGATGGGCGAAGGATTGAATCTGTTCGTGCCGGTATGTCTGCTGCTGCTTGAAGGGACGCGCACAAATCAGCCTATGGTAAAAAAGTATGTACGTGCTGCCCGGACAGGGGCTGTAGTACTTGCGGTTTTGGTCGTCTATGGCAATGTCTGCTCTGCCGTGATCGATCAGGAAGCTATGTATGAGGGAAGAAAAACACTCAAGAGCATGTCGGATCACATCGCGGACGACCTGATGAGCAGCGGATATTTTGACGATAACGAGCAGCTGCCGGTGCTGTTTGTGGGCAGACCCAGCTCGAACTCCAGTTTTATGAAGAGGGAGTATTACCTCTATGCAAATCCGTATGCGCAGATGGGCCGCTTCTGGCTGAACGATTACTCGGCCAGAGCGTCTTGGAAAGCGGTTTTCAGGGATATTACTCCGGCAAAACTCAAGCATTGCTCGGTGGAACAGTATGGGGAACTGTACAGCAGAACAGAGCTGGAACAGATGCCAGTCTATCCGCAGGAAGGATATATCCAGCAGATCGACGGTGTGGTCGTGGTAAAAATTTCAGATGATTACAAAGTTGATAAAGAGTTTGCGCCACTAATCGACCTGGGAGAATTGTTTCAGCTCATAATGGATGACATAAACGATTCATAATGGCTGCGGCTTTGTGAAAAAACCTCCACCGAACGCGATTTTTGCGGAAAGTGACTGCACAGCCCTTGCAAACTGTCCCGAAATGTGGTAACATAACTCTTGGTTATAAAACCTGAATACTCCCAAACGCAGCGACGGAGAGAGTAGGCATGGCGTACACGGCAAAGAGAGAAGCTTCACCGGCTGAAAGGGCTTCCGGGTGTATCTGTGCTGAAGTTCGCTCCTGAGCGGTCTGTGCGAAACAGCAGTAGTACAGAACGGCCACGCCCCGTTACGGCGTTCTGAGAGCCGCCCGGCATCTGTGCACGGGTGGAAACCGGGTGGTACCGCGGAGCTAAGAATCAACAGCTTCGTCCCTTTTGCCTGAGAAATCGGGCAGGGGACGGAGCTTTTTTGTTGCACTCCGCTCATCAACACGAAGAATAAAGGAGAGAACATCCATGCAAGCAATGATCGACGAGCTGGCAAAACAGGCCGCTGAAAGCCTTGGTCAGGTGTCCGGCAAGGAAACGCTGGCCTCCTTCTGGCAGGAGTACCTCAGCAAAAACGGCAAGATCCCTGCCTTGATGAAGAATCTGCGCACCGTTGCGCCGGAAGAGCGTCCTGCCATGGGCAAGATCATCAACGAACTCAAGGCAAAGGTGCAGGCAGACTATGACGCTGCTGCAGAACAGGTGAAGCAGGCAGAGCTTGCTGCCCGCAATGCTGCGGAGACGGTGGATATCACCCTGCCCGCCAAGACCCGCTCTGTGGGCGGTCTGCACCCGCTGACCCTGATCACCAACCAGATCATCGACGTGTTCTCCGGCATGGGTTTTTCGGTGGGGACCTTCCCGGAGATCGAGGACGATGACCACAACTTTACCCGCCTGAACGTGCCCAAGGATCACCCGGCACGCGACATGCAGGACACCTTCTACCTGTCGGAGGAGTTCCTGCTGCGTACCCAGACTTCCGGCGGCCAGATCCGCACCATGGACGTTCAGAAGCCGCCCATCAAGATCCTGATGCCCGGCCGTGTGTTCCGCTCCGACTCGGACGCCACCCACAGCCCCATGTTCCACCAGATGGAAGGTCTGGTGGTGGATAAGGGCATCACGCTGGGCGACCTGCAGGGCGCACTGAATACCTTCGTGCAGAAGCTGTTCGGCGCTGACACCCGCACCCGCCTGCGTCCCTCCTACTTCCCGTTCACCGAGCCCAGCGTGGAGGTGGATGTGAGCTGCTTCGAGTGCCACGGCAAGGGCTGCCCGCTGTGCAAGCACACCGGCTGGATTGAGGTGCTGGGCGGCGGCGTTGTCAACCGCAAGGTGCTGGAGAACTGCAACATCGACCCGGACGAGTACTCCGGCTTCGCTTTCGGCATCGGCATCGAGCGTATCGCCATGCTGAAGTATGGCATCAACAACATCGGCCTGATGTTCGAGAACAACCTGCAGTTCCTCAAGCAGTTCCACGAATAAGAGGGGAGAGAACAAACAATGAAAGTACCTTTCAGCTGGTTAAAAGAATTTGTAGATATCGACGTTACTGCGCAGGAACTGGAGGAAAAGCTCTTCTCCTGCGGCTTTGAGGTCGAAGAGCTGATCCCGCTGGATGCTGGCATCAGCAAGGTGGTCGTCGGCAAGATCGTGGAGATGGAAAAGCAGGAGGGCACCCACCTGACCAAGTGTGTGGTGGACTGCGGCGACTACGGCCACGACATCCGCATCAGCACCGGTGCCGCCAACATGAAGCTGGGCGACTGCGTGCCCGCGGCTCTGGATGGCTCCACCCTGCCCGGCGGCATCAAGATCAAGGCCCGCAAGATGCAGGGCGTGGAGTCCAATGGTATGCTGTGCTCCGGCGAAGAGCTGGGCCTGAACGACGACCTGTTCCCGGGCTCTGAGGTCTACGGCCTGCTCATCCTGCCCGAGGATTCTGTCCCCGGCACCGACATTGCCCCCGTGGTGGGTCTGGATGACTATATCTTTGATATCTCCATCACCGCCAACCGCCCGGACTGCCAGTCCGTTCTGGGCATCGCCCGTGAGGTGGCTGCCGTTCTGGGCGAGCCCCTGCACATGCCCGCCATGGACTATAAGGCCGTCTGCGAGCCGGATGCGCCCATCACCGTCAAGGTGGAGGCACCGGACCTGTGCCCCCGCTACATGGCACACTATGTGCGCAACATCCGCATGGGCGAGTCTCCCCGCTGGATGAAGCGCCATCTAGCTCTGTGCGGCCTGCGCTCCATCAGCAATGTGGTGGATATCACCAACCACACCCTGCTGGAAATGGGTCAGCCCATGCACGCCTTTGACCTGAACAAGGTCGCCAGCCGCACTATCGATGTGCGCCGCGCCCATGCGGGCGAAAAGATCGTCACGCTGGATGAGAAGGAGTTCACTCTGAACCCCAACAATCTGGTCATCTGCGATGCCGAAAAGCCGGTGGCACTTGCCGGCATTATGGGCGGCGCAAACTCCGGCATGGATGAGAACACCACCAGCCTGCTGTTTGAGTGTGCCACCTTCGCCCGCGACTGCGTGCGTAAGACCAGCCGCGCATTGGGCCAGAACAGCGACTCTTCTGCCCGCTACGAGAAGGGCGTGGACCGTCACTCTCCTGAACTGGGCCTTGCCCGTGCCCTGCACCTGATTCAGGAGCTGGACTGCGGCGACATCACCACACTGGAATATGACCTGACCGATGGCCGCCCGATGGAGCGCAAGCACATCGTTACCACTCCGGCTAAGATCTGCGGCGTGCTGGGTATCACCGTGCCGGATCAGACCATGATCGACATTCTGCAGCGTCTGGAGTTCACGGTGGATGTACAGGCCGATGGCAGCTGGGACGTGTCCGCACCCCTGTACCGCGAGGACGTGGAGAGCTTCCCGGATCTGGCCGAGGAGGTCATCCGTGAGTACGGCTACGACCACATTGTGCCCACCTTCCTGAACACTGCCTCCGTTACAAACGGCGGTCTGAACTATGACCAGAAGCAGCAGCTCAAGACCAAGCGCCTGCTGGCCGCACAGGGCTTCTATGAGGCCTCCACGCTGGCCTTCTACTCCAACGCAGAACTGGATATGCTGCACATCCCGGCGGATGATGAAGCCCGCAAGGCCATCCGCATCCTGAACCCCATCAGCGAGAATCTGTCCATCATGCGCACCCTGCTGGCTCCCTCCATGCTGAACGTCATCGTGGACAACCTCAAGAAGGGCAACACGGAGGGCCGTCTATTTGAGATGGCACCGGTGTATCTTGCCAAGGAACTGCCCATCAACGAGCATCCGCACGAGCGCCAGACCCTCTGCATTGGTGCATTCGGCCCCGAAGAAGATTTCTTCACGGTCAAGGGTGCACTGGAAGCACTGGCAGCCGGCTTTGGCCTGCGCTTTGATTATAAGCGCGAGACAACCCCGTGGCTGCACCCCGGCATCAGCGCCGCTGTTTACTGTGGTGACAAGCGTCTGGGCGTGTTCGGCAAGCTGTCCAACGAGATCAACGGCGAGCTGGAAATTGCAAAGGATCAGAAGGACAACCAGAATATCTATCTGGGTGAGCTGGACTACGAGGCTCTGATGTCCTGCGTGGACGGTGAGCTGCGCTATCAGCCGCTCAGTCCCTACGCTGCTGTCAAGCGTGATCTGGCATTGGTCTGCGACGAAAAGACCACCTGTGGCGAGATCGAGGAGACCATCAAGAAGGCCAGCCCTCTGGTGGGTGAGATCAAGCTGTTCGATATCTACCGCGGCGCAAATCTCGGCGAGGGCAAAAAGAGCATGGCGTTCACCCTGTCTCTGTCCGATCCGAAAAAGGAAGTTTCCGCTGAGGAAGTGGAGCGCGTGGTTAAGAAGATCCTCGGCAACCTGAAGTTCAAGCTGGGCATCGAGATCCGCTAACTCTATTATAGAAGTAATATAAGGCCGTCTGTGCAGGAATGTGCAGGCGGCTTTTTTGCGTAAAAAGAGAACGTTGAATACAAGAAAATGAACGTTTTTCAGCAGCGCAAGAAAAAAGATGAAAAAACCTGTCAAAAAGTGTTGACAAGGAAGCGGGGGTGTGGTATTATACTTGAGCGCCAAGCGCTGAGGCAAAAGAATGACTTCCAAAGCCTCAGCAGGAAGCCCTTGAAAAGAACCAATAGACGCTGAAAAGTTCCAGTTTGTTCTGAGAAACTTCTTGGATGTCCAAGTTCAGAAAGTTCAAAAGCTTCTAAAAAATAAGGCTTGACAAAAAACCACTTCGGTGGTACAATGAACAGGTCGTCAGCCGCAAGGCTGAGGCGCTACAGGACCTTGAAAATTGAACAATATCGAAAAACTTGTAAGGAACCTTTTAAGTGTTTGGAAAAACACTAAAAACAATTCCAAAAGTAATTCACACAGGACGCAAGCGATTGCGTGCTGAGCGAACAAGATTTAACACTTTTAAGTGATAAATATCATTTATAAAGAGTTTGATCCTGGCTCAGGACGAACGCTGGCGGCGCGCCTAACACATGCAAGTCGAACGGAGCTTAGAGAGCTTGCTTTTTAAGCTTAGTGGCGAACGGGTGAGTAACGCGTGAGTAACCTGCCCTGGAGTGGGGGACAACAGTTGGAAACGACTGCTAATACCGCATAAGCCCACGATCCGGCATCGGATTGAGGGAAAAGGATTTATTCGCTTCAGGATGGACTCGCGTCCAATTAGCTAGTTGGTGAGGTAACGGCCCACCAAGGCGACGATTGGTAGCCGGACTGAGAGGTTGAACGGCCACATTGGGACTGAGACACGGCCCAGACTCCTACGGGAGGCAGCAGT
>OLQK01000102.1_pt1 | contig 107592 bp, 83 predicted proteins | sample 1672501 | NCBI WGS metagenome assembly OLQK01 (sample SAMEA3136693, study PRJEB25190) | human gut metagenome | biome: human gut; feature: human-associated habitat; material: faeces | place: Austria | collected 2013
CCCACGACCTGCATAAAGGGGAGCCTCACCGATTTTCATCGGTCATATCTTCTAGCTTGACCCGCTCGATCGGAAGATCGATTTTGCGCGTTGCCGGGGCCTGCGTTTTGCGGACCGCGATAAAGGTGTCGAATGTGTGCGGGCAAAAAAGAACTCCGCGCATCTAGGGGGTAGGGCGATGCGCGGAGCGTGCTTGTGCGGCTGGGCCGCGCGCGTCTTTCAAGCCTTTCAGCTCCCGAAGAGAAAGACGTATGGAAGAACCGTCGGCCGTGCGAAGGGTAGGATGCTTGGCTGACTTAATTATTCTCAACGAGGAATAATTACAGGAACTATTATACTTATTTAAGAATGATATTCGAGTGTTTTTCGGCAACAATTTCCAAACGCTCGAAATTGTTGCCGCGCGCCTCGCTGCGGGAGGATATACTTTGCAGGCGCACTAATCGAACCGCGAGTCGGACGCATCTTGAAACCTCGCGAATGCGCAGGCCAGAAGCCGAATTATGAAGCTGTCGAACACGCAATGCCACAGTGTGTTTGGCAAAGGGGACTCACGAACAACGCAGCAGGGTAAAACCCGCACGTTTGGGCCACGGGCTCGTGCGGGGTGGCTGTTTTGTGCGGGATGGTTCGTCCTTGGCTGCATAATCGGCATGGCATAAGTGGCCGTTCTTCGTGGCTGGTTCCGCATGGAGGAATCGGTTTTGCGTGGAATGGCAGGCGCCTAGCGGGCTCAACTCGGCTTGCCTGGTCAGCTTTGCCTGGCGTGCCATGCGCTTCGCCCATTGTCAATATGCGTCCGACTCGTTTTCGCGTTCGTCTCGCGCATGCATGAGTTTTCGTGCATGATTTCATCCATTTTCATCGAAAGGAACGCGATGTCTGAACCCGTTTTCACCTTCCGTCTGGCCACGCCCGACGATGCCGAGGTTTTGCAGGCCATTTATGCGCCGTACGTCGAAACCACGGTGACGTTCGAGTACGTTGCCCCCACGGTGGAGGAGTTCCGCCAGCGCATTATCGATCGCGTGAGTGTGTATCCCTACATTGTGTGCGAGGAAGACGGCGTGCCTGTTGGCTACGCCTACGCGAGTCGCCTGTACGAGCGCGCGGCGTACGCTTGGGCCGTTGAGCTGTCGGTGTACTTCGCGCCGAACCACCGCGGCCGCGGCATGGGTCGCAAGATTTACGACAAGATGCTCTCGCTGCTGAAGCTACAGGGCGTTCGCACGGTGCATGGCAAGGTCACCTTCCCGAACCCTGCGAGCGACAAGCTGCACAATGCTATGGGCTTCAAGCTTATGGCCACGCTCGAGAACGTCGGCTTCAAGAATGGCGAATGGCGCTCCATCAACCATTGGGAAAAGCAGATTGGCGACTTCTCGTGCGCGCCGGAGCCTATTACCCCCATCACCGAGCTCGATCCGGCAAAGGTGCAAGAGATTCTGAACGCGTAAGCGGTTTGCCGCGAGCGTGGTTTCGCTGTGGGTGCGCGATTCGCTAGCGCCCGGGTCGCATAGAGTTGTAACAAGGAACTGGCCTCGCATTATGCGGGGCCAGCTCCTTGTTTCCTGAATGTGCCAAATGCTCGCAGCGTTTAGCACGACGTCTTTCGGGACGCCTTACGGCCATCACGCCGGCAGGTTGCCCCAATGCGTTAAACGCTGCGAGCATTTGGCACATTCGAGCATTTAGCACATTGGGTGTGTGTTGCGACTACGCGCTGCATCGCCGCGCTTAAAGCGCGCATCGCTGTACCAAGTCTCGAAACCTGTTAAACGCTGCGAGCATTTAACAGGTAGCAGGTTTTTGGGCGCGGAGCCTACCGCACCAGGTTTTCGACGGCCCAGCGCACGGCGGCGCCTCGGCGCGCTTCTTGGCGAAGCAGGCACGCGTGGCCCGTTTCCAAGAACTCGCGCTTCAGCTCAATTTCGCTGCCGGGCTTCAAGCGGGAAAGCGCTGCGAACTCGTCGTTTTCGGTGACTTCGAGGCCTTTGCGCATGAACGCCAAATCGAGCGCGATGTCTTCCTCAAGCGCCTTACGCGCTTCGGCTTCGAGACGTTCTTCAACCTCGGCCGGCTTCACGCCGTGCTCGATGCGATACTCGCGATAGGTTTGTCCTTTGCTCGCGAGCTCGTTGCGGAATTCCTCGCGGCGTTCCTTCACCGCTTCGTCGAGCAGGGCCTGGGGCATGGTGCCGTGCAGGCGCTGGCGAAGCGCGCGGCGCGCGGCTTCTTCGGGGGTCTCGTCTTCGCCAACTGCGATGGGCGATTCCAAATCGAGCTCCATATCGGGCACGGGGAAGGCGCGCGTCGTGAACGAGATGGCCTGATCTTCGTCCCACTCGTCAGGCACCACGAATTGCGGCGTGAGCAGAAACGTCACGCCCAGCGTGTCGAAGGCCTGGTGCGCGGCGTTCGCCATAACGATGCCGGCAACGGCTTGCGCCTTTTCGCGGCGGGTGAACATAGCATCGACCTTTTCGCGCACATGCTCATCGTCGGTTTTCAGCAGGCGCGCCATACGAATCCAGGCGCCGCGCGCGAGCACAGCGGTTTCTTCGGCGGAAAGCGACACCACGCACTCGATGGGCGAGCGGTTTTCGTCTATCACTTTGATATCCATGAGGGCTCCTTTGGGGTGGAGATGCGCGCGCGGGCGCCACTCCCGGTATTTCGACGAAATGTATCCTAGCACCGGGCCGCGGACTGCCTGAACGAGCGCTGCGAACTGCAACCATTCGGTTGACATGCATAAAGGCATTGCCGGCTTTTGATGAACGGAGCGAACTCGCTTGACCTGCGCCGCGAATTCGGCCGTTTTGCTCTATGCGTATATAAGGAAAAGCGCGAGTCGGTGCTCGCACCGCTGTACGGCAGCGAACTTCTTTAGGGCGGCGTTCCTTTCCGCACGCAATGCGTTGTTTTCCCAGATGCGGGCTTTTGCCCCTTGTTAACGGGGTTGTAACGCAGTACAGTTTCAAAAATGCATAAATATGCTGAAATTTGCATAGAAAGCCGCAAAATGAACGAACCCGTGCATACATTCCGCCTTGCTACGCCTGACGATGCCGAGACTTTGCTGAAAATCTACGAGCCTTATATTGCCACCACGGTCACCAACGAGACCCAGGTGCCCGCGCTTGGCGAATTCCGCCAGCGCATCGTCGAGCGCGATGGGGCGTATCCTTACATCGTGTGCGAGGAAGATGGGCGTCCGGTGGGGTATGCCTATGGCAGCCGCCTGTTCAGCCGCGCCGCGTATGCGTGGTCGGTGGAGCTTTCGGTGTATTTTTCGACCGACCATCGCGGGCGCGGGCTCGGCCGTGCGATTTACGGCAAGCTGTTCGACCTGCTCGCGCTGCAGGGCGTACGCACGGTTGTGGGCAAAGTCGTGTGCCCGAACGAGAAAAGCGACCATCTGCACGAAAAAATGGGTTTTGAGCTGGTGGGCACGCTGCGCGCGGCAAGCTGGAAGCTGGGAGCGTGGCACGACGTGCACCTGTGGGAGAAGCATATCGGCGACGTTGAAGCCGAGCCCGCGCCTCTGCTGCGCCTGTCCGAGGTCGACCCTGAAAAGGTGCGTGCGATCCTCGAGGCGTAAGGGGCTGGGCTTCCTTGCCAATACGTTGCGATTTCTAATGAAATTCTTAACTCCATCAACATGAGTGATGCTGCCGACTTCGACGGTGGGGATGCCAGCGCAAACGAATGGCTCGCAACCTGAAGATTGCCTTCGACCTGGGTTTCGCGAAAAAGAGCCGCAAATGAAGGGGCATCGCGAAGGTGGCGTTTGCGAATGGCGGGCTTTTTGACTACTTCGACGCAGCTTGTGGTCAAAAATGCCGCTATTCGCAATCGATTGCCTGGTGCCCATGTTTTCAAATCAAAGTCTCGCCCCATCGCGTCGGCGGATCTTGCGTCCGCACCCTCGCGTCGGGAGGGCTTGCGCTTTCATGCCGAAAAGCCCGCGTCCCCGCGCCGACAAGCGGCCTAACCGTCGCGATTTCTGCCACAATCCGAAGTATGCGACAATTCCAAATGCGGGGCTGGCAAGGCTAGCGCGTTTTGCGACGGAAAGGCCTGCTACGACGGCCGAATGCAAGGAGGCATGCATTATGAAGCTGAATCGAACGCTGCGCGATTGCGTGTATGGCATGGCGGTGGGCGACGCTTTGGGCGTGCCTTTCGAGTTCAAGCCGCGTGGAAGCTTTGAGTGCACTGACATGGTGGGCGGCGGCAGCCACAACCAGCTCGCGGGTACATGGAGCGACGACACGAGCATGGCGCTTGCGCTGTGCGACAGCTATCGCGAGTTGGGGCGCGTCGATTGCGATGACATTCTGCGACGGTTCCGCGCATGGATCAACGATGGGGCGTACACGGTGGACGGCGTGGCTTTCGACTACGGTAATGCCACGCGCAAGGCGCTGGCGACGGGCCGCGGCGGCGCGGGCGAGTGGGACAAGGGCAATGGGTCGCTCATGCGCTGCTTGCCCATGGCTTTCATGGACTGCACGAGTGCCGAGGTGCGCGCAGTGAGCGCCATCACGCACGCGACCGATGCATGTATGGATGCGTGCGAGAAAATGATTCGTTACGCCGCGCGTTTGATGCGCGAGGGCTCGCCCGCGGGTGAGTCGGCCGGTGGTCCCGGCGGGAGCAGCGGCTATGTGTGGGACACCTATAACGCCGCGATTTGGTGCTTGGAGCATACGGAAAGCTATAAGGAATGCGTGCTCGCTGCGGTGAATTTGGGCGACGATACCGACACTACTGCATGCGTCGCGGGCGGCTTAGCGGGCATTCTGTATGGTCGCGAGGCGATTCCGTCTGAGTGGCTTGCGACCCTGCGCGGCAAAGATGCGATTGAGGCGTGCTTGTTCGAATAGCGGTGTGCGTGGCGTGGCTGGGATTCCTATTTGCCGAGCGCATACTCGCTTACCGTCTTGTTGAGTTATTGATGGCTTTCGGGTCTAATTGACAACGGCTTCGCGATACGGCGCATTGCTCTTGAGCGGAATAGACAATCGCTCTGGATAATTACTCGAGGAAGGAAGCCTTGTGCTGGATTTCTTGTTTTTGTTGCTCTTCCTTTACCTCGCTTTCATTGCGATTGTTGGCTCTATAGCGCTTTATGGGAAAGCGATTGAAAAGATCCCCGAGAAGAACCAGGCGCGCGCCGTAAAGATTCACGGTTTCGTGATGAAGGCACTGAAGTTCGCGTTTGTCGTTGTTGTCTTCTTGGGCGTTGCCACGGGGTGGTTTTTGGCCATCGTACTTATCTAGACGGAGTGGCGGTGTGGCGGCGTTGGAAGGGCTAGCTCTACCTGGCGATTTGCCTTCCAGCCTGTACTCCCGCAAGTTGGCGGGTTGGCAAGTGTTGCAGTGCGTCAACGAAACCTTAATGATTGACGCCCTGGACAATGCCGTGAACAGGGAAAATTCTAAGGAGGACATTATGGTGCATGCCGATAGGAGCGGCCAATACGCCCCAACAAATTTTGCATGGAAATCGAAGGATGTGGTTTCGTCCAATCGTTTTCTGTCCCTGCGAAAACGCTGCCATGGAATTGCTCTTCAAGGCCTTGAGAAAAGAACAACTCCACTGTAGGAACGAAGCCCAGATAGAGCTCAGCCAAGAGACGTTTAAGCTCATTGGATCGTTTTGCAATACAAGCGGCCGCATTCATCTGCCGGCAACGCCCGTGGTCAGCGCCGATTTGGTTTGGCGCGTTATACCCAGTCCTGCCCACACTTTTTGATTCTGTCCGTTGTCATGATTTTGGGCCACTTTTGCCGAAGCAGTGGGTCGGCACTTCGGAATATGATGCCTGCGAGAGATTGAAAAGGGGATTTTGATCAATCGTTTAGGAGGAATCATGAGTGACAATGCACTTCCTTTGGCGGGCGTGAAGGTCGTCGAGTTGTCGACGTTCATTGCGGCGTCAACTACCGGTCGATTCTTTGCGAATATGGGGGCTGACGTTATCAAGGTCGAATCCGGCAAAGGCGACCCCGAACGCAACGGAGCTGTTGGCGAGGGTATTAGTCCTGACCCGCTCGAGAACACGTCTTTCGAACTTGAGAATGGCAACAAGCGCGGTCTCGCGCTAAACCTCAAAAGCGAAGAGGGCATGAAGGCGTTCTTCAGGTTGCTTGCGACGGCCGACGTTTTCATCACCAACAACCGCAAGCAATCGCTCGTTAAAATGGGTATTGACTACGATTCGCTGAAGGAGAAGTTCCCCAAGCTCGTGTACGGAATGGTTACTGGCTTCGGTGAGTATGGCCCCGTGAAGGATGTGCCAGGGTTTGATTTCACGGCCTTCTTCTCTCGCGGCGGCTACGTGAACACTATGCGCCAGAAGGATGGTGATGTCTTTAACATGGTGCCTGGCTTGGGCGACCACAATGTTGGACTGAACCTCGCCGCAGGTATTATGGCGGCGCTGTACAAGGCTAAAGCGACGGGCGTCGGTGACAAGGTTGAGTGCAGCTTGTATGAAACGGCCGTGTTTAACATGTCCATGAACCTGTGCGCCGTGCAGTATCCCGAATACGGCATGCATTACCCGATTAATAACTACGAGAGCCAAAATCCGTGCAACACGGCATTCCGTACGAAAGACGATAAGTATATTCAGGTGTGCTTCCCCCAATACAACATGTTCTTTGAGCGCTACATTACTGCTATCGGGCGTCCAGATTTGATTAATGACAAATATTTTCCGCAGGAGAACCTGCTGAAGAATGGTCTTACGCGCGATTTGTACGATCAGATGTGTGAAGCGTTCAAGAATCTGACTGCCGACGAAGCAGTAGAGCGCCTGACGAAGGCGGACGTCCCATTCTCTCGCTGCTTCAGTCTCGAAGAGATCGTCGATGACGAGCAGGCGTGGGCAAACAAGTGCTTCTACAAGTTCAAGTTCCGCAATGGCAACGAGAAAAGCCTCGTGGAACAGCCCATTCGTCTTGGCAGCATTGATGACTTCGACCATCGTCGCGCTCCTGATATCGGGGAGAATACTCGCGAGATTCTGAGTGAGATTGGCTATGCCGATGCGGATATTGATGCAATGCTCGAGAAGGGAGAAGCGTATTTTATTCCTAAAGAGGTAAAGTAAGCCGAAAGGCATGAGCCATGTCAGCGTGGGTGGTGTGGCCGTGAATGGGGCGTCTGCGGTTTAAGGGCTGCGGACGCCTTTTCGCGTTTGAGGCAAACGAGCAAACAAGTGAGTTTATCTTTGCTGGTGATGGGTTCGCTCTTCGTTCTATCGCTTGCGTGCTAGTGGGTGCTCCCTAATTGCGCCAACGAGTGCTTCCTGGTAGAAATTCCAGAATGGATTGGTGCTGTCGTTGAGTATGGATGGCGCTGCTGTGCTCGAGCAGACGAACCGCAGTTGCGTTAGGTAGGTTGAGAGGCCTATCTCGGCGAGGTAATCGATCGTCTGCGTTGGCAGAAAGCGACCGCCGAGGACCAGGTTGATATCCTGCGTCACGATGGGGCGATATGCATTCTTGAATACCTGGCAGAAGTCTATTTCTTTCTCGCTGAAGAGCTGTGCGTAAAAGCGTTTTCTGGTAAGAATGACCCGCGCAGCCGCTTTGAGGCACTCGCTGGTGTCATAGGCGCGTGCTGCCTCCTCTATTCTCACGTATGCCGCGTAAGGCTCCTCCTGCTTCTTGCCGGCTATGGTATCAATTGTCACTATGTCCCGGCCCGCAAAATTCTCGCGCAGGTCTTTCCCTAGATCGAGCAGAAAGATGCGCATCGCAAGCTCATACTTGCTGTCGAAATGATAGTAGAACGTCTTGCGGTTCAATCCCAGTTCCTCAACGAGTTCGGTTACGCGAACGCCGCTGAGCCCCTTTTGCTCGACGGTTGAAATGAACGCCCGTGTGATATCCAGCTTGCTATTCGACATTAGAATCGCCCCGCAATGGTCAGAATAGAAATGTGTCCCCTAATTTTATCCATCATGAACAGGCATTACTGTCTTGGAACGAGTATTTCAAAAGGATGAAACGCTGTCAATGATTCGAAATGGTCAGAATACGGAATTGGGTAGTTAACCTGCTGCTTCTGCGCGCCACAATGCAGTCGAGGCCGAAAGGGGCGGCTTCGATGGAGCCTAGGCCTCGATATGTTCGCGTGACGAAGGAGGAAGCATGGCTGAAGACGTTTCAGAGCGCAAGCCCGCGAAGATTGTGCTTCGCGAGATGGCAGCGAAAGCGTATCAGGACGCATGGGACGCGAAAAAAAGGGGTGAGAAAATCGGTTGGTGTGCGTCGAATTTCCCGCAAGAGATTCCGACGACGCTCGGACTGAAAGTTGTCTATCCGGAAAATCAAGCTGCTGCTATTGCGGCAAAGGGCGCTGGGCTCGAGATGTGCGAGTATGCCGAAGGCGAAATGCACTTATCCAACGACTTGTGCGCGTACGCGCGTATTAATCTGGCTTACGCGCAAAAAGGCAAATGCCCCAATGGCGAGCAGGAGATGCCGATGCCTGATTTCGTGCTGTGTGCGAACAACATCTGCTCATGTATGCAGAGTTGGTATTCCAACATCGCCAAGATGCTCGACATTCCGCTGATCATGCTTGACTTCCCCTATAACGACGAAGACTTCGTTGACGAAAAGCGCACAGCGTACATGCGCGGCCAATTTGACCATGCCATTCGTCAGCTTGAGGAGATTACCGGCAAAAAATGGGATGACAACAGGTTCAATCAGGTTATGGAATACTCCCAGCGAACTGCGCGCGCATGGTTGAAGGCCGCATCGTTTGCAAACTTCAAGCCCTCTCCGCTGAATGGCTTCGAGCTGTTCAACCACATGGCGGTTGCTGTGACTGCGCGCGGCACGAAAGAGGCGGCCGAGGCGTTTGAGCAGCTTGCTGCCGAGTACGAACAAAATGTTCGCGAAAACAAGTCGACGTACAAGGTGCCCGAACAGCATCGAATTCTATTTGAGGGCATTGCGTGTTGGCCGTATCTGCGTGCGACGAGTGGTCCGCTCAAAGAGGCCGGCGTGAACGTGACATCGACGGTCTACGCTGCGGCGTTCGGTGTGATTTACCGCAATACCGAAGAGTTGATGCAAGTGTACTACAACGTGCCCAATTGTCTGTCTCTCGAGCATGCGACTAAATTGCGCGAGGACGCAATCGTCGCCGGCAAGGCTGACGGCGCCCTGTGCCATATCAACCGTTCATGCAAGCTCTGGAGCGGCATAGCTCTCGAGATGGGGCGTCGCATCGAGTCGGATATGAATATCCCAGTCGTTACGTTTGACGGCGATCAGGCTGATCCGCGCAATTTCAGCGAGGAACAATATAAGACCCGAGTTGAGGGTTTGGTCGAAATAATGCAGAACAAAAAGAGCGAATCCGAGAGGGGTGAGTAGAGATGACGACTATCGAAGAGGTCCTCGCGGAATGCAAACGGGTCGTCGATCATCCCTACGAGGAAATCGACAAGCATATAGCAAACGGCAAGATAGTTATCGGCGTTATGCCGTATTACATTCCAGAGGAGCTGGTCTATGCGGCTGGCGCTATCCCGTTCGGCGTGTGGGGGTGCCGCGGCACCGCGAGCGAGGCGCAGAAGTATTTCCCGCCCTTTTATTGCTCGATTTGCCAGATGACGCTCGAGATGGGTCTGACCCATAAACTTGACAAGCTTTCGGCAATTATGATTACAGGCTTGTGCGACACGCTGAAGGCGATGTCCCAGAATTGGAAGGCCGGCGTGCCTCAAGTTCCGATGATTTACGTCTCTCAACCTCAGAATCGATTCATCGATGCTGGGCTCGAGTACACTGAGGCGTCGTATCGCCAGGTCGCGCGAAAAGTCGAGGAGTGCGCGCACGGTATAATCGATGACTTGAATCTGCATGCCGCCATTGCACTCTACAACAAGTGGCGCGCTGAGATGCGCCGATTCGTCGAGCTTGCCGGCAACCATCCTGCCCAGGTGAGCGTTGAAGCGCGCACCTGGGTCGTTGACGCGGGCTACTACATGGACAAGGCCGAGCATCTAGAACTCGTGCGAAAGCTTAATGACGCGCTCGTAGCCACGCCACAATCGCAAGACGGTTTCTGCCGCGTGATTGTCTCGGGTGTGTATGAGGGCATTCCTGCAATCAGCAAGATTCTCGACGCAAATAAGATTGACGTCGTTGCTGACGACATCGCAAAGGAATCGCGCGCATTCGCCGTTCGTGTGTCTGAAGACGGCGATCCGATTAAGGCCCTTGCGGCCGCTTGGTGCGCAGTTTCTGGTGACAGCATCGCGTTCGATCCCGAAAAGACCCATATCGACAAGGTCGTCGACTTGGTAAAAGATTCTAATGCCCAGGGCGTTGTCGTCTTGCGCGCTAAGTTCTGTGACCCGGAGGAATTCGATTCTCCTCTTATCGAGGAGGAATGCAAGAAACTTGGCGTTCCGTGCGTTGTTATCGAAATCGACCAATCTACCGAATCGTATGAACAAGCTCGCACTCAAATCGAAACATTCAAGGAGCTAATCGCATAAGGCGTGTGCTTCCGGGCTTTTCGTTAAAAAAGAGGCGCCGCCAGTTCTCTCTCAAACCCTTGCTGGCGGCGCTTTTTAAAAGTCAGAACACAAGGCACTGACACAAGGAGCATATCATGGAGGAAACAGAAATCAAGAAAGGCGGATTCCATTACGCCTTCCTCATTGTCGCGTCGGGCATCGCCATCGCGTGCGTCCCATGCGCCATCGTGTTGAGTTGCGCGGGCATTTTCTTTACGCCCGTGGCGAACTACTTTGGAGTGGCACGCGTGGAGTTCACGCTTTATTTCAGCATCATGTGTGTGGCGATGATCGTGATGTTGCCCATAGCTGGCAAACTCATGAGCAATCTGAACCTCAGAGCTGTCCTCTCGGCGTGCGTGGCGGTTGATGGCGTCACATACATTGCGATGTCTCAATTTACTGCGGTTTGGCAGTTCTATATTGCCGGTGCGCTGCTCGGCTTGGCGACGGCTCCGCTGATTTACCTTGCGGTTCCAACGCTTATCAACGCGTGGTGCAAGAAGAAAGTTGGATTCTTCATCGGCCTGTGCATGGCATTCACGGGCATCGGCGGCGTTATCTTCAACCCTGTCGGAACGGCGTTTATCGCCTCCGCCCCTGACGGTTGGCGCATGGGTTATCTGGTCTTGGGCGTTATCATTCTGGTCGCAACGCTTCCGTTTACGCTGTTCGTGATTCGCTCGAATCCTGCCGAGAAGGGTTTGGAGCCCTACGGCGCCGATGAATGCCAAGCTCAGTCCGGCAAGTCCGTTGTCGAGAAGGGGGTCTCCGCGACAAAGGCTATGAAGACGCCTGCGTTCTTTGCCATCCTTGCATTCTGTTTTATCATCACCCTCAATCAGACCGTGTACCAGTTCTTTGCCTCGTACTGCCAATCGTTTACCGGCACCGAAATTGCCGGAATGGCTGGTCTGGTCGCGTCAGCTTGTATGGCTGGCCAGGCAATCAGCAAGGTCGTGCTTGGAATCATCAACGATAAGAGCGTCAAGGGCGGCCTGGCGTTCGGTATCGGCGGCGGCGTGATTGGCATTGTGCTCATGTGGCTGATGCCTTTGCAGACGGCGATTCTAATGATTGGCGCATTCCTGTTCGGCTGTGCATATGCCTGCACCACCGTGCAGACACCACTGCTTACTCGTAGCGTGTTCGGTTCGCGCGATTATACGAACATTTACTCCCGTATTTCCATGGCCGGCTCTCTCGGCTCCGTCGTTGCGTCTCTGTTTTGGGCTTGGGTTATCGACTTGCCCAATGGTTTCGCGATGATGTTTGGCTTGAGTATCGCCTGCATGGTCGTGTGTATGGTCCTTGGCTTATTCGCTCTCAAGACCGGCAAGAAGCTCGAACAAACTACCGAATAGACCGTCGGATAGACAGATTACGATGTAACGAAAGGCATAAGCAATGGATTTCTCTTACACTGACGAGCAACTGCTTCTCGTCGATTCCATCAAAGAATTCTGCGAGCGCAACTTCGACGAGCAGAAGATCGCTGACATGTACGCGAACGGCGCCATGAGCGACGAGCTGATCAAGGCATATCTCGACGCGGGTTTCGGCCTGATGGGCATTCCCGAGGAGCAGGGCGGCGTTCCGTGCGACCGCGTGACGCTCGGCGTTCTTACCGAGCAGTTCGCCCACTACGCCGGCTGTGTGACGCCGCTGCTGAATAACACGCTGGCCATGTGCGACCTGATTGACTTCGGCAGCCCCGAGCAGGTCGAGATGGCGATGGAAGAGTACATGAAGAGCGGTAAGCCCATCTTCAGCCTGGGCTTCTCGGAGCCAGGTGCGGGTTCGGACAATATGTCGATGGCTGCCACTACCAAGAAGCAGGCCGACGGCACCTACGTCCTGAACGGTCAGAAGACTTGGGTCACTCAGGGCGATGTGTTCCCCTATACGTTGATTGTCACCAAGGACGAGGATCCCTCGCCGGAGAACAAGTTCATGTCCATGTGGCTGGTGCCGATGGATCTCAAGGGCGTGTCTACCGCGCCGCTGCATAAGATCGGCCAGCAGATCATGCCGTTCTGCGAGGTGTATTTCGACGACGTGGTGCTCACCGAGGACATGCGCGTCGGCAAGGAAGGCGCCGGTTTCAAGAACCTCATGAAGAACTTCGAGATGGAGCGCTGCTTGATCGTAGCTCAGGCGTTGGGGTGCGCCCAGGCAGCCATGGACGACGCCGCCGCCTATGTCAACGAGCGCGCTACCTTCGGCAAGCCGATCGCGAACTACCAGTTGATTCAGCAGAAGCTCACCGAGATGGAGCTGAAGCTCGAGAACACCCGCAACCTGCTGTACAAGGTGCTGTGGAAGATGGACAACGGCGAAAGCGTGCGCATCGAGAGCGCGCTTCTGAAATACTACGGCCCGCACGCCTGCGATGAGGTGGCCAGTGAGGCCGTGCAGATTTACGCCGGCCTGGGCTACACCACCGAGACACGCGTCGGCCGCATCTGGATCGACCTGCGTGGTCATGAAATCGCCGGTGGCACCAACGAGATTATGGTGCACATCACCGGTCGTCAGCTGGCCAAGAAGTACGCGAAATAGAGAACGGTAGCCCTAGCGGGGCAAAGGCGAAATGTGCTGGAGGGGACGGCATATGACGTATGAGATGACAACCGGGAAATCTTTCTCGCTTCTGCGCATGCTGTATCGTGGCTATTGCGCGAATGCGACAAGACCCTATGCGGTATGCGACGGAGAGTCGATGAGCTATGCCCAAGGCTTCATCTGGTCGAGTGCGCTCGTCTCCTCCCTTCGCGAATTGGGGGTGACGCGCGGACAGGCGGCCATTGTATCCATGAAGAACTCGACGCGATTTCCTTTAGTGGTTGCGGCGCTGCAGGAGCTCGGTGTGTCCGTCGTTATGGTGTCTCCCCAGGCGGGCTCAATCGAATACGAGAACGCCGCCTCCCTCATGCATCCGCAATACGCCTTTGTCCTTACCGATGAACATCGCAAGTTTTCCCTCGCCGCCGACCCCGACATAAAAGTCTTCGATGCTGGTCCTTTTCGTTTTGGTGCTGCGTCGATTGACGATATGGCCGAAGCGGCCCGGTCGGGGGTGGTGTTGAGTGAGCCGCGGGGCGATAGCGAATCAATCGATGTAGTGCTCTTCTCGTCGGGAACAACGGGGTTGCCTAAGGCAATTGCGAACTCTCTTGATTCATATGCGTACAACGCGATGAGGCTTGGTGGAGTTTTGGGCGTTACTGAGTCGGATGCGATATACGTGCCAGCCCCGTGCGGACATGTATACGGGTTCGTTGGAACGATCATGTCCCTCTTCTATGGCGCGACGTTTGTGAGCATCTCTAAATATACCCCGAAGGCTTCAATCGAGCTCATGCGGGCCACACGTGCGACGGTGTTCTTGAGCGTTGGCACGATGCTCATTCGAGAAATGCGTGCCGACGCTGATGGCCGCCAGGGACCCAATTCGTTGCGCGCCGTCATGGTAGCTGGTGCAAGTTGCCCACGCGATGTGATGGAGAACTATGAAGGACGCTATGGGTGTCGAATTGTCCAATCATATGGCATGACGGAAACTGCTGGGCTTATCTCGATATCCTCGCCGAGCGATGGCTTCGATGTGCGTGTAGGAACCGTTGGCGGGCTCATCGCCGGCGTCACAGTGAAATTGATTGAGGATACGGGCGAGATTCTTGTCAAATCGCCGGCGCTGATGAAGGGCAAAGTGTCGAACGGGTCCTATGGGCTATTCGATGTCGACAATGATGGGTGGCTGCACACTGGCGATGTTGGGTCGTTTGACGAATCGGGTCGGCTTTCCATCACGGGCCGCATTAAGGACATCGTCATTCGTGGTGGTATTAACATCTTTCCCCTCGAGGTCGAAAAAGCATACGAGGGTTATGATGCGGTGCAGGAATGTTGTCTCGTCGGATACCCCGATTCCGATTTGGGTGAGAGGACGTGTTTGTGCGTTATCACGCGTGAGGGGTATTCCGATTCCTCTGAGGATTTGCGTCGCTACGCCAAAGGCAGGCTCGAAAAATGCAAGTATCCTGATATCGTGCTGAAAATGGATGATTTTCCGAGGTTGTCAAACGGAAAGACCGACAAGGTTGCTTTGAGGAGTGTAGTGCGTGACGCATTGCACGTTCAGGTGAGGCGGAAGGGGCGATTTGAGTATGGAAGATAGCTTCGGCTCGAAAAAAGTCATTGCGATGGTCGACGTCTTTTGTGAACGATTTGGCGAGGACGATATCAAGAAATGGGTCAAGGCCGGTGGCATACCGACTCGATTGCGCGATTCGCTTCGCAAGAGCGATTTGTGGCCGTATATCGCCTCGCCGGTTCTTGGCGGACTTGATGTGGGTCTTGTCGACCGTGCGGCGATTATCGAACGCTGCATGCGCAATACTGGGGCTATGATGCCTGTCGTTTCAGACATGGTATCAATGGCTTTGTTCTCGACGTTCCGTCCAACTTCTCAGGGCGAGATTGTAGAAGGGCTGTTCGATCCGTCAGGGGTTCCGTGTTTTTCCCAGGCGTTTACTGACGGTAGTGCTGACCCGTTGGCACCTGCTCGGCCGACGACGGTAACTATTGAGGACAACGGGGTTTGTCTTAACGGCGAGAAGGCTTTCGTGTCGGGAGGGCAATTTCTTCCATCGATGCTCGTGCTGGCGAATGATCCTGTTTTTGGTGCGGCCGACGGGGGGAAGTCGCTTTGGCTTTTCCCGTCAAACGTGCCTGGTGTAGAAACCTACCCAATCGATTCGATAGGTCAGGAAATGATGTCTCCAGCGTTTGTCGTCTTCGACAGGGTGAATCTCGACCCGGAATGGCGCATCCAAACTGACGGCAAATTGGGTGCGATGCTTGATAGACAGTACCATTTGGGCAGATTGTTCATTTGTGCGGCATGTCTCGGTTTGGCGGAAGCTGCGTACGATGATGCCTTGTCGTATGTTTCTCGACATGTGGTGAACGGCAGGGTAATGGGAAGTCTTTCTCAGACGCAGGAAAAAATTGTTGCCATGGAATCTCGAATCAGGGCCATGAGGTGGTTTGTCTACGATGCCGCAAGCAAATCCGATCCATTGTCGAATCCTGTTGAATATTCCTTGATGAAATGCGTCGTTCCCAAAACTTCTGTTGAGGTTGCCTCAACCGCGATGCAGTTGTTCGGCGCACGCGGGTATAGCTCGCAGGCCAGGATTGGCCGCATTTGGAGGGATTGTCGAGGGTGCCAGCTTGCCCAAGGGACCGACGAGCTCGTTACCACGCTCGCTGCTAGGGGCATTCTCGCCGAATACAATCGAAATTAGGAGAGGGCGACGTTGCACCACTCGGCAATCGATTCGTTCTGATTGCCGAGCTGCGATTTTCGGGCGCCCTTCTATTCCATGCGATGAAATGCAAGGCGGCCTGGCCTTGAAATGATGCTCGCTCGATGAATAAAAAAGACGACCGCGAGTGAATGCTGAGTGTACTGGCGGTTAGTTTGGGGACATGAAACGGGGGGATTACGATGTATTATCTTGGCATCGACATCGGGTCTACGGCGTCGAAGTGCGTGGTCGTGGACGATTCTGGCGACATCGCTGGCAGGGGATTGTACGCTTCAGGTGCCGGCACCGTCGGCCCGCGCGCGGCGGTTGACGCTGCGCTCTCCGATGCCGGTATCACGATGGACGACGTGGCCCGCTCGTGCGCTACGGGCTATGGTCGCAACTTGCTCGATTGGGCCGACATGACGCTCTCGGAATTGTCGTGTCACGCCAAGGGTGCTGGCGCGTTGTTTCCCACGGCTAAAACCGTCATCGACATCGGCGGCCAGGATGCCAAAGTGTTGCGCATCGACGAAGGTGGCAGACTCGAGAACTTCGCGATGAACGACAAATGTGCCGCGGGCACGGGACGTTTCCTCGATGTGATGGCAGGCGTGTTTCAGTGCCGGGTGTCCGACCTGCAGGACTACGACACCAAGTCCACTAAAGTGGTTAGTATCTCGTCGACGTGCACGGTGTTCGCCGAGTCCGAGGTTATATCGAAGCTGGCCTCGGGCGAGCAAATCGCCGATATCGTGGCGGGCATCCACGAGTCTGTGGCCGAGCGTACAGCAGGCCTTGCCAAGCGTGTGGGCATTGTCGGTGACGTGGCCATGACCGGCGGCGTGGCGCTGAACGCGGGATTGCGTGGTCGACTGTCGCGCAAGATTGGTCATCCTATCCTGGTTTCGAATCTGTCCCAGCTCAATGGAGCGTTGGGCGCGTCGCTCGTTGCTCGCGACGCCTTTTTTTCGGGCATGGGGGCCGAAGACGTCGCTGAAACTCGTCGTGAGAAACCCACGATGTGCGAAGGCTGCCGGTGATAATGTCGTTTGCCAGGGTGTTGAAAGCATGCATATGCTGCGTTCTTGTTTCCATCGCTAAATAATACCTGCAGAATTATCGGCTCCGTTTCACGCGAATTTGGTCCTGGGCGTTCGTCGTTATTTTGTCGGGATAGAGTCTGAAGGTGGGGCGAGCGTGACGAATCTTTCGGTGAAAAGCGTCGGCGAGGCTGGGCCCGTTGGAGAAAGCGGGCGCGTCGTATTTCTGCCGCAGGGCCTTTTGTCTTATCGTCAAAACGTGGACCTGTGACAGCTTGCTGCTGATCCATTTATTTTCATTGAATTCTTTCGTGATCGCTCTGCTTCGTTTGGGGCACTCCAACCCGGGTTTAAATGCACGGGTGTCTGGGCGCCTTTTTCTGTTTCTGAATGTCGTACGTTTTGGCACTGGGGTACGGGGGTGCTCTCCGCGCATGCGGTGATGATTTCGAATGCGATGCATGCCGCTATGTGACGAAGATGGCGTAACAGGAAGACGATGCCTGCTCGCGCGAGAAGTTCTGTCGAATCGTCGAGCACCGTTGGGTAGAGCTGGACTAGATATAAGGCAGTGGCGGGGCTTCGATTCCGCTCTAAAGTGGGAAAACTAGGAGAGGACAAACCATGAGAGAAGCAGCATACAAGGGCAAAGACGGCGGCATGGTAGAGTTCGCGGAGGCCAAGTAATGCGCGCCGCGCAGTTCCGCGCGATGCGCGAGACGCTTGGCCTGAGCCAGGAGGATGTTGGTGACGCTGTGGGCGTCGACTGCAAGAGCGTCGAGAGCTGGGAGGCTGGCGTATACCCGATTTCCGACGACGTGGCGGAGTGGCTCTCGTGCGAGAAAGCCGTCGCGGACTACGCTGTGAATTCCGCCATCGGCAACATCCTCGCGCTTCCCGATCCCCCCGCCACGGTGTCGCTCGCCTACTATCGTACCCAAGAGGAGTACGACCAATTCGGGCGCGGCGACGGCCCCTTCCACATCGGCAACGCCAACGCGCGCCGGATGGCCGACGCGCTCGAAGCTGAGGGAATCGACTGCGAGTTTTACTACCCGGGCGAATCGGAGGCCGTGGAGACGTGCTCCCCACACATGCGGGGGTGATTTCGAAATACCCCAGGCTTCCTCGGGGCACGATACGCCGCCCGAATCGGACGTAGCGCGGACGTGAATACTTCCCGAAAGTCCAGGGCTGCGTTTCCGCAATTTGAAGTCCGCGACTCAGGCTCTCATTGTGGCGGAGTGACACAAGATAAAAACGCCGAAGCGGGATCTTATGACCGAATGATATAGGCGTTTGTTCGATGCCTATGGCAGCCTCACGCCGTTCTCTATTTCCCAGTCAATACTGCGCTCCCATGCCTCTTCCTGCGTTGCGGGAGGGTCTTCGGTCTTCGTCCTCTATGGCAGCAAGAACTTCGTCAGGAATGTTCGAAAGACAGTTGGGCCCATCATCGACACCGAACGAGCCATGGCCTGGAGTTTTACCATTTGCTATTGTGCCCCTATCCTTGCACGATTTCGGTTGCGTGCTTTGCGGTTTGCGGGACGGTCGCGATTCTGATGGAGCGCCGCACAATTTGCGGGCTGGCCTCTTGCCGTGCGGCACTTCGTGTGGCGTGCGGCTTCCTTGTGCATTCAATGGCGCTTTCGCGATTCGCAAGCTTTCCGTGCGCCGCTTCTTTCCGCATTGCTCTGTGCCGCTTTCTTGCCGATTCGTTTTCGATTTCCTTTCAAAACGCTGGGTGACTTTCCCGCGTGTTGCCTTGTGCTAAACTCGCGATCGTTGCTATAACGCGCGTGCGCGCGAGACAGCCGCCTGAGCTGGCTTTTCCGCCAAGTGGCCTTCACTCGCGAACCTGTTAAACGCTACGAGCATTTAACAGGTCTCGGCTGGTCTTGCGGGCGCACGCCGCGATGCGTTGCGCATGTGCGCAGCGCTTGCTTGAAAGGATGCTTCATGGCCGAACAGTCCCAGGGCGCCCGTGCCCTGTTTTTTGATGAATCGCTGGTGGAAGAGGTCGCTGCGGTAAACGGCTTCGCGGTGGAGTCGGTTGAGCCGTTGTGCGAAATCGACGGTGACGCCATCGTGATGCGCCACGGAAAAAGCGGCGCCCGCCTGCTGTTTCTGCATAATGCCGACGAGAACAAGGCGTTCTCCATCTCGTTCAAAACTCCGCCGGTCGACGACACGGGCGTGTTCCACATTCTGGAGCATTCCGTGCTGTGCGGTTCCGATAAATTCCCGGTGAAAGAGCCGTTCGTCAATCTGCTGAAAACCTCGATGCAGACGTTTCTCAACGCACTCACGTTCCCCGATAAAACCATGTATCCCGTGGCCAGCACCAACGACCAAGACCTCGAAAACCTGGCCGACGTGTACATGGACGCTGTGCTGCACCCGGCGATCTACCGCAAGCGCGCGGTGTTTGAGCAGGAGGGCTGGCACTACGAGCTCGACGACGCGAACGCCGAGGCGGGAACGTCCGAGCGCCTGCGCTACAACGGCGTGGTGTTCAACGAGATGAAGGGCGCGCTGTCCGACCCCGAAAGCGTGCTGTACCGCGGCATGAACACCGAGTTGTTCCCTGGTACGTGCTACGCCTTCGAATCGGGCGGGCATCCGCGCGCTATTCCGCAGCTCACCTACGAGGGCTACCTCGACACCCACGCGCGCCACTATCGCCTGGACAATTCCTATATCGTGCTCTACGGCGACATCGACGCTGAGCGCATGCTGCGATTCCTCGACCGCCGCTACCTTTCGGCCGCCGATTGCGCGCCGCGCACGCCCGCTGAGCCAAACCCGATGGGCGAGTGCAAGCCTAACGTGTCGCTCGACGCGGTGGTCCCCATGGCGACCGCTCCCGAGAACGCGTGCGTGGGCCTGGGCTACGCGATTGGCGACGCGCGCGATTTCGAGCGCGTGCTTGCGGCCGACGTGCTCATGGACGCCCTGATGGGCGGCAACGAATCGCCTATCAAGCGCGCGGTACTCGACGCGGGCATCGGCGGCGATGCGACGGCGTTTCTCATGGATTCGCAGGCCATGCCCGTGGCGCTGTTCGAGCTGAAGGGCGCAAAGCCGGGCGCGAAGCAGCGCTTTATGGAAATCGTCGAGGGCGAAGCGGCCCGTCTGGTGGCCGACGGAATTCCGCGCGACCTGCTGGAGGCGTCGCTCGCCCAGCTATCGTTTGAGCTACGCGAACGCGACCGCGGCATGGCCGATGGCGTAGTGCTCGCGATGAACGCGCTTTCCGGCTGGCTCTACGACGACGCGCTCGCGACCACATACCTGCGCTACGAAGACGCGCTCGCCCATATGCGCGAGGGGCTTGACGGGCGCTATTTCGAAGACGTGCTGGAGTCGCTCATCGTGAAGTCGAATCACAAGGCGCTGCTCGAAGTGAAGCCTGTCGAGGCCGAGGACGACAGCGAGGAAGAGCGCGAGCTCGCCGAGAAGCTCGCGGGCCTCGATGAGGCGGCCAAACAAGCCATTCGCGATGACGTGGCCGAGCTGCGCGCCATGCAGGAAGCGCTCGATTCGCCCGAGGCTCTGGCTACGCTGCCGCGCTTGGGCACTTCCGATATTGGCGCGGCGAAGCCCGACCCGGCCGCCGTGCTCGATGCGGCGTGCCCGCTGCCGTGCTTGCGTCATGAGCTGCCGAGTCGCCACATCAACTACCTGTACCTGTATTTCGACGCGAATGCCGTAGCCTTCGACGACGTGCCCTACGTCACGGTGTTGTGCATGTTGCTCAACAAGCTCGACACGGCGAAGCGCACCGCCGCTGAGCTGGATGTGTTCATGCGCCAGCACTTAGGCTCGATGCGATTCTTCCCCGATACGTACGTTTCGGCGAGCGACCCCGACAAGGTGTCGCTGCGCGTGACGCTTTCGGCGAGCGCTCTTGCGGAAGAGGCGGCGCAGCTTTCGGCAATTCCGCGCGAGGTGTGGGAGACCACGAAATTCGACGCGAAGCAGAAGATTCTCGACGTGCTTGTGCAGCGCCGTATTGGCATGGAGCAGACGTTTGCGAACGAGGGCCACACGAGCGCGACGAATCGCCTTTCGGCGTCGTATTTCCGCGCTGGCGTGCTGCGCCAAAAGCTCGCGGGCGTCGATTTCTACCTGTTCCTGAAAGACCTCATCGACAACTACGATGAGCGCTTCGATGCGCTGGCGGCGAAGCTCGAAGAGGTGCGCGCGACCGTGTTCGGCGGGCCGGCGCTCGCGAGCTTTACGGGTTCGGCCGAGGAATGCGACGTCTTCTGGGCTGCAGCGGGTGATATGGGCCTTGCGCGTGACGAACGCGCTGCGACGGGCGAAGTGTTCGGTGGTGATTGCGGCTGTGAGCTGGCGATTCCCAAGCCTGCGCCGCGCAATGAGGCGTTCATCGTGCCGTGCGATGTGAGCTATTCGGCCAAGGGCGCGCCCACGCTTGACGTGGTTGGGCACTCGGGGTTGTGGTCGGTTATTTCTAACGCGCTTTCCTTCGACTACTTGTGGAACGAGGTACGTGTGAAGGGCGGCGCCTATGGTGTCGGCTTCCGTCGCGGGGAAGAAGGCTTCGCGCGCTTCTATTCGTATCGCGACCCGGGCGTCGATGGCACGCTCGCGCGTTTCGATGCGGCTGCCGACTGGCTGGCCGCGTTCGAGCCCGATGAGGCCGAGATGGAGGGCTACATCGTGGCTACGGTCGCCGCGCACGATGCGCCGGCCAAGCCGCGCGCCATTGCCCGCCGCGAAGACGGAGCCTTCCTGTGCGGCCGCGCGGCTGATTGGCGTGAAAAGCTGCGCGACGAAAAACTCGCAGCGACGCCCGCGGCCATTCGCGCTTGTGCGCCGGTGCTGCGCAAGGTGGCCGATCGGGGCAACGTGTGCGTGTTCGGCAACGAGGACATCATCCGCGCCGCAAAGCAGTCGTTGGAAGTGACGAAGCTGTTCTAGGCCGATTCGGGTCGAAACCTGCTAAATGCTCGTAGCGTTTAGCAGGTTTTTCTTTGCGGGAAAGCGGCGGTTGCACGGTTTTGCTCGCAGGATGGCAGGAAACGCCGCCAGGGGGCCTCGCTGCATGGGTTCAGCGGGGCTTGTCAAGAAGCCTGTGTAAGTCTTTTCACAGGAACCTCTCTATCCTCGCCCTGATGCCCTCGTCGCACAGCAGCTGGTTGCGCACCCGGGCCCAGCCCGGCTGGTGGCATCCCTCGCCCCACCTCGAATACAGCTCCTTCACCCGCAGGTAGAGCAGCTTCATCACGGCGTCCTCGTCGGGGAAGCACCCCCGCCTGACGACCTTGCGGAAGCTGGCGTTCACGCTCTCGACGGCGTTGGTGGTGTACATGACCCTCCTGACGTCGGGGCCGTAGGAGAACAGCCGCTCGACCTCGGCCATCGAGCGCTCCCACGTCGCCACCGCGCCCGGGTAGCGCGCCCACGACTCGGAGAAGTCGGCGAACGCCGCCCGGCACGCGGAAAGCGACGGCGCGCCGTAGAAGGCCCGGGCGTCGCGGCAGAACGCCTGCATGTCCTTGGACGGGACGTACTTGCAGGAGTTGCGCACCAGATGCACCAGGCAGCGCTGCGCCACCGCGTCCGGGAATATCGCGCGCAGGCCGTCGGCAAGCCCCGACACGCCGTCCATGCTCACGAACAGCACGTCCTCGACGCCGCGCTGGCGCAGCTCGTCGAACACGCCCATCCAGTGGTGCGCGCCCTCGGTCTCCTGCATCCACAGCCCGAGCACGTCCTTGCGCCCGGCCAGGTCGTAGGCGACTATCGCGTAGACCGCCATGCTGCGCGCGCCGCGCCCGCGCCTCACCGGCACGTAGAGGCAGTCGACGAACATGAACGCGTACACGGGCTCCAGCGGGCGCGAGCGCCACCGCTCGAGCTCCTCCCACACCCTGTCGGTGATGGCCGAGACCGTCTCGGCGCTCATCGAGAAGCCGTATATCTCGCGCACCGTGGCGGCTATGTCGCGCTGCGACATGCCCCGCGCGTACATCGACATCACGCGCGACTCTATGCCGGTCAGGTCGCGCTCGCCCTTGGGCACCACCGCGGGCTCGAAGGTGGCGTCGCGGTCGCGGGGCACGTCGATGGGGACCTCGCCGGCGCTCGTGCGCACCACCTTGCGCGTGTAGCCGTTGCGCCTGTTCGGCCCGTCCTTGGGGCCCTTGTCGTTGTCCGGGTAGCCCAGGTGGGCCTCGAGCTCGGCCTTGAGCATCGTCTCGATCATCGGCCCGAACACCGAGCGCAGGGCCTCTTGCGCCTCCTCGGCGGTCTTCGGCGAGAACTCCTCCATGATGGCGGCCGCCACGCGCTCGGCGGCGGGGTCGCCCTTCTTCCTCCTGGTCACGGTCGTCTCCAATCTGCCGCGGGCCATGCCGCGGCCATCGTAGCATGGCCGGCGCCCTGCGCCGGCGACGATCGCCTCCGGAGACGTTGCCCCTTGAGGGGACTTACACAGACAATCTTACAGACCCGTTCAGCGTGGCGTTCGGGGCCCCATTGGCGGATTTCCTGCCGTTTTTCGCGCTTCGCCGCTCCTTTTCGAGCTTTTTCTGCGACTTCGAGATGCTTCGAGAGGCCCCATAGTCGCGTTTTCCGCCAGCCAGGGAAGAAAACGCTGCAGTGGGGCCCCATGGCGGCGTTTTCTGCCGCGGAATTGCTGCTCGCTCGGGTCGATTTGGCGTGATTGCTTTCGTCCGTCCGAGGGCGAATCGTCGCCTCGGTGGTGCGTATCGTTGCTTTGGGGCCGCGAATCGTTGCCTTGGTGAGTGCGAAATACCACCTTTGCGGGCGTGGGTCGTCGTGCCCTAAGGCGTTTTTATGCAGGTTCGTCGCAAATACCTGCGGTTTTCTTGTGCGTGCGCATGGAGTGCGCTAAACTATCGCGTCGGTATTTTCCCCGAGGCGCGTCGCGCCTCTTGATAGCAAGAAAGAGGCGATCATGTCAGGTCACTCTAAGTGGGCAACCACGAAGCACCGCAAAGCTGCCCAGGACGCCAAGCGTTCGGCCCTGTTCAGCAAGCTTTCCCGTAACATTACCGTGGCGGCGAAAGAGGGTGGCGACCCCAACCCCGACAACAACGCCTCTTTGGCGGCTGCTATTGAAAAGGCCAAGGGCTACTCGCTGCCTAAGGACAAAATCAAGACCGCTATCGATAAGGCGTTCGGCACCGGCAAAGATGCCGCCAACTACGAAACGCTCACCTACGAAGGCTACGGCCCGGCTGGCGTCGCTATTTACTGCGAGGCCCTGACCGACAACCGCAACCGCACCGCTGCCGATGTCGGAGCTGCGTTCCGTCATGCCAACGGCTCGCTGGGCACCCCCGGCTGCGTCGGCTTCCAGTTCGAGCGCAAGGGCCAGATCATGGTCGAGAAGATCATTCCTTCCACCGAGAAGAAGGTCGCCGATAAGCAGAACGCTGTTGACGAGGACGAGTTCATGCTCGCTGTCGCCGAAGCTGGCGGATCCGATTACGAAGACGCCGGTGACGAGTGGATCGTCTACACCGCTCCGAACGACCTCATGGCCGTGAAGAATGCTCTCGAGGCTCAGGATATCGAAGTGAAGGGCGCCGAGCTCACGATGATCCCGACCACTCCGACTGAGGTTGACCCGAAGGACGCCGCGAAGGTTATGCGCCTGGTCGACAAGCTCGAGGAGCTCGAAGACCTCCAGAACGTGTACCACTCCATGGATATGACTGATGAGGTCATCGCTGCCCTGGAGCAGGAGGATTAAGCTTTAAGGCTTGTTCCAGCTCGCCGAAAGGCGTCGCGCGATATGCAATTGCAAGGCCCGCTCGCAAGAGCGGGCCTTTTTGTGTTTTCGGGAGCTGTTGCGGTTGAAAATGAGCACCTTGCGTGGTCGACGCGTGGTGTCTGCGTTATTTCACGCTCGTGAGGCGGCCCTGGTAGCCGCAAAGAATGCGCGCGTTGCCGCCGGCGATGGCGAGACCCTCTTCGAGCGCCGCCCGTGGAAGGTCGTAGTCGTTATTGTTTTGCGAAATGTGCATGGCGACGACGGTTTCGGGCGTGCGCAGGCCGGCTGCGCGCGATTCGGTGATGAGGGTTGCGAGCTCATCGGTAGCCTGCGGGTTTGAGAGGTGGCCGAGCTCCGAGGCGATTCGTTTCTTAATAATGTAAGGGTAATCGCCGTTTTTCAGCATGCGTTCGTCATGATTGCTCTCGAGCGCCAAAATGCGCACGTCGCGCAAAGCCGCGTGCGCGGCGCTCGTCACGATGCCCGAATCGGTTATGTATCCCAGCGCGTCGCCGTCGGGCGACTCGACGCGAAAGCCGAATGAGGCGGCGGCATCGTGGCTGGTGGCGAAGGGGAGCACGCGCAAACCGGCGGCGCACACGACGCGCTTATCGCAGACGGAAGCCTTATTGCGGCCTTCGCTCGCATTTTCGTCTTGGGAAAGCGTAAGTGCCCCGCCAAGCGTCGCCGTTTCGAAATCGCCCGCAATCTTCTGCAGCGTTGAGCTGTTGTCGACGCAAGCGCGATTCACGTATACCATTGGCGCGCAACCGAGTTTGGCCAGGCCACGCAGCACCACGCCCAGCCCTTTGGTGTGGTCCCCGTGCTCGTGGGTGATGAATACGGCTTCGAGCCGCGTGGGGTCGAAGCCCGCTTCGTCGCAGCGTTCGAGGAAATCGCGCTTGCAAATTCCGCAGTCAATAAGCACGCCCGCGCCCGTCGCGGCATTTTCGACAATGGCGGCATTGCCTTTGCTGCCGCTTGCGAGCACATGTAGTTTCAGCATAAGAATCTTCCTGTTGTGGCGCGTGATCGCGCTCTTCTTTTCCGGCGCACAAGTATAGGCGAAATGTCTTGGCTCCCGCGTGCAATTTGAAAGCGAAGCGTCGGTATGCCGCCCTCGCAAAATTTACATGCCCTCTTACGACAAGGCACCGATGACCTTGTCTTGGTCGTAAGAAAGGGTGCGACATGACGAGCGAAAAGAAAAACGCCGTTGGACAAATGGGGTGTTGCTGTTCAAGCGTTGAACAGGTTAGCTGGAAGAAAGGAGGGCAGGGAATGCGCGACGAAGTGGCAGACGGCTGGAAGATTTCCCAGGTGGAAGCGCTGGTTGGGTTGCCGCGCCGCGACATTCAACGTGCGTGCTATGAAGGTGCGGGCGGGCTCGGCATCGTGAAGCCGCGCAATACCACGTGGGGTTGGCGCGTGTATGAGGTTCCCGATGTGGCGAAGCTCTTCTTGCTGGCGCAGGGGCGCAGGCAGGGCAAGACGCTCGATGAGGTTCGCGACGAACTCGCGTCTTGCGAAGGAGCGCGCGACGTGTTGCGCAAGCTTGTGCGATGCGAGCAGGCCGCCCGCGAGGCCTGCGATGCCCATGCAGGTGCAAGCATGTCGGCTCGCGCGTTGCGATGTGCAATCGAGCAGGGGGACGTAACGGTATTTGCGGGGCTTATCGATGCGTCGTTCGCGGAAGATGCGCGTGCGTTTTGCGATGCGCATGCGGCGCTCGAGCTTGCTGCCGAGGGGCTTCTATCGAAGCTTTTCGCGGATCTCGCCCGCGTTCGCGCGTGCGGTCAAGCTCCGGGTTCGAATGAGGCGAAGGAGATTTGCGCGGCTTCAGTGCATGCGGTTTCCGAGCGATGCGCGCTGTGCGCCGCCGATGCGGCTGAGCTGCTTGCTCGGGCGATGAATGCGTCGGGCATGGGGCTTACGTGCGAGTTGTGGCTTGGTCCTGCGACATGGACGTATGCGAATGCAGCGCTTGAGGCTTCGCAACTGGATGCGCAGCGCGTGAGCGCGACCGAAGAGGAATGTCACGTAAAGCCTTTGGGCGATGCGAAAGAGCGGTCGGCTGTTTAAGCGACTAATCAAGGGAAGGATTTGAAAATGATGAAACCAATGAGCATGACGGCATGCGCGGTGGCGTTTGCCGCGGCTGTGGCGCTCGCCGGATGCTCGGATGGCGCGGGGTCTGCGGCTGGCTCCGCCGGCGATGCGGGTGCGCCTTCGGCATCGCAGCAAGCCGCTGAGGCGGTGCAGATCAAACAATCGCCCGACAAATATACCTGGTACGTGAAAAACTACGTCGGCATGAACGCAGGCAACGCCGGCTACACTGGGCTCGATACCAATCGCTACGACCGTTACGGCGCTGGTGCGCTGCGGCTCGTGTTCGTTGCGGGCGATGGTACGTTCGTCGATCCCGAAAATGAAGATCAGCTGAAGGAATACGTGGTTATCGGGCAGAACCTCGAGCCGAACACTGAAGTCATATACACCTTCCAAAAAGACGATGATGGCAAAGAATACGACAACCTGGTTTCGACGAAGTCGCATGAGGAAATCGTGCTTGCCGTGAAGCGCGTTGGTTCGTCGGGTGATACTGTTGACATGACCGCGATTCAGGCTTCGCCCGACAAATACACGCGCATGGTGCGTGACTACGTTGGACGCAATTTGGCGGAATGCGGCTATTTGGCGCTCGGCGGGTATTTGGCCGATTCCTATGGCGCGGGGTCGGTGAAGATCAATCCCATTGCCGATGATGGGTCGTATATCGACTTGTCCGATTCCGAAACGTATAAAGACGTGCTTTCCCAATACAAGGTGACATCTCAAAGCGTTGCGCCTAATACGGCGATGACTATGACGTTCATGCTCGATAGTGATGGCAACGAGTACGAAAACCTCGTTTCCACGAAGAGTCTTGATTCGATTGATTTGCAGGTGACGAAAATCGGTTAACAGGTGGTTGGGGCGAAAGGGCGCGAGTTGATATTTGAACATTGCGCCCTCGCCGCGATTTCTGGGTGCTAGGCGACGGAGAAATGGATGGCGACCCTAGAAATCGATGAGGTCGGCCACCTTTACGCCGAGGCTGTCGGCGATGCGGCATAAAAGGTCGAGCCCAATGCTTACGGAGCCGTTTTCGATGTGCCATATATGCGTTTGGTTTGAGCCGGCCATCAAGGCAAGCTTGCGCTGGGAGAGGCCCTGCCTCTCCCGTTCACGCCTAATTGCGGCGCCGAGCAATCTTTTGCGTTCGCTTGAATCCATGCGGCCATGGTATGGGGTAAAATTGAATAGGCGATATGCTATAGCAAGTCAAAAAACGAATGGGCAGATGACGCGCACAGCGGCGGCTTCTGCCTTTTCGTCGTAAGGAGGGGCGACGAACATGGGCTTCAATCCACTCGAGGAAATCGGCAAAGCCGCCAACGGCGCAGCGCAAGCAGCGGGCGAAGCAGCGAAGGCCGTGGCAGACGGCGCCGGCGCAGCAGCGAAAGCGATTAGCGATGGTGCCAATGCGGCTGCAAAAGCCATGGGCGAAGGTGCGGAGCAAGCTATAAAAGTCGTGAGCGATGGAGCTTCGGGCGCGGCGAAGGGCGTTGCCGATGCGACTGCAGCGGGCGTAAGCCAGTTGAGCAATTCACTGCGCGGTCCGGTCGAGCAAGATGCGGAACATGACAACGATGAAAACCTCGAAACCGAGGTTGACGAGGAAACTGCGGGGAAAATTCTCGACACGCTGTATGAAAAGGCGCTCGACGGCATTCCCAAAGTGAGCCGTTCCGTAGATGAAATGGTGAGCGATTATGCGTCGAAGACAAATTCTCCCGAAGAGGCTGCCTTGGCGCTTGCGAAGTGGCAAGTGATGAAATGCGGAACGTCGGGCTTTTTGACCGGGTTGGGCGGTTTAATCACCCTTCCCGTTGCCATCCCCGCCAATATCGGCAGTGTTACATACGTACAAATGCGCATGATTGCTTGCATTGCTAAGCTTGGTGGATACGATTTGAAATCTGATCAGGTGCAGACCATGGTCTATATGTGTTTAACGGGCACCTCGGCTTCGGATGTCGTGAAGCAGGCTGGGATAAAGACGGGCACGAAGGCCCTTGAGGCGGCAATCAAGAAAATTCCCGGACAAGCGCTGACAAAAATCAATCAGAAGATGGGCTTCCGATTCATCACGAAATTCGGAGAAAAGGGAATCATCAATTTGGGAAAGATGGTTCCTCTCGTCGGAGGGGTTATCGGGGGCGGTGTTGATGTAGCCTCTACTGCTGTAATCGCGAAAAATGCTATCGAAATGTTTATACGCGGAGAAGCTCCTGACGATTCTGCTCCCACCGAAGACGAGATCATAGAGGTCAGGCAAATTGAAACCGATGATGACTCTGCTCTGATTTAGCTCGAGCTTCTTGTGATGGCAGAAGGTCGTGTGTTCGCCTCGCCTGTCTGTGCTACACTGTAAATACACCAAGCGAAGGGGGCGACCATGAGCACGACTTTCACCATGCGCATTGACGAAGGGCAGAAAAAGCTTATTTCCGAATATGCGAATATGCACAGCCAGTCGATGAGCGAGTTCCTTATAGAATCGGCCATGAAGGCCATAGAAGACCAAATCGACCTCGATGCCTGGAATGCCGCAAAGGCGGAGTACGATAAAAACCCCGTGTCGTATTCGACCAGTGAGGCGAAGCAGATTCTGGGGCTTGCATGAGCTGGCAGGTGCGTTATTCCGAGCGCGCGCTGAAGCAGCTGTCTAAGCTCGACAAGCATGTGGCTGCTTTGATTGTCGGCTGGATGGAAAAGAACATAGACGGTTGCGCCGACCCTCGCGCCCATGGAAAGGGGCTTACCGCGAACCTTTCGGGCAAATGGCGCTATCGAGTTGGCGATTACCGCGTGCTCTGCGATATTCAAGATGGCCAGCTCGTGGTTCTTGCTCTTGAAGTGGAACACCGTAGTTCGGTGTATTCCAATCGCAGAGATGCTCGCAGAAGAAGATAGCTGAATTGTCGGTGGGAGCCTGCATTTCTCTGGGTTTGCCGGTTATCTTAATTTGTCAATTTGGGCTTACGGGAAAGTGTCGTAAGCGCCATGCATGCTAGTTTGAACGGGCCACGCGCCAATCGGATTGCCCGCTATGGCATAAAAGCGGTCCTTCTTGTCGTCATCGTGTACCTTATGAGCCTTGCGATGCCCTCGATGCCTTCGCCTGTTGTGGCGCTGTTCTGGGTTGCCTTCACGCTCGTATCGATGCTCGGAGTGCTTTACCAGATGGTTATTCGTAAAGTGCACAAGCAGCTTTTATATCCCGTGGGCAGCATCGCTGCCAAATTCAACGGCGGCAGAACCATCAGCATCATCGTCTCTTTCTGTCTATCCGCTGTGTGTATGGCGAGTCTTTTGCTTGAATCGCCAAAATGGGACGCTGCTGAAAAAGGTATTGTTGTTCTGGCGATTGTGCTCTATCCGATTGTTGAATATCTCGTGGGGCGCCTTGCTAAACGTGAATTTGAGCCAGCTTACCAAACTGCGGCAAAGGTTCGTTGGAGCTGCGTCGTCGTTGCGATACTTCTATGCATTGGTTATGCGGTATGGATGTTTTATGGCATGAGCTCAGGGAAAGCGTTCAATACGTTGTTTGAGTCGCTTATCAATACGAGTTGTCCTCTTGTTCACGCGGATTCGCCATTGCTTCAAGAGGCCGCTATTGGATCATGGATAAGCGATAGTGCAACCAATCTCGGACTTGCGCAAATCCCTGAATCGTGGAGGCCGATATGCATCGCCGTTCGTGTGGTTCTCTGCGCAGGCGCATTTTTCGGCATGGCGCATCTGCTCGGAATGTGCTCGTTGCCGTGGTCCGAGCTTAAAAAGGCGTTTGCTTCCGTCGATGCAATCAAGCACGAAAACGAGGCAGGCGTTCGTGTGCGCTATCTTGTGGCTGCAGGAATTCGTCGATTGCCTTATTCGGGGCATTTATATGGGTCGATGGGGAAGTTGGTAATGCTGTGGGTTCGGGAAAGGGCACAGCTCTTCAATCGCTTGCCCATCAGGCTGTAGCTACCTCGGCATATCGCATTGGCGATACATACTATGACCGGGCTACTTTCGAGGGAATCGCCCTGGGCAAAGAGGCAGACTTGAAAACTCAAGTGCGTGTCTTGAAGGAGTCGGACATTCCCTCTGCATATGATTCGTGCAATGGAAAAGTTGATGCTTTTCTCGACTGGTTCTTCAGTATCGCGACGAATAATTCGGTGCGTTCTAACATCTCAAAGGAAAACGCGAGACAAACCATGCAGGACTATTTCTATGATTTGGTTGGTTCGGATGCCGATGTTCAACTGACCAGACAGGTTAACGACTGCGTTGAGACGGCTCGAGAGCTGAAAAAACTTCTGGAAACAGGCGAAAGCTGCGATGCTGTCCATTTGGAAGATGGTTCCAATATTCCATCGTGGCTCGTTGATTCGGAAAGTGTTGAGGATGCCCCTCTGTTCGACGAATACAAACAAGAGGCGCAAAACGTGATTGATGCTGCGCCTGCCTCGGGTATCTCGAAAGCTCACAACGCTAAGCAAACGGTACTTGCGTATCAGTTTGAGACGTTTGTCTATTCTGACAGCCGATTCGACTCAATGGTATCTTCTGTCGAAGACATTGCTGGTCAAGGTAATATTGCATCTGATGCATTCAACTATGTTAAAGGGATGTTCGACAAGGGTACGCAATACGATGGATTCCGCTCCAATATCGAGGAGATGCTTGCCACCTGCCGAAGCCAAACCGAAATGCTTGTGTCGTAAAGCATGAAGCGCGCATAAGGCGATGACCTGTCTACTGCTAGTAATTAGCAAATATGCCAAGTTGGAATTCCTCGGTTTGTCTGAGTTCGAATCGCGCTTTGGCTTGCTTGCGTTCGCGCAGTCAAATTGTTAGAATACAATGTATTCAGCAAGAGAAAGGAGCTGGAAATGTCTACGATGACTATGCGGATAGACGATGTCGACGCTGCGGTGGTTCGGAAGTATGCGAAGTTCGAAGGCAAAACCATCTCCGATTTTATTCGTGATGCGGTCTTCGAAAAAATAGAGACCCAGGATGATTTGGCGGCGTTGCGAGCCGCCGTCGAGGAAGACGACGGCACTCGCTACACGCACGCTCAAGTGCTTGCAGAGTTGGGCCTGTAGATGTCTTGGCGTGTCGAATACACCAAGGCGGCGTTGAAGCAGCTAAAAAAGATGGACCGATTTGATGCGAGGCTGATTCTTTCATGGATCGGAAAGAATCTTGAGGGGTGCGATGATCCCCGCATACATGGCAAGGGGCTTACGGCCAATCGAGGGGGCGAGTGGCGATATCGTGTTGGCGATTATCGAATCTTGTGCATCATCGAGGACGATAAGCTTGTCGTAGAAATATTTTCAATCGGCCATCGCAGCGAGGTTTATAAATAAAGGTTGTAGGCCTTGGTCAAACGTTGCTCCGCGGGGTTCATCGATTTGATTTAGTCCAAAGGTTGTGGTCGTGAGCCTCGGGAAAACGCCGCCGGTGCTATTGCGATTCGGCGCTGTGTTGGGGTTTCGATACCAAGGCGGCGAAGGCGCTGCGTTCGGCTTGCTGGCGGCGGGTCCAAAGAAAGGGTGCATCCAATGCGCATCAATAAAGTCGCATTCATCGGCAAAGGCGGCGTGGGGCTGCTGTATGGCAGCATGATTGCCCGCGCGCTCGGCGACGACGCCGTGGAATTCGTGATGGACGACACGCGCTATGAGCGTCACGCGGCTGATCAGCTGAAAATCAACGGCGAGCCGAGCAATTTGCGCAGCGTGTGCGCGAGCGAAGCGACTCCCGCCGACTTAGTGATTCTTACGATTAAAACTACGGGCCTTACGCAAGCGCTCGATACCATGGAAGCCGTTGTGGGCCCCGAAACGCGCATCGTGTCGCTGTGCAACGGCATTACGAGCGAGCAGAAAATCGCCGAACGTTTCGGCTGGCAGCGCACGGTGCTCGGCATTTGCCAGGGCATGGACGCCGTGTTCCTGAACAACGAACTCACATACGATAAGCCCGGTGAAATCCGCTTCGGCGCGGCGCCCGATACCGACCCCGCAGTGGTGGCCGACATTGCCGAGTTATATTCCCGCGCGAGCATCGCCCATGTGGTGGAGCCCGATATCAAGCGCCGCATGTGGACGAAGCTCATGATGAATGTTGGCGTCAACCAAACGTGCATGGTGTATGGCGGCACTTACGGCAGCGCGACCGAGCGCGGAAGCGAGCAGCGTCGCAGCTTGGTGGCGGCTATGCGCGAGGCTCGCGTGGTGGCGAACGCAGAAGGCGTTGCCATCGCCGAGTCCGACTTGTCGCAGATGGTCGAGCTGCTCGAAACGCTTGACCCTGCAGGCATGCCGTCCATGGCGCAAGATCGCATCGCGCGTCGCAGAACCGAGGTCGAGGAATTCTCGGGCACCATCTGCCGGCTCGCCGCCGAACACGGCATCGAAGTTCCCCAAAACGAATGGCTCTACCAGCGCATTCGTGAAATCGAGGCGAGCTGGTAGCGGCTTGCCGCGACGGCTCAAGCGAAGGCGAGGCGGCGTCGTGGTCCGCAGCCGTTTCGCGGAAACGCGTTCGCAACGAACGGACCCTCCGCTTGCGGAAGTGTTCGGAATCGCACCAAACTGGCCGGCGTATCGCGAATGGCTCTATACTATGTATGATTCAACGTCGTCCCAGGAGCCATCCCCATGAAGCCCGATTCTTCTCGCATACAGACGAAGCGCCCAACCGGAGCGAGCGCTTCGCTGCGCGTTTCGGCCAGTGGGAGCAAGGGTGGTGGTTCATTTAAGGTGAAACCACCTACCGAAGTGAAAGCCTCCTTTGAAAAGTCGCCAGTCAAAACAGAGCCGTCCTTCGAAACCGAGCCATCGCTGGAGAAGATTCCGACTTCGGCGGAGCCGTCCTTAAAACTCGGCCCCCACGGCCTCGACCCACTTCGCCGCCTTCTAGGCGATTCTTCCGCCAAGCGTCTCGCCACGTATTTCGCCAAGGCGGCGCTGCTTGTCGTAACCGTCTATTTGCTGAGCTTCGCCGTGACGAAAATGCCCGCGCCGTTTTTGGCGCTGTTCTGGGCGTTTTTCACCCTCGCCTCAACGGCGGGCGTGGTGTACCAAGTGGTTGTGCGTAAAACGCACCGCCAATTCAAATACGCGGCAGGCGGCCTGTTCGCGCGCGTGAACAACGGCCGTATCTTCAGCTTTATCGTGAGCTTCTGCGTGTCTGCGGCATGCATGGCGAGCTTGTTCCTCGAATCGCCGAAGTGGGACATTGCCGAATGGGTGCTCATTTTCGCCGCGGTGGTGGTGTATCCCGTGGTCTTGCTGCTCATGCGTCGCTACGCACGCCGTGAATACGAGCCCGCGTTTCAGGCGTCAGGCGAATTTCTGTGGAGCTGCGCCATCGTCGGCTTTCTGCTGTGCGTTGCGTATGGCGTGTATTGCGCGATGGACCCCAGTTTCGGGCAGCCTGTCGAAACGGTGCTCGACGCCTTCGCGAAAACGCCCATGCCGTTCGAGAATTCCCCTTCGGCGCTCATGTGGAACGCGGGCGTTGGCTCGTGGATTGTCGACAGCCTCACGAGCTATGGCCTTATGCAGGCTTCGAAAGTGTCGGTGCCCATCTGCTTCGCCATTCGCACGGCGCTGTGCGCGGGCGCGTTTTTCGGCATGGCGAACCTCATTGGGCTGTGTGCGCTTCCCGTGCAGGAGCTGCGCAAGATTTTCGTTTCGGTCGACGCGATCAAACGCGACGACGCGACGCAGCCCGTCTGGCGGCGCTACGTTGTTATGGCGGCGGTGCTCCCCGTCGCGCTCGTGGCGGGCTTTTTCTGGGGCGAGGCGAAGGTCGGCATGGCCATGCAAACCGAAAACGGCACGGCCCTGCAGGAAATCGCCCGCGAACTTGCGGGAAAATCGGTCTATTCCATCGACGGCGCGCTGTATGATCAGGCGAAAATCGATGCGCTCGCCAGCTCGCTTTCGGCCGACGAGGCGAACCTGCGCACGATGTCATCTCAGTTGAAAGATTCGCTTGAGAGTTCATATGCGACATGTTCGGGCAGAACCGACGCGTTTTTAGACTGGTATTTCAGCATTGCCACGAATTCGTCGCTGCGCGCGAGCATTCCCGAAGGTGGCGCGCAGCAGGCGCTTGAGGACAGGTTTTACTCCCTCGTGGGCTCGAACGAAGACGAGCAGCTCACCAAGAGCATGAAGAATTATTTGGCCGCGGCGGCGAATTTGCGCTCCTCGATTGACGACGGCATGCAGGCGGCGAAGGTCGACGGAGACGTGTCGCAGGTGGGCGGCGATGGCCGGAAGCTGCCCGCGTGGCTTGTCGAGGCGAAGGAATTCGGCGACGCGTGGCTGCTTAAAGGCTATCGCGAGGAGGCCGACGGCGTGCTCGACGCGGCGCGCGATTCGGGCATTTTGGCAGCGCTCGACGGCGGGCAAACGCTGTTGCGGTACCAGTTTGAGAAGAGCGTGTATGCCGATGCGCAGTTCGCAAGCATGGCCTTGTCGGTCGACAAGCTCCCGAACGGCGGCGGCAACATTGCCCTCGATGTTTTGACGTATGCGGGCGGCGTATTCGATGAAGGTATGAGTCGCGGCAAATACCGCAAAACGCTCCAGGCGAATATTTCCGCATGCGAGGAACAGGCGAAAACGCTGCTCACGCCGAATGTGCCTCCTGCGTTTTCGGCCGAACGGTAGTTGGTTAATGAGTCGCAAATCGCAAGAAAGCCCTGGAATCGACTTCCAGGGCTTTCTCTATCTCGGCCTTGCGATTCGTGGCGCGGCCTTGCGGCTTGCCATGCGCGGTTGCCCTTCGCCTGAATCTAGTCGAGCTTGGCGAAGGCCTGCTGCAAATCCCAAATGATGTCGTCGGCGTTCTCGGTACCGATGGACAGGCGGATGGTCGAAGGCGTGATGCCCTGATCGGCCAGTTCGGCCTCGGTCAGCTGGGAGTGCGTGGTGGTTGCCGGGTGAATGGCCAGGCTCTTCACGTCGGCGACGTTGGCGAGCAGTGAGAAAATCTGCAGGCTGTCGATGAATTTCCAAGCTGCTTCTTGGCCGCCCTTAATCTCGAACGTGAAGATGGAGGCGCCGCCGTTGGGGAAGTAGCGCTCGTAGAGCTCATGGTCGGGATGATCGGGCAGGCTCGGGTGGTTCACGGAAGCCACGTGCGGGTCGTTGGCCAAGAATTCGACGACCTTCTTCGTGTTCTCGACATGACGATCGACGCGCAGCGATAGCGTCTCGGTGCCCTGCAGCAGAATCCATGCGTTGAACGGCGAGATGCAGGCACCTTCGTCGCGCAGCAGAATGGCTCGCACATAGGTCGCGAATGCGGCCGGGCCTGCGGCATCGGCGAAGCTTACGCCATGGTAGCTCGGGTTGGGATCGGCGATTTCGGCATACTTGCCGCTTGCCTTCCAGTCGAAGTTGCCGCCGTCGACAATCACGCCGCCAAGCGAGGTGCCGTGGCCGCCGATGAACTTGGTCGCGGAATGCACCACGATGTTCGCGCCGTGCTCAAGCGGGCGGAAGAGGTACGGCGTGCCGAAGGTGTTGTCGACTACGACGGGCAGGCTGTGCTTCTTGGCGATTTCGGAAATGGCGTCGACGTTGGGAATGTCGGAGTTCGGGTTGCCGAGCGTTTCCAGGTAAATGACGGTGGTGTTGTCTTTGATGGCGCTTTCGACCTCGGCGAGGTTGTGCGCGTCGACGAAGGTGGTTTCGACGCCGAACTGCGAAAGCGTGTGCTCGAGCAGGTTGTACGAGCCGCCGTAGATGGTCTTCTGCGCGACCACGTGGTCACCGGCCTGCGCGAGGGCCTGCAGCGTGTAGGTAATGGCGGCGGCGCCAGAAGCCACGGCCAGGCCAGCAACGCCGCCTTCAAGTGCGGCGATGCGGTCCTCGAACACGCCCTGGGTGGAGTTCGTCAGGCGGCCGTAGATGTTGCCGGCATCGGCCAGACCGAAGCGATCGGCGGCGTGTTGGGAATTACGGAACACGTAGCTCGTGGTTTGGTAAATGGGCACCGCGCGGGCGTCGCTGGCGGGATCGGCGCTTTCCTGGCCGACGTGCAACTGGAGGGTGTCGAAGCCGAAGGTGTGCTCGGGGTTATTGATGAACTGGCTCATTGGAAAGTCTCCTTACATAGTTCGATGGGCTGGTTCCCATCGCGAATGGAAATGTGCTGGTCGGTGGAGCTCCCGGCAGGTGTGAAAGCGAATCTACCGGGAGTTCGGCATTCGTTTCGTGTGTCGCATTCGGGGCTCCTTTCGAAATTCCCATTTCCCTACTCGTTTGGTCTGTTGAACAGAATAGGGGCGTGATATGGTGATGTCAATCAGTAAAAACTGGTAGCTAGTTATCTGTTGAATAGATAGCGAAACCGAATGCATACATATATGAGATATGAGAACCGGACGCATAGATGCACGAGGAAAGATATGAGGAAAGCGCGAAGCTGAATCGGGCAGGGCCGCCGCATCGCCCAAACCGCCGCCAACGTGCTCCGATGCGGCAATGGGTCGATTCCGCTATTCTGTTGATGACCAGCGACGTCGCCGAGCGCGGCGCCTTTTTCTTGGCGAGCGGGCGTTTTGCAGCTGCAAAAATATATGAATAGCGAGCTTTTTCGCAGGCGCGCCCCCCGATGCAACGATATGCATTACACTATGAAAGATATGCCGTGCTCTAAAGGGCGCACGGCAGGTACATTTGGCCGTTAGGAAAAAGTAGACGTCATGGATATTCGTTTTACAAGGCGCACCGCGCTTCTCATAGTGTGCGACATCCTCGCAACATTCCTTTCATACTACTTGGCATCGGTGCTCACGGGCTTGGTGGGCGAAGTGTTTGCCACTCATGAAATCTATTTCATCCTCGGTGTGCCAGCAGTTGTGTATATCTGCCTGTTCGCTGCATTCAAGATGTACAACAACCTTTGGGAATACGCCTCGATCGACGATGCGATTCGCATTGTCATCATGGTCGGCTTTGGAACGCTGGTTTCCGCCGTGTTGCTGTGGGTGCTCGGCGAGTGGATTCCCATTCGTATTTACTTCGTCGCGCTGTTCCTGATGATTTTCTTCACGGGCGGCGTGCGCATGGTGTTCCGCGTCATTCGTTCCAAAAAGCGCGTTATTGCCGCTACGCCTGCAGAAAACCAGAAACGTCTGCGCACGCTGGTCGTCGGTGCGGGCGAAACGGGCTCGCTCGCGATTGGCCGCATGGCTTCGCGCGATCCGCATATGCCGGGCGAACCGATTATTGCGGTCGACGACAATCCCAGCAAGCGTAAGCTTCGCATTCACGGTGTCGAGGTCATGGGAACGAGCGACGATATTCCCCGTTTGGTCGAGCGCTTCGATATCCAGCAGATCGTTGTAGCCATTCCCTCTGCCACGCTCGACGAGCGCAAGCGCATTTATGGCATTTGCACCAAAACGAATTGTCAGTTGCGCACGCTTCCCAATGTGCGCGAGCTGCGCATCGACGAAATCAACGACGTCAAGCTGCGCGAGGTCGACGTCGCCGACCTGCTTGGTCGCGAAGAGGTCGTTTTGAACACGCGCGTTGTGAGCGGTTATATTTCCGGCAAAACCATTCTTGTTACAGGTGGCGGCGGCTCTATTGGATCTGAGCTGTGCCGTCAGGTTGCCGCCGTCGCCCCGAAACGCATCGTGGTGTTCGACATGTACGAAAACGACGCGTACATGCTTCGCAATGAAATCATGTCGCAATACGACGATATCGACGTGCAGGTCGAGGTTGGTAGCGTGTGCGACGAGGGCCGTTTGCGCGACGTTTTTGAGAAGTATCATCCCGCAGCCGTGTTCCATGCAGCTGCGCATAAGCACGTGCCCCTTATGGAGATGTGCCCGCGTGAGGCGATTCAGAACAACGTGTTTGGCACGTTGAACGCCGTGCGCCTTGCTGATGAGTACGGCGTTGGTCGCTTTATTTTCATCTCGACCGACAAGGCGGTGAACCCCACTTCGGTTATGGGTGCCACCAAGCGTATGGGCGAGATGATCATTCAGCATTACGCGCAGGAATCGAAAACGGTGTTCACGGCTGTGCGCTTCGGCAATGTGCTCGGAAGCAACGGCAGCGTTATTCCTCTGTTCAAGCGCCAAATTGCGGCCGGCGGTCCCGTTACGGTTACCGACCCGAACATCGAGCGCTTCTTCATGACGATTCCCGAGGCGTCGCGCCTGGTTATTCAGGCGGGCGGCATGGCCAACGGCGGCGAGATCTTCATTCTCGATATGGGCGACCCCGTGAAAATCGTCGATTTGGCGAAGAGCCTCATCCAGCTTTCCGGCCTCGAGGTCGATAAAGACATCAAGATTGTCTATACCGGCTTGCGCGAGGGCGAGAAGATGTATGAAGAGCTGCTCATGAACGAGGAGAACACGATTCCCACCAAGCTCAAGGGCATCATGATTTCCACGGGCAAAGAAATTGGTTACGAGGCCGTCGAGCGCAAGCTTGGAGAACTGCGCGACGCCCTTACTCAGGACGATGTCACGGCGCTTCACACGCTTGCCGACGCCGTTCCTACGTACACCATTACGCATAACGTTATCGAAGAACGAGCAGTTGCTGCGCAGGGGAAATAGTTGATGCAGGATACGAATGTCGATTGCGCACGGAAGTGCGAAGCAGTGCGTACGGTGTCAGTTGCTATCGTCGCGCACAATGAGGCCCAGCATTTTTCGAACATTCTCGAAGATGTCGTAGCGCAAGATTTCCCTCACAATCGAATTGAGCTTCTGCTTATTGACAGCATGTCGAAGGACGACACGAAGCAGGTTATGCTTGAGTTTGCCGAGAGCGACCAAGCCAAGGGATTTCAAAGGGTTGCTGTTCTTAGCAATCCAGGCGAAATACTTCCGTGTGGCTGCAACGTCGCTATTAAGAATTTCACTGGCGATGCCCTGGTTCGCATTGACGCTCATGCACGAATTCCCCAATCCTTTATTTCCTCGAATGTCGAAGTCCTCGACGAGGGAGAGTTTGTTTGTGGTGGGCCGCGTCCAACGATTGCTTCCCCCGAAACCGATTGGAGCAACACGCTCCTTATGGCAGAGGAATCGGCATTTGGCAGTTCAATTGCGGATTATCGTGGTTCCTCAAAAAAGGAATACGTCTCGTCGGCGTTTCATGCGATGTTTCGCCGCGAAGTAATTGAACGAGTTGGGCTGTACGATGAACGTCTCGCCCGCACCGAAGACAACGACTATTTCTACCGAGTTCGCGAAGCCGGCTATAAGATTCGCTTCGATGTCCGAATTCAATCTAAGCAAATTGCGCGCAGTTCGTTGAAGCGTATGCTGAAACAGAAATACGGTAATGGGTATTGGATCGGCCGTACGATGTATGTTCAGCCAAAGTGTTTCAGGGCTTATCATTTTGCGCCGTTCGCATTCGTTCTTGGAATCATTTTGCTGGCGTGCGTTGGTTTTTTGCGCGGCTGGGCACCTTTTGTTGCGTGTGCAGCTCTTTATGCGGCGGTTACGGTGGTGCTCACGTTGCGAGTTGCGGTTGAATCTCCGAAGCGAAACATCCGCATGGTCGCGTTGCCGTTGGTATTCTTTGGTATTCATGTTTCGTATGGTGTCGGAACGCTCGTGGGGCTTCTCTCGGGTACGTTTAAGAAGATGCCCCCTTTCGACACTGCGTTTTCCGCAAAAGAAGGCGAGTAACAATGCAGGAATTGACTCAAGAAGACCTCAAGGGGCTCCAATCCAAGAGCCTTGAGATGGCGAAATACTTTAAAGCCTTCTGTGAGAAGCATGACTTGACGTTTTATTTTTGTGGCGGCTGCTGCATTGGCGCTGTTCGTACCGGCGGCTTTATTCCTTGGGATGACGACGTTGACGTGTTCATGCCACGCGAAAGCTACGAACGCTTGCGTGAGCTTTGGCCCGAGCACGCCGATTCGCGCTATCAGCTCGTCGAATCTGATGAAACGTTCATCGATCACGACATCTTCGTCGCTATTCGTGATGCGCAGACCACGTTTATCAAGCCCTATCAGCGCGATATCGACTTGTGTCATGGCCTTGTGCTTGACGTGCTTCCTCTTGATGGCTGTCCCGATGGTTTTGCTCGAAAGAAGCAAAAAGCTTGGGCGCTCATTTACTCGCTGTTCCGCGCGCAATTCGTTCCCGAAAAGCACGGTGGTGTGGTTGCGATGGGCAGCCGTATTTTGTTGGGCCTCGTGCGTTCGCCTCGTGCGCGCTACAAGCTGTGGAAACGCGCTGAACGCAATATGACGAAGTACCCCATTTCGGAATGCAACAAAATCACTGAGCTCTGTTCGGGAGCGCATTATATGCAGAACGAATATCCGAAAGAGGCGTTCGATCATGCGGTGATGCATGCTTTTGAAGATACCGAGATGCCTCTTCCGTGTGGCTATGACGCTTATCTTCGTATGGCGTTTGGCGATTATATGCAGCTTCCGCCCGAAGACAAGCGTAAGCCGCACCACGATGCGGAGTTCTTCGACTTGAACACTCCGTGTGCGCAGTATAAAGGCGTGAAGTATTGTGTCGTTCGTGAGGCGTAATTCATCCGTCGAGTTTCTTGCGTTTTAATAAAGTGCAAAGAAGAGGAGCAATCAATGATTTTCGGAGCTATTCTTGCTGGCGGCGTTGGTTCTCGAATGAATATCGAGAGCATGCCCAAACAGTATCTTCCTCTCAATGAGAAGCCCGTTTTCATTCATACGCTTGAGAAATTCCTGCTGTGCAGTGAATTCGATGCTGTCTTCATTGGCACGCACGGCGATTGGGTCGAGTACACGAAGGATGCTGTTGCCCAGTATGGTTTCGGCGAAACCCCGGTCCACGTTGTGCAGGGCGGCGCCGATCGCAACGGCACGATTCTCGAGATTATCAAAGCCATCGAAGAGCGTTATGGCGAATCGGACGAACACGTCATCGTTACGCATGACTCCGTGCGTCCTTTCGTGAAAGTGTCGACCATCAAGGCGAATATCGAGGCTGCGCAAAAATTCGGCGCATGCGACACGGTTATTCCTGCTACCGACACCATTGTCGAATCGCTTGATGGTGAGTGCATTTCCTCTATTCCGCTTCGCTCGAATATGTATCAGGGCCAAACGCCTCAGAGCTTTAAGGTGAAGACGCTCAAAGATTTGTATGCAAGCCTTACCGATGCCGAGCGCGCCGAGCTCACCGATGCCTGCAAGATTCTTGTGCTGAAGGGCAAGCCCGTTCATTTGGTGCTGGGCGATGTGACGAATATCAAGCTTACGACCATCATGGACTATAAAACGGCCCAAGCAATGATTGAGTGTGGGGTTGACGAATAATGATCGACAACGTGTACCAGCTTATCGCGCCAAGAACGGTTGCGATAAAGTTTGAAGACGTCGATATCGCCAACAAGGTGATCGTTCGACCTCGCTATATGGCGGTTTGCCACGCCGATCAGCGTTATTTCCAGGGCAAGCGCGACCCCGAGGTTATGCGCAAGAAGCTTCCCATGGCGCTTATTCATGAGTGCATGGGCGAGGTGCTCGCAGATGCCACCCATACGTTCAATGTGGGCGATCCCGTCGTAATGATCCCGAATATTCCGGGCCATGGTCCCGATGGCGTGTATGAGAACTACGCTTCAGGCTCGGCATTTCGCTCGAGCGGACATGACGGCTTCATGCGCGAATTCGTCGCGCTGCCTGCCGACCGCGTTGTTTCATGCGCCGGAGTCGAGCCCCATGTTGCCGCTATTACCGAATTCGTGAGCGTGACGATGCATGGCATTCATCGCTTCGATATCGCCGCCCATGCGAAGCGCGACCGAATTGCCATTATTGGCGATGGCTCGTTGGCTTATGCGTTGGCATGCACGCTCTCGTGCCAATACCCCGAATGCGAGATTGTCGTTGTCGGCCATGACCCGGAAAAGCTCTCGATGTTTTCCTTTGTTGCGGAGCGCTATCTGTCGTATGAGGCGCCTGCCGACCTTACGTTTGACCATGCATTCGAGTGCGCTGGCGGCGAGGGTTCGACGTCCGCGATCGATTTCGTTATTGAGCATATTCAGCCGCAGGGCACGCTTATGCTTATGGGCGTGAGCGAGCACCCCGTGCCGGTGTTCACGCGCAATGTGCTCGAAAAGGGCATGACGCTCGTTGGGTGCTCCCGTTCGGGCCGCGACGATTTCCTCGCCGCGATCGACGTGATGCGCGATAAAGACATCCAGCGTAGGCTTAGCCAAATCGTCCATTTCGATGGGGAAGTGAACGACATAAAAGACATCAAGCGGGTATTTGCGACCGACTTGCAAAACCCGTTCAAAACGGTATTTAAGTGGGGCCTGTAATGGCCTGGATGCCGAAGGTGAGGCACCGCGTGGGCTCGGCCCGAGGCGTCGTGCTGTCGTTGCAAGTAACTATCTCGGTGCTTTCGGGTGCTTTATTTGCGACGGGAGTATTGACGAACGATACGATCGTCGCCCTTGCTGCGGTGCTCGCGCTTTTTGCGGGCAACCTGCTGCATGGCTGCCTCGACGTGAAAAACCGCTTGCTTTTCCTGTTTCTGCATGCGGGCATCTTCTTGTTCCTTTTGACACGTCCTATTTTTGGCGAGCTTGACCCAAACAGGGATTGGTTCTTGTGGACGGTCGAAACGACGATGTTCGCGCTTTCGTCCATTTACGTTTCGATGCTCTTCTTGCTTCTGGGGTCGACGTTGTGCTCGGCTATTGCGCGCCATAATGAATGCGTGAGGGAGCGGAAGGCGCGCATGGCGCCACGCGTGGTGGAAGCGGCAAAGCCCGTTAATAACGTCGTGGCCGATTATGCCTTGCGCATAGGGCGCAGCGAGAAGATGCTCTATATTCGCCGAGCTTCCTTCTTGCTTTTCATAGTGTGCTTCGCGGGCGCGATGTATGACGGTTCTATTCGTCTGTCGTACATGGGCGGCATGTCGTATGAAGAATACTACCTTATTGATTCCAGCGAGCATATTCCGTGGATAGTCGATTTGTTTAGGGCGATGACGCCATACGTTTTGTGCGCGTATTTGGCGACGATGCCCCGCAAGCGTCCCACGGCGATTTGCTTTTTGATGTTCATTGCGACTTCGGTGCCGATTTTGCTTATTGGCTCGCGCGGCGATTTTGTCATAGACATATTGTTTGCGGCGCTCTATTTCGTTTTCCGTTCGATCACCGACAAAGAAGAGCGTTGGATTACGAAGCGCATGATGGTTGGCGTGGCTATTTTGGCGCCGTTGGGCATTTTTGCAATGGGTTTGCAGAATTATTTGCGCTCAGGCCAGGTGACGAACCTTGGTTTTGTCGAAATGCTCGAAGATGCGCTGTTCAAGCAAGGCGTTACGTTTACGGTGCTCGGCCGCGCATATCTCGTGAATGACCAGGTCCAGGATCTTGGGTTCAAGTTTTTCACGATGGGCGCCTTTATTTCAAACATCACAGAAGGCTTCATCGGGCAAACCTTCTTGGGTTGCGAGGCGCTTGGTTCGACGAACAGCGCAAAGCTCGCCCTCGAGGGCAATTCTTATTCGCATACGATGTCGTACTTTGCCCATTACAACTACCTGGGCGGAGAAGGCTATGGCTCTTCCTATATCTTGGAATGGTTCGCCGACTTCGGTTGGGGAGGCATCGCCGTTGGCAGCTTTATGATGGCATGCGCGTTCTATCTCTTGTCGCGTTCGATTGGCAAAAGGTGGTTCTGGGGCATGGTCGGTCTGATTTCGGCTATGAATGTGTTCCATATGCCGCGCGGTTCTGCGAGCGAGTGGATTTCGTTCATTTGGACGACGAGATTTTTGGCGGCGCTCGTGCTGGTTATGGCTTTCGCGGCGGTGCTCGCGCTTGTCTCGCGGGCTGGAACATGGCAAAAGGTTGTGGCTGCCGAACAGTCTCCGCCGTTTGCGGCCGCTCGGCACTGTGTAGCGCTTCCGCGCGCTTTACCCGTATGCAAACCGCTTTCAGGCAAAGCGGCGAATATGAAAACAAATGTGTATGGCATTGCATGTATTGACTTGGCCCAGGAAAAAGGGAGGACCGATGTTTAATTTCACCACGATTTGCGAAAGCGTGAAGCGGCACTGGATTGCCATTGTGCTGATTACCGCGCTCGCTCTTGTCGTCGGCGCAGGCTCGTCGTTTGTCAAATCTGGCAAGGTCGAGACCGCTGCGACGTATACCGCCGAGGCAAGCCTGTATGTCACCGGCTATGGCTATGATGAGAATGCTCGTCAGGGCGGCGATTACAATTACGAATTCAACGAGAATACGATGATGAACGACGTGCGTCGAATCGTCGTGAGTAAGGAAGTCGCTGCTCAAATTCGCGAGGAATACGGCGAAGATATCACCATTACCACGCCCGACTGGAAAGATACCTCCACGAAAACCAGCTGGACGACTCGTTTCTGCTTCATTGACGTTACGGCGGAAGATCCTGACCTTGCCCTGAAGGTCGCCGACGAAGTCGCGAGCAAGGTATGCGACGTTGCGAAAGAAACGGTCCCCCTGAGCCAGGTTGAGGTGTTTGATTCCGCCGCTCTTAAGGCGACCGACAACTCGAACGCCAATGAATGGGGAACGGCCGACCTTGAAGTCAAGGACTCTGCCGAGTCGGTTGCCTCGCGCATCAGCATGAAATCGCTCGTGATTTACGTATTCGTTGGTTTGTGCGTTTCGATTTTCGGTTTTGCCGTGTATGACATCATGTCGCGTCGCGTTCGCTCTGCGAATGACGCCGAGCGCCTGCTTGATATTCCTGTGATCGCTTCGCTTGGTGCGACCGAGAAGAGCCCGATGCTCGCCGAGGATGTGCGTGTCCTTATGAAGCGCAGCGGATTGTCGTCGCTTGCGGTTGTCGGTGCGACGGAGGCTGACGGCGCTGGCAACGTTGCCGCGATGCTCGAAGGCGTGCAGGTTTCGGGGGCATTTGATTTGTCGAAAGATACTAAGGGCGTCTCGACGATTGCCGAATCTGACGCGATTCTGCTTTCGGTGAAAGAGGGTGCCGCAAGCGGCAAGCAGCTTGAAAACGCTCTTAAGCAGATGAAAATCTCGGGCACTCCGGTGCTTGGCATCGTTTTCATCTCGAAAAAATAGTTACCGCTAAGCAAAAGGGGCACCGTTTCAAACGGTGCCCCTTTTTTTGTGCCGCCGAAAGGCGACTCAAGCTTGAGATTGAGCGTGGCCTGGCTTTATTGCTCCGATTCCACAATAATGCCGTGACCGTTGCGCTCGCTTTCGGGTGGAAGCTGGTGCCAGTCTCCATAGCTGATTGCGAGCAGCTTGTCGTATTCAGCGGGCGCGGGGTAGCGCTTCCCTTCGAACTCAAGCTCGATGGTTTCCGCGAAGTATTCTATAGGGAACAGCTTCGAGGGTTCGGTCCCTTGCATCGCAAGTTTTTTGCCTGCGAACGAATGGCTGGCTTCCTCTTTAACATATGCATCGATATAGGGCTTCGCGCCTTTGATTTTTGCGGGGATATAGAACGCAAAGCGGCCAAGTGTGCCCAAAAGGGAGTTGCCTTTTTTGAAGGCGAACGTGGCGAGTCGCGTTTTGGCATAGAGCGAGTACAACTTGTCTCCCACAGGGCGCGCTTCTTCGGGCGAATCGAAACCCATCAAGGGGAAGATGTCGATCCAAATGCCCTCTTGGAAGCCGATGTCGGCCGTAAGGATGCTCTGCTTGATTTTGAACGACGTATCGTAGATTTTCATAAAGGGGCAATGATACTTTTCGCAGCCGTTAAGCCCCGGTGCTGCGGCGCGATAAGGCGCGGGTAGGGCGTTGGGGCTTTCCTTGAAAATCGCGAAAAGCTTCTGGTATTCCTCGATGGGCATTACCAGGTCGATGTCGTCGTCCCAGGGAATGAAGCCCTTGTGGCGCGCGGCGCCAAGCAACGTGCCGTAATCGATCCAGTAGGTAAGGTTGTGTGTTTTCGCAAAAGCATCGAATGTCTGAAGAATGCGGTGCGCGGCTTCCTTCGAGTTGACGATAGTCTCTTCGCTCATAGTGGTGCCCTATTGCTCTTTAGCCCAGCGGGCAGTCATATTGTGTGTGCTCTTCCGCTCGTTTTCGGGTGGAAATTCCTTCCAGTTGCCATAGCGGAAGGCAAGGAAATCTTCATAATGCGGAAGGCAGGGGAATTGCCTGCCTTCGAATTCGAGCAGTGCGCAGTCGCCTTCGAAGAACTTCGTGGGGTAGATGTAGCTCGATTCCGACAGAGTTAGGCAGTGTTCTTTTTCGAACATGTCGGGGGCGCTTTTTTGAATGTCGTCGCAAGTGGCCGCCCATCGCTTCGTGCCGCCGATTTTCGCGGGAAGCCATGCCACAAGGCGGCGAAGCGTGCCAACGAAATTATCGCCTTTTGTAAAATGCCAGCTAGATCGACGGAGCAAGGCCTGGTTGAGGTCGAACGATCGAATATACTGCTCCCCGTTCTGCTTTGAGCTCACTTCGGTGCCAACGAAGGGGAAGATATCAATCCACACGGCTTCGTTTAGGCCTTTCATTGGCACGAGTTCGTTTTGGACAACTGAAGTCCTTCGGTCGAAAAGCTTCGCGAAGGGTCGGTAGGGTATGCAATTTTGAACGCCGCAGGCATCGAGGTCGATATGGTCGCAAATGCGCTCGCCGCTGTTGACGAGTTCAACGAGCCGGTAATAGTCATTTTTCGGCATCGCGATGTCGACGTCGTCGTCCCAGGGGATGAAGCCCTTATGGCGCGCAGCGCCGAGCAAAGTTCCGTATATGAGCCAATAACAAAGATCGTGCTTTTTGGCGAAGTCATCAAAATCGCAAAGCATCTCGAATTCGACGCGCTTCAAATCTTCGAGCTCCAATTCGGAGGCTTGTTCCTGAGCCACCCTGAAACTCCTTTCAGGCTTATGAAAATACTACATTACATAGCACCATATACTATCATTAATAAACACGAGGCTCGAGTTAGGAGCGAATTATATGCCAACAGTGAGCGTGATTGTTCCCGTATATAACGTTAGGCAGTTTTTGCCACGTTGCGTAAAGTCTCTCCAGGCGCAAACGATGGATGATTTTGAGGTTGTCCTTGTCGATGACGGTTCGACCGATGGTTCTTCTCAGCTTTGCGATGAGCTGGCTTCGTCTGACAGTCGTATTAAGGTTCTTCATAAAGAAAACGGTGGGGCATCCTCTGCACGTAATTACGGTATTGACAACGCCGAAGGTGAGTATCTCTCGTTTATTGACGCGGATGATTTTATTCATCCGTCAATGTTTTCGATTCTTGTCAATGGTGCACGATCGTTGGGTGCTGGCATTGCGACATGCAAGAACGTACGTGTGGATGAGGGGGAAGTTTTTGACGTTGCGTTGAAGAAAGAAGCAAGCGGTTTCAGGACGTTTTCATGCACGGGAATCGATGCATTGGGATTTGCTCTTTTGGGAACCAATGTTTCAGGAAGTTTGTGCGACAAACTAATCCTGCGTGATCTTCTTGGTGATATGCGTTTTCGCGAGGGCGTTATTTACGAGGATGCGCTTCTTGCTTCTCAATTGTTTCCGAGATGTGATAAGGTTTTTGTGACTACGAGGCCCATGTATTACTATACTGTTCGCTCAGGGAGTGCCACGACGAAGCCATACGACAATAGTGCGTATGATGCTGTGCGCATTTATAGTGAGATTTCCCAAAAAATCTCTACCGATTATCCCGAAATCGAACCGCAAGCAGAGTTTCGCTTGCTGTGGGCTTACTATACGGCGTTTGACCGCATGATTGCTTCTTCGGACTATCAATCGATTCCGGAATATGGTGCGACGCTCACGTATCTTCGCACTCATACGAAAAGGGTTCTTCGCGACCCGTTTTTCCGTGTAACGCGAAAAGTTGGGGCCGCCGTTTTGCGAGTGAATGTTGGCGCATACCGGCAGCTCGTTTTGAAGGGTGGGAAGTAATGCAGCATATTGGCTTTCTTGTTTCGACGCTTTCGAGCCCTGGTGGAACGGGTCGCGTTGTAGCCAATGTGGCGAATCGTATGGTCGACGACTATGAAGTTCATGTCATCGGTGCATACCATTCGGGCGATGGCGAACCGGCGTTTGCCTACGATAGCCGTGTTCACCGATTGAATATTCTGCCGAAGGAGCCCCGTATTCGCGAGGCGAATAAAGAGCTCAAGAAGCCCCTAATCGACTATATCGAGCAAAACCACATCGAGGTTCTTTTTCTAATTGGCAACTATCAGGGCGCCTATACTATGTCCACTATGCCCGCTTGCAAAAGCTGCAAATTCGTGTTTTGCGACCATGGTGCGCTTATGAACGAATGGAACAACAAGCCCATTCGCTTTATTCGTTTTCTTGCCTCGGTTTTGTCCGACATGACCGCGGTGCTTACCCAGCGAAGCGAGCAGGCGTATCGTGAGAAATTCCACACGCCCGCCCGAAAGCTCCGCGTTATTCCCAATTGGATTCCCAATTGGCAGCTGGCGTCGGCGTCTGGCTACAACAAGAATTCGAAGCGCATTATGTGGGCTGGAAGGCTCGACCCCGAAAAGGGTCTCGATTTCCTGTTCGAGATTGCCGAAAAAGTGTTGCCGTCGCGCCCCGACTGGAGTTGGGATGTGTTCGGCGATGGCCTTATCGATGGAAGAACGCCCGAGGAATGCCAGGCCGAGGCGCATGCCCGAGGCATGGGCGACCAGCTGCGTTTCTGCGGTTCGGTGCCAAACCTTATTGAGCGATACCAAGATTACGGCATTTTCGCCCTCACGTCGCTTCGCGAGGGGCTGCCCATGGTGCTTCTTGAAGCGAAGGCCTTCTCGGTTCCCCTTGTGAGCTTCGATGTGGAAACCGGTCCAAGTGAGATTATTGTCGATGGCCACGACGGCTTCTTGGTTCCGTGCTACGATTGCGATGTTTTTGCCGAAAAGCTCGCCGTGCTTATGGATGACGATTCCTTGCGTGCCCGTTTTTCGGAAGCATCGCAGGAAACCGTGCAGAAATTCTCGGAAGACTGCGTATACGAAGATTGGAAAAGCGCAATAAAGCAGCTCACCGAGAGGGGCAAATAGATGGCTTCACGCCTCGAGAATTCGGCGCGAAACGTGTTGGTCGCGCTGGGCGGCCAAGCATTCTCGATCATTCTTGCATTCGTTACGCGCGGCATTTTCGCGCGCCAGCTCAGCCTTGAGTACATGGGCTTGGAGAACTTGTTCTCAAACGTTCTTACCATTCTTTCGCTGGCCGACTTGGGCGTGGCGAGCGCGATTATTTTCGCGCTCTATAGGCCTTTGGCCGAAGAGAACCATGAGCAGGTTCGTGCCATCATGCGCCTGTTCAGAAACGTGTACGTGATTATTGGCCTGGTCATTATCGCGGCAGGCTTGGTTCTTACCCCGTATATCGACGTGCTTATTAAAGACACGCCCGACATTCCGTATTTGAAGCTGTACTTCTTCATGTTCGTGGCCAATACGGGCATATCGTATTTCTTCTCGTACAAGGGCTGCCTCATCGCCGCCGACCAGAAGAAATATATCGTGTCGTTGAACCAGTATGCGTTCCAAATCGTGATGTGCATTGCACAAATCACGGTGCTCTTCGTGACGCACAACTATTTCCTCTTTTTGTGCTGCATGGTTGGCTCGACGCTTTTGCAGAATATCTCGATTTCGATTATCGCGAATCGCATGTACCCCTACATTTTGAAGGGGAAGGGCAAGCCGAAGGTCGACCCCGAAACGATCGACCAAATCAAGAAGAACACGTTCGCCATGGTGCTGCATCGTGTTGCCGGCGTTGCGAACACCCCCGCAAGCAGTCTTATTCTGAGCTCCTTTGTGGGCATTCATGCTATCGCGCTGTACGGAAACTACATGCTCGTGGTGAATTCCATGACGCGCGTCGTCGATCAGATTTTCGATGCCGTCGTTGCGCCGCTTGGCAACTTGGGCGTCACCGAATCGGGCGAGCGCCAGTATCAGGTGTTCAAGACATGCTTCTTCGTGAATGCATTTATCGCGGCGTTCATTTCGATTCCCATGTTGTGCCTTTTCAATCCCGTGATCACGCAAATTTGGCTTGGTCCCGATTACGCTTTCCCCGAAATCGTCGTGGTGCTGATTGTGCTTTTGTTCTATTTGAAGGAAATGCGCTGCGCCGCCCTCTCGTTTACGAGCGCGTATGGCCTGTATTGGTATACGCGATGGAAGGCGGTTGTCGAGACGGTCGTCATGCTCTCGTTGTCGCTTCTGCTCGTTTTGAAGTTTGAAGTCGCGGGCGTTGTTTTCGCCGGAATTATCAGCACGACGTGCGTCTCTTCGATTTACGAGGGCTACATGCTGTTCAAGCACGGTTTCAAGAAGTCATCGAAGCCGTATTTCGCGAGGTTCTACCTGTATGTCGGCTTCACGGCGATTCTTGCGCTGGTGGCGTGGTTCGGCTGCGCCGCCGTGCCCGATTCGCTTGGCATGGCGGGAATCCTGGTTAAGCTCGTGGTGAGCGTTGCCGTGCCGGTTCTGGGCTTTTGGGCGGTTTTCCGCAAAACGCAAGAATTTGCCGAGCTCAAGTCGATGATGATGCGCATCTTTGCGAAGCTGCCGGTTCTTAAACGTTTTGCCAAATAGCGCAGAAACACGTGCGTATAAGTGGGGGCACCGATATTCGTTTCGGTGCCCCCACTGTTTTTCGTGCGTGGAGGGCGCGCGTGCCGATTAAGAGGGTAGAGGGCGAGGGACCTTTTCGACGTAATCCCAGCGAGGTTCGTTTATGATGGTCCCAACTGAAAGGGGAGGTTTTGCCATGGCTGTCAAAATGAAAAATGCGCTTGTTGGAAGCGTGGGATTATTTGCAATCGCAATGGCCTTCGCGCTGCTCGCGATTCCTCAAGTTTCATATGCCGACCAGGCTGTCGATGAAAGCGACGCCCTGGCTGCGGCTGATGAGGCCGGGCATGGCTGGGTCCGAGACGAATCGGACAACTGGCTGTACTATGACGCGCAAAGTAACCTGTATGCGGGCTGGCTCAAATACGGGGGCGCGTGGTATTGGCTCAATCCCGAGACCGGCGTTATGGCTGTGGGCGTTGTTGAAATCGACGGCATGGGCTACCACTTTGCGCAATCGGGCGCGCTCACGTATGGATGGGAATTCGATAACGGTTCCTGGTATTGCTCGAATGGCTCGGGCGTGCTTATGAGCGGCTGGTACTCGTATAACGGCGGCTGGTATTACTTCCAAGAGGGCACGTATGCGATGTACGAGGGCATGATCGATTTTGGCGGGCAGTTGTATTGGCTCAAGCCCTCCGCTTCCGGGCGCATGGCCGTCGGTTGGGAGCTCATCGATGGCGACTGGTATCACTTCAACGGCTCTGGCTGCGCCGATTCGGCATGGCTTGAAGATGGCGGCGATTGGTACTATTTCGATCCCATGACCCATGTTATGGCTACTGGATGGCTGCAGCTTGGCAGCGATTGGTATTACCTTTCCGACTCCGGCGTGATGCAAACGGGCTGGCAGTTTATTTCGGGGGCTTGGTACTACTTCGATGGCTCGGGCATTATGGCCGCCGGCGACTGGTGTCGCATCGGCGGTACGTGGTACTACTTCCATGATTGGGGCGGCATGGCTACCGGCTGGCTGCAGCTTGGCAACGATTGGTATTGGCTGCGCGACTCGGGCGCCATGGAAACTGGCTGGGCGCAGATCGGCGGCGCGTGGTACCATTTCGCGAATTCCGGCCTTATGTCGAGCAACGGTTGGGAGAAAATCGGCAGCTCGTGGTACTACTTCCGCAGTTGGGGCGGCATGGTTTCGAGCGAATGGATCAACCTTGGCACCGAAGGCGACGACCAATGGTATTACCTCAAGTCGTCGGGAGCCATGCAGACGGGCTGGTGGCACAACTCGGGCCACTATTACTATTTCGGTTCCAATGGCCTTATGACGTCCGATTCCACCTCTCCGAGCTATTTGGCGGGCGAGAACAACCGCCTTTCCGACATGCGCTCGCGCGGGTGGTATGTGAGCCCGCTTTTGGCCGATGAAAACAACACGCGCGAAGAGCGCATCGAGGCGATGATTTCTACCGCGTATGAGTACTACGGCGATACGTATAAAGCATGCTATAGCCAGGCCCCTGGTGGCTATGTCGACTGCAGCGGCCTTGCGATGCAGGGACTGTATGCGGCAGGTTTCGACCCGTGGCCGGTGAGCCCCGAGCGCCATTCCAATCCGGCGTACGAATACGAATCCCGCAATATGTGGAACCTCCCCATTCAGCGCGTCTCGTATTCCGACCGCCAGCGCGGCGACCTTATCTATTACGACAATGGGTACGGCACCATCATCCACGTTGCTATCTACCTGGGCGATGACAAGGTTATTGAGGCGTGGCCGCCGTCTGTCACGGTTATGTCGACGGTGAATGGCATCCATCCCCATGTATATGGCGTGCAGCGACCGTTCGCTTAGGCAATACGTCCCCTAGGGGTTTATATAGAAACGGCATGGGAGCAGCGTTTTCCGTGCCGTTTTTGCTATTTGGAATTCCCGTTAAGTCTTCCGCTTATTTGTAATGGCGCGTCCGCTCGGTTTATAGTAGTGCGCGTGAATTGGTGAAGCCGTCGCTCGAATGGCTTCCGAAGAAAGGTTGCATACCATGCGTGTTGAGTTTTCTCCCCCCGATATTACTCAGGCTGAAATCGACCAGGTTGTCGAGGCTTTGAAATCGGGCTGGATCACCACCGGCCCCAAAACGAAAGAGCTCGAGCGTGAGGTTGCCCAGCTTTGCGGCACCAACAAAGCGTGCTGCCTGAATTCCGCTACTGCGGCGCTCGAGATGTGCCTGCGCCTGCTCGGCATTGGTGAGGGCGACGAGGTCATCGTGCCCGCGTACACCTACACTGCAACGGTGAGCCCCGTATGCCACGTTGGTGCAACGCCCGTTATGGTCGATGTCGCTCCCGGCAGCTACCAAATGGACTACGACGCCATGGAGGCCGCAATCACCGAGCGCACGAAGGCTGTTATCCCCGTCGACCTTGGCGGCGTTCCGTGCGATTACGACCGCATTTTCGCGGCTGTGGAAGCCAAGCGCGACCTGTATCATCCCGCAGAGGGCCTGCAGCAGGCGTTCGACCGTTGCATCGTGATTACCGACGCGGCCCATGCCTACGGCGCGTCGTACAAGGGTACGCCGGTTGGCTCTGTGGCCGACTTCTCTTCGTTCTCGTTCCATGCCGTGAAGAACTTCACCACGGCCGAGGGCGGCGCGCTCACGTGGCGTTCTCGCGAAGGCATCGACGACGAAGCTGTGTACAAGCAGCTGCAGCTGTTCTCGCTGCACGGCCAGAGCAAAGACGCCCTGTCGAAGATGAAGCTCGGCTCGTGGGAATACGATGTGGTGGCGCCGTATTTCAAGTGCAACATGACCGATGTGCTGGCGGCTATTGGCCTGGGCCAGCAGTCTCGCTACAAGGAGCTGCTTGCTCGTCGCCACGAAATGCTCGTGCATTACTCCGACGCGCTTGCCGGCGAGAAGGTGCAATTCCTGCATCACTTCGACGAGGACATCACTTCGTCGGGCCATTTGTGCCTGGCGCGCCTTGTGGGCAAGTCTCGTGCGTTCCGTGACCTGTTCATTGAAAAAATGGCTGAACGAGAAGTGGCGTGCAACGTGCATTACAAGCCCCTTCCGATGCTCACCGCATATAAGAATCTTGGCTTCGATATCGCCAATTACCCGAATGCGCTCGCGCAGTTCGAGAATGAGGTTTCGCTGCCGCTGAATACCAAGATGACTGACGAGATGGTCGACTACGTTATCGCCTGCTTCGGCGAAGCGTATGCCGAATGCGAGGCCGCGGGTGTATAAGCACTTCTTTAAGCGCGTGCTCGATATCGTGCTTGGCCTTATTGCGCTTCCGTTCGTGCTTATCGTGTTCATCGTGTTCGCGCCGATGATTTATCTGGAAGACAAGGGCCCTGTTTTTTACAACGCGCCTCGCGTCGGAAAAAATGGCAAGCCGTTCGTTATGTACAAGTTTCGTTCCATGTACGTGAACGCGCCCGATTTGAAGATGGAAGATGGCAGCACCTACAACGGTGCCGATGACCCGCGCATGACGAAGATCGGCGCGTTTATGCGCAAGACGTCGCTCGATGAGTTCCCTCAGTTCCTGAATGTGCTGAAGGGCGACATGAGCATTATTGGCCCGCGTCCCGATTTGGATTCTGAAATGGCCTTGTACCAAGGCGATGAGGGTCGCAAACTCGAAGTGACGCCGGGCATTACGGGCTACGCCCAGGCATACGGCCGCAATTCGCTGCCGTGGCACGATAGGCTTGCTCTCGACGTGTATTACGTCGACCATTTGTCGTTCTTGCTTGACGTGAAGATCTTTTTCAAGACCTTCGCTACGGTATTTAAGCAAGAGGGCATTTACGTGGAGCAGGAAGATTAGTTCTTCCGAACTCGGCGAACAGTATCCAGTCGCGGCAAACGTGGCCGCGAACAGAAGAGGCATCAAGACGACTTGGTGCCTCTCTTGGTATAATCGCCCAAGCTGATGCCTATTCCGAAATGAGCTTTACGATGAAGAAGTCCCAAATCATTTCACTTTTCGCTGCGGCGGCGTTCGCCGTCGCCGTGCCAAGCGCGGCGTTCGCGCTCGACGCCGACGTGTGTGGCGACCAGGTTCCCGATGCGCTTGAGCAGAAAGCAGTTGATTCCGCGAATTCTGCCGATTGGCTCGAGGGAGGGGCGCCTTCGGCTACTTCTGCTGCCACGCCTTCGCAAGAGCCGGTCGCTGCGTCGCAGACCAAGCCTGCCGGCGAGCTGGCGACAAACGAAGCGACTCAGGGCGATTCTGGCGAGCAAGGCGAACAGCCCTCGTATAGCGAGGGGTGGAACGCTGTTGGCTCTGACTGGTATTTCGTGCGCAATGGAGCGCTCGTTTCGGGCTGGGAATACATCAACGGCCACTGGTACTGGTTCGATTCCTCGGCGGGCTGCAAAATGGCTACGGGCTGGATAGAGCTTTCGGGTTCGCGCTATTACTTGGCGCAGGACGGCGACTTCCAGGGCGCCATGGCCACGGGTTGGCTTTATGATGGCGGCGCCTGGTATTACGCGAAGGCTTCAGGCCATATGGCTGGCGGCTGGGAATTGATCCGCGGCGCATGGTACTGGTTTGATTCCGATAATGGCTGCGCTATGGCGCAGGGGTGCGCTACGATTGATGGACAAGACTACTTGCTTGGCGAATATGGCTTGGTTGACGGTTGGGTCTCGTATGCCGGAACGTGGTATTACGGTCGCGATGGCCAGCCCGAGACTGGTTGGTTGAAGCTTGGCGGCACGTGGTATTGGCTCGACCCCTAGGCACATGGCGCTATGGCAACGGGATGGAGCGACATCTCGTCGACGCGCTACTATTTTGACGCTTCCGGCGCCATGGCCACGGGCTGGATTCTCGATGGCGGCGACTGGTATTACGCCGATGCTTCGGGCGCGGTTCATTCGGGCTGGCTTTCTGCAAACGGAAGCCTCTACTATCTCGACCCCGCATGTGGCCTTAAGTTGGCTACGGGATATTTCTCGGTCGACGGGTCGAACTACTTCGCAAGTGACTCTGGTGAAATTGCCGTGCGCCAATGGGTGACCGCCGAGGACGGAACGACGGTTTTCGCGGGCGTCGATGGCGCGCTTTGCGGCAATCTTGACGGCGGCGTGCTGTATGTCCCGAATGCCGATGGCGTGCTTGAGCCCGCTTCCGGCTTCGTTGAGCTGGGCGGTTGCAAGTTCTATATCGACCCCGAAACCCACGCGCCCTCGTCGGGCTGGAAGCAGTTTGGTGGCGTGTGGTACTACTTTGACGAAAACGGCTGCGCGCATGCTGGCTGGCTGGACGACAGTGGCTCCTGGTGCTATTTCGACAAGAGCGGCGCTCTGCAGACTGGTTGGATATATGTCGATGGGTCCTGGTACTATGCAAACGCTTCTGGGCGCATGGAAACCGGTTGGCTTTATGTCGGGGGTGCGTGGTATTACGCAAATGCCTCCGGTCGCATGGAAACTGGCTGGCTCTACGATGGCGGCTCGTGGTACCACTTCAGCGAGAGCAGCTGCGCCATGCAAACTGGCTGGATCGATGTGAATGGCACGTGGTATTACGCGAACGCGTCTGGTCGCATGGAAACCGGCTGGTTCGCTTCGGGCGACGCCTGGTATTGGTTTGACGGCAATGGCGCCATGGCTACGGGTTGGCAGTGGATCGATGGCTCTTGGTATTGCTTCAAGGCGAACGGAGTTTGGATTTCCGATTCAATGAATGCGAAGGCCCAAAGCTACGCGAGCCGCACGAACTGGCTCATTCTGGTCGATACGTCCCGGTGCGTCACGAGCATTTACTACGGCTCACAGGGCAATTGGGATTTGAACAGGCGCTATGTGTGCTCGACAGGAAGGGCTGGAACGCCGACGGTCATCGGCGAGTATGAGGTGTTCGGCAAGGGCTACTCGTTCGGCCATGGCTACACCTGCTATTACTACACGCAGTTCTACGGTGACTACCTGTTCCATTCCTCCCCGTACTACGTCAACAGCAACCGAATCATGGATCCGACCATGGGCGTTCCGTCATCGGCCGGGTGTGTGCGTCTGGAAATTCAGAATGCAAAATGGATTTATGACAACATTCCCTATGGCACGAAAGTCGTGACGTACAATTAGCAAAGTTGACCATGTCTTATATTTTGGAGGGCGCCGACAATGATGGAGCTGTCGTTTAGGCATGCGGAAGGCCATCGTTGAAGGAAGTAGCTCAATGGATGTTTCGATTTCGAAGCGAGTGATGCCGCTCTTCGGCTTGTTGTGCGCTGGCGCGTTGATGTGCGCCAGCGCTCTTTTTTGCCCGAATGTCGCTTTGGCGCAGTCCGGTGAGGCGAGCGGCAGTGCCCGCATTTATATTCTGCCGTTTGAATACATGGATGCGATTCTTATCGAGAGCGATGGGCACTTTGGAATGGTCGATTCCGACGGCACAATGGCGACGAATACAGTGATTGACGGGTATCGTATTGGGCCTGATGGGAAATGGATTCCCTAAGCGAAGTATTTGAGGCTCTTTTTATGGAGGGCCCCTATCGATTTGCCTTACAATGCGTCTGTAAGATTGAAAGGCTCTTTTCGGTGAATGTAATTCGTTCTTCGTGTTTAGAGGTGGCGACCTCTGCTCGTGTTTGGATGGGCGCCATCGTTTTGGTTTTGGCATGTGAGTTGGCTCCAGCGGCCTATGCGTCGGAAGGGTGCTCTTCGAGTGCAAGCGGTGAACCCGCGGTCGAGGCGTCTGCCGACGCCTCGGCATTGTCCGAAGCGGCGCATCCAAAAAACGGTTGGGAATACGACGCGGCTTCTAACCAATGGTTCTACTACCAAAACTCTGCCCCAGCCAAAGGATGGCTGTATGCAGGGGGCTTTTGGTATTGGTTCGATAACGAGGGCGTCATGGCTGTCGGCCTTACGGAATGCGCAGGTGGGCGCTACCTTCTGAACGCCGGCGACGACGCTTCCATTCCTTATGGCGCCATGAGGCTCGGCTGGGTTGCGTGCGATGATGGCTGGCGTTTCTTCAACGCATCGGGAGCAATGGAGCGATGCTGGCTGCTTGACGGCTCGAATTGGTACTGGCTCGACCCCGAAACCGGCGTAATGGCCACGGGCGTTACACAGTGTGGTTCGAGCTCGTATTGCTTCGGCGCATCGGGCGCTATGGCTTTCGGCTGGGCTTATGACCGCGGCACCTGGTATTATGCTGACTCTTCTGGCGAGCTTCAGAGCGGGTGGCTGCATAAATGGGGCGCGTGGTATTGGCTCGACCCCTCGACGAAAGCTATGGCGACGGGTCTGGTGAACGATGGTTCGAGCCTCTACGCCATGGGCGCGTCGGGCGCCATGGAAACTGATTGGGCTCTTGTCGATGGCGCCTGGTACCATGCCACCGGATCGGGCGTGCTTGACGTGGGCTGGTATTGGGACGGGTCCCAGTGGTATTGGCTCGACCTCGAAACCCGCGCGATGGCGACTGGTGAATTTGAGGCATATGGCGACCACTATTACGCCTTCGCTGATGGCTCGATTCAAATGTCTGGATGGGCGCCTTATGGCGAGGGCCTGGCGTTGCTCAAATCAAACGGTGCCGTGATCTTCGTTGCAGGTAAAAGCGCCTCGGGCGCGCCTGTGGTGCAGAGCGGACCGCAAAGCACCGTGCGCGGTGATTCATGGGAGCAGGCTCTCCCCGGGTTCTTCTCCGTCGACGGAAAAACGTTTTACGCGAATGCCGATGGCGAGCTGCAATCGGGATGGGTGCGCATAGGTGATTCGCATTACTTCTTCGATTCCGATTACGCAATGCAAACAGGTTGGTACTGGGACGGCTCGTCGTGGTACTGGCTCGATTCCGATGGATCGATGGCGACCGGCTGGCGCTCAATATCGGGCTCGTGGTATTTCTTCGATGACTCGGGCGCTATGGCGACGGGCTGGAAACAATGCGGAGAGGCGTGGTATTTCTTCAACGACTCGGGATCTATGTGTACGGGCTGGCTGAGCCGGGGTGGCGCCTGGTATTACCTTGATTCGAGCGGCGCCATGCAAACGGGTTGGCTGCATTACGGCTCTGCATGGTACTGGCTCGATGAGGCAACGGGACGCATGGCGTCTTCCGGTTGGTACGATTGCGACGGAACCTGCTCATGGTTTAACGCTTCGGGCGTGTGGGTCGACGCGTCCGGCTCCGTCTTGGGCGTAAGTAGGCAGCGTTTGCTCGAACAGCTGATTTCTCACGAGAACGATTCCTACTATCTTGGCACACGCTACGATACGTCCTTAAGTCCCGTGAGCTGCACGTATCCCAATGGGGAACCGAGAAGCGATGGATTCACCGGAATGAATTGCGGCGGTTTCGTGTCGCATGCCTATGCGAAGGCCGGCGGCGATTTGTCGAAGATCGCGAACGACCAATCGAACTCGCCATGGCCGGGGGGTCCGGGCCGTGGGAGCTTCTGCAATGCATACCGTTGGTATGGCTATGCTATCGACAGCGGAGCCACGGTGCTGCAGTTCAACAGCGTCTCGGAATTGCTCGCGAGCGGCGAGGCGCGCAAAGGCGACTTGGTGTTTTTCTATCCGTTCAATCCGTATTCGACGGACTGCCATATTGGATTTTTCTGGGGCGACACTCCGTACGAGAACCGTTTTTGGCATTCTTTCGGAGGTATGGGTAACAGCATTTCTGAATTTGTGAGCGATGGCCCGTCTTGGGTAATCCTCATGCGGTAAAGAAGGGTTGAAGCATGAAGAAGATGTGCAGGGCGACGTGTCCGCTGGTTCTTGCGGCGGCGGTGTCGCTGGCGTTGCTTCCGGGTGCGGCATGGGCGCAAGGCGCTTCCGTAGAGCCTGCCGAATCGCTCGTCGGCGCAGAGCAGGCTGGCGACGAGGCGGCGTTTGCCGTTGCGGAAGCGAATGGGGCGCAGGCCGAAGGAAAAGAGCCGCAAGAAGTGCAGCCGTCTTTTGAACAGGTGCTATGCGAGTTGGAGAGCACTTCGGCTGAATATACTGGCGTCGCGATCACCCCGCAGGTCACGGTGCGCGATGGCGAGCGGTTGCTTGTCGAAGGCCGTGACTACGCCGTTTCGTATGAGAATAACGTCGTTCCTGGCGAGGCTTCGGTGCTCATCGGAGGCCTTGGCGATTATGCCGGCTTTGAGGCACGCGTGCCGTTCGCCATCGTGAAAAGTGAAGGCAATCGAATCGCGCTTCCCGGATCGTGGCAGCATAACGGCACTGGATGGTGGTATGCCTATGACGATGGCGGCTACCCAACGAGTTGCGTCTTGGAGGTAGACGGTGCTCTGTACCGCTTCGATTCGGCGGGCTATATGTATGCGGGCTGGTATATTCTCAATGGAGCATGGCAGTATTCCTACCCGAATGGCGTAGTGGCTTCTGGCTGGGCGTTTGTCGGTGGGTCGTGGTATTATCTCGACCCGCAAACTGGGGACATGCGCACCGGCTGGGTGAACGATAGCGGCACCTGGTATTTCACGAACTCGTCGGGCGCGATGCAAACGGGTTGGCTGTGTCGCTTTGGCACCTGGTATTGGCTCAACGGCTCGGGCGCTATGGCGCACAGCTGGGCGTGGATTGATGGCTCGTGGTACCTTTTCGCTGAAGACGGGAAAATGCTTACGGGCTGGCAAAAGGTTGACGATGAGTGGTTCCTGCTCGACGACTCGGGAGCCATGCAAACGGGCTGGGTTCTGCAAGGCGAAACGTGGTATTACCTCGCGGGTTCTGGCGTTATGGCGACGGGTCGTGAAGAAGTAGGCGGCTCGTGGTACGCATTCGACGATAGCGGGGCCATGAAAACTGGTTGGGTGCTGTGCGACGACGGTTGGGTGTATGCGCAGCCGTCTGGCGCGCTGCAAACGGGCTGGCTTGCCAAGGGCGGCTGGTATTGGCTCGATCCCGAGCAACAAGGACTCATGGTCGTCGGCATTCAACAAATTGGCGGCGCTTGGTATAAGTTCCAAGACAGCGGTCGCATGGAGTCGAGCTGCTGGTTCGAGTTCGAAGACGGAAGGGCAGCGCACGCGTCCGCTTCCGGTGCGGTTGATTACTATGCGAAGTACGACGAAAACGGCGACGTCGTTTTGAAGAAAGAAAACGGCGATTCGTTTGCGGGCTGGGAATTGCTCGGGTCGAGCTGGTTCCACTTCGACGAAAACGGCGCATACGACACTGGCTGGGAGTACATTAACGGCGCCTGGTATTACTTCGGCTCTGATGGAGCTATGCTCACCGGCTGGTTTAAGGATGCAGGAAAGTGGTATTACCTTGCATCGTCGGGGGCGATGGTGACGGGATGGCATACCATCGATTCTCACTACTATCAGTTTGGTGGCGATGGGGCGATGCTTGAAGCGGAACCATCGGCGACAACCGACATGCAACGACAGCTCGTTGCTGCCTGTAGTGCAGTTCCCACTCCGGGGCCAGGGCTTTGTTCGGAATGGGTTGCCTTGGTATTCAATCGTATTGGTCAGGGTCAATTGCTCCCCAATAACGACTACGATGCCGACGACATGTTCTACGCTTATTGCGGTCTCGATAATTTGAGCGAACTTCGCGTCGGTATGATCATCGCCGTTCCGTCCCATACTCATACGTATGCGGGTTCGATTTGGGGCCACATTTGCATCTATGTGGGCAACAATACCGTTATGGACAACATCGGCCGCATTCGCACGATGCCGCTCGACGAATGGCTCAGCTATTACACAACGACCTATTCTCCGAAGTGGGGTTGGTATAACGGCGTCCCTCTTGAGTAGGGCTTTGGGGTTTTGATTTTCCAAGGAACGAAGGGCGTTTCGCCTTATTGCGGGCATCGCGTCGAAAGGCGCGGGCCCGTTTTCTGTGTGGCTCTTGCGGTCATTTTTGACCGCCCCCGTTCTTTCTTGTTAAAAAAATGTTACCTGGGTGAATCATTGCTAAAATTATCGCCGCAAGCATCGAGTTGAAAAAGAGTGCAAGAATCGAGCAAGATTTTGAAATACGGAAAAGCGGCGCTGCTCATGGGAATCGCGCTTCTCGTTCCATGCCAGCTTTGCTGGGCAGACAATGCGTCCCTGAATTGTGCAGCGTCTAATGCCCCACACGCGGTTCAGCCCGAGAATACTGCGGATGTATCGTTGAATTCTTCCATGGGGTTAAACACGGGCTCTTCCGAACGAACCGGCGCGTCGGCAGCTGATCTGGAGCCCAATACACCATCGACCGGCGAATCTGAAGGCGCTGGTTCTGATTCGCAGTCGCCCGATTCGTCTCATCCGACATATGCGAAGGGCTGGAACGAAACCGAAGACGGCTGGGTCTACCTTACGTCTGATAACCAGGATTCCTTTTGTGAGGGGTGGCTCAAGCTCGGCGATACGTGGTACTGGTTTGACCCCGCCACCCATCTTATGGCGACGGGTGTCGTTGAATGCAATGGCCGCATGTACCGATTTGTCGATTCGGGCGCTCGCGAGGGTGCTATGACGGTTGGCTGGTCGTATGACTCCGAGGCATCGCTGTGGTATTACGCAAGGCCGTCGGGTGTGCTCGAGTGCGGCTGGCTGGAGATCGGCAATACGTGGTACTACTTCGATGAGGAAACCTGCGCCATGCAAACGGGCTGGCTCGAACTCGATGGCGCAGCTTACTACTTCGACGAATCGTCGGGAGCCATGGCCACTGGATGGCACTGGATCGATGGGGCATGGTATTCCTTGAGGCCGACGGGCGTGCTCGAGCGCGGCTGGCTGCTTGAGGGAGACACGTGGTATTGGCTCGACCGCGAGACTGGCGCAATGGCGAACGGCCCATGCGAAATCGATGGTACCTCCTATGGTTTCTACTCGAGCGGCGCTATGGCTTCGGGTTGGTTCTTCTTTGACGGAGCATGGTATTACGCGTCAGATTCGGGCGTGCTGCAGAGCGGCTGGCTGGCCGATAGCGGTTGCCGGTATTACCTTGACGAGGAAACGTATGCCATGCGGACGGGTGGGATTGAGCTCGATGGCGTCGAATACTATCTTGACGATGCTTCTGGAGCCATGGCGTCGAACAGGTGGGTCGTGGATGGCGACGGCCAAGCGTTCTACGCGGGCTCTTCCGGCGCGATTCTGTGCAAGGGCGTGCAGTCGGCCGACGGCATTATCGTGATCGGTGAGGACGGCCTGCCTTTTGCCGGGTGGATTGAGCTCGATGGCAATAGATTCTTGTTCTCGGACGAGGGGCTTATGCTCACGGGTTGGCAAGAGCTTGATGGCACGTGGTATTACCTCAACGACCAGGGAATCATGCAAACGGGCTGGCTGTATTGGGATGGCCATTGGTATTTGCTCGGCAATTCTGGCGCCATGCAAACAGGCTGGAGCTATGTTGACGGAAACTGGTATTACTTCAACTCGTGGGGGTATATGGCGTGCAGCGGCTGGCAATACGTCGGCTCGGTCGATTACAAGTTCAGCTCGTCGGGCGCGATGGTCGGCGCATGGGTCGACGTTCCGTGCTACATGCAGTATCCAGAGTTGCCGACAGGTTGCGAATCGGTCGCGCTCACGAACCTCCTGAATTACTACGGGTTCGGCCTTTCGAAGACGACTATCGCGGGTCACTATCTTCCGCTCAGCCGGAGCAATAATTTCGTGACGGCGTTCGCTGGCGACCCGTTCACGGGAACGGGCGGGCTTAACGGCTGCGTGGCCCCCGCAATCGTCATTGCGGGCAACAACTACTTGAGCGCTGCGGGAAGCTCCCTGCGCGCCGTAGACGTGTCGTTCAGCTCCATTCCCGCCTTGAAGAGCCGTCTGTCGTGTGGCCAGCCGATTGAGGTATGGAACACCGAATGGGGCGGATACCCCGGCGGGCGCTATGCAGCTTCGTGGTACAACGGCCACAGCTACGGCTTGTGGGGCGGAAACCATGCGGTCGTGCTGAAGGGTTACGATGATGAAGAGGGTATCGTGTACGTTTCCGATTCCATTTCGGGCGACGTGACGAGGGATGCGAAGGTCTTCTTCTCGACGTGGCAAATGATGGACAGCCAAGCCGTCGCGATTGAGTAACGAGCGTCCCAATCGCATCGAATGATTGAGCGACGGTAAAGCCTCCATCGACTCAAGATAAAAGTCCCGCCGCGGGTTTGCTCGCGGCGGGACTTTTTCGTGCACGCCGCCCGAAGACATTCGCCCTGGGCGGCTTATATTTTCTTCGGGGTTAGAGGTATTGGTTCACCATAACGCCGCCGAAAACGCTCATGCGGTAGAAGACGCGCAGTTGGCCGTTGCCGTCGAGGTCGGCACGCGTTTCGTCGAGAATGCCGTTCTCTTTCGCGGTTGCAAGGGCTTCCTCAACGTCTTTGTTGGTAAGCAGCTTGTAGCCCGCGTAGTCGCTCTCGAGCGCGGTCACGATGTCGGCGGCGCAATGCTCGGCATCGTCTTTGAATTGCCCAATAATGGCGTAGTAAAGGGGCGGCAGATTATTCTTCATTGTTCTGCTCCTTTCGTTTTGCCAGGTGATCGGCGGGGTTCATGGCAATCAGGAAGATGCCTGCGACCATGACGAGCGCGCCAACCCACTGCATGATTGACAGGGGAGGATAGTCGGCCGACATGCCGCCGATATTCAGCACGCCCAGAACGATCCAAATGAAGAACGGTCCCCAGAAGGCGTACATGCCGTTGCAGGCCATGCCCAGGGCGGTGCCGCACATGGAGTTGCCTTTGTACCAGAACGAGAATGCGGGCATCGCGAACAGGCCCGAAATGGCGAAGATCACGATGGCCGGGTCGGTGATGGCGCCTGCGAGAATCGTGGGCACGCTGGCGATGTCACCGCCGAAAGCGGCGAGAACGGGGAAGGCGATGACGAGCTCGAGCAGGCCCGCGGTAAGCTGGCGAATGGCGATGCCGATGCGGTAGTCGATGAGGACGGTGCCGAAGCCGGCCACGCAGCCCTCGAAGCCCCAGCCGAATGCGGCCAGGAAGGCGAACAGGCAGCCGAACAGCGCCTCGGGGCCCATGTTCGCGAAGCTCGTGCCGCCAATCGCGGCGGCGGCGGCCAGGCACACGAGCACTCCGGCGATTTTATGCGCGTCGAGGCTCTGCTTGAACAGAATGCGGCCGAGCACGGCGCCAATGGCGCAGTTGAGCGCCGCGATGGGCACGATAACGCCGGGGTTGCCCGCGGCGGTCGCCGAGTTGAGCGCGACCACGTAGGCGATGGTCGCGAACGGCCCGCCAATGGCAGCGCACAGCATCATGACGCGGCCGGGCTTGGTCGCGATGGTTTTGCGCAGGTCGCCGAGCTGGCCGTTCTTGGCGCACATAACGAGCGACCATAGGCCGCTGAACAGGTCGTTGAGGCCTGCTGCGAGTGCGGCAAGGGTAAAGGTGATGGCGAACGCGCTTAGCGGGGCGTTGCCGTTCCAGGCTTCGCCCGCGAACCATGCGCCCCACACGCCCTGGGTTTCTCCCAAGGTAAGAAACGCCGTATACAGGCCGTAGCAAATGCCCGAAGCCACGGCGAAGGCGACGCCCTTCATCATGAACGAGCGGTGCCTTTGTTTGCGAAGGGCCGCGATATCCTGCTGCATGTCTTCTCCTGACCGATAACGTACGTGCTTTCGATGTGTCGGCGCGGTTACTTGCCGGCTGCTTCGTAGAGTTCGAGTGCCTTCTTCAAATACGTTTTGGCGTGTCGGTAATAGATGTATGCCCATTCGCCCACGTTGTCGCCTTCGCTTTCCTTAAGCAGCGACCAGGCGTACCAGCACCAGCCCGCCATGCCGACCTGGCCCAGGTTGTGACGCCATTCGACGTCGGTGGGGGTGCGGTCGAAGTAGCTGGTGAGCGCCTGGAGCATTTCATCTTCGCTGAGCTGCTCGCATACGCAGAAGGTGCCGAAATCGTTGGCGTAGTCGCCCATGCCGGCGTATTCCCAGTCGATGAGGCTCGTGTTGCCGTCTTCGTCGATGAGGAAGTTCAGGCCGAAGAAGTCGTTGTGGCACAGCACGGGCTCGCCGCCGTCGGCCACGAGGTACTCGTTGAGCTTGGCCGCCTGGTCGCTCATTTCCTGCCAGTCGTTCACGCTAATGGGGCCGCGGGCGAGCAGCGAGCGCTCGTAGTTGCGGCCTTCGTCGTAGAAGCTGAAGCTGCGCTCGACCTTGGCGTTCGACTCGTGCAGCTTGCGCGCCATGCGCATGGCCTGGTCGAGCTGTTCGCTGTTGTGGGCGTCGAGGTTTTTGCAGTTGACGACGAACTTCGAAATCTTCCAGCCGCGGCGCGGGTTCTCGAACACGAAGGTGTCGTCGAGGCCGAGCTTGGCGGCCGTTTCGAGCGCGGCCTTCTCGGCGTTGCGGTCGATAAGCAGCTCGGTGCCAATGCCGGGGTGGCGGTAGACCCACTCGCCGTCGTTAGTGGCGAAGTGACAGCTCAGGTTCGTGATGCCCTGCTTCAGCGGGTACACGTCGTGGATTTCCGATTTCTCGCAGCCAAGCACGGCCACGATGTTGTCGAAAATTTCGCTGTCGAGGTTTTCCAGGAACAGCGGATCGAATTCCTGCAGCTCATCGAGCGAGTCGAACTCGTGGATGATGGGATTCTCGTAGCGGCGGATGGTCATGTCGAACTCGTTGAGGTGCTCGATGTAGAGGTTCTCCCAGAGCTTGTCGCGCGTTTGCGGCAGGTCGTATTCGGCTTCCAGAATTTCGCGGAAGTGCTCAGAGAACGCACGGTCGAAGTAGGCGTGGCCGATCATGTACCAGGCGTCGCTGCCGCCGATGGTCACCTTCGAGATGCGGTCATGCGACTTGGTTTGCATGCACCATTCTTTCGTGGGGCCTTCGGAGTATTCGGCGGAGTAGTACGCCTTCCACACGTGGCTCTCGAAGGGGTTTTCCTCGAAGTAGTTGTCGGAAGAGCAAATATAGGTGTTGCCCAGAATCTCGCGCACGAGCATGAGCGAGCTGTTGTTGTTGCGCTCGGCGTAGGCACGGTTGACGACGATTTTCACGCCATATTTGTCTTCGAGGTAGAAGAACGATTCCTTCTTGTAGCCGACCACGATCACGATGTCGTTCACGCCAGCGGCCTTGAGCTGTTTGATTTGGCGCTCGATGAGCACGTCGCCGCGCACCTTGAGCAGGCCTTTGGGGCGCTCGTACGAGATGGGGGCGAAGCGGCTGGAAAGGCCGGCGGCCAGGATAACCGCGTTGTCGACGGCGTAAGGCTTGAGCGCGGCCATGCCCTTGGCCGTAAGGCGCCCGTCCTCGAGCAGGCCTTCCTCGGCGCATTCCTTCATGGCGACGTTCACCGTAGCCAGGGCCATGCCCGTGGTTTCGGCGATTTCGCGCTGCGTGAGCCCAGCCGTTTGCGACAGGGCGTTGATGACTTTGAATTGGTTATGGGTAAGTGCCATGGGAATTCTCTCTCTTGTTCGGATTTCGAAAGTGTAGCACAAAAACCGAACACAGAATAGCGGAGCGCATAAATCGCGCACAGAGGGGCAAGGGGGCGCCGCAAAATGTTGCGCAACAAATTTTGGAAATGTGGGGGGATAATAGAACGAAAGGGTAGGCTATTGCTTGATAGGAGGGTCTATGAAAAAGGCCGACTACCTGGGGAGCCGCGCACTTAAGGGTGCGATGGCGGTCGTACTTGCAGTGGGTCTGTGTCCTGTTGCGCCAGCGATGGCGCAAGAAGGCGCGGCTACGAGTGGAGAAGGAGGTGCAGAATCGTCATCGATAGAGGCGCCAGCCGATGATGCTGCGACTTCAATCGATGAAGCTGGGGCCGAAGAAAACGGAGCCGCGCAGCTCGAGGGTGCGTCTTCCGCGAATACCAGTTCGCCAATCGATGCCGCCAGTGCTGTTTTGCCTGGCGAATCGGACCAGAGTAGCGAGTGGCAATCTTGGGGCGACTGCGAATGGGCGGTGGATGCCGATGGTTGCCTGACGATTCGCCCTAAGGGTGGAGCAGATTTCGGAGCATTGCCCGATTCGTTTGACTCCGCTGTCGCGCCCTGGTGCGATGATGGCTGTCGTCAGGATATAAAGAGCGTTTACGTTTCAAAGGGCGTTAAGGCATCGCGGTATTCGAGGGGGCTCTTCGCTCAGCTCTCTTCTGCCGAATCGATGGATGTGTCGAATCTTGACGTGTCATCTGCGATTGATTTGGGATGTATGTTCGAGCTTTGCTCCTCGTTGACATCTCTAAATGTTTCTGGCTGGGATACGTCTTCGGCAAAGAACATGGAGGCCATGTTTTATGGCTGCTCCTCGTTGGCGTCGCTCGATATCTCCTCGTTCGTTGCTTCGGAATCGACAAAGACGACCTCTATATTCGAAGCTTGTTCTAATCTCGGACAAATATCAGTTGGCGACGGCTTTGATCTGTGTGCAGTGGCTTTGGAGCCTTCTCAGATTGAGGGATGGACGGGAAACTGGGTTGACCAATCTGGCAACATATTCAGTCTTGTCGATATTCCCTCGGGCAAAAAGGGCGTCTATAGTGCCGAGGTGGCTTCAGGCGCTGGTTCATCTAGCGAGTTGGGCGATTCTTCTCTTCGCGATTTGAGCGAGGCAGACGAAGCGAGCGTCGAAGATAGTGTTCTCGTCAATGGCATGGCGACTCCGACTGTCACTGTTTCGTTCGGCGGCAATTCTCTTGTGCAGGGCGTTGACTACGATCTAACGTATGAATCGAACGACCACGTTGGAACGGGCGTTGCCGTTGTGTCCGGAAAGGGCGCTTACACTGGTGAGCTTCGATTGAATTTCCGCATTGGCGCGGCAAGTATTGCCGATGGCTCGCCTCTTATATACGGAAAAGAATTTGTCTATAAAGGCGCCCCGATTACTCCTCGCGTGTATCTCGTGATGAAGAACGCGGGTGTTTCCCTTCGCGAGGGCGTAGATTACACCGTTGAGTACTCTGACAATAACGCCATTGGAACAGGAAAAGCTCTTCTGCGGGGCATTGGCGATTATGTCGGAACTGCGGAAGCAACGTTTTCCATCGTCGACAAAATTGATCTCTCCAATGAAGGTGCAGCAACTGCGCATGTTGACAGCGTAGCGTTCTATACCGGCTCCGCCGTGGAACCCGAGGTCTCGGTTCGTGTTTCGGGCGCTCAAAATGATTTGACGGAAGGCATCGATTACTCCCTTCGTTACGAAAGCAACGTGAATAAAGGCGTTGCAACCGTAGTTATTTCGGGTATGGGCGACTATACGGGGGAAATGCGAGAGTCGTTCCGAATCATCGATGCGAGCTCTTATAGCCTGTCGAGCAATGGCTCGGTTTATTTGAGCGGTGAGCCGTTTTTGTATGGCGGCGATAAGTTTTTGCTGACCGGTTCTAAGGTCGAGCCCTCAGTGAGCGTGTTTTTGAAGGTCGGCGGCTCGAGCAAGGAATTGGTTGAGGGAGTTGACTACACTCTCTCGTACTCGAACAACACTTCTGTTGGTACAGGCTATATTAACGTCAAGGGGATTAATGGGCTTTCGGGGTCGGTAACGAAGTCATTCCGAATCGTTAATTCGCTTGATGTCTCGTCGCTTGGCCTTGGACTTTACGATTTTGAGAGCGATGAATATCTTGCCCCCGCGAAGCCTAAGCTTCTCCCGTCAGATAACTTTGTCGAGAATGTCGACTACAGGCTTTCATACGAGAACTGCGACAAAGTGGGCCAGGGAAAGGTGATTATTCGAGGCATGGGCCGTTATACGGGTACGGTGTCTGTCGGGGTGAATATCGTCGATAAGCTGAAGCGCTCGTCGCTTTCTGATTGCGCTATCGATGCGATTCCTTCTCTGGTGTACACGGGCGATCCCATTGTTCCCGATGTTGTCGTACGTGATGCCAATGGCCGCGCGCTCGATCCTGGTCTAGAATATGATATTTCCGCTTCCAACAATGTGGACGTTGGTACGGCGAAGGTTTTGGCGCATATGGGCGCTGGGCTTGTTGGCTATTCGGGGTATTTGGAATCTTCATTTAACATTGAGCCCGCGGATATCAACTTGGTTGAAGTGGATGGCGTTGAGGATAAGGAATATACCGGCGAGCCCATAATGCAAGATGCTCTCGACCTGATTTACAACGGAAAGCACCTTGTCCAGGGTGAGGACTACTCCGTCGAGTATTCAAACAATACAAAGGTCGGTTCAGCTTCTCTGAAGATAACTGGCAAGGGGAATTTTGCTGGTGAGCGTACGGTTAATTTCCAGGTCAAACCTAAGACCATGAAATATGACTTTGTCTTGAAAGAGGGCGTTGCATCGGATCCGTCTTTCTGGAATGACACGATGGGTTTAACGACCTACAGAATCGATCTTCCGAAAGGAGGCGTGGTTTACCTGGGAACTGTCTTGATGGGCGTAAAGTCCGTTCTGTGCAGTCTGAGTGATTCCAATGGCGAGGTTCTCTACGCTTGGTCTCCGAAATCGGGCGAAACGTATGGCTCCTTCGCATTGGCTCCTGGTTCGTACTACTTCACATTGCTTGGTAGCACCCAATACGGCTATGGAACGGTAGGGGCCCGGTACGATGTTGTTAAATTCGGGGATAATGCCCGCTTTCAATATGAGATGGAGCCCAATTCCCCGTCAAAAGAGCAGACGATTCCTGAGGTTGCAACCAAAATCGAACTGGGAAGTTTGGTTGCAGGTTCCTTCTATAATCCGCTCGGCTCTTTCGACCTCGATTACTATGAGTTCACTTTGCCGGAGTATGGTCCCGTTTCGATGGATATAGTGACGAACAAATCTTTGATGTTCGCCCTCGTTAATGAGAACGGCGACACGATAGTCGATTCGATAACGGGCAAATATCTTGTTGAAGAAACTCCTAATACAGATGAAACCACGACGATGCATTTCGGTATTCTGGAGCCGGGAACGTACTATGTGTGCTGTACCGCTCGGTACAAGTCGTCGAATGGAGCTCCGTATTTCTTCGGGATCCATGAGGATTTGACGGCTGCTCGAGTAGATTTTGAGAGCGCGACCTTCGAATATACGGGGAAGGCTCTTGAGCCGCACCCCACGGTAACGAGGTATGGTTCGGAATTGAAAGAGGGGTCGGACTACTACGTTACCTATGACAACAATGTGGCTCCTGGAAAAGCGCGGGCGACAATTGTTGGAATGGGACGTTTTGGCGGAGCTGGCATGTACACGGGTTTTGGCATTGTGCGCAGTGCCGGTAATTACATCGCGCTTCCTGGCCACTGGGCGACTGGATCTGGCGGTTGGTGGTACCCGTATGACAACGGCGGCTATCCCGCGAACGAGTGGTGCATCATCGACGGCTCTTACTACCACTTCGATGGTTCGGGCTATATGCAAACGGGTTGGCTGAATTTGGGCGGCACGTGGTACTACCTTTCTGGCTCCGGCATTATGCAGACCGGTTGGCAGAAGATTGGCGGCTCCTGGTATTGGTTCGACGATTCCGGCGCGATGGCCTCGGGCTGGCGCGTGGTTGACGGCTCGTACTACTACTTCGACGGTTCGGGCGCCATGCAAACGGGCTGGCTGAGCACGGGCGGCGCCTGGTATTACCTCTCCGGCTCTGGCGCGATGGCAACGGGCTGGCAGACGATCGGCGGCGAAAGGTACCACTTCGACGGCTCGGGAGCCATGGCTTCCGGCTGGAGCGTCATCGACGGCTCGTACTACTACTTCGACGGCTCCGGCGCCATGCAAACGGGATGGCTGAATCGAGGCGGAGCCTGGTACTGGCTCGGCGACTCGGGCGCCATGGCGACCGGCTGGCAGGCGATCGGCGGCGCGAAGTACTGGTTCGACGATTCCGGCGCGATGGCCACGGGCTGGAAGTGGATCGGCGGCTCGTGCTACTACTTCGACGGCTCGGGAGCTATGCAGGCGGACAAGTGGATCGGCGGCTCCTACGTCGACTCCGATGGGCGATGGGACCAAAGCGCGTAGTCTTCTCTGAGCTAGCGTTTCATCGCTTTCCGAACGGCGCGCGGCCGGAGCGTTTGCTCCGGCCGCTTGTACGCGCATTTCGCTGAAGGGTGTTCACCTTTGCCTTTCAGCAATGTGCAACCCGATTTTCGAATTGTTCTATGCGGTTTGATCCCTCAATCTAAATGCGAAAACTCCCCGGCTTTCTCTCTTGAATGGGAGAAGGCTGGGGAGTTTTCTTGTCTTTGGCCCAACATGGGCTCATTCGTTTCTTGCCGTTGTTATCCCATGCGGTAGAGTGGAGGGGTGTCGCGCCTCTTTCCCGCAATCTCTTATTCGTTATTTGCTCGGAGGTGACGGTTGTCTGCCTGTTTTGGTGGCGCATGGCACCTCAATGAAGCCGTCTGCTCAAGGCGGCGGAGCTGGGGTCGGGCACGTTTGATTACGATTGATTGGCACATGGGCACTTCTTCGCGCCACATGCGATGGAGCGCTCGCTGTGCATGGCGGTTTTTGGAGGGGCTGCGCATGGCAAAGCGTAAAACCTGTTTTCTTGTTGCGGCGTGCGTGTGGATGGCACTACTTGCATGCGGCGCGTTGAACTGCGCTTATGCGGATGAGCCTTCCGATGGGGCGAACAGCTGGCGCTTCCTTAATGGCGAGCTCGTTTTAAGCGACAGCGGTGCGAGTACCGATAATCTGGGCACGTTCGAGGAAGCGGCCGCCGATTCTGCCGATTCCGCCGATGGCGTAATGGCGTGTTCGATTGAAACCAACCCCAATGGCCATTATCCGGTATTTAATTGGTTTGACCAGTTCAGTAAGGGGTATTGCACCGGCGTCGGCGCGTATAAAGGCATCGATGTAAGTGAATGGCAGGGGAAAATCAATTGGGCCCAGGTGAAAACCGCGGGCGTCGATTTTGCGATTCTTCGTTGCGGATACGCCTCCACCTATGCAGACACTCAGTGGCACAACAATGTGCAAGGGTGCCTGTCGACCGGCATGCCGTTTGGCGTATACCTGTATTCAAGGGCCACGTCGCCCGAAGAAGCGAGCAAGGAAGCCGACTTCGTTATTTCCCAGCTGAAGAGCGAAGGCCTTACGGGCGCCGATCTGGCTTTCCCCGTTTATTTCGATATGGAAGATAAGAAAATGGTGGGGAAGAATTACGCCGCAATTGCGCAGGCGTTTTTCGACAAGCTCACGGCGGCGGGCTATCCCGTGGGGACGTATGCAAACCTTTCTTGGTGGAATACGTACCTCACATCCCCCGTGTTCGACAATTATTCGAAATGGGTTGCCGCATACAATACGTCAATTGGCCTGACGTATGCGCCCATGTCGAATTTCAGCGAGGGAAATGGCGTTTGGCAGTTCTCGGACTATGGCGTTATTCCGGGAATAAGTGAAAGGGTCGACCTTAATTACACCTATATGGAGCCCATCAACAGCGACCATTGGGTTAAATCGGGGTCGAAATGGTGGTATCGATACGCTGACGGCAGCTATCCCGCGAACTGCTGGGCGCAGATTGACGATCAGTGGTACCACTTCGATGCGTCGGGCTGGATGCAAACCGGTTGGCTTTGGACCAACGAGCATTGGTACTATCTCGATTTCTGGTCGGGAGCAATGCGAGTGGGCTGGTTCAGCATCGAGGGAACCTGGTATTACTTTGACGCCAACGCGGGCGGCGCTATGGCAACGGGCCTGAAAACAATTCAGGGCAGCGGGTATTTCTTCGAGAGCTCGGGTGCTATGGCTACGGGCTGGTGTGTGGGCGACGGGGTTTGGCGCTATGCCACTTCATCGGGCTCGCTTGTGCTGGGCAAGAATTCCATCAATGGCTCGTGGTATTGGTTCGATACGGGCACGTATGCGATGCACGAAGGCTGGCTTGACCAGGGCGGTTCGCGCTATTGGTTCGCCGATGGCGGCGATGGCCGAATGGCCACGGGGTGGCAGCGCGTGGGCACCGATTGGTACCTGTTTGATTCGTCGGGCGCGATGCTCACGGGTTGGCAGAACAGAGGCTCGTGGTACCATCTGGGCCCTTCGGGCGCCATGAGCACGGGTTGGTTGCAGGAAGGCAATTTCTGGTACTACCTCGATACGAGCAGTGGCGTTATGCAAACGGGCTGGTTGAATGTGGGCGGTTCGCGATATTGGCTCGGCGATTCGGGCGTTATGGCCACCGGCTGGCAAACGGTTGACGGTGTGCGGCATTATTTTGGAGAGTCGGGCGCGATGGCCGTGGGTTGGTGCGAGATCGGCGATGCGTGGTGCTGGTTTGACGATTCTGGCGTCATGGCTACTGGGTTAAAGCGAATTGACTCTGTGTACTATTTCTTCGACGAATCGGGCGTTATGCAAATCGGTTGGCTCAATCTTAATGGCGCATGGCATTATGCGAACGCGTCTGGCAGATTCGAAACGGGCTGGCTGGGTTTGGGCAGTTCCTGGTATTGGTTCAATGATGCCACAGAGATGGCTACCGGTTGGCGCACTATTGGCGGCTCGAAATACTATTTCGAGAATTCCGGCGCCATGGTTACGGGCTGGAAATGGATCAACGGCTCGTGCTGCTACTTCGATGAATCGGGCGTCATGCAATCTTCGAAGTGGATCGACGGCGACTATGTGGACGCCGAGGGCAAATGGGTTCGCGGCGCGTAAATGAGTGCGGTTTGATATGAAGCGGGGCGAACGGGGTCGAGCGGCATGACGATTTCGCTGCGACGTTTCCTTGGTGCCAGTGATGTGCGATTATCGAAGCGTCAAGAAACGCGAGCTCGGGCATCAAGGCATTCGCAATGCTTCGGCTTCTAAACGCATACATCAAACAAGAGAGGAGCGCCCGCATGAAGATTTCTGCACGCAACCAGTTCGAAGGTACCATTTCCAGCGTTGTCGAAGGCTCTGTAAACGGCGTTGTGACCATCGACTTCGAGGGCTATGCCATCAAGGCCGACATTACCATGGAATCCATCAAGGGCCTCGAACTCGCCGAGGGCAAAAAGGCATTCGCCATCATCAAGGCTTCCAACGTGATGTTCGCTGCAGGCAGCGAGCCCATCAAGAACATTTCCGCGCGCAACCAGCTCGTGGGCACCATTATTTCCATTAAGGAAGGTGCTGTGAACGGCCATGTCGCGCTCGAGCTCGCCGATGGCAACAAGGTCATCGGCTCCATCACCAACGAGGCAATCGAGTCGCTCGGCTTGGCCGAGGGCGAAAAGGCCGTCGCCATCATCAAGTCGACCGACGTTATGGTGGGCGTGGAATAGGTAAGCGCATCTTGGGCAACCAGCGCTGCAATGCACATGGGCGGCATAAGACGCGATTGGCGCACCCGCTTGCTTCTTAGCCGCCTTGCATAACGAATGCTTTGCCTGGCCGATCGCGGTTGTGAATCAGATTGCGTGACGAAAGGCGCGATTGGCACGCCACCATTCATTTCATGTCGAACGAAAGGCGGTCTTCGGTCCGCCTTTTCTTTTTCCTTATTATTTCTTGTTCCGAATAATCTATAATTGAGAACAGTTTTGATGAGGAAAGGGGCTTTCGTGCGCGAAGACGAGGCATTGCAAGTCGAAGACGTATCGGCGTTGCTCGGCGTGGGTCGCAACACCGTGTACTCGCTTGCGAAATCGGGCGAGCTTGCGTCGTATCGCGTGGGTCGCAAGCTGCGTTTCACGCGCGCCGATGTCGAGCGCTACATCGAGGCGTCGAAAACGGGCGGCTCGCCAGCCTCGACGGGCCCCATTCCCGTTGCGCCCGCATCTGCCGCGACCCCTTCTTCTCCTTATGCGGCGGCTATTCCCGAGATAGCTCCCGCCACCGATCCCTTCGTTATTTCGGGTGGCGACATTTCGGGCGACATTATCGCCCATGCGATTTCTGGCAAGGGCTTTCCCTGTTCTCGGGCTTATCTGGGAAGCTATCTCGCGCTTGTCGATTTGTATCTGGGCCGCGCCGATGCCGCCGTTGTGCACCTGTTCGACCGTAAATCGGGCACATACAACATTCCGTATGTGCAGCGCCTTGTGCCGGGCGTTCCGGTGTCGGTGGTGCGTGTTGCCCGCCGAAGCGTGGGTCTTATCGTGCAGGCTGGCAATCCCAAGCACCTGCATTCGTGGGGAAGCCTGCTCACGCGCGATGCGTCGCTTGTGAACGTCGCTCGCGGCTCGGCCATGCGCGTGCTGCTCGACGAAGTGCTGTGCGAGCTCGAGGCGCGTCCCGAATCGGTGCGCGGCTACGATCGCGAAGTCGCCTCTCCCGATGCGGTGGCGGCGTTCGTGGCAAAGGGCGCGGCCGAAGCGGGCGTGGGCACTTCGAACCTCGCGCAGGCGACCTTAGGCGTCGATTTCCTTCCCATGCAAAACGAGTGGATCGATATCGTGGTGAAGAAAAGTGAGCGCACGCGTTCGCTCGTGCGCGCAGCCAAGCGCCTGGGCGACGACCCTCGCGTGCGCCGCGAGCTCGAGGCCCTGGGTTTTGATGCGTCACGTTTGGGCTCCATCATCTATGAGTCGTAACCTGTTAAATGCTCGTAGCGTTTAACAGGTTTTTGGCGCATTGCGGCGAAGGGCGAGTTTCCCTTGGCGTCTGTGCTGCGCCAGCTGCGGCAAACCAGGCTTTTGACGCCTCGAATGAATGCAAAAGAACTTATTTCACCTGCCGTTTTCTGCCGGGTCGCATCGCGGTGCGCCGTATAATTCGGATATGCGCGTTGCGCGTTTTCGCGAAACCTGTTAAACGCTACGAGCATTTAACAGGTCTCGGGTATTCGACGGGAGAAAGGAATCCCATGGTGCAGGAATACATGTTCGAGTCGTTTGATAGCACGGAACTCTACGGTAAAACCGATTCGGTGGCCGATCCGCGTGGCGTGGTGGTTATCGTGCACGGCTTGTGCGAGCATCAAGGTCGCTACGACTATCTCACTATGCGCCTGAACGCGCAGGGCTATTCGGTGTATCGCTTCGACCATCGCGGCCATGGCCGTTCGAAGGGCACCAAGGTCTTTTATTCCGCCTTCGATGAAATCGCGAAAGATATCGACGTCGTGGTCGACCGCGCGATTGCCGAAAACCCCGAGTCCCCGCTGTTCATCGTGGGCCATTCCATGGGCGGCTACGGCGCGGCGCTGTATGGGCATCTGCATCCGGGCAAGGTCGACGGCTACGTGCTCTCGGGCGCATGGACCCGCGACAATAAGGGCCTGGGCACAGGCGCGGTTGAGGCCGACGCCCCCGATTTGGCCTACATGCCTAATGAGCTGGGTGACGGCGTATGCTCCGACCCGTCGGTGGGCGAGGCGTACATGGCCGACCCCTATGTCATTAAAGAAATGTCGTTTGGCCTGTTTCGCGCACTGCACAAGGGCCATGCGTGGATGCGTGAGAACGCGAGCCGCTTCGTCGACCCCGTGCTCATTCTGCATGGCGGTGACGATGGCCTGGTGGCCCCGAAAGACAGCCTTGAGCTCTACGAGCAAATTGCCTCGTGGGACAAGAGCCTGCGCATTTACGCCGGTCTCTATCACGAGATTTTCAACGAATACGACAAGGACGCCGTTATCGAAGACGCGCTCGATTGGCTTAACCTGCACGCCGATTTGGAATTCATCGACGTTGAGGAAGAGGAAGTCGAAGGCGACGAATAGCCAGCCGCCGCACAAGAATGCGGCATAGGTGAAGAAAAGCCCAGAAAGAGAAAGCGGGCCTCGCGCGGAAGATGCGCGAGGCCCGCAGCGTTTGGGCGTGCGACGCTATCGCAGGAACACGTGCAGCAGCTTTTCGTAGAGCGCGTTCGAATAAGGCTGGTAGCGCATGGGCAAATCGAGCCACGTTTTCTTGTCGACAATCGATTTGACGTGCGAAAACGCCTCGAACCCGCGCTTGCCGTGGTAGCCGCCCATGCCGCTTTCGCCCACGCCGCCGAACGCCATCTCGCTCGTTGCCAGGTGGATGACGACGTCGTTGATGCAGCCGCCGCCGAATTGCAGTTCGTGCATGAAGCGGTCGATGTGCCTCTTATCGCTCGAGAACAAATACGCGGCAAGCGGTTTCGCCTTGCCTTTGAGGCCTTGCGCCACCTGGTCAAACGTCTCAAACGTAAGAATGGGCAGAATCGGTCCGAAAATTTCTTCCCCCATAACCGCGTCGCTCGCCACAACGCCGTCCATAATCGTGGGCGCGATGCGGCAGCTTTCGGCGTCGCGCGCGCCGCCGTGCACCACTTTGCTCTCGTCAATAAGTCCGCACAGGCGCTCGAAGTGCTTCTGGTTCACGATTTTGCCGTAGTCGGCATTCCCGAGCGGCGTTGTGCCGAATTGGCGTTCAACCTGCTTTGCCAGCTCCGCGACGAGTTTATTGTGCACGCTGCGCTCGACGAGCACGTAATCGGGCGCCACGCACGTCTGGCCGCAGTTCAAAAACTTGCCAAACGCGATGCGCTTGGCGGCTAGCTCGATGTTCGCGCTTGCGTCCACGATGCACGGGCTCTTTCCGCCCAGCTCAAGCACGGCAGGCGTGAGGAATTCGGCGGCGTGGCGCAGCACTTCCTTGCCCACGTTCTGGCTTCCCGTGAAGAAGATGAAGTCGAATTTCTGCTCGAGCAGCGCGGTGTTTTCCGCACGGCCGCCCGTGACAACCGCCACGTGTTCGGGTGCGAAGCATTCCGCGACAATGCGCTCGATAATCGCGCTGGTCGCCGGCGAATAGGCACTCGGCTTTAAAATAACGGTATTGCCTGCGGCGATGGCGTCGGCGAGCGGGTCGATGGTCAGCAGGAACGGGTAGTTCCACGGACTCATGACGAGCGTGTTGCCGTAGGGCACCGCCTGCGTGAAGCTGTGCGAGGCGAACTGGGCGAGCGGTGTGCGCACGGTTTTGCGGCGAGCAAGCTTGCGCGTGTGCTTGATCATGTAGGAAATTTCAGTGAGCGCCAGGCCGCTTTCGCACATGAACCCCTCGTAGGCGCTCTTGCCCAAATCGGCCGTGAGCGCCGCGTGAATGTCGCCCTCGTGCGCCTTCACGGCGTCGTAGAGCTTGCGCAGACTCTTAATGCGGAAATCAACGGAAAGCGTGGCTCCGCTGTTGAAGAAGGTGCGCTGCGCGCCGAGGAGTGCTTGGATTTCTTCGCCGGTCATTATTCGTTCCAATCTGCGATTTCTTCATAGAGGGCGGCCAGTTCGTGTTCGGTCATGAGCTTGGGCACGGGATAGAGCGGGTTCGCTTCGCGCTCGGCCGTATGGGCCAGGTGTGCGATGTCGTCGCGCTTGATGCCGCTGATTTTCTCAGGGATGTTCATGCTCGCGTTGAGTTCCTTGATCGCCGCGATGAACTTCGCTGCACCTTCAGCGTCGGAATCGGTCGCGGCGCATACGCCCGCAGCCATGCCGAGCTGGTGAAGCTTTTTGTGTGCCGCCTCGCCGTACGCTTCGAGCACGTAGGGCAGAATCACGGCGTTGGCCAGGCCGTGGGGCACGCCGTATTGGCCGCCGAGCGAGTGGGCGATGGCGTGCACGTAGCCTACGTACGACATGGAAAACGCGATGCCCGCTTTGTACGCGGCGTGCAGCATATTCTCGCGCGCTTCGTGGTCGTCGCCATGCTCATAGGCGCGCTGGATGTTTCCGAATATCAGCTTGGTCGCGTCGAGCGCGAGTTCGCGCGTCTGCTTGGTGGTTGACCTGCCGATATAGGCTTCCACGGCATGCGTGAGCGCGTCCATGCCCGTGGTGGAGGTAAGGTGTGGCGGCAGCGTGTAGGTGAGACGCGCGTCGAGCACGGCGTAGTGGGGAATAAGCGGGAAGCTCATGATCGCGTATTTGTGGCGCTCGTGGCCGTCGGTAATCACGGCGGCCAAGGTGACTTCGCTGCCCGTGCCCGCGGTGGTGGGAATGGCGATAATCGGGGGCGTCGCCTTGAGCACGCGCAGAACGCCCTTCATGCGCGAGAGCGGCTTGTTCGGGTATGCGACGCGCGCGCCTACGGCTTTGGCGCAGTCCATCGACGAGCCGCCGCCAATCGCGATAATCGCGGTGCATTGGCGCTGGTGGTAGAGCTTAAGAGCTTCTTCAACCTGGTCAACGGTGGGGTTGGGCTGGGTTTTGTCGTACACGGCGTAGTTCACGCGCGCGTCGCGCAGCGCTTCTTCGAGCGGTGCGGTAAGGCCGTTTTCCACGATGCCGCGGTCGGTCACGACGAGTACGGTGCGCGCGTGCTCCTTCTCAAGAACGGGACCCAAATCGGCGCATGAACGAATGATTTCGGGCTCGCGGTAGGGGAGCACCGGGAGCACGGCGCGAAAGCCGATTTGAAAGACGCGGCAGTAGGCTTTTTTAAGGAAGAACATGGCAATTACTCTTTCTTGGGGGCGGTGGTTGGCTGAGCGGTGCGCGCGATGGCGCCCAAGCGATTGCTCACGGCGGTGAGGCTTTGGTAGAACGCCGCGCGCTGCTCATCGGTGAGGCTGTCGTCGATTTCCCGAAGCACCGTCGCGATTTTCTGGGCAATCGCGTCGCCGGCCTGCTCGCCTTTCTTGGTGAGTACGAGCGGGCACTTGTAGGGCTTGGCGCCATTGGTCGAGGCTTCGATGAAGCCTTCCGACTTCAGATGGTCAATCGCGCGCGACACAGCTGCCTTGTCTTCTTCGCAGCGCTCGCACAGCTCGGCCGCGGTAAGGCTTCCTTGCGAACGCAAGTAGTGCAGGCATGACACATGGATGCTTTTCAGCCCCCAATCGGCCATTTCCTGGTTTTTGATTTTGCGAATGCTGCGATTGATTCGGCTTATGAGAATGGTGAACGTCTCGAATCGGTCTTCCATGGTGCCTTTCCAGATGATTGATGTTGACAAATCAACATGTGGAAGTTGACCATAAACTTGTTGATATGTCAACAAGTTCCGCAGAAAGCCTTTTGGCTGGTGCCATGCGAAGGTTGCTTTTAGCTGGTGCTCGATTCATGCGCGCGTTTGGCGTTCGCCTTTCCGCCCGTTGTACGCTTTTGCCGAGCTCATGGCGCTTTGCGAGGTGGAGCGTAATGGCGAGCGCGATAAGCGCCGCGGTTTCAAGCGCCACGGTGTAGGAGACAATGGCGCTTTGGCTATACGCTCGCCGCTCGCCGGCACTGGGTGTGCTTGTGGGGCGGTGGCTCTCGTTTGCGGCTTCGTTGCGCGATGCCGCAATTGTCCCGTTTAATGTGTCCCATGCGCCGTGGGATCGCTCTTTAGTGTCGTATACTTTTTGTAGCTGTTCCGATTGCGCAAGCGTTCGGAATGCCGTACAACGCGACGGAAGGGAAGGCGCGCATGGCCTGGGGCGATAAGAAAAACGATAAGCGTGCGAACGAGAGCCCGTTCAACGCGGGCGATCCCACGATGCCGTGGGATATTTCCTCATCGACGAAGGCGTACAAGAATCGCGCGCAAGATCCGTTCGGCGAGCCGGCAGAAGACGGCGCTCCTGCGCCGGTCGTGGAGTCGAAGGCGGCTTCTGAACAAACGAATCGCTCCGCCCATCCCACCCAGCCCGTTCAGCCTAGCGATTCTTCTCGTTCCGATCGGTCCGTGTGGCCCAATCATTCCTCTTTCCAAGATTCGCCTTTTAGCACGCCCGCCGGCAATGCGGCCCCATCTTCTGTACCGGCTCCGCCACCGCCCCCGAATTTCGAAGGCGTGGGCAAGAGGGCGGCCCAGGGCAAAGCCGCTTCGAGGCCCAAGGGCAAGTCGCCCGCGGTTGTCGTAGGCATTATCGTGGCGGCGTTCGTCGTCTTCACGGTTATTTTGGCCGCCATTGTCGCGTTCGATTCTTTTCTCGACGAACAGGCCCCTACATATGGCGACGTTGACGATACCGAAGTCATCGGTTCCGACCACGAGGTGTACGCTCCGGAAACCGATGATGAAAAGGCGATATTCGACGTGGCGACCAGCCGCCTTGGCAGTGTGGCGTCGGGCGATGACGAGGTTCTTCATGCAGCCATCGCCAACGATTTCGCCGATTGCGTTTTAGACTATACAGGTGAATCGACTGCTTCCCTGGGCCTCGATGCCGACGCGTACGCCGATTGGGCTATGCGTTCGCTCGTGTATGAGGTCGACTGGGTGTATGTCGACGACGAAGCCGACGAGGCAACGGTGTACTACTACGCGAATTCCTATCGCAGCTACGATGTCGCGAGGGAAGTGTGCTACGCCATCGCGGATGGAGTCGACGCGCAAGAGGCTCTTTCGAACGCATGCGAGAATGCCGAAATGGGCTATGAGCTGTTTTTGACGGTCGACTTGGAGAAAGTCGGTGGCACGTGGCGCATCGACGAGTCGGAGTGGGCCGATCCCAGCGAAAACGACCTGTTGTGGCTGTTCGCGTAGAAAATTCATCAAGAGGGACGTTTCCGCTGGTGGATTTTGAACAGCGCGCTAGCGCTTGCCTGCGGCGCCGAACCTTCCGAAACGTGGATGGGCTTATACTGGACTGCTTCCCATTTCTTCGATTGCGAGGAAATGGGAAGCAGTTCGTTTCGTTGGCACTGCATCCGTTCGCGGGTATGTATCGTCCTTTGGCTTCTTGATAGGCGTTTTTACGCGACGTGAAACGTATCTGAAAAAAAGCTTCTGTAGCATTTCTTCTTGTCGAAAGAAAAAGAAAGCGTGCGCATTGGAGAGATTTCTTTCACGGCTCTCTAATGCACGCGCTTTCCCGAGGGAAAGGCAATGCTATGGAAGACTTCCTCACATCGTTTTTCATAACGCCATTTACCAGTTTGGGCGAAGGTTTGGCCGCCGCCACGAGCCCGCTTGACGTTATCGACGCCGTCGACGGTTTCGTGTGGGGCCCCATTATGATTTTGCTGCTGCTGGGCACGCACATCTTCATGACGATTCGCACCGGGTTCATCCAGCGCAAGCTTGGCACTGGCATCAAGTTGTCGGTCACTAAGGACGACCCGTCCGACGCCGATGGCGACATCACCCAGTTCGGCGCGCTCACCACGGCGCTCGCTGCCACCATCGGCACGGGCAACATCGTCGGCGTGGGCACGGGCCTTCTGCTCGGCGGCCCGGGCGCCATTTTCTGGATGTGGATCACCGGCATCCTGGGCATCGCCACCAAGTATTCCGAGGTGTTCATTGGCGTGAAATATCGCGTGAAGGACCACTCGGGTAAGATGCTCGGCGGCGCGATGTACGCGCTCGAGCGCGGCTTCAAGAACAAGAAGCTCGGTCGCGTGCTGGCTGTGCTGTTCGCGCTGTTCGCGTCGCTGGCCGCGTTCGGCATTGGCGCTTCGACCCAGTCGAACTCGCTTGCCGACGCGCTGTACAACACGTCGCTCATCGACGGCGCGGCCATTCCGCAGTGGCTCGTTGGCATCGTGGTTGTGGCGCTTGTGGCTATCGTCATTCTGGGCGGCATCAAGTCTATTTCCCGTGTGTGCGAGAAACTTGTTCCTGTCATGGCCATTTTCTACGTGGCGTGCTGCATCATCATCATTGGCATAAATGGCCAGTTCCTTGGTGAGGCGATTCGTCAGATTATCGTGGGCGCCTTCACCCCGGCCGGCGCCGCCGGCGGCGCGGTTGGTTCCACGGTCACGCTCGCTTTGCAGTTCGGCTTCAAGCGCGGCATTTTCTCCAACGAATCGGGCATGGGCTCGGCTCCGCTGGTTGCATCTTCCGCCACCACGAAGAACCCCGCTCGTCAGGCGCTCGTTTCCATGACCGGTACGTTCTGGGACACTGTCGTTGTCTGCCTGCTCACGGGTCTCATGCTCATGACCACGCTGCTCGCGAACCCCGAACTTTCCACCGCCATCGCGAATGGCACCATTTCCTCGGGCGCAGGCCTTGCCACCGCGGCCTTCGAGAAGATTCCCGTGTTCGGCCCGTTGGTGCTGCTCGTTGGTCTGATTACCTTCACCTATTCCACCATTCTGGGTTGGAGCCAGTACGGTAACCGCGCCATCAGCTACCTGCTTGGCAAGAAGGCCGTGCTCCCGTATTACATCGTGTTTCTGCTGTTCGTCTTCTGGGGCTGCATGATGGTCGGCGACGCGACCGGCAGCGCTGCGGTTTCGAACCTGAGCTCGGTGGTGTGGAACTTCGCCGACGTGATGAATGCCCTCATGGCGATTCCGAACTGCATCGCGGTGCTCGGCCTTTCCGCCATCATTGCCCGTGAAACCAAGCACTACGTCTATGACGGCAACCTCGACGAGGTTGACGATACCGAGATTCCTCAATACGACGAGAAGTAATTCGTCGACGATATTTCCTCGCAACTAAGGCGGCTGCCTTCGGACGGCCGCCCCCTCTTCGGGAGGGGCGCGCATGCCCCTCCTTTCTTGTTCCCAAATTACGGCATTTGCTTGGAAGGAAGCGCCTGATTATGGAAAGCCTTGGCCGCCGCAATGGCGCATTCGGCCCCATCGTGGAAACGACTATTCCTATGAACGATTGCGTGTGTTGGCTTGGCGACGGCGTGTCCCGTGCGAGCGATTTCCACCTACGATTTTACGGCCGATTCGCAGACCTGCACAAGCTGCATGCGTTGCATGTGCGATTGTCCCGCCCATGCGCGTAAGGTCAATGGCCTTATGGTGAAAATCGCATCGGCCGCCATTGCGAAGGAATGCAACGTTCGCAAGGAAGCCGAGTTGTTTCTTTAGACAGCTCCCGTCCGGGGGCGGGCGTTGGCCAGTTCATGCGGTTCTTCTCGACGGAGGGGGCCTTGTCGTGCGTTATTGTGCGCGAGTTCGAGAAGCGGCGTTTCCCTATACGCTTTACTTTCGGGACAGCCGCTCCACAATCTTAAACTTTGCTTTTGACGCCGTCGCTTCAGACCACTGGATTTCGGCGTTTCTATCGTGGCCTTTGTTGCCAACGACGTCGATCCCTCGGCGCGTTTCCGGTTGCGCGGTTACTTCGCTTCGAGCTTCGTTACTCGACAGATGTTGGTGTGCTGCGGGTTGCCTTTGGCGAGCGGCGAGGGGCGATACACGGTAAGCGTGTTGATGCAGCCTCCGAAGTCGACCTCGCGCCCGCCAATGTGTTGCGCGTCGTACCAGGCGCCTTGTGAAATCGCTACGGTCCCCTCGACGATATCGCTTGTGAGCTTCGCCGGCAGGCACAGCTCGCCTTGGCCGTTCTTTACGAGCACCTTATCTCCGTCAGCGATGCCGCATTTGGCTGCGTCGCTCGCATTCATCCATACCACCTGCGGAAACATCGATTTCAGCTTCTCGTCGAATCCCCAGCTCGAATGGATGCGTGCGCGGTCGTGAAATCCCGTGAGCCGCAGCGGCATTTTGACATTGGGAATGCCTGCTTCTGTCCATTCGGGAATGTAGGCGGGAATGGGCGTGAGAGTTGAAAGGCACGTGAGCGTATCGCCTTCGCGCAGCTCCCAGCCGGCCGTGTCGCGCAGTATTGCTTCGCTGAAAAGCTCGATTTTGCCCGATGCGGTCGCAAGCGGATGCTCATCGGGCGATTCGCGGAACGCCTTAAGTGCGACATGCGGTCCGCGCCATACGCTCACGATGCCGGCGCGCTGCGCCTCTTCGAATTCGGGAAGGCCAAGTTCGGGCTGTTGCTCGCGCGTTTCGTCGTAGAGCGCGCGAATCCAGTCGCCTTCGGTGCGGCCCAGCGTGAATTCTTGTTCGACGCCGAGGCCCGCGGCCATGAGACGCGCCATCTCGTAGGCGCTTTTCTGCTCATCGCGGTGCGTGGGCACAGGCTGGCCCGTGACAATATGACCCCAATCGGCGCCGCCCGAGGTTTGTGATTGCTGCTCGATGCGCAGTAGGTCGGGGAATATGACGTCGGCGTATTTCAACGAATCGCACATCACGGTGTCGATGCCCAAAATGAACTCACATTTGCTCTCGTCGGCGAGTACTTCGTGGGAATGGTGTACGTCTGAATGCTGGTTGGTGAGGCTGTTGCCCGCGTAGTTGATGAGGTATTTGATTCCGTGCTCAAGGCGGGACGCGCCGCGAACGCCGCTGTTTTCGGCGGTCATTTCCTCGCCATGCTCAATGGCGTGAATGGTCTCGAATACGGGGATGCTCGCCGCCACGGGGTTGCGGCCTGCGGGAAGCGAGCTCGAAAGCACGCGATGATGCCAAGGGTACAGGCCGTTCGACGTACCTTCGAGACCGACGTGGCCGACGAGGCACGGCAACGCCATGGCCGCCCAAGCGCTCCATTCGCCGTTGCTGCGCCGCTGCGGACCCCAACCCGACAGCACGTGGAGGCGTCGGGCGTATGCGATGCTGTGCGCAAGCGAACGAATGTCGCTTGCCGCGATGCCGCAAATGCCTTCGGCCCATTCGGGCGTTTTCGCGATGCGGTCATAGCCTTCGCCCGTCACGTAGTCGTGATACGACATGTGCTTGCCGCGGAAAGCTTCCGGCATGGTCGCCTCGTCGAAGCCGACGCAGTATGCATGCAGAAAGTCCAGGTCAACGGCATTCTTTTGGGTAAGCTCCCACGCAATTGCCGCCACAAGCGCCGCATCGGTGCCGGGCGTGATGGGCAACCATTCGACGTTGTTCATGATCGATTCGGTCTTGCGCGGGTCGATGACGATGATGCGCGTGCCCTCCTGCTTTGTCAGGCGCCGCCATTGTGCGCCGATGTTTGCGCCGCCGTCGTTGGCGACAGTGGGGTTCGCGCCGAAGGCGATCACGAGGTCGGCCGAAAACGCCTGCTCAAAGGAGCTGCCGTCGTCGGGCTTCATTCCAAAGCAGTATTTCGCGGCCCAGGTGGCCTGCGCGCATGAGTAGTCGTTGTAGCGCGATAGGTAGCCACCCAGGCAGTTCATGAGCCTGTTGAAGGGGCGCGCGGTGGTGCAGTTCGCGTTCGTGCCGTAGGCGATGAAGACGGCGTCGTTGCCGAAGCGGTCGATGGTATCGCGCAGCTTGCTTGATGCGATATCGATTGCCTCGTCCCACGTGATGCGCTCGTAGAGGCCCGACCCTCGCGGCCCCGTGCGTTTGAGCGGCCATTTCAGGCGCAGAGGGCTTTCGGCCCAGGCGAGCATGCGGCGCCCGCGTACGCAGGCTTGGGGCAGGGGCGTGCTGTCAGACGTTTCGGCCGCGCACGAACCCACGCCCGTGACTCGGTCTGCTTCGATATCGAAGCGCAGGGCGCACCGCCCGCCGCAGTTCGCGGCACAGTGATTCCATATATGGTGCCCTTGGGTGAGCTTTTGCGAGCGCCCCTTCGGGTGTTCCTGCGGCTGTTCTGATTGCCCCTGTGGATTGGTGGAAGAAGGTTCGTGCATGGTACCTCGGCGTGGAAGGGTATGGTTTTCTCGGCTATTGTAGAGTTAGCTGGCGACGTCGGCCGCGACCTCGTGCGCCGCGCATCGCGATTCCATCGTCGCCCGGCCGCGTACGCCGTGCGTCTCGATTCCATTGTCGACAAACTGCGTCGTCGTGCATCGCGAATCTATTCTCGTTCGGCCGCGCCGTGCGAGACCCTTGGGAATGCGGTCTTCTGGCAGGAAATGCGTCCCAAGGGTCGAATAATCTGCCAAATGCGGTTTTCGAGCTCTGTTGACTCATTTTTTGCATCCCAAGAGATTCTGTGACCTGGGGTTTTGCTGATGTAATTCTATGCAAGATGTCCTTTGGCAGAAAACGCGACCCTCGGGACGCATTTCCTGCCAAAAAGCCGCTGAAAACTCAATCTGGCGACCCTTGCGCCGCGTTTTCTGCCATCAGCTCGCCCAGATAATTCGCACCGTTGATCAAGGCAGTCGCGCGAGGGCATCCCGTCGTCCGCGCTGCTCCGCCATTCGCGGGCGGGAAGGGCGCGTTTTGTGTTAAACGCTCAGGGCATTTAACACATCCTGCAGGTTTTTGATGGGCCAAAGGGTCGGTCCTTTGGCCCTATTCAACTGATTCTCGCTTCGGCATCGAAGCCGTTCTTGGCAATCATGTTCAGCAAGGCGCCGTATTCTTGAATCGTGAAGGGCCGAGGTGCGGCTCGATTTCCCTGTGGCGCCTACGCCAAGGGCTCGATTTCCTCCAGGCCTTCCGCGTGCGCCTCGGCTTCAATTTCGCGGTCGGTCGCGCTCTTGCGGCTCGGCAGCGCGATGTCCATGTCGAATTCAACCGGCTTGGTAGCCAGGCTCACGAGCGGCACGATCGCGAGCGAGAGCAGCATTGCGAATGCGCCGCAGTTGATGGGGCTTGCGACAAGCGCGTGGCCGAAGAAGCCTGCAATCATATTTCCGCTGGTCAAGCCTACGCCCACGATGAAGCTCGTCCACACGGCGGCCTTCGAGATGCGCTTGGAGTACAGGCCCCACAGGAAGGGGCCGAGGAAAGCGCCCGCCAGTGCGCCCCAGCTGATGGACATAAGCTGCGCGATGAACGTGATCGAAGAGCTGTACTGCACGAGCGCGATGATCGCGGAAATGGCCACGAACGCTACGAGCAGGCCGCGCATCCATGTGAGCTGACGCTTCTCATCCATGTTCTTCACGACGTTGTCTTTCAACAGGTCGAGCGTGAGCGTGCTCGACGAGGTGAGCACAAGCGAGCTCAAGGTCGACATCGAGGCCGAAAGCACGAGCACGATTACGAGACCGACGAGCAAATCGGGCAGGGTGGAAAGCATAGTGGGGATGATGGAGTCGTAGATGGGCGTGCCTGCGGCCGACATCTCGATTTGGCCCGAGTACAGGCGTCCGAAGCCGCCGAGGAAATAGTTGCCACCGGCGACGACCATAGCGAAAATCGTTGAGATGATGGCGCCCTGTTTAATGGCGGGGCCGCTTTTGATGGCGTAGAACTTCTGCACCATTTGCGGAAGGCCCCACGTACCGAGGCTCGTGAGCACCACAACGCCGAGCAGGTTGAACAAATCGGGTCCGAACATGCTCACGAACGCGCCTTGCAAATCGGGGTTCGTTTCGGCTTGCACGTGCGACAGGTCGATGACCGCCTGTGAGAAGCCGCCATTGCCGGCGAGCACGGCGCAAATTACGGCGGTGATGCCGAACAGCATCACGATGCCCTGCAGAAAGTCGTTCACCACGGTGGCCATGTAGCCGCCGAGCACCACGTAAATGCAGGTGATAAGCGCCATGCCGATGACGCATGCCTCGTACGGCAGGCCGAACGCCATGCCGAACAGGCGCGACAGGCCGTTGTAGACGCTCGCGGTGTAGGGAATGAGGAACACGAAGATGATGGCGGCGGCGGCGATGCGCAGCGCGCGGCTATGGTAGCGCTTGCCGAAGAATTCGGGCATGGTGGCAGCACCCAGGCGCTGCGTCATTTCGCGCGTGCGGGGGCCGAGCACCCACCAGGCGAGCAGGCTGCCCAAAATGGCGTTGCCGATGCCTACCCACGTGGCCGACAGGCCGTATTTCCATCCGAATTGACCGGCGTAGCCGACGAAGATGACGGCCGAGAAGTACGACGTGCCGAATGCAAACGCGGAAAGCCAGGGGCCTACGTTGCGGCCGCCCAGAATGAAGCCGGTCACGCTGCCGGCGTGTTTTTGGCACAGGATGCCGATGATGATGGCGATTGCCGCGAAGGCGAGCACCATGGTGATTTTTGCGATCATTGGAATTTCCAATCGGTCTTGCGCGTTTGGGCGCGAACCGATTTCTCGACGGGGCACCCGTTTGCCCTATTCGCCCCTTGTTGAGAAACCGGACCATGCCCAAATGCGCGAAATTACGCGGACATGGAGGCGCACACGACGGCTGTGGCTGTACGCGACGCTGGCGTGCGACGCGACGAGCGGCCCTCGTGCGCTAGAGGTATCGATAGGAATAGAGGTACTCGGGGTAGCGGCCCGTGTGGGCATGGCAGAAGAAGCCGGCGGCGACTGCGCAGGTATGTGCGGCGGCGTTGCTCACGCGTGCTCCTTCTAAAACTCGGCCCGGGGAAGCGGGCGACGTGCGCGACCTTCGTTCGGTGTGCCGTGGGCGTTCATTTCGTCGCGCACGGTTCCCGACTGGTCGCGGAATGCGTTTAGTATAGCGGCGAAATCGCACACGTCAACACTCTAATGCGCTAAAGTATCGTTTTCCGTTGATGGCCGGTTCGTCGTCGAGCCGATTTGCATTTGTCGGAAATTCCGCGAGCAGTGCACGGTTTTTGTTTCGTCCGAGCTTCATTCGTCGGGAGTTTCGTATGCTTTCGCGAGCTTTAAGCGTCGCGAGTGATGTATTTGTTGAGGTGTCGCCGAATGTGTCGTGCGGGCGAGTTCGTTTGTCGGAAACGCTATTATTCCCTTTGGCAAAAAGCGGATCGCGCGTGCGGCTCAGGAGGGAATCGTGCATATCGAATCGGAATCATCGTTTGACGTGGTCGTCGTTGGCGGTGGCATTGCCGGATGCTGCGCGGCGATCGAGGCGGCGCGCGCTGGCGCTTCGGTGTGCCTCGCGAGTGCGTCGGGCGTCTTTTCCGGTTCGAGCTTCTATCCAGGAACGTGGGGCTTGGGGCTTGTCGGGCCTCGCGACGCGTCCGATATCGACGATATGGTCGAGACGATTCTGCACGTCGGCCGCGGCGCTGCCAATGCGGCGCTCGTCGACTCGTTCGTGCGGGGTATTCCCGAGGCTATCGCCGCGCTTGAAGCGATGGGCGTTTCTTTGAAGCGACCCGCGAATCCCGATGAGCCGCAATACATTCCCTGCTTCGACCATTCGCTGCGTATGTGGCGTGGCCTTGAACGTGCTTCGATGGAGCGCGGTTTCGGCCGGGCTCTTTGCGAAGGGGGAGTTGTTCGCTTCGACGGGTGCGAGCTGCTCGATATCGCCATGGACGTTGGCCGTGCGCGCGGTGCGCTGTTCTTCGACCGTTCGGTCAAACGCTTTCGCGCGGTGTCGTGTGGGGCAATCGTGCTCGCGGGAGGCGGCGTGGCTAGGCTTTACAAGCGCAGCCTTTCTGCTTCTGGCAATTCCGCAACGGTTCAGGCAATTGCCGCGCGCTGCGGCGCTCGCTTGGTGAATTTGGAATTCATGCAGGTCATGCCGGGGCTCGTGGCGCCGCGGCGCAATATCGTGTTCAACGAGAAGGCGTTTCGGTTCGCGCGTGCCTGGGACGCGTCGGGCGAGCCGATCGCGCGCGATGTTCTTGAGGCTCGCAGCGAGCATGGGCCGTTTTCGTGCGAGCGAGCCGGTGCGCCGCTCGATTTCGCCATGGAGGCGTGCGGCGATGAGGGCATGGAAATCGCGTGCGACGTGGGTGATGGCTCGCCGGAATTCGTGCGCACGTTTTCCGGATGGCTCGAGCGGGAATGCGGCGTTTCGGCGAGCGCCCCTGCGCGCATCGCTGCGTATGCGCACGCTTCGAACGGCGGCATCGCGATTGACGAGCATGGCTCGTGCGGCGTGCCGGGCCTGTTCGCGGCCGGCGAATGCACGGGTGGCATGCACGGTGCCGATAGGATCGGCGGCCTCGCGAGTGCGAATGCGTTGGTTTTTGGCCGCCGCGCGGGCGTTGCCGCGGCGAAATTCGCGAGGGGGTTTGTGAGCGAGTGCGCGGGCGGGGGCGCGAATGCGCGCAGCGAAACCCCCGGTTTCGCAAGCGTGGGCACACTGGCTTCGGGTTGTGGGCTCGATGTGGGAAGCTGCGGAGATTCCGATGCGGAAGGAATCGCGACCAAAAGCGATTCCCGCAACGGCCGTTGCGCAGGAGGCTCTCGTTTCCGATCGCGCTGTGGGTCGGTTTCGTTTGAAGTTGAGGAACGCGCATTTCCTGCAAACGGTGCGGCGCTTCGCGAATTGCGCGAGACGATGTCGACGCATTGCATGATTTCCCGCGATGCCGAAGGATTGAAGGCGGCTGCAAATGCGATTTCCGCTCTTCGAGAACGTGTTGGGGAAGCGGCTTATGCGCCTGTGGCCTCGTTTGGGTCTGAATCTGGGCCTGCTTCCGAGCTTATGTCTGCGTCGGGGCTCGCGCCTTCATCTTCGCCGTGTTCCGATGCCGCGTCGATTGCTGCCACTATGAGAATTCGCTTACAGCTCGAAACAGCAAGCGCGACCATTGCGGCCATGCTCGCGCGCAAAGAAAGCTGCGGCTCGCACTATCGCAGCGACGCCGCTCGATAGTCGGCAATGCGATCCGCTGGCCAACGGTGCCGCTTAGTGATGTGGGGTTGTTGCCCGGCACCCGGCACCGTAACGCCGCTGCCCGGAGCGCGACGATGATGGCTGGCGGTGCGGCGCTGTCGAGTCGCGGATTCGCGGGAACAAGGCGACGTCTGCGCGTGATTCCGTGGGGGTCGACAACGCTCGGGTTTGAGTTTCTGCGTGAATCCTGCGGCTATCGAGCATGATTTTCGCGGTGTTTGGAAATGGTTTTCATGCTATTCGGGCATGAAAAACGTCGCATTCAAACATGAAAATCGCGGCTTTCGAGCATGGACTCTGCAGTTTTAGGGCATGAATCTCGCGGCCTCCAGACAAGAATTCGGCAAGGTTTTCGCGTTAGAGTCTTCCGTATGACTATTTGCCTTGCACATATAAGCGCGCTCCAGTACTGGAGGGCCGTGCGCTGCGGGTTTCTCCCGAAGCCTCGCGCGGCCCGCGTTGCGCTGCCCGCAAAAACGAATCGGAGCGAAATCGCGTCTTTGCTCGACGAGCCATGGACGAGCGAAGTGTTTTCGCCGTTCCAGCAACCGATTCACATTGCGATTTCGGCGCGAAATGGCAAAAGGAACAGACCTGGGGTTGTGTGCCACGATATTTGCGATGCATGTTTCGCGGGAAAAGCGATGCGCATTGACGAAAAGACGTTCGTGCTGTCGCCCGAGGCGCTGTTTCTCCAGCTTGCTCGCTCCTTATCGGTAGAAGCTCTTGCGCTTGTTGCGTGCGAACTGTGCGGGTTGTATTCAATGAAGCCCGATGGGTCCGATTTCGTCTCTGCGAAACCCGTTTCAAGCGTTGCGTCTCTTTTGTCGTTTGCGTCTTCGGCCGTATCGTATCCTGGAAATGCGAAAGCGAAAAAAGCGCTCGGTTTTTCGGTCGATAAATCGGCATCGCCCGCCGAGTCGGAGCTTGTCGCTCTGCTCTGCGCCAAGCAAACGTTGGGTGGTTACGGCTTGCCGCTGCCGATGATGAACTATCGGGTTGATGTGGTTGGCGAGGGTCGCAAGTGCACGCCTCGAAAGTTCTTCGTGCTCGACCTGTTTTGGCAGAGCGCCCGCCTCGATGTCGAATACGATAGTGATGCGTTCCATACTTCCGCGGCTGGCATTTCGAGCGATGCCGAGCGACGCAACGCGTTGCAAGCGATGGGCTTCTCGGTAATCACGGTGACCAATGGTCAGGTTTCTTCGGCGGATTTGCTTGACGATGCCGCATGCGCTATTGCGCGAGCTTTAGGAATTCGTTTTCGCCATTCGTGCAAGACCTGGAATAAGAGGCGTTTTGCCTTTAGGCGCAACTTGCGCGCCGCGCGGAAGCTCGTGCAGCATGGTGCGCCCGCATACAGTGCAGCGATTTCAGGACCTTCTGGCGCAAAATGCCAGAAGGGGGCCTCATTGCATAAGAAATAAGGAAGAAAAGCTCTATTCTGAGCCTCCATGGCCGGCTGCTTAAATCTTTGACCTGGGCTTTCTTAATCCGCTTGTCGTAGTTGCAATTGAGCGCGAAGGGGAAACGGGCCCCATTCTGGCGTTTTCTGCCATATAGGGCTCGAATCGTTGCAGTGAGGCCCCATTGAGGCATTTTCTGGCATGGGCATTCATTCGGCTCATGTGGTATGGGACGCGTATCCCCGTCCCATGCTGCTAGGCGGACGCGCGATTTGATTCATGCGGTATGCATATGGGAATGCGCATGGCCCATGTGGTATGGAAGCATATGGGAATACGCATGAGCTATATGGGAATGCGTATGAGCGGTGCGACTATTTCCATGGCGGAATGGGCTGCCCTCGTCGTGGGGCCAGCATGCAAGCACTATCATGCAAAGCGTAATGACCGCCGAAGAAAGGGGCTATCCCATGGAAAAGGAATTGTTCGATTACGTGGCCGAGCGTGCCGAAGTGCTCGCGACCAACGATGCAAGCACGCAGGTCACCAAAGACGCAGCAGCTGCATGGAAGGCTGCCGTTGCGGCGGATGCGAGCGATGAAGCCGTTGCGGCCGCTACCGACAAGCTGCTTGACGTGCTCGAGGGCCGTCCCACGACTATCGACGGCGTGATTGTGTTTGCCGAAGGCCCTGCCAAACAGCTCATGGGCGAGGAGGTCGCTGCGGCAATGCTCGCCGAGCAGCTCAAGCGCAAGGAGGCCGGCGCGAAGTATTGCAACTGTCCGTCGTGCACCGCGGCAAGCGAGCTGCTTGCGAAGTTCGGTCGCATCGAGCTGTAGCTCCCTTGCGGCCCAAGGCGGCCGCCAGCAAGGCTCGGCGGTAATCGCTTGACGCGTTGCCTTAAGATGCGGGCAAGTCCAGGGGCGTCGATTGGGCGCCCCCCTGATTCGTTCGTCCTTGCCTTGAAGGGGGTTTGGGGCGTTCCGCCGGAGGCGCTCCTCATTTCGGGCAACCAATAGGAAACTGCCGGCTCCGTTCACTTGGGTCGCACGGAATCGCTTAGAGCGAGGCTTTCGACGGCATTGGCGCCGGAGCTTCAATTGCGGTTTTCGCCGTGCGTTCCGATAAGAGGACTCAACAAGGTCCTCAATGGGCGCTCCGATAAAAGACTCGATAAGCGGCCCGATGGAGACCCGAAAGGCGCCAGATAGAAGCACGATGGCGGCTTCGCGCTTTCGATTCCGTATTCCGCAAGTCGCAAGGAGGCGTTCACGTTGACTCGCTATTTCGAATATGACACCGATGCCGTTGAATACCTCAAGGCGAAAGACAAAAAGCTCGGCGCTGCGATTGATGCGGTGGGCGTTGTGCGCCGGGAAATGGACGAGGACGATTTGTTCTCGGCAATCGTGCACCAGATAATTGGCCAGCAAATCCTAACCGCAGCTCAAACGACCATCTGGAATCGCATGCGGGAACGCTTGGGCGAGGTGACGCCCTCTGCGGTGTGCGCTGCTACCGAAGAGGGGCTGCAGTCGTGCGGCATCACGTTTACGAAGGCACGGTACATAAAAAGTTGCGCCGAAAAGGTCGCTTCGGGGCAATTCGATTTGGATGCGGTGCGCGAGATGGACGACGCCGAAGCCATCGCGGCGCTTTCCTCGCTCGAAGGCGTTGGGGTTTGGACCGCCGAAATGCTGCTGCTCTTTTGCTTGGGCCGCCCCGATATTCTGAGCTACGGCGATTTGGCAATTCATCGCGGAATGCGCATGGTGTACCACCACCGCAAGGTGACGCGCGAGATGTTCGAGCGATATCGCCGCCGCTACAGCCCCTACGGCAGCGTGGCGAGCCTTTATTTGTGGGCGATATCGAGCATGAACGTGCCTGGCTACGAGCGAGATTTTGCGCCGAAAAGGGCGAGGGTGGCGAAGAAGGGGAAGTTGGGCGACGGCGCAGTCGGGGCGAAGGGGTAAAAAAGGGTAAGGAAAAAAAGAAGGTCTTCGCTGGCCCATGCGATGCGCCTCGTTTGCCAGCGTTTGCGCGAACGCGTCGTTTGGCGGCGTCGCGCGAACGCCGTTTACGGTCAAACGCAGCGTGGCGAATGCCGCGCCTGCTAAGGCGATATGGCGAATGCCCGTGCCCGCCGAGGCGGCCTGGGTTGTTGCGCACCGGCTAATATGGCGTAGAGAATGCTTCGCGTTCATCAATGTAGCGTGGCGAATGTTCCGCGCTGGCCCTAGGGAGCGCTCGCAAGATTGAACTCCTAATAGGCTATCATACGGGGTATGAAAACGACGTTGAACATAGCGGGCGAGCGCGTAACGATTACGGCCTTTGGCGATGAGGCCTGCGCGGTTTTTGGCGACGCGAGCGTCGCGCCCAACGCTGTCGAGTCGTGCGTGCCGTTTGTGTACATGCATGAAATCCAAGACGAAAGCGATGCCGTGTTAAAGCGGTGCGCGGAATTAGGCTGTCCGCCGTTTGTGTTGGTCGCGATTCATGTCCCCCAATGGAACGACATGCTCACGCCATGGGAATGTCCGGGAATTTTCGCCGATGACGCGCCGTTTGCGGGGCATGCGAAGCGCCAGCTTGAAGCGCTTTCGGAAATCGTGCAGAAGACGGAAGCGCAACTTGGAGGGCATCCCGCCCATCGTTGTATCGCCGGCTATTCGCTTGCGGGGCTGTTCGCCACGTGGGCGCCGTTTCAAACCGACCTGTTTGATGCAGTTGCGAGCGCGTCGGGCTCGATGTGGTACCCAGACTTCGCGGAATACGTCGAGGCCGGCGAGTTCGAGCGTCCGCCGCGATGCGCATACTTCTCGCTTGGGGCGAAGGAGGCGCGCACGCCGAGCCGCCTTTTGCGCGGCGTGGCCGACGGCACGCAGCGCGTTGTCGCTGCCTTTGAGGCAAAAGGCGTCCAAACTGCTTTCGAAAGCAATCCGGGCAACCATTTCAAAGAGCCCGATGTGCGCATGGCGAAGGCGATTTGCTGGGCGGTTTCGAATTGCGGCGAGGATTCGCCATCGAAATCGAGGGCGTGCGAGTTGAGACGCGAGTAGTTGACGGAAACTCCGAACGATTCGCGGAGTGCTTGCGATATTGTTCTTTCCGCTGCGAGTGCTCGGCTTGTCGCCGATTTCCGATTAACGTTGACGATTGCCGATTGACGCCGCTGATTGTCGACCGCTCATCGCTGCTGCTATCGTTTTCCCTGATGAATCGCGTTTCCGTATTTCTGCATGCGACCACTTGAAAGGATTCTCTATGATTCGCCCTATCGTAAAGTCTCCCGCGCTGCTCTCAATGCCGAGCGTCGATGCGACGCCCGCCGATGCTGCCGTGGGCCAAGATTTGCTCGACACGCTTGCGGCGCATGCGCACGAATGCGTGGGGCTCGCGGCGAATATGATTGGCGTGCGCAAGCGAGTCATCGTGGCCGCGTGCGCGGGCGGCGCGGTGCTCATGTACAATCCCGAAATCGTGGAAGCGTCGGGCGAGTATCAAACCGAGGAAAGCTGCCTGTCGCTCGAGGGCTCGCGTCTGTGTACGCGCTACAGGCGCATTAAAGTCGCTTATCTCGACGCGTCGTTCACGCCGCGCAAAAAGTCGTTCTCGGGTTTCGACGCGCAGATCGTCCAGCACGAAATCGACCACTGCTCAGGCATTGTGATTTAATCATTTCCGAAAAGAAACCGCAGGTCAGGCATTTGCGAAAAAATAAGAATTGTCGAAATTCGCGATTCTGTGCAGGATTGTTGTAGGCAAAAGCGGAAAAGAAGGCGATACAACAGCTGGCCGAGGATCGTGACCCAAGGGAAACCGCCTGGCGTTTTCCGCGCGAAGGATTAAATCCGAGCTTGCCTGCCGTGGGAATCGAATGTGATTCAAGTTTTTTGCGCTTGCCGGCCTCGATATAAGCCAGCATCTCCGTGCCATCGTGCCATCGTGCCATCGTGCCATCGTGCCATCGTGCCATCGTGCCATCGTGCCCATGGACGCTTTCCTTGCCACGCGGCTCCATTTCGCGGCCGCGTGCCCTTTTGGCTCCGCTGAGCGGTTCTATTTTGCGGTTGCCGACTCTTTCTGCGGCCTCTTCTGGGCTCTATTCTCTAATCCCTATCGTGCTGAATCGCCTTCAGCATCGCGGCTTCAATGGGCGAACGTGCTCGATTGTCCGTTTGTCCTCCATGTGAAATGGCGTTGGGTAGCGCACAAATAATCCCAGCTCAATCGCATATTTTACGTTCGATATAAATAAAAGAGATAACAAGACATCGTTATCTCCCATATCTCAATCTGTGAAAATCGCCGCGTTTTCGTTGACCCATCGAATCGACTGCCGTATAACAATGTGCCACAAGCAACCTATCAAACAGGTATGTAAATAGGGTAAGAAGGAGATGAGTTATGCTGCAGGACATCATCGAATATTTCTCGACGCATTGGATCGAGTACCTGCAGATGCTCGGCGAGCATGTGGGCATCAGCCTTGCGTCGATTTTCGTGGCGGCGGCGATAGCCGTTCCTCTTGGCGTCGCATGCAGCAAGCGAGTGCCCCTCGAGAAGGTCTCGGTTGGAATCGCCAGCATGCTGCGTGTCGTTCCGAGTTTGGCGATTCTCGTGATTTGCGTGCCGTTTTTAGGCACGGGCGCTCTGCCCGCGATGGTTGCACTCACGGTGCTCGCGATTCCGCCCATCCTCATCAACACGACTCTTGCGTTCCGCAGCGTTTCGGCCGATGTGCTCGAGGCGGCGCGCGGCATGGGAATGAGCGATCGCGCGATGTTTTTCAAGGTGAAGGTGCCTCTGGCATTCCCCCTCTCTTTTGCGGGCGTTCGTACCGCCGCGTCGGAAGTCGTGGCTTCGGCGACGCTGGCCGCCTACATCGGCGCCGGCGGTTTGGGCGAGATTATCTTCACCGGCATCGGCCTTATGCGCCCCGATCTTTTGGCTATTGGCGGTGTTTCGGTTGCGGTGCTTTCCATCGTGGTCGGCATGTGTCTGTCGGCGGTCGATCGTCGAATGCACCCCTACGACTTCGCGTAAAGGCCATTCTTCGGCACCGCCTCTTCAATTGTCTCGCGGCGTTTCCCCTCTCTGCGCCACGGGATTTCAAATTCTTCCCCCATATTGACGATAGGAGTCATCATGTCTTACCTGAATACTGCGCACAAAACCTATACCCGCCGCCAATTTGCGCGCCTCGCCGCAGCCGGCGTGCTCGCGTCGGCGCTCCCCGGGCTGCTCTCAAGCTGCAGCGGCGCGGGCTCGCAGGCCGCCAAAGGCACCATTACGATTGGCTCGAAAAACTTTACCGAGAGCGAGATCCTTTCCGAAGTCTACGCGCTCGCTCTTGAGAAGGCGGGCTTTACCGTGAATCGCTCCTTTGACATCGCGAGTTCGGTCATTCCGAGTGCGCTGGAAAACGGCGAAATCGATCTGTATCCCGGCTACACGGGCACGGGATTGCTCACGGTGCTGAAGGAAGACAAGCAAACCGACCCGCAGGCGGTCTATGACGAGGTGAAGGAGCAATACAAGGAGAAATGGAACCTGGTATGGCTCGACATGTCGCAAGCGACCGACAGCCAGGGCCTCGTGATCGCGACGCGCGCGGCGCAGCAATATGACATCAAAACCATCAGCGACCTTCAAGCGCACGCGACCGAACTGCGTTTCGCCTCGCAGGGAGAATTCGACGAGCGCTCTGACGGAATTCCCGCGCTTGAGGCGGCCTATGGACCGTTCGATTGGAAAAGTCATGCGGTATATGACAACGGCCTGAAATACGAAGTGCTTGCCAACGACGAGGCCGACGTAGCGCCCGCTTCTACGACCGAAGGGCAGCTGGTCAGCGATGAATTCACGCTGCTCGAGGACGACAAGCATGTATGGCCGCCCTACAACGTGGCGCCTATCGTGCGCGGCGAAGTGCTCGATCAGCATCCCGAAATCGAGGAACTGCTCAACGCGGTAAGCGCGGCGATTGATACGGAAACCCTTACCAGCCTCAATGCGAAAGTCGACGTTGATAAGCAAGATTACGAGGATGTGGCGAGCGATTTCTACGAATCCATCGCTTAAGAAGAAGGCTTTGCTGCCGGAATCGACCGACGGCCATTGAAAGGAGGCAGGGCGTATGCAGGCGATTGACCCAGCGGCGGTTGCGCGCATTTTCGAGATGCCCGAATGCGCCGTGCCATTCATTTCGGCATTCTACACCCCCGCTGAGCAGCGTTTCGCCCTCGATTGCTCTCGGGGGGAATTCAGCGAGGCGAGTGTTCCCTCCGCGCGTGCCATGCATGCACGCGGTGTCGTTGACGCGGTGGAGGGCAAGCCTGGTGTATACCGCGTGGGAACTTTCTACACCAGGCTCGATGTGTTCGCGGTGAGCGAATACGAGCGGTGGATGTCTATTCTGCAGCCGGCCCGTCGTGCGATGGAGGCGTGGTATTTGGACGCGTACGTCGCGTGGCTCGACGGGTCGTGTGACGCGATTCCGACGAGGGACACCGTGCTCACGCTCGATGAGACGCTTGCGTTTATCGACGCGGATGATCGGCAAATGTACGTGAACGTGTGCGATTGCCGAAGCCTGTTCGGTGGGTGCGGCAAGCCGGTCGAGGTGTGCCTTACCTACAAAGACGCGCCGAACACGTTTCGCGGGCGCGGGCTTTCGCGACCCGTGAGCAAAGAAGAGGCGAAGGAAATCGTGCGCAAAGCCGACGCGGCGGCGCTCATGCACACGGCGAACCCCAACGGCATTTGCAACTGCTGCGGCGACTGCTGCTATCTCATGCGCGGCATGAAGACGCGAGGGAGCTGGGGCGTGTGGCCCATTCAGCCACACGAAGTGCGTTTCGATTCGGGCGAATGCATCGGCTGCAGTCGATGCGTGCGACGGTGCAACATGGGCGTGTTCGAGCGCGTGCCGGGCGTGCCCGGGAAGGGGCGTGGCAAGTTCAAGGTCGAGGCCGACACCTCAATGTGCGTCGGCTGCGGGCTGTGCGTCGAGACATGTCCCACGAATGCGCTCTCGTTAAGGCGCCGTGCGCTTCCGGTTGACGTCGCGGCCGCGTCGGTAGTGCCCCGCGATGTGGAAAAAACCGCCGAATGCGGCGGCCATTTATTGGAAAAGGAGAGAGCATTATGACTGCTGCCGTCGAGTTCGACCGAGTAACCAAACGGTTTGCCGGCATGTCGCATCCTGCGCTCGACGATGTGAGCCTCGCGATTGATGAAGGCGAGCTTGTGTGCGTTCTGGGCACATCGGGTGGCGGTAAAACGACGCTCATCAAGCTCATCAATCGGCTGCACGACCCTGACGAGGGAACGGTCTTCGTCGAAGGGCAAGATGTGTCGCAGGTCGACCCCGTGGAGCTGCGTCGGGGAATTGGCTACGTCATTCAGCAAACGGGGCTGTTCCCCCATATGCGCGTTGGTGAAAACATCGCGACCGTTCCCAAGATTTTGAAATGGGATCGCGCGAGAATCGATGCGCGCGTCGATGAGCTGCTCGAACTCGTGGGATTGTCGCCTGAGGAATTCCGCGACCGCTGGCCGAGCCAACTTTCCGGCGGCCAACAGCAGCGTGTGGGGCTCGCGCGCGCACTTGCCGTCCAGCCGCGCATCATGTTGCTCGATGAGCCGTTCGGCGCAATCGACGCTATTACGCGCAGCGAGCTGCAAGACGAACTCTTGCGCATCCATCGCGGGTCGGGCAAAACGTTCGTGTTCGTGACGCACGACATTGCCGAGGCACTCAAGCTCGGCACGAAGGTGCTCGTCATGGATCAGGGCAAGGTTCAGCAATACGACACGCCCGAAAACATCTTGCGCCATCCGGCGACCGATTTCGTGCGAACGCTTTTGCGTTCGGGCGGCGTGGCGGAGCGGTTCGGCTATGTTGACGAGGGGGGTGGCATCTGATGGGCGAATTCGTGTCGTATTGGGTTTCCCATCAGGATAAATTCCTTGCGGCCTTGGGCGAGCACTTGGTGCTTGTGGGCGTCGTGATTGCGATTTCGATCGTGGTTGCGTCGATCATCACGCTTGCTATTCGCGGCTCGCGCAAAGTCGAATCGGTGGTGCTCCAAGTGCTCGGCGCGCTGTATTCCATTCCGAGTTTGGCGCTGTTTTCGCTGCTCATTCCCTTTACGGGGCTGGGGTTTACGTCGGCCGTCATCGTGATGGTCATCTACAACCAGTTCTTGCTTGTGAGAAACATCGTGCAAGGCTTGGGCGACGTCGACTCGAACATCGTTGAGGCTGCGACTGGCATGGGCATGAGCCGTATGCAGGTGCTTTGCCGTGTGGAACTTCCGCTCGCGTTCCCTGCGATTATGGCGGGCATTCGCCTGTCGGTGATCAGCACGATAGGCATCGCCACGATTGCGGCGACGATCAACGCGGGCGGCTTGGGAACGATTCTGCTGAGCGGCTTGCGCACGATGAACGTGTACAAAATCATCGACGGAACGGTTCTCTGCGCGCTCGTGGCGCTTGTCGCGAACGGCGCGCTCAGGGTAATTGAAAACATCGTGAACAAAAGGATGGCGCGATAGCTATGACGTATGAGGCATTCGAAGACGACACGCTGGGGTTTACGACCAGGCAGCTGCATGCCGGTTACAATCCTGCCGAACACGATCGCTCCAAGGCTGTGCCTATCTATCAAACCGCAGCCTTTGAACTGGGCGATTACGACCGATGCGTGCGTCTCTTCGACTATTCCGAGGAGGGGCATTCGTATGTGCGCTTCTCTAATCCCACCAACTCGGTGCTTGAGCGCCGCATAACTTCGCTCGAGGGCGGCGCGGCTGCGGTGTCGTTCGCAAGCGGCATGGCGGCTATCAGCAGCACGTTTTTCAATCTGTGCAACGCCGGCGATGAGATCGTGGCGGTGCGCACGCTCTACGGTGGATCCACGTCGCTGCTCGAGCATATTTTGCCCGATTATGGCATCACCTGTCGTTTTGTTGAGGATGAAGACGATATCTCGTCGTATGAGGCCGCTTTCACCGAAAAGACGAAGGCGGTTTATGTTGAATGCCTCGGCAATCCGGGCATGAACATCGTCGACATCGAGGCCGTGGCGAAGGTGGCCCATGCGCACGGTGTGCCGCTCGTGATGGACAATACCTTCGCGACGCCGTATTTGCTGAGCTCGTTCGAGCATGGCGTCGATATTAATGTGTATTCCGCGACGAAATACTTGGCGGGCCACGGTACGACCATCGCGGGACTGGTGGTTGAACGTGGCGGCTTCAATTGGCTGAACGGAAACTTCCCGCAGTTCGAGCAGTTCTATCGCGAATATGAGGGCAGCATTGGCCCCGAAACGCTCAACCGCGAGATGTTCACCAAGCGCCTGCGCATTCGCAGCCTTACCGAATTCGGCGGCCATATGAGCCCCATGAACGCCTTCTTCCTTCTGCAGGGTATGGAGACGCTCTCGCTTCGCATGGATCGCCATGTGACAAATGCCCAGGCAGTCGCCGAGTTTCTTGAGGCGCATCCGAAGGTTGAGCGCGTGAATTACCCAGGTTTGCAGTCGAGCAAATATCATGCGCTTGCGCAGCGCTATTTCCCCAAAGGCCCGGGCGCGATTCTGTCGGCCGATTTCGTCGGCGGGCAAGAGGCGGCGCTGAAGGTGCTTGAGCGCCTGCGCGTGTTCGACTACATGGTAAATGTGGGCGATGCGAAGTCGCTCGCAGTGCACCCGTCGTCGAGCACGCATTTCGGGCTGTCCGCGGAAGAGAAGGCGAAGGCGGGCGTTTTCGACAACACGCTGCGTTTCTCGATTGGCATCGAAGACGCCGATGATTTAATTGCCGATTTAGAGCAGGCGCTCGCGTAGGTGAGCGTCCGGATTGAGCGTGTGCGGTGCTGGTGCAAGCGACGGCCGATGGGCATTGTTGCCAGGCGCCGCCAGACATCGCGAGACGCCGCCGAGGGCGTCTCGCTCGCCGATTCGGCCGCAATCGTTCCTCATCCCCCGTTAATGCGCTATGGTGAACATTCCTGCAAAAAGCTGAAGAAAACTCCGAAGGGGGAACCTATGGCAGAAATCGTGCCCTGCACTGATGAGTTTGAAGAGTACCTGCGCGATGAATCGCGCAGTGTGGGTTCTGCAGAAAGTATCGTGTTCCCTGAATCGGAGGCCGATGTGCGCGATGCGTTGCACGCCCTGCATGCCACAGGTGTGCCTGTCACCGTGCAGGGCGCGCGTTCCGGCTTGGCGGCTGGCGCGGTTCCCCATGGCGGCTGCGTGCTGAACACGTCGCGCATGAACCGCGTGCTCGGCATGCGCCGCGGCTCCGACGGCCGCTTCTTTGTGCGCGTGCAACCGAGCCTTTCGCTTATGGAGCTGCGCGACATGCTGCAGAAGGCGAGTTTCGACACGGCGGGCTGGAGCGATGAAAGCCTCGCCGCGCTGGCTCAGTTTAAAGCCGCACCCGCGCAGTTTTTCGCGCCCGACCCGACCGAGGCATCGGCAGCGCTTGGTGGCATCGTGGCATGCAACGCGTCGGGCTCGCGCAGCTATGCCTATGGGGCGGCGCGCCCGCACGTCGAGGCGATGCGTGTGGCGCTCGCCGATGGTGATGCGCTCGCCCTGCGCCGCGGCGAGGTGTTCGCGACCGGCCGCGAGCTTCGCCTTGTGACCGAGGGCGGTCGCGAGCTGGTGTTGAACCTTCCCACGTACGATATGCCGAAGGCGAAAAATGCGTCGGGCTATTTTGCGTGCGACGACATGGACGCAATTGACCTGTTCATTGGCGCATGTGGCACGCTTGGCGTGATTTGCGAGCTTGAGCTGGCGCTTTTGCCTGTGCCTGTCGAGGTATGGGGCGCGAGCTGCTTTTTCCCGGGCGAGGCCGAGGCGGTCGATTTCACGATTGCCGTGCGCGGCGAGCTCGAACATGCGACGGCCATCGAGTACTTTGACGGCGCTGCGCTCGACGTTCTGCGCGCGCAAAAGGCGAACAACCCGGCATTCGCCGAGCTTCCCGAACTCGCCGATGATGCGCGAACATGCGTGTTCGTCGAGCTGAGCTGCGACGATGAGGAAACCGCCGAGGCCGAGCTCATGGTGCTGTGCGAGCAGCTGGAAGTGTGCGGCGGTGATGCCGAGGGCGCGTGGGTCGCGACGACCGAAGCCGAGCGCGCGGGCCAGCGCTTCTTCCGCCATGCGGTTCCCGAAAGCGTGAACATGCTTATCGACCAGCGCCGCCGCACCGACCCTTCCATCACGAAACTTGGTAGCGACATGTCGGTGCCTGACGATCGCTTGCGCGATGTAATCGCGATGTATCGCCGCACGCTCGCCGAAGGCGGTTTCGAGAGTGCCACGTGGGGCCATATTGGAAGCAACCACGTGCATGTGAACATTTTGCCGCGCTCCGCCGAGGAATACGCGCGTGGCACCGAGCTGTTCGCGCAGTGGGCCGCCGAGGTGTCGGCCATGGGCGGCGCGGTGTCGGCCGAGCATGGCGTGGGCAAGCTCAAGGCCCACTTCCTCGAAGAGATGTATGGTGCTAACCATATTGCGGAAAGCGCGCGCATGAAGGCGCAAATCGACCCGAAAGGCCAGCTCGGCCGCGGAAATCTGTTCAGCGAAGAGGTGCTTGACGCCGCATTGGCGGAACTGGCCTAGGCGTCCGTTCGAAAAACGGGCAGATACGTCTGTCTGCTCGGTTTGTGCTGCGGTGCTCGCCTCTCCGGTTCTCCTCTTAGAAACGTAGCGCTTCGGGGTTCAGGCAATCCATCGGGCGCACGCCACTCACGACGTCGATCGCGGCTTGCATGGCGCGGCGTCGAAGTTCTTCGCCCGACTCTTCCGACCAGTATGCCGCGTGCGGCGTGAGCACGGTGTGCGGTGCCGAAAGCAGCGGATGGTCGCCCTCGACCGGCTCGTTTTCGAATACGTCAATGCCCGCGCCCCACAGCTTGCCGGCTTTGAGCGCTTCGGTGAGCGCTACCGTGTCGACAACGGCTCCGCGGGCGGTGTTCACCACGATGGCATCAGGCTTCATCAGGGAAATCGCGTGCGCGTCGAGCATGTGGCGCGTGTCGGGCGTAAGCGCGGTGTGGAAGCTTACCACGTCGGCGCGGCGAAGCAGCTCCTCGTATTCCACGATGTCGTAGCCCTCGGGCGTGCGGCGCCCTGGCACGAGCGAGCGCGACGTGCAAATCACGCGGAAGCCGAGCCCTGCGGCCTTGCGGGCGGTCGCGCGTCCGATTTCGCCCATGCCCACCACGCCAAACGTGCGGCCGTGCACCTGGCCCAGCGGGCGGTGGCGGGCGTAATCCCAAATGCCTGCGCGCATGTCTGCGTCGGTTTCGTTCATGCGTCGCAGCACGCACAAGGCAAGGGTAATAGCGTGGTCGGAGACTACTTCCGTGCCATAGCCGGGCACCACGCACACGGCGGTTTTATTTTTCGTGGCGGCAGGCACGTCAATCGTGTCGTAGCCAATGCCCGTGCGGCTTACGACCTGCAAGTTTGGCAGCGCCGCAAAAACTTCGGGCGTGAATGTGCCGTACGAGGTCACAATGGCATCGGCATCGGCGGCGTTGCGGATGATATCCTGCGGCTTGGGCCCTTGAAACGCGGCGATTTCGACGCCCGCGGCGCGTGCCATGGCGAACTCGAAATCGTTGTTCTCGAAATCGGAGTCGGTGATAACGATTTTCGGCATGGCGGCAACCTTTCGAACGGGGAAGTTTCTCGACCGATTGTACAGCGCGTTTCACATCGCTCAGCGAAATGCATCGCGATTGGACCTAAGCGGCTGCTTTTCGCGCGTGTGCATTTGTTGCGTTTCGCAAAAAATGCCACGAAGTGCGTAGCCTCTTGCGCGAGCAGCGTGCAGCCGTTTTTGAGGCTTCGTAAAACCCCCAGGTCACACGTTCTCGAAAAATCGGCTTGCTTGACAGCTTTCGGGAAACCTACGCACTTCGCGATTATGTTTGCGGCGGCATTCGTCGAAAAAACGAAGGGTGTTCGATGCCTCTTGTCGAGAAGCGAATGGCGTACAATGGCACCCATAAAAAATCGCGATAGGAATGCCATGGACCAGAACTTCTATAACCTTCTTTATAACGGCTACACGGGCGAGTTTCAGCTGATAGGCGCGCTGTATCGCAATGGTCTCGACGCGCTGCGCCCACCGGCAGATATGGGCGTCGATGTGGTGACGGTGAACTTGAAGGCCCAGCTTCAAGACCCATCCGTGCAGCCCGAAACGCTCATGTTTCAGGTGAAAACCGCCGTGGTTACCGTCCAGGAAGCGGGGGAGGGCGTGCGCGGTTATACGACGGTGTACTTCATGCTGAAGGAAAGCGAAGTCGACATGCTGTGCGCAGCGCGAACCCGCGCGCTCGTGTGCTACGTCTATGACAACCGCAACAGCATGCTGACCGATGCCTACGAGGCGCCGTTTATAAGTTTCTGGATCGATGGCGAGCATCTGCGCCAGCTGCGTGAATCGGGTGCTTTCACCCAGGCCGACAACGGCAAGCTCGCGATTACCTGTCAGCTGCGCGAGCCTGCCGACAAAACGGGCCACTGGTACGCGTCGGTTATCGACCAAACGGGCAGAACGGTTGACAACGGATATTTGGGAAGCCTCGAGGCCGATGGCAACATGAAGGACTCCTATCTTTTAGTTGTTGCATTTGGGAGCCGAATATCGAATGCTTTCAGATGC
>OLQK01000104.1_pt1 | contig 106714 bp, 102 predicted proteins | sample 1672501 | NCBI WGS metagenome assembly OLQK01 (sample SAMEA3136693, study PRJEB25190) | human gut metagenome | biome: human gut; feature: human-associated habitat; material: faeces | place: Austria | collected 2013
CCAAATCAAGCGCTCTAGCCAAGCTGAGCCACACCCCGACAATATGAACTTCTTTAGAAGTTTCTGTCGTGTCGTTGTTTGTATCTCTCTCAACGACAAGGGTTATTCTAGTATAGTTTCAAAGTAAAGTCAACACCTTTTTTTGTATTTTAATAAAAACATTTTAAAAATCTTTATTCGCCCCGAAAAATACCGTAAAATCGGGGTTTTTGGGGTGTTTTTAATGTGTTTATACTATGTTTTTTCGGAATTTTTCTGTTATGTTTTTTAAAATAAATTTTTATTTTTGAAAAATATTTTTCCTATTCAGTAATTAATTGTATGCTTTTTGTTGCTATGTTATTTCTGAATGCAGAATCGTGTTCTACAAAAATCATTGTTGGCATAAATTCCTTTATAAGCTTTTTAATCTACATTCTGGAATAAATATCTATATAATTCATAAGTTCATCCCACACATAAAGATGTGCCTGCTCACAAAGACTTTTTGCAAGCAACACTTTTTTCTTTTGTCCTGCAAAAAATCCTCCATTTTCTTTTCAAACTGAATTCGTGAAAAGTCTAGCTTACGCAAAATTGCCTTGAATAAACTTTCTTCTATATTGTTTGTTTCGGCAAATTTCGATAATGAACCCTCTAAGTCAGATGTGTCCTGTTGAACATAGGATACGACAAGACCTGATCCTATAGATACAGTACCCGAATGTTCAATATGCTCTCCCACAAGCATTTTTAGCAGACTCGATTTACCTGCTCCATTTTTACCATCCAGAACTATACGATCTCCCTGTTTTATTTCAAATGAAACAGGCTTACATATACTTTTACCAGTGAATTCATGGAGCAGCATAGCACAGTCATTTACAGAAACAAATCAAACACTAAAAATTTTAATACATACTCCGACTCACAATTGTGAGATTTAAACATCATTATAAAAATAAAAATCTGACGGGCAGTAATACCACCCGTCAGATTTCTTCTATATATAGTTAATTATTATTTTAAAAATACATTTCAAAAAATACGATCTTTTAACTATATCTCATTTAACATTTAGGATTAAAATATAACATTAAGTTTTACACATGATCTTTGTGCTTGTGTTCAGCAGGATTGCATGTCTTTGCACTTGAACAATCGCATCCTGAACATCCGCTACACATAGACTGCTTTGATAACTTAGCTTTAACAACTCTGTACACCAGGAACGCAATAAAAGCAAATACAATTATGGATATTATTATTGTATAGAGATTATTCATAAACCATTCCATATTATTACCCTCCTTATGTAACTATCTGTGAAATCTAAATTTCTGCGAAATCTAAATTTCTGCGAAATTTGTTTTTTCACAATTTAATTTTCATTTTAATTGGATTTTTTACTTATGCAACTTTTTTTGAAATATTTACATCTTTTTCAAATGTCTGTGGTTCTCTGTATTTTTTAATAAATAACATATAAACGATAACAGCAAGGAAGAACAATGCAAAGATAAATCCTACAATGTTAATATGTCCTGTGAAGGCCATACCAAGCTGATATACGATTAATGATACGACATACGCAAATCCACATTCATAAGCAATAGCAAATGCTGTCCATTTTCCATTATTCATTTCTCTTCTGATTGCACCGATTGCTGCGAAACAAGGAGCACAAAGAAGGTTGAAGATAAGGAAACTGTACGCAGCAAGACCACCAAGGTTTTCGAAGTCAAGAACACCGAATACACCAACGATTTCTTCCTTAGCAACTAACCCCATGATTGTAGCAATAGAAGCTGCAGGATCTGCGAAACCTAGAGGTGCAAATATCCATGAGATACCATTTCCGATTACACCAATAACAGAATCATTAAGTTCAATGTCAGTGTAGAAGCCAAATGCTCCATCAACAGTTCCGAAGTGTGAACCAGCCCAGATAATAAGTGTGGCTAAAAGAATGATTGTACCGGCCTTCTTAATGAACGACCATAATCTTTCCCACACGCTTCTTGCAATATTTCCTACAGTTGGCCAGTGGTATGCCGGAAGTTCCATAACAAATGGAGCAGGTTCTCCGGCAAACATCTTAGTCTTTCTAAGCATAATACCTGAAATAATTATTGCTGCTATACCGATAAAGTATGCACTTGGAGCAACCCACCATGCGTTTCTGAATACAGATCCGGCAATAAGAGCTATAATAGGGAGCTTCGCACTACATGGAATAAATGTAGTTGTCATGATAGTCATTCTTCTATCACGCTCATTTTCAATTGTTCTTGACGCCATTACACCAGGAACACCACATCCTGTACCTATAAGCATAGGTACGAATGACTTACCTGATAATCCGAATCTACGGAATACTCTGTCAAGGATAAATGCAATTCTTGACATGTAACCACATGCTTCAAGGAATGCAAGTAAAACAAATAATACAGCCATCTGTGGAAGGAAACCAAGAACAGCACCAACACCGGCTATAATACCATCTACAATAAGACTTGAAAGCCATGGAGCAGCATTTACAGAATCAAGAGCGTTACCTACGATAGTTGGAAGACCAGGAACCCAAACGCCATAATCTTCTGTAGCCGGAACGCCTTCTACATCCTCACCAAGAGCCGCATCATACATTTCAGATAAGTCATATCCTGACTCTGTAAGAGCATCTGAATACGAAGCATACGCCTCATCAAATGCACCATAATCTTCATCAGCAATTGCAGACTGAATTTCATCAGCTCCAACTACGCCTGCTTCAGCAGCCTTATCTACTGTATTTACGAAGTCTGTAGTCCATACATTTTCTTTAGCATAATCTGTTATTGCTTCTTCATACTGTGCAGTACCAATACCGAATAAATGGTAACCGTCACCGAATACACCATCATTTACCCAGTCTGTTGCTGTTGTACCTACTGTTACAATAGAAACAAAATATACAGCAAACATTACAACTGCGAAAATAGGAAGAGCAAGCCATCTGTTAGTTACAACTCTGTCAATTTTATCTGAGATAGTATTTTTCTTCTTATTTTTCTTAATATAACATCCCTTGATAATACTTGATATGTATTCATATCTTTCGCTGATAATGATACTTTCAGCATCGTCATCGTATTCTTCTTCAATTTCTTTTATATAATTTTCTATTTTAGATTTAACGTTGTCAGAAATATTTAATGTCTCTAATACTTTCTGATCACGTTCAAATACCTTAATAGAATACCATCTTGAAGATTCTGAAAGATTTTCAGGAAGATTATCCTCAATATGTGCTAAAGCATGTTCAATAGAAGCACTATATTTGTGTTTTGCTGTAAAGCCTGTATTTTGAGCAGCTTCAACTGCTTTAGCTGATACTTCCTTAATACCTTCGCCCTTAAGTGCTGAGATTTCAATTACATCACAGCCAATTTCCTCTGAAAGCTGTTTGATGTTAATTTTATCTCCGCTCTTTCTTACAATGTCCATCATGTTGATGGCAATAACCATAGGTATATCAAGCTCTGCAAGCTGTGTTGTAAGATATAAGCTTCTTTCAAGGTTTGTACCATCTATAATATTGAGAATGGCATCAGGCTTTTCACCTAAGAGATAATTTCTTGCAACTACTTCTTCAAGTGTATATGGTGCAAGAGAATATATACCCGGCAAGTCTGTTATTGTAATATTCTCATATTTTTTTAATTTTCCTTCTTTTTTCTCTACGGTAACTCCAGGCCAGTTTCCAACATACTGATTTGAACCGGTAAGTTCATTGAACAATGTTGTTTTACCACAGTTAGGATTACCAACGAGAGCAATTCTTTTATTCATTTTTACCTCGATAAATTATTATAATTAAGTACATTCTTCTACTTCTATATTTTCTGCATCAGCTTTACGAAGTGAAAGTTCATATCCTCTTACGGTAACTTCTATCGGATCACCAAGTGGAGCAAGCTTTCTGATATAGACCTCTACTCCTTTTGTAATCCCCATATCCATAATTCTTCTTTTTATTGCACCCTCACCTCGGATTTTGAGGACTTTAACCGTTGTTCCTACGGCAGCTTCTTTAAGTGTTGCCATTATAACCCCCTCATTACATTACCAATATTTTTTTAGCAGCTTCTTTATTTATTGCCACATTTGCATCCTTTATTCTAAGGATTAGATTACCTGCAAATTCATTAACGATTGTTACGCTTGTTCCTTGTATCAAACCAAGATCATTAAGATGCTTTACAACTTCCTTAGATCCTCCGACACGCTGAACAATAACCGTATCACCTACATTACATAATGTTATTGGCATATATATCACCCCCTTAAAATATTTGTTTTATGATTTAATCTCCACCCATAACCTGTGAAAACGTTACATTATATTGCTATCTTAATAAGCATGTACTTATTAGCATATGCTTATTAGCCTTAGCTAACTTTTTGTAATATTAGCATTGACTAATTGAATTGTCAATTATTTTTTATCATTTGATTATATTTTTACCAAATATTCAAAATCTGAACTGATATACCATATGTTTAATATAGAAAGCAATATTAAACATAAATGTATTTTTGTATATTTGTTATTTTTATTAGTTAATATAGGCTAATTGATAGTTGAAAATTTTTTATATAAGAATTAATATTATATAAATATACAAATTAAGGGAGGATTTTCACATGAGTCTACACGAATCCGGAGAGATGTATCTTGAAACGATTTATGTACTTTCAAAAAATAGTAGCACAGTTCGTTCTCTTGACGTAGCTGAAGAAATGAATTTTTCAAAGCCAAGCGTAAGTCGTGCTATTAAAATACTTAAAGATGGCGGTTTTGTTACTGTTGATGAAAATGGATATTTATCCCTTACTGAAGACGGTCAAAATATCGCAAAGAAAATATATGAGAGACACAGAGTTCTTACTCAGTTCTTAATTAATATCGGAGTAACTAAGGAAACAGCTGTTGAAGATGCATGCAGAGTTGAGCATTACATCAGTGATGAGACATTTGATGCATTAAAGAATTACTTTAAAATTTCTGCAGAAGTTTAATTCATCTTATTTAAACATTTTTGGCGATTACATATGTTGTAATCGCCTATTTTAAAACATTTTTTAAAAAACTTTTTACCTATTATATATGACGAGAGGAGGTTATTATGAGTAAAATTGATTTACACGTTCATTCTATGTATTCAGACGGAACCAACTCTCCAAAAGAATTAGTTGATATGGCTGTTTCAATCGGTCTTAGAGCTATGGCACTTACTGATCATGACACAATTGACGGTGTACCACACGCTATAGAAGCTGCCAGAGATTATGACATTACTATTATTCCGGGTGTAGAAATCAGTACATTTTACCAGGAAGGCGAAATTCACATAATCGGTTTATTTGTTGATTATAACAATAAGGAATTTGTTGCTGAGCTTGATCAGATGAGAATTGAGCGAGAAGACCGTAACAGACTTATGTGCAGTAGATTGAGAAAATATGGTGTTGATATTGATTACGATAAGCTCGTGGACATTTATAAGAGTCATGCCATAACAAGAGCTCACTTTGCCGACTTCCTCTATAAGAACGGATATGTATCAGGAAGAAAAGAAGCATTTGAGCGTTATATCGGAAGTGACTGCCCTGCTTTCGTTCAAAGAAAAGGTATTTCACCTAAAAAAGGTATTAAGCTTATTCAGCAGGCACATGGTGTTCCAATCCTTGCGCATCCATATGCATACAGATTAAGCGAGAAACATCTGGATGAATTAATCTCCAACTTAAAGGATCACGGTCTTGCAGGAATTGAAGCATTTTATTCAACTCACGGAATGTCAGAAACTGATAAAGTTCGTAATTATGCAAAGAAATATGATTTAATGCTTTCAGGCGGTTCTGATTACCACGGAAAGAATAAGCCTCTTATCTCACTTGGATCAGGTATGGGCGGACTTAAGGTTGATTCTTCTCTCCTCGTACCTATGCAGGAATATCTTAAGAAGGAATATGATAAAGAGATTTCAATAATCTGATTATTGATGCATTTATGAAATCAATATGTTGATTTCATAAATATACCCCCGGTACATAAGGCTGTTTTCAGTCTTATATACCGGGGGTGTTTTAATTTATTTTGTTTTCGGTTTTATGTTTTATGGTTTTGTGTATTTTAAAATTGTTTTGTTTATTTTGTTTGTCTTAGTTTTGTTTTATGGTTTTATGTATTTTAATTCGTTCTGTCTTGTTGTGTTTCTTTATCTTTTATTGTGTCTTAATTATAGAGTATTAAAATCACGCATAATTTTTCAAAAAATTATTTAGTAATCTGTTTCGCTTTAATACAATCACACAAATATCGAATTAATAATATTTTGTGTATATTCGTTTTTAGGATTATTAAGTATATCGTAAGCAGGGCCTTCTTCGATAAATTCACCCTGATTCATAACCACGATTCTGTCACACATACTGCCGGCGAGCACTAAATCATGTGTGATAAATAATACGCTGAAGCCCTTCTCTTCTTTTAATTCCAATAACTTGTTCATTATTTCGGCCTGAACGGATACATCCAGAGAACTTGTCATCTCGTCGCAGATTAAAACATCAGGCTCAATAAGCAGTGCTCTTGCAATGGCTACTCTCTGGCACTCACCACCAGACAGTTGCATAGGGTATTTACTCATATATTCCACAGGAAGCTCCATCATAGTTAAATACTCCTCAGCCTTTGCCGCTGCCTCTTGTCTTGAAAGCTTTGGATTAAAGTTTCTCTGAACTTCAATCAGTGTCTTCCCAATGGTGAGTTTAGGATTAAATGAATCCTTAGGCATCTGGAAAATCATTTGAATTTTCTTAAAAAATTTTTTCGGATATCGGTAATCTGCAACCTCACCATCTATCTTAACCTTTCCGGCATCAGCCGGTGTTAACCCAAAGATTACTTTGGCAACTGTTGATTTTCCACACCCGGATTCACCTACAAGGCCGACAATCTCACCTTTTTTGATTTGTAAATTTATACCCTTTAAAACATCATGGAATCCCTTTTCTTTTGCGATCCAGTATGATTTATACAGATTGTCAATTTCTAATATATATGACATATTATTACCTTTTCTGTTTCTTTAATATCTGGTGTAAAGCAGGTACAATGCACTTTTAGTTGCTCATTTACAAAGTTACAACTCAATATAACCCTGTATTTACACCTCATGGCATCTTACAAAATGTCCCGGTTCAATTTCTCTTAATTCAGGCATATTTGTTTTACATTCACTGCACGCCATTGAACAGCCTTCGTGATAAGGACATCCTTCGGTATATCTGTCCGGAAAAGTTGCTTTTACATTTTTTGAAACCATAACATTCATTTTGGGAATTGCTTCATAGAGCTTCTTTGTATATTCGTGAACAGGATTATTCACAATATTATCCCTTGAACCATATTCCATAACCATACCGCCATACATAACTGCTATTTCATCAGCTAAATATGATATTACTCCCATGTTATGGGAAACAAAAAATATAGAAGTCTGAAATTCATTCTTTATCTTTTCAAACTGCTTTACAACTTCTCTTTGAACAACTACATCAAGAGCACTTGTAACTTCATCGGCTAAAAGCACTTTTGGATTAAGCAGCATCGCCATGGCTATGGACACTCTCTGAGCCATTCCACCACTTAATTCATATGAATAGCTGTTTAGTACTCTCTTAGGATTACTTAACTTAAAAAGTTCAAGAAGTTCCAGCATTCTTGCGGTAACTTTTTCAGGATTTTCATTATGGGCTTTTGCAAACTCATTAACCTGTGTACCGATTTTTCTTACGGGATGAAATGCCTGCGACGGATCCTGGGAAATAAGGGCAATATCCTTGCCTCTTATTTTTCTAAGTTCTTCCTTAGGTAATTCAATAATATCTCTGTCCTGAAATATTATCTTTCCATCTTTAACCCATCCGTTATCACCAAGAATGCCTAAAACAGTTTTAATAATTGTACTCTTACCGCTTCCGGATTCTCCTACAACACCGAGTATATGCCCCTTTTTAATATTTAAGCTAACATCTCTTAATACAGGTTTTTCGGCATAATTTACATATATGTCTTTAATACTCAGTATATTATCCATATTTATATGTTCCTTCTTAAAAGCCTCATATGACTGCAAGTATGTGATAACCGTCATATGAGGCTGTCTTTAAATATTTCTATATCTATAACAATGCAGCTTACATTACGTTACACTGTTAAATTTCTTTTAATCAGAAGAACTGCTTATCTAATTAATCAATATAGAATGTGCGGTGATTAGTTACTCTTTCCAATTTTGTAAAGGATAGAGTTATCGCCATTGTCACTTAAGAAAGATCCTGTCATGTTTGTGATGTTCTTTCTTGAAATCTTATAACTTAAGATATGGCAGAGATAGATATGAGTATCATCATTCTTATAAATTTCTTTCTGAATTTCCTTTATCTTAGCCACTCTCTCATTTGCATTAGTTGTTGAAGTAAGTTCTGTTAATAACTTATCAACTGCAACATTTGAATATGAATTGAAGTTAGATGTACCATCTGACTTAAATACAGGCTGTAAGTAGTTATAAGCGTCTCCATCAGTCTGTGTGCTATATGCATATGTTCCAATATTGTAATTATCTGACTTAAGGGTATCCATAATTGTTCCTGATGTCTCAAGATCTGAATCTACACCAATTTCCTTAAGCTGTGACTGTAATACTTCTGATAATGTTGGGAATCCGTTTGATGCATAATTAACAATGTGAAGCTTTAAGTTAACTCCGTCCTTATCAACAAATCCGTCATTATTTGTATCTGTATATCCTGCTTCACTAAGTAAACTCTTAGCCTTTTCAACATTAAATGATACAGCATTTTCATTTTCCTGATAGAATCTTGAATCCTTAGGAAATATAGAAGTTGTAGCTGATGCTCTTCCACCATATACACCGCTTACAATAGCATCTCTGTCAAATGCATACTGAAGTGCTTCACGAACCTTTGCATCCTGTGTTCCTGCTGCATCCGGATTAACATAGAGATAAAATAATCTGCCCTGATCAAACTGCTGAATGTCAAACTTATCAGACTGAGCTTCAAATCTTGAAATATCTGCTCCCTGTGTTCCAGAAAGCTGAACAAAATCAATTTCTTCATTTAACATGGCATTAACCTGAGCTGTAGAATCAAGACCTGACTTAGTATGAACTGCAGCAGCTGCTGGTTTACCTGCCCAGTATGTCTCATTTCTTATAAGATCCATATTCCCATCAGCATCCTTCTTCTGAAGTACATATGGTCCTGTACCTACAAGGCCCTTGTTATAGTCATCACTATTCTCATTAACATCGAACATAATCATGTTAACATCAGCAAGTACGTTAGGTACTACCGCATTTACACCATTAGTATGAATTGTAAGCTTTAAACCGTCCGCATCAATTGACGTAGCATTTAATAATGTCTTAAGTCTCTTATTATTACCATCTTTGATAATATATTCGATAGCTGCCTTAGCTGCAGCTGCATCAAATGTCTTGCCATTGCTGAATTTAATACCGTCTTTAAGAGTTACAACCCATGTTGTATCATCAGTCTGCTCAATGCTGTCTGCAAGCCATGGAGTAACTTCACCTGTATTGTCATCAATATAGAATAACGCTTCTGTCATTCCGGAGTTCATTGACTTCTGACCACTGTAGTCAACTGCAGGATCGAGAATAAGTGTTGTCTGTGTATTTGCATGTGTAACAATATAATTTAATTCTGCAGCAGCATCTTCAAGAGCTGAACCGGAATCTGAACCTGATCCTCCACCACATCCGGCTAAAACTCCGCCTAATACAGTCATTGTTGATAAAATGCCTGCAAATTTTAATAATCCCTTTTTCTTCATAATATAACTCCCTTTTAATCTTCTTTTGAACTTAAATATTCATTTACGCTGTCACCAAATATACCCACAATTACAACAACTATAAGTATGGCAATTCCCGGTACCAATGCTGTATGAGGTACTATCATAAATGATGTCTGAGCATCATTTAACATTGATCCCCATTCAGGATATGGTCTTGCTGTTCCAAGTCCAAGGAATGAAAGTCCCGCGAACTCAAGTATTACGCGGCCAACGTCCATACTCGCTTCTACTATCAATGGTGTAAGAGCATTAGGTAATATTGTTTTAAATAACACTGCCGGTCTTGACTGACCTGTGACTCTTGCCACATTGACAAATGTTCTCTCTTTTAAGGAAAGTGCCTGTGCTCTTGCAAGTCTTGCATATGGTGTCCAGCCAACTGTACAGATGGCAAGTACACTCCATCCGAGACCTCCGCCTAGCATTGCTGCTATGGCAATTGTAAATACAAGTCTTGGAAATGCCTGGAACATATCAGTAATTCTCATTACAATTAAATCTGCCTTACCACCTACATATCCGCTTATTATTCCTATTAGCGTCCCAACAGTAGCATTTATAATAACAACCAGTATGGCTGTAAAAACACTTCTTGTTCCACCTACCATAAGTCGTGATAACAAGTCACGCCCCAGGTAGTCAGTACCCAGCAAATGCTCCGCTGACGGTCCTCTCATAATATTTTTTACGTCAATCTGATATGGATCATATGGTGGAAAAAACTGCATGAAAAATATGACGCCAAGCATAGATAACGTGATAATCAGCCATATTTTAAAATTTCTTGCAGCTTTCTTTTTACCACTGCTCCCTTTATTAAATGTCTTTCTTATTGAGCCGATACCACGGCTGACATTTAAATCATTAAAATTAAATTTACTCACCATTTATGCCCGCACTGTTGCATGCATTTTTACATGCACCCTTTGCTTCTTTTTCTTCTCTTTCTTCTTTCTTTTTAAGCTCCAGCTGCCTTGCATGAATCTTTCTTTTGCCCTTGTCGCCTTCTGCTATATATCTCTCTTTAACTCTCGGATCAGCATATGCATGTAAAATATCTACTAAAAGATTAACAAGTACATATATGCCTCCCATAACCAGAATATATCCCTGCATAAGAGGATAATCTCTGTTTGTAATAGACTGTACAGCCAGACGACCTATTCCCGGATATGATGTCACAAGTTCTATAATGGCTGTTCCACCCAGCTGCTGACCAAAATTCAAACCTGCTATAGTCAGTATTGAAGGTAATGAACTTTTTAGTGCGCCGGCAAAAAGTATCATATATTCCTTTATTCCTCTGGTGCGTTCCATTTGTATATATTCTTTGTTAAGTTCATTTATCACTGCAGCTCTTACCTGTCTGACATACGGCCCTGACATGGTTACTACAAGAGTAATTATAGGAAGCCATATTCCGGTAGGATTACCTGATGCAGAAGTCGGTAACATTTTCCAGGTCAGACTGAATAAAATGATAACTAACATTGCTGCAAAGAAACCCGGTAAAGAACCGGAAACAAATGAAAGGACTCTGATAAGACCGTCCAGCCATTTATTTTTCCAAACTGCTGCAATTATTCCCAAAGGAATGGAAATAAGAATTGTTAAACCAACAGAAATACATGCAAGCAAAAGTGTATTTGGAAAATATGACAATATTTCCTGTGCTACCGGCCTGTGTGTATAGTATGAAATACCCATATCTCCGGTAAATACGCCTCCGAGCCAGCTGAAGTACTGAACAAACACGGGTCTGTTAAGTCCCATCTGTTCTCTCATTGCTTCTATTTCAGCCAGTGACGGTGAATTACCTTCCTGTCTTAAATACATTTCCGCGGGATCACCGGGCGACAGATACATCAGAAAGAAAGCGACGAGTGATACGGCAATCATAATTGGAATCAGCCATATCAGTCTCTTAATAATATATTTGCCCATTTTAAAACCTTTTTTACTATAATTTTATTTTTAATCTTCTTTGCAGTTAATTGCAGAAATGAGGAAATTTGTATAATATCCACCGTTTGGCTTATATTTTCCATATGGTATGAGACTCTGAGGCATTCTGATGATTTCCTGAGTAATTGCAAAATTATACTGTGGAAGAACTATGTCATCCCATTCAGCCGGTCTGTTAAGTTTTGATAATGGAAGATCATATGCAGTCTCATCACATTTTGAATAATCCACTTTCTTCTTATCTTCTTCGCTGTGTCCGTGGATATCTCCAAGATGCTCAATCAAAATATTTCTATTTTTTCTTGTTTCTTCATCAAATAAATATCTGTAATGATTACCGTCATAATATAAAAGTAAACCGCCCGGTTTAAGAACTCGTCTCCACTGTCTGAGAACCTTTTCCGGATCAAGAAAAGCCCAGATAAGATTTCTTGAACAGATTACATCAAATGTATTATCAAGGAATGGCAGTTCATCAGAGTTTGTACATACAAATTCCGCCTTAAGATTAAGGCTGTAAAGATTTTCCTTCGCCTTCTCTATCATGTTTTCAGCAATATCAACGGCAGTTACTTCATGACCTAAGCTTGACATTACAGCAGCCATAATACCTGTTCCTGTACCTACATCGAGAACCTTACATTTTTCCCTTGGAAGAATATGAGCAACCTCATGTCTGATATCATCCATTTCAGCATATGGGAAAGCGAAAGTTTTACTTCTTTCGTTCCAGTAATCTTTCATGTTCTTCTGCACTTCATCTGAGGAAAGCTTTACTGCAGCTATTTCGAACATAGGAGATTCACGATAAAGATCTTTTTCCCAGTCCTCGTATACATGCTCTCCAATGTTATATTCAACTGATACACTCATGTTCATTTCTTTAAGAACATCTATATCCCAAGCCGGTCTGTCTTCCTTTGTTAAAGGAGCTGTTTCGTAATACTCGTGATCAGCACTTGTTACTTTTCTTTCAACACCATACTTCTCAAAATGGTCTTTTTCGTGCTGCTCTACTTTTTTCTTTAACTCTTCGTCAAACTCATGCTTAAACCAGTTTGCATCGTATATGAGAATGATACCTCCCGGTCTGAGAAGATTTTTCATCTTGTTATAAACTTCTTTAGGATTTTCAAGAGTCCATGTAACATTTCTTGAAATAATTACATCAAATGATTCTCTTGGAAATCTTGTATCTATTTCATTAACATCCACTCTGATAAATTTAGGATGAACGTTTAATCTTTCTGCATTTTCTTCTGCACACTCAAGCATGCCGGGTGACTGGTCAATGCCAGTCACATTATGTCCTTCTTCAGACAAAATGCACGAAAAAAAGCCTGGACCTGTTCCTATATCAAGAATGTCAAGTCCGCTGCCTTTAAAAGTAATTCTTTTATTTATCTGGTCTTTCCACGCCTGTTTTCTAAATGAATTGAATTCACCCTGAATATATTCATTATAGTTACTTCCATTCGCCCAGCGTGATGCTCTTTCCTCAGTCTCCATCTAAATCCTCATTTCAAATATAATAGTTAATAGGTTGCCTTTGAGTATAAAGATGGTTTTTTGACAATTTAACCCCTCTGTAGGGATATTTTCTTATATAAGACAAAAAATTCCTAAACTTAAGTTCAAAACTTAAGTTTAGGAATTTTTAAAATATCATTTATTTAAATGTAAATTAATTACATCATTCCAGGCATTCCACCTGCAGGCATCTCTGGAGCTGGCTCAGGGATAATACCTACAGCTGCTTCTGTTGTAAGAAGAGTTGAAGCTACACTTGTAGCATTCTGAAGTGCACTTCTTGTAACCTTTGCAGGATCAAGAATACCTGCTTCAATCATGTCGATATAATCGTCTTTAAGTACATCGTAACCTATACCAACATCGGAATTCTTAACCTTGTTAACGATTACCGCACCTTCAAGTCCTGCATTTGTTGCAATCTGGAATAATGGAGCTTCAAGAGCCTTAAGAACGATTAAAGCACCTGTCTTCTCATCGCCTTCAAGAGTTTCAGCAAACTTAAGAACTTCCTTAGATGCGTGGATGTAAGCACTACCACCACCTGAGATAATACCTTCTTCAACAGCTGCCTTTGTAGCTGCAAGAGCATCTTCCATACGAAGCTTGCTTTCCTTCATTTCTGTCTCTGTTGCAGCGCCAACACGAATAACAGCAACACCACCAGATAACTTAGCAAGTCTTTCCTGAAGCTTTTCTCTGTCAAAATCAGATGTTGTCTCTTCAATCTGCTGCTTAATCTGAGCAACTCTTGACTTGATGTCGTCAGCATTGCCTTCGCCGTCAACGATGATTGTCTCATCCCTTCTAACCTTAACAGACTTAGCACGACCAAGCATTTCGATTGTAGCGTCCTTAAGCTCGTTACCAAGGTCACTTGAAATAACCTCTCCGCCTGTAAGTGTTGCGATATCTACGAGCATTTCTTTTCTTCTGTCACCGTATCCAGGAGCCTTAACACCTACTACGTTAAATGTTCCTCTGAGCTTATTAACGATAAGTGTTGTAAGAGCTTCACCATCGATATCCTCAGCGATAATAAGAAGAGTTGCTCCAGCCTGAACAATCTGCTCAAGAACAGGAAGGATATCCTGGATGTTTGAGATCTTCTTATCTGTGATAAGGATGTATGGGTTATCAAGGTTAGCTTCCATCTTATCCATGTCTGTTGCCATGTAAGCTGATACATAACCTCTGTCGAACTGCATACCTTCAACAAGGTCGAGCTCTGTCTTCATTGTCTTAGACTCTTCGATTGTGATAACGCCGTCGCTTGTAACCTTTTCCATAGCGTCAGATACAAGTACACCAACCTCTTCGTTTGCAGCTGAGATTGAAGCAACCTTAGCAATCTGATCCTTACCTGTTACCTTACGGCTCATCTTCTGGATTGCATCTACAGCAACTTCTGTAGCTGCCTTCATACCCTTTCTGAGGATGATTGGGTTAGCACCTGCAGCGATGTTCTTCATACCTGCTGTAATCATAGCCTGTGCGAGAACTGTAGCTGTTGTTGTACCGTCACCTGCTACATCATTTGTCTTTGTAGCAACTTCACGAACGAGCTGTGCACCCATGTTTTCGAACTTATCTTCAAGCTCGATTTCCTTTGCGATTGAAACACCGTCATTTGTAATAAGAGGAGCACCGTATGACTTCTCTAAAATAACATTTCTTCCCTTAGGACCGATTGTAACCTTAACTGCATCTGCAAGCTTGTTAACACCGGCTTCAAGAGACTTTCTTGCGTCTATTCCGTACTGAACTTCCTTTGCCATTATATTTCTCCTTACATTATTAAATATTGTAAATCACGATTAAGTGATTATTGAATTTAACCAAGCAAATAATTGACTTAGCAAACCACTGGCTGGCTTGTCAGCCATTGGTTTATTCAACAATTGCTAAAATGTCTGACTGAGATACGATGATGAAATCCTCATCTTCAAGTGTTACTTCTGTACCTGAATATTTTGAGTAGATTACTGTATCGCCAACCTTAACTTGCATCTTAACTTCTTCACCGTCAACGATTCCGCCAGGACCTACAGCAATAACTTCTGCCTGCTGTGGCTTTTCCTTAGCTTCACCAGTTAATATAATTCCAGATTTTGTCTTTTCTTCTTCTTTAATAGCTTTTAAAACAACTTTATCTCCAAGTGGTGTAAGTTTCATAATAAGCCTCCCTATTCAATTATTAGCACTCTATAAAACTGAGTGCTATTGATTTATTAGTGAATTTATCACTTATAATATGTCATGTCAAGAAAATTATAAAATGTCCCATAATTATAAGATTATTTATATATATTTTATAAATCCATCTTGAATCCCCAGTTATCAACAGGCTGTCCTTCCCATTCTACCTCGTTGTTGAATACCTGGATAAATCCGTTTTTGTCATAAAATCTTCTATTGATTTCTTTATTTGTAATAAGTGTAAGACACTTGGCATTCTTTCTTCTTAAAAATGGAAGAACTGCCTGCTGCATCATTTTACTTCCCACGCTCTGTCCCTGCATTGATGGCGAAACTGCGAACTGGTCAAGATGCCAGTGCTCTTCGTCCACTGTATATTCAAATGCCTCTGTACTCGCGTCGAGGAATTTATTAAATGCAAGAGCCTTTCTTATTCCAAGTATGCTTACAATCTTAATGGCACCATATAAGAAATCCTTTAATACTGAAGATCTCTTATGGTCTGGTGGGAAAAGTAATGCAAATGCTGCAATTTTTCCGTGCACTTCTCTTACAATATAAGTTGCCTTACCGAAATTTGATCTTATATATACGTTCATAAATGCATATATAAGATTTTCGTATGTTTTCTCTGACTCACAGTCCGTTCTTAACACAGTAAATAATGGATAGTTTAAAAACGATTCATAGTTAAGTCTTACAATTTCATCTAAGTCCGATTTTTCTGCCTTTCTGTACATAAGCACACCTCCTGTCAGTTTTAATCGTTTATATTATAGCTCAGCCTACCTTATACCTCTGGCAAATGCAAATAGATATTGCTGGGCATATCCTCCCAGATCTCCAAATTTATCCTTTGAAAACTCAAAGAGATATTCCTTTGATTTGTCTTCCCCGTTAAAGTAAACCTGTTCAAGAACTCTCTTCATCCATACATCAATAGGAAATGAATCTCTTTTACCAAGAGAGAAAAGCATTACACAGTTGGCAACTTTATTGCCAACACCCTTGATAATACAGAGTTCCTTTTCACATTCTGCGGTATCTATTGTTCTAAGTTCCTCTTCGTTTATTTCACCGCTGTTAAACTTAGTTATTGCATCCACAATATAAGGAGCTCTGAATCCTGTTTTTAATTCTCTTAAATCTTCCTCTGTTGCCACTGATAATGTTCTGGCATCAGGGAAATTGTAAAGAGTATCAAAATCTGCAAATGACTTGCTTCCCCATTTTTCGGAAATATCATTTACAAGCTTCTTAATTCTTGGAATCTGATTATTCTGGGAAATAATAAAAGATATAAGTGTTTCAAAGAAATCCTGATTGAGAAGTCGTATACCATTATTTTCTTCAATAATGTCCCTAAGCTCCGGACTTGCATCTCCGATTTCTTTCTTAATACTCTTATAATCCCTGTCTAAATCGAAATATCCCTTCCAGATATTGTTATATTCATCAAGGGTTGTATCGTGAAAAATCAGATTACCATTTTTCTGTTCTATCTTTAATCCCTTATTAAATGATGAAAGTAGATATGTATAATTATTATTTTCAGATTCCTCTATATTTAAAAAATGGAAACACTGTCCGCATTCCAATGTTTCCTTTAAATCAAAATCTTCTATATTTTTAATAATTATATTGTTATCTAATGACACCACTTTAGGACTGTATCCTTTGTTGTTCATTAAATATCTCCGATTACCAGCTTATGATTTCACAACCGTCTTCTGTAACAAGAACCTGAACTTCCCACTGTGCAGAATCCTTGCCGTCTTCAGTATGAACTTCCCAGCCGTTTCTCTTATCTGTGTATACGCCTGCCATACCTGCGTTGATCATTGGCTCAATTGTAAACATAAGTCCAGGTACAAGCATCATGCCTGTTCCCTTTCTTATTACATATGAAACAAATGGATCTTCATGGAATTCAAGTCCTACACCATGTCCTCCGATTTCTCTTACAATAGAAAATCCATTGGCATATGCATGTTTCTGAATAACATCTGCAATGTCACCTAAAAATCCCCATGGCTTAACAGCCTTGATACCAAGTTCAACACATTCTTTAGTTACTTCAACAAGCTTTCTTCTTTCCTCAGAAACTTCACCAATCATGAACATTCTTGAAGAATCACTGAAATAACCGTCAAGTATTGTAGAACAGTCAACATTAATAATGTCTCCCTCTTTTAATACCTGGCTACTTGTTGGAATACCGTGGCATACAACATCGTTAATTGATGTACATACAGACTTTGGAAATCCTTCGTAATTAAGAGGAGCAGGGATTGCCCCTCTTTTTACTGTTTCCTGATATACCATCTGGTCGATATCTTCTGTAGTCATACCGGCTTTAATATGTTCTGCGACATAATCAAGAACTGCCACATTTACTTCAGCACTCTTCTTAATCATCTCAACCTGAGCAGGTGTTTTAAGTAAATTGTGTCCCGGTACTCTGATATGCTTTTTTCTAAATCCGTCTAACTTTCTGTCAAATGCAGCATGGCAGTCTTTATAAGCTAAACCGCTGCCACACCAGCACTCTTCTGTCGGTTTTAATCTTCTCATTATTTAAATGCCCCCATAATTGCAGGAACCATCTGTTTCTTTCTTGAAACAACACCAGGAAGGTAAACAGCATCTCCATCAGCTTTAACTTCGAAACCATTTGTCATAAGCTCGATTGCACCTTCACCGGCACAAACTACTGTTGAGCTTTCGTTAATGATATCTGTGATCATAAGGAATGCCATATCTGCATCAACACCCTTAATGAACTCTGAAATCTTATTGTGAATGTCATCAATTTCATCTGAGTTGATTGTGCTTACCTGAGCAACAGTGATTACCTTATCACCCATTTCAAAATTCTTGCAGTCAATGTTGAAGATTTCCTCAGCTGTCTTCTCAGCAAGGTTACTTCCTGCCTTGAACATTTCCTTAGCATATACTTCAGGATCGATACCTGCGATAGCCGCTAATTCCATACCTGCAGCCTTATCAGCCTCAGTACATGTAGGTGAACGGAATAATAAAGTATCTGAAAGGATTGCAGATACCATAAGGCCTGCCATTTCTTTTGTAATTTCGATACCATTTTCCTTGTACATCTGATATATGATTGTTCCTGTACAACCTACAGGCTGAACTCTCATGAAAAGTGGTGTAGCTGTAACAAGACCGCCAAGTCTATGGTGATCAATGATCTCTAAAACTTCAGCATTTTCAATACCGTCAACCGTCTGTGACTTTTCGTTGTGGTCTACAAGAATAACCTTGTCACCTTCTTCAAGTGGAGCTTCGATTAATGTTGGCTCAGCTACGTTGAAGTAATCAAGAACATATCTTGTCTCGTCACTTACATTACCAAGTCTCATAGCTGCATACTTATCTGTACCTTCAAGCTTGTTCTTGAAGTTAGAGTATGTAATTGCTGATGTAATTGAATCTGTATCCGGATTCTTATGTCCTGTTACTAAAATCTTATCACTGTACTGTCCCATATCTTTCAACCCTCTCATCACTTTTAGCATCCTCTATATTCCCTACAATATTATTTGTGGATGCAATTTTCTTTTTAGTAGTAAATCTCTCAGTTTTAATTGGATAATGTATCTTATTCTTCTTTTTAAGCTTAAGCTCTGCAGGCTTGGCACCTCTGTCAAGAGCTTTCTGAATAAGCTTTCTTCTGGCCTTAATTCTCTTCTGCTCCTGCTTTTTAAGCTTTTTAGCGTATTTTAAAATCTTATTTCTTGCGTCCTCATTTTCTCCGAAATAATCTTCTTCAACAAATGTGCCGTTAAGAATACTAAGTAAAATACCTTTATTTTTATTGGCACCAAATCTGTTATATACCCAGAAAGCTGCGTCAACCATTCTTTTAATAGGTCTGCTCTTATCCTTAATGTACTTATCAACTGTGCTTCCACCTGTTATGGTGTCAACATTGCCTTTAATGGCTGCGATAAGATCATTATTACATTTTATAGAAACTCCTTCAGGGAACTGTGTAAAGCCCCTTCCAACTGATTCAGTAATATGTGCATCCGAACCACCTGTGGCAAGCTTACCATACTGAGATGCAAATGCTTCTGCCTGCAGATTGTAAATCGGATTAATTGTACTGTTATATGTCTCTATAAAATCAAATTTCTTTGGAAAGTTCTTATGGTCCTTTCCGAAAAATGTATTGCCATATGCCCATGGTCCCGGCATGAATGGATGTGCACATCCTATGATACCGCCTCTGCTGTGAACCGCTTTTTCAAGCTGATCAATGGCAAGACCCTTAATCTGTAAAAAGTCTGATTTTACACCGTCGGGCATGATTACAAGAATATGACCGGCATTTCTTGTGTCATACTCTATACCCTTTAAAATCACAAAATCATCAGGTATTGGAAATATATCTTTATTATCAGCATAATGATAATAACCCTGATAAGAGTCATGGTCTGTTACGACCATCCCCGCAAATCCCTTTTCTTTAAGAATTGATGCATATTGTGATAAAGGTACATGCGCATCGAAAGAACCTTCTCTCGTATGGCAATGCATATCAAACATTTCTCTCGACATAACAAAATCTCCATCAATATCATAAAAACAAAATAATGGGTTATGTAAATATAACTCAACAACCAGAATTGTAAAAATCATCCATAACCCATTTATTTTAATATATTTAATTAATTTAGTAAATTGAATGTTGTATCCAATATATGCTTATGCACTCTGAACTTCACTCTCAATTGATTTGTGAAGTTTTTTACTAAGTGACTTCATAAATATGAAGCTTATAAATAATGCAAATGTTTCAGAGATCGGTAATGCACACCACACTAAAACAATATTTCCTGTAAATGCAAATATTATTGAAAGTGGAATAAGTATTGCAAACTGTCTGAGTATAATACAGATAAGACTGTGCATTGGATTACCAATAGACTGGAACATAGTTGCATTAATTGTATCAATACCGGCCATTATAAATCCAATGGACATTACTCTGATTGCAGGTATTCCAAGGGCAGTTACTTCAGGTGTTGCACTGAATATAGAATATAACTGAGCCGGGAATAACTGGCACACTATTGTACAGATAATAGTAACAACCGCTACAAATATAATACTTACTTTATATACCTGTTTAATTCTGTCATATTTTTCAGCTCCATAGTTGTAGCTTAAAATTGGCACGATTCCGGCATTTAAACCGAAAATAGGCATATACACAATACTAACAAGCTTGAAGTAAACTCCGTATGCCGTAATGGCATCTTCCGAGAAGCGGATAAGGATCTGGTTCATTATAAGTACAACAATTGATGTAATTGCGTTAAGAATGATTGATGAAACACCTATCTTAAGGATTTCTCCCATTTCCTTAAACTTAAATGCAAATATCTCTTTAAAGCTGAGCATAATCTCTTTGTTAAATGCAAGATTTAAAATAAGTGCAATAACTGCAGATGCAATCTGACCAATAACTGTGGCAAGAGCCGCACCTGTAACACCCATCTCAGGGAAAGGTCCAATGCCGAAAATCATTAAAGGATCTAAAACGATATTGATAATCGCACCTGATGCCTGAGACACCATGCTAAGCTTTGTCTTTCCGGTTGCCATAAGTAATCTTTCAAGGATAATTTCCATGAAAATGGCAATACTACCAATCATTACAATAGAAAGATACTCAACACCGTAATTAACTACTTCTTTAAATTCTGTCTGGAACGCAAAGAATGGTTCGCAGATAAAGAATGACAAAATAAGGAATACTAAATATCCGAGTATTGATAACATGATTCCTGTATTAGCAATACTGCTTGCCTTTTGTCTGTTTCTTTTTCCTAAATATCTTGCAACAAGTGCATTGGTACCTACACCGAAACCAACTGCACATGCTATAAATAAATTCTGTACCGGGAAAGCAAGTGACAATGCACGCAGCGGCATATCACCATAGCTTCCTACGAATGCAGAATCGACTATGTTATACATCGCCTGGACTAACATTGATATAATAACCGGAAGCGAAATGCTAAACACCAGTTTATTAACCGGCATTACACCAAGCCTATCCGACGCATTATTTTCCCTAGCCAATTGTTTCCTCCATTTTTTCTAACTTTTTTTACAAATGCATTCATAAGTTTTTCTTCTAACTTATAGAATATCTGATATAAGAATACTGCACCTACCGCAAGGGCTATTACCCAGATAATCTGCCATCCTTCAATAGGATGAATTTCAAATAATCCAGGTAAGATTATCATTCCGCCGATAGAGCAGAATATTGTGAGACACCATATGAATAATCTGTATTTACTAAATGGTGTACATATTTTGTAAAGCATTAAAACTCCAACAAACAGGAGCAACAATATTGACATTGTTGAGCTCTGATTGAAGTTAATGTTTGTCACCTTGGCAACTATGGTAACTATGGAAACTATAACGAAATTGGTGAAGCCCGCAGGCATCGCTCTTCGTAAAATAGTCTTTAAGAAGTTACCCTTAATAAGTTCATTGTTAGGTTCCATTGAAAGGAAGAATCCCGGAATGCCTATTGTAACAAGACTTAAGTATGACATCTGTGTAGGGTAAATAGGTGTTACACTACCGATAATCATAACGAGAATAGCTGTTAAGAATGAATAAATATTTTTATTCAGGAACAGCGATGCTGAACGCTGAATGTTATTAACTACCTGTCGGCCCTCTGAAACTACAGATTCCATTCTTGAGAAGTCCGCATCAAGTAATACGATCTGAGATACCTTACTTACTACGTCAGAACCTTCTCCGATGGCAATAGAACAGTCGGCTTTCTTAAGAGCCAGTACGTCATTTACACCGTCACCTGTCATGGCTACAACCTTTTCATCAAGCTGTAACGCCTCAACAATCTTTCGCTTCTGTGAAGGAGCTACTCGGCCGAAAACAGTATATTTTCTTACGGCACGGTAAATGTCTGTATCTGTCTGCAGTGTGGATGCATCAACATATTCATCCGCATTCTTTATTCCTACCTTCTTTGCTACAGCAGCTACTGTTGCAGGATTATCACCTGAAATAACCTTTACTTCAACGCCCTGCTCCTGGAAGAACTTAATAGTCTTCTTAGCTGTCTTTCTTACAGGGTTTGTAAGAAGTACAAGACCTAAAGGAACAACAGGCTTTGAAAGAGGCTTTCCGTCTTCTACAACTCCATCCTCTTCAGGGATGTAACCGAAAAGAAGAACTCTGTTGCCAACATTCATATATCTCTTAATCTGATCATCATATTCAGGATATCTGTCAAGTAATAATTTCTCAGGCGCACCTAATACATATGTGCCCTCAGCAAACTGTACTGCTGAATACTTAACAAGCGATGAGAATGGGAACAGTCTTACTGCCTTGCTGTGTCCCTGATGTCTGCCAAATGTCTTCTTTAATGTTGCCATAGTAACATTATCATTTGACATTTCACCTACGAAATTCTCTAACATATCTGTAAGAGTAGCCTGATCTGCATTTGTTTCATCATATCCGTCAAGTGGAATAAGTGCTTCAAATGCCATTTCATTTTCAGTAAGAGTACCTGTTTTATCGAGACAGAGTACATTTACACGGGCAAGTGTCTCAACACTGGCCATTTCCTGTACAAGTACCTTCTGTACACCAAGCTTTGCAACACTGGCTGTAAGAGCAATACTTGTAAGAAGGTATAAACCTTCAGGAATCATACCTACGAGGGAAGCAACAACACTGTTGATTGTTCCAACGTAGCCGATATTAAGAACGAACATATCAAGTAAGAACATTGCTACGCCGATAGGTACCATAAAGATACTTATAAGCTTAATAAGCTTTGAAAGAGAGTTCATCATTTCTGTGCTGCTCTTACCCTTACTTGCCTTAGCTTCCTTAGTCAGTCTGTTAACATATGAATGTTCACCGACATCAGTAAGCTCTGCTCTGCATGTTCCGGAAATAACGAAACTTCCAGAAAGAAGCTTATCTCCCGGTTTCTTAACTATTTCATCGGATTCACCGGTTACAAGGGCTTCATTTACCTTCATTTCACCGGCGACAACCACCGCATCGGCACTTATCTGATCACCGGTTGTAAATTCGCAGATATCTCCCTTAACAAGAGATTCCGTCTCCACCCGCTGCAGTTTACCATCTCGTATTACATTGGAATGCGGAGCTGTTAACACCGCCAAATTATCCAATACTCTCTTGGAATTAAGCTCCTGCAAAATTCCGATTACGGTATTAACAATAACAACGATGATAAATGTAAGGTTATTAAACGAACCTGTTGTGATTACTAATATCGCAAAGAAGAAAAAGAGTATATTGAATGCGGTTAAGGTATTACTTCTGATTATCTGTCCAACTGTTTTAGAAGTGTGTTTCTCCGTCGCATTGGACATTCCGGCAGCCGCTCTCCTATTGGCTTCCGCAGTTGTTAATCCTATATTATGGTCTGTCATATTTATTACACCTCTAATAGTAAAATAAAGAGTAACTGTCCTAAAAAACAGCTACTCCCCATAATTTCAGCAAACAACATATAAATCCCGGACATATTTACAGGTTTATAAATATGTCCCAAAACTTCTACATTAATACTAATTTATAATACCGTCGTACTATAAAGTAGCCAAATTTATATTTAAACATCTTAACATAGAAGAAACTATTATGCAATTAAAACGCCCTTCATATAAAAATAAAATGTACACACCAGAACCGGCATGTACATTTTATTTATCATATACTTTCTGATTTCAAATTATAAATAATTATAATTTAAATGAACTCTTAAGTGATACGATTCTGTTAAATACAGGCTTGCCCTCTTCTGAATCCTTAAGGTCACATACAAAATATCCGTTTCTTACGAACTGGAACCTGTCCTCAGGCTTTGCATTCATAAGATCAGGCTCAAGCATTGCGTTGTTAAGAACTACAAGTGAATTCTTATTTACGTTAATACTTCCGTCTTCAGCAAATACACCCTTCTCTTCATCAATTATATTGTCATATAATCTGATTTCTGCAGTCTTTGCGTGCTTTGCACTTACCCAGTGAATTGTACCCTTAACTTTTCTTCCGTCAGGTGAGTTACCACCCTTTGATTCAGGATCATATGTACAGTGGATAACAGTTACATTGCCATTTTCATCCTTTTCAATATCTGTGCATGTAACGAAATATGCACTCATAAGTCTTACTTCGTTACCAGGGAATAATCTGAAGTATTTCTTAGGAGGTTCTTCCATGAAATCTTCTCTTTCGATATATAACTCTCTTGAAAATGGTACTGTTCTCTCACCTAATTCTTCATTTTCAATATTATTAGGAATTGTAAGCATTTCTTCCTGGTCTTCAGGATAGTTATCAATAACAACCTTAACCGGATCAAGAATCGCCATCATACGGTTACATTTAGGCTTAAGATCCTCTCTGATACAGAACTCAAGCATTGGAAGCTCAACTTCACCCTCAACCTTTGTAACACCTGCAAGCTTAGTAAATTCTCTGATTGATTCAGGTGTGTAACCACGTCTTCTAAGAGCACTGATTGAAATAAGTCTTGGATCATCCCATCCGTCAACATCGCCATTTTCAACGAGTCTCTTAATATATCTCTTACCTGTTACAACATTCTTTAATCTGAGCTTTGCAAATTCAATCTGCTGTGGCTTCTTCTCAAAACCTACTTCATTTACACACCAGTCATATAAAGGTCTGTGGTCTTCAAATTCCAATGTACAGAGTGAATGTGTAATCCCTTCAAATGCATCCTCAAGTGGATGAGCGAAGTCATACATTGGATAAATGCACCAGTCATCACCTGTTCTGTGATGTGTAAGATGAGCTACTCTGTAGATAACAGGATCTCTCATGTTGATGTTAGGTGATGCCATGTCAATCTTTGCACGAAGCACCTTTTCACCATCAGCAAATTCACCATTTTTCATTCTTTCGAATAAATCAAGGTTCTCTTCAACAGATCTGTTTCTGTATGGACTTTCCTTACCAGGCTCTGTAAGTGTACCTCTGTACTCTCTGATTTCATCAGCTGTAAGGTCACAAACATATGCCTTGCCCTTCTTAATAAGAGTAACCGCTGCCTCGTACATTTTCTCGAAGTAATTAGAAGCATACTTAATATCTCCGTCAAATTTAGCACCAAGCCAGTTAAGATCACTTAAAATAGCGTCAACATACTCATCCTTTTCTTTTCCCGGATTAGTATCGTCAAATCTGAAGTTAAATGTACCGTTATATTCCTTTGCAATACCGTAGTTTAAGAATATTGACTTTGCATGACCTATATGGAGATATCCGTTAGGCTCAGGAGGGAATCTTGTGATAATCTTATCTACTTTCCCTTCCTCAAGATCCTTATCTATAATCTGTTCAATAAAATTCTTGTATGTTGATTCTTCTTTTTCCATACCGTTCCTTTCATTTAGCCGTCAAGCAAGTCTTTACATATCTCATATACATGTCTTGCCGAATTGTAACTTTCATCTTTATTCATATCAATAGTTATCTCTGCATACTTTTCATAGAGTGCCTGTCTCTCAGCAAATATTTCCTCTATTGTCTCTTTGCCATTTGATACAACTCCTCTTACTGAAAGGTCACCAAGTCTTCCATTAAGAAGCTCTACATCTGTCTTAAGATAAACTATATATCCGATTTCCTTAAAATGAGCCATTGCTGCAGCACCATATACAGCACTGCCGCCTGTCGCAATTACTGTTCTCTCAGTATTAATTGAGCAGTTTGTTTCATCTTCAAATTCAATAAAACTCTTATCTCCAAGCTCAGAAAGAATATCACCTAAAGGCTTATTCTTAAGCTCCTGCATTACAAGGTCAGAATCAAGAAACTTATATCCCAACCATTTTGCAAGCTGAACACCTATTGTACTTTTACCGCTTCCCGGCATTCCGATAAGTATGATATTGTTTTTTGATTTAATTTCCTTATTCAAATCAGTTTTCTTCCTTTTCGTCAGATTCTTCAGATTTTTCTTCTTCCGCTGCAGTCTTCTTAGACTTTCTGAGCTGTTCCTTAACTCTCATTGCCTGTTCCATAACTGCAAGTTCGTCAAGACCGAATTCATATCTCTCGCCACAGAACTGACATGTAGTTTCTACAGGCTTTCCTTCTTCAATAAGGCTCTTAAGCTCATCTGCACCGAGGCTTAAAAGTGCATCTGTAACTTTCTTTCTTGAACAGTCACATTTGAACTGAGTAGGCAACTCTTCAACAATCTTGTAGTCAAGATCCTTAAAGATTATTGCAAGAATGTCTTCAAGTGTCTTACCTTCTTCAATAAGTCCTGATACAGATGTAATATTTGCGATATTTACTTCGATTGTACCGATAGTCTCATCAGTAGCATTTGGCATCATCTGGATGATAAATCCGCCTGAAGCCTTAACCGTGTTATCACTGTTAAGAGTTGTTCCAAGTCCTACTGCTGAAGGTGTCTGCTCACTTGTTGCGAAATAATATGTAAGGTCATCACCAATTTCACTTGTTACAAGAATACAGTCGCCGATGTAAGGCTCCTTAAGTCCCATGTCCTTTGTTACACTTAAAACACCGATACCTACAGCCTTGGCTACGTCAATCTTTCCATCTTCTCTAAGTGGGACGAATGTCTGAGGGTTAGTAACATATCCCTTTACATCACCATTTGGTCTTGCTGTTACGAGCATATCTCCAATAGGACCATTACCCTTAATTCTGATTGTTAAGATATCCTGCTCGTTCTTCATCATAGTGCCCATCATGGCACCTGCAGTAATAAGTCTTCCCATGGCAACACCTGCTACAGGACTCATGTTGTGTCTCTTCATTACTTCATCCACAACTTCTTTTGTTTCAGCCAGATAAACTCTTGCTTCACCGTTGGCTGTTACTGCTTTTATAATTCTACTCATTACACGTACCTCTTTTAGTTATTTGGCACAGACATTTAATAAATTCACGCGTCTATATACCATGCTTATCGTTATAGTATAGCATAGAAAGAAAATATTTTAATATTTATATTTGGTATAATTAAATAAATTCGTTTTTTCCATTTACAGACCTTTTTTTTCATTGTAAAATGGTAAAAAATTACAGGAGGGGTACTATGAGACATTTATTAAGTCCGGAAGATTTTTCTACAGAAGAAATTGACGACCTTCTATCACTTGCACACGATATACAAGTTGATCCAAAGAAGTATTCACATCTTTGTGATGGTCTTAAGATTGCAACACTTTTCTATGAGCCGAGTACAAGGACTCGTTTGAGTTTTGAATCCGCTATGATGAATATGGGCGGTAATGTGCTTGGCTTTTCTTCTGCCCAATCAAGCTCAGCTTCAAAGGGCGAAACTGTAGCTGATACTATCAGAGTTGTATCATGTTATGCTGACATTATTACAATAAGACATCCTAAGGAAGGTGCACCTCTTGTTGCATCGGAAAATGCTACCGTTCCGGTAGTTAATGCCGGTGACGGCGGACATGAACACCCTACTCAGACTTTGGCAGACCTTATGACAATAAAAGAATTGAAGGGAAGCTTATCCGATTTCACAATCGGACTTTGCGGTGATTTAAAATTCGGAAGGACAGTTCACTCTCTTATTAAAGCGCTTTCACATTATAAGAATGTCAAATTTGTTATCATATCACCGGAAGAACTTCGCATTCCGAGTTATATAAAAAGTATTCTCGACGAAAAAAATATTGAATATAAAGAAGTTACAAAACTTGAAGATGTAATCGGAGAATTGGATATTCTTTATATGACGCGTGTTCAAAAAGAAAGATTCTTTTCCGAAGACGAATACTTAAGAATGAAAGATTACTATATATTGGATAAAGAGAAGCTAAAACTTGCAAAACCTGATATGTACGTACTTCATCCGCTTCCACGTGTGAACGAAATTGCCACCGATGTTGACAACGACCCGCGCGCTAAGTATTTTGAGCAGGTTCAGAATGCCGTATATGTCAGACAGGCAGTAATATTAACGCTTTTGAATCTGATTCCCGAAGAATAATCAACACATGAATAACTGTTCACGAAAGGATATTATATGTTAAGCATAGGAGCCCTGAATAACGGTATCGTTCTTGATCATATAGAAGCCGGCAAGGCAATGGAAATATACAGATATCTGGATCTTGATAATCTTGATTGCGGAATAGCCATAATAAAAAATGCTCAATCCAACAAGATGGAGAGAAAAGATATTATAAAAATTGACGGCGGACTGGATCTTGTAGACCTTGATGTTTTAGGATATATAGACTGCAATATAACCGTTAATATCATAAAGGATGGAGAAATTATTGAAAAAATGCCTCTTTCTTTACCTAAGAAGTTAACAAATATCATAAAATGCGGCAACCCACGTTGTATTACTTCATCTGAAACTAATCTTGACCAGATATTTTACCTGGCAGATGCTTCTCACCATACATACAGATGCAAGTACTGTGATGAAAAAGCAAAATGATTATAACCTCATCCGAAAATTAGGTATACAATAAAACAATGCCGCAGGTACTAAACGCCTGCGGCATTGTTTTATTTTATATTAACAGTCATATGTACAGTGTCAAAAGACGACCGTCGCCAATGCATGTGGCAGCGTCATTACTGACAGACACTGAATGCATCATATTAATCAATAATTCTCTGCATGTAATTCAAAGTAGCTCTTTGGATGCTTACATACAGGACATACTTCAGGAGCAGCTGTACCAACTACGATGTGGCCACAGTTACGGCATTCCCATACCTTAACTTCGCTCTTCTCAAATACCTGCTGCGTTTCAACATTGTTAAGAAGTGCTCTGTATCTCTCTTCATGAGCCTTTTCGATTGCTGCTACGCCTCTGAACTGCTCAGCAAGCTCATGGAAGCCTTCTTCGTCAGCATCCTTAGCCATCTGAACATACATATCTGTCCATTCGTGGTTTTCACCCTCAGCTGCAGCACGTAAGTTTTCAGCTGTATCACCAATACCGCCAAGAGCCTTGAACCAGAGCTTAGCATGCTCTTTTTCATTTTCGGCCGTTTTTAAAAACAATGCTGCAATCTGCTCAAATCCCTGCTTTTTGGCAACAGAAGCAAAATACGTATACTTATTTCTTGCCTGAGATTCACCTGCAAATGCAGTCCATAAATTCTTCTCAGTCTTTGTTCCCGCATAGATATTCTTTGTAGATGTTTCCTCTACCTTTTCAAACTCACTTGCTGGTGCACCACATACCGGACACTTGAAATCATCGGTTAATTCGCCTTCATGAACATAACCGCATACTTTACAAACATACTTTGCCATAAAAACACCTCCATATTATAAAAACGCCTATAAACAACCGGTCATTCGCCTGTTTATACTAACAATTATATATCTATAAAAACATTTTGCAATGAATTATGTATACAATCAGATACTCTGGCCGAGCTTATATGTCTGCTCACGATAATCTGTGCCATCAAGAGATTCTACCTTCCAGAGTCCGATTCCGTTGAGGATTCCTGCATTTTCCCAGCCTAAGCCTACGCTTGATATTGATATGGCAGAGTTCCGCCATATGAGAAACCTGATGATAAAAGTACAGGACAAAGCGGTAAAAATCAAAAACTTGCAGGACAACGTTCTGCCGCAGTTGAAACAGCAGCTTGCCGATACAAAGGGGCTTTTCAAAGGTAAAGAACGAAAAGCGTTGGAGGTAAGAATCAAAGAAACCGAAACGGAGATTGCCGACAGGTTGGATAAAATCCCCGATACACTCAAAGCGGACGGTTATCCCGATGTACAAGTTTTTATGATGACTTTCCGAGAAATGGAAAGCGTTGTAGAACAGTACAACCGTGGCCTTTCCGAGTGGGAATATCAAGTCAGCAGGAAACCAACAACCTCCACTAAAAAACAGCACAGATCTCCCGAAAAGCAGAGCGTGTTAAAACATCTGCGTGAGATACAGGAACGCAACAAGCAGAAACCGCCGCAAAGACAGCATAAAAAATCCATTGACAGAGATAGCCGATAGACATTGAAAAACCGCCGTTATGGAGTTACCCATAGCGGCGGCATACATAATCATTTGCAGCTACAAAATTAACAGTTATATTTTTTTGATTTGTTTAACAAAATATAAATTCCAATCAATACCAAAATAGTGATTCCAAGTATCATATACATCGTTCCGATATTTACTTGACTTCCGAAAAAATAAAGATTGCAATCAAGGGAATCTTTTAGTTTTTCAATAACCTCTGTTGGAATACCTTGATTTTGCATTTCGGCAAGTGCCCCTTGCATTGTATGATTTCGGATAAGTGATGTACCATAAGTACCCGGCAAAAATGAGATTATTTTTTGCATTCCTTCTCCAAATGAAGAAATAGGCATATATGCACCACAAATGAAACCATATCCCGCACTGATGATTGTGCCTACCGCTGAAATTTGTCCTTGTGTTGATAAGAAAAAATTAATAATCGAAGATAATGCTGCTCCAAACAAAACAAGGAGTAAAATATCAAGAAACAAAAAGAATATATCTGCGAGCGACATATACCAACCGATAATAGCCACATAAGTAAGACAGATACCCGTTGCAGCAAAGCAAATAATAAGTGTTGAAAGCAAGGTTGCAACATAATAACTCAGCGAAAGTGTAGCTGACTTCACAGGAGATATTCTTAAATCTCTTATCGTACCATTTGCTTTATCTTGCACCATTATAAAATTAGAACAAAAAGCAACCGTTACACACGAAACAGCAAGAATAGATGAGATAAGTTGACCGCCTACCAGTCCATCTATTATGCTTTCTGATAGTTTTAATGAATTAGGTAAATTAAATGTAAAACTATCCCGATACACATTCCCAAGAAAAGTCACATAAAGTACAAGCAATATAGCAGGCGTTATCAAAGAGGTAAAGAACATTCCCTTATCTTTGAAAAACAATTTGATATTTCTTTTGATAAGAATAAAAGCCATACTCATTTTTCTGCACCTCCCACCAATGTTTTGCCCGTAACAGCAAGAAAAACATCGTCCATTTTTCCTTTGGTTATTTCGTAATCATTAAACAACTGAGGATTACGAATAATCAATTCAGTTGCAGCCTTTGTATTCGGTATAGAAAGGCGATAACCGTTTCGAATTTGCTCATATTCTACATCAAGTTCTTTAATATCCTTTTCATCTACATCATAAATTGTGATGTAATCCCCAGTATAAATATTTTTTAATTCAAGCGGAGTACCCTCTGCGGATATTTTCCCATCATCAATGATTACAACATAATCAGCTTCCGCAGCTTCTTCCATATAGTGTGTAGTTAAAAATACAGTAATATTTTCATCTTTGCGAAAACTTGATATAACATTCCAAATAAGTCGGCGTGCCTGTGGATCAAGCCCTGTTGTCGGCTCATCAAGAATAAGGATTTTAGGCTTATGAAACAAAGCCCTTGCAATATCAATTCTTCGGCGTTGTCCTCCTGATAATTTACCAACGGTGCGTTTCAATAAGTTTTCAAAATCTAATATTTTCGCCAATTCCTCAAGTCGTTTCTTAAACTCCATTCCAGTAATGCCATATAAAGCGGCACGACTTTCCAAATTATCATAAACAGAAAGGGCAGAATCCAAGACAGATGATTGAAAAACTACACCCAGTTCACGCTTAATATAGTCCATATCCTTATCTAAATCGTGTTTATCAATAAAAACACTTCCACTGTCTTTCGATAGTTGTCCACACATAATATTTATTGTAGTTGATTTTCCTGCCCCATTGCTACCAAGAAAGGCAAACAACTCACCTTTTTTTACACGAAAACTCAAATTCTGAACAGCATTTACACTCCCAAAACTTTTATTAAGATTATAGATTTGAATAATATTGCTCATTCAATTTCCTCCTGTATAATCGGCTTATATCTCGCATAGAGAGAAATCAATATAATCTTTTCCTGTTCTAATCGAACTCCAAATTAGTAGATGCAGTGCGATACCGTAAATTAAATTTATTATAGCATTATGAATTACAAAAGTCGTTATGAAAGAGAACATATCGAATCATAATTGTGGCAGGCAAAGTTTTAATTTTTGACTGCCACAATTTTAATATTCTATATATTACATTTTTTACTTATAGATAATATCGGCATATACAATTTCTCGTGCTCTTGCCTGTATCTCATTCATTCGACCAACCCACAACATCGGTTTTTCTACTTTAAGTTGTTCGGTCACGCCCTCCTTGTCAGCCATTTGCTTGACCAATCGAAATATCATTTTCATTGCCTGTTCGTCAATATCAGTAAGGTAACAGTTCAATTTTCCGCTTGTGAGAAGTGTGATGTAAACTGCCCGTTTATGTTCCTGTAAATAGCGTTTGTGTCGCTGCCCCCATAAGCCGATAGGCTTGCGGTTGGTAAAATAAGGCAAGGAATATAATAATCCTCCTGCAATTCATACCAAAGACCATTGCTTTCATCATAAATATACTTATCCATTAAAAATCCTCCGTTATAATATATTCGCACATATGTCATAGTTCTCCGATTGCCACACTCTGTTATATCTTGTTATGAGATTTTCTTGCCATTGATTTTGCCCTTATAAGTAGGCAGGGAAAGAGTAAACTTGTGTGAAATTATATAAAATGATAAGGCGAACACATTGCGATAAATCCTTTATTTTCAAGGCTTTTGGAGGATTTTATTGATAATCTATGGATAGCAATAATCACTCATAATTTTATGGTTTTCAAATTTGGATTTATTTAAAAATTTAAATTTATTTAAAATACTACCATTACATACGGAATGTTCAAACCTGAATATATTCACTCTTCCTTCCACTCTATGGAATCCTTATCCACATTGCACTGAAGATTTATAACCTTTACACCGGCTGCCACTGCTCTTTTGAGAGATTCTGCATATTTAGGATCTGTTGTCTCATTTGGAAATACCTCTTTTATTCCATTCATGGCAATGCAGTAAACAAGATATGCCTCATATCCCTCATCTATGGCCGAAGCAAGCTCCATTAAATGCTTACTTCCTCTTTCAGTTGGAGCGTCCGGAAAATATCCTTTTCCATCAACTTCCAGAGTACACCCCTTTACCTCTAAAAGTATTTTTCTGTCTCCATCTTCAATATAAAAGTCCACTCTCGAATTGCCATATTTGTATTCTGGCTTGATAAATGTAACATTTTTAAATTCCTGATTTTCTTCCTTAAGCCATTCACCTACGACTTTATTTGGCACCTGGCTGTCAATATTTATCCAGCCAAGATTTGCCTTTTCTACCCCTATAAGGTCCCATTTTGTTTTTCTTCCAGGCTTGTCAAAATGCTGAACACTTACATTTACACCGGGAATAAGTAATTCTCTGCATCTTCCCGTGTTCTTAACGTGAACAGTCTCTACATTTCCATTTATTTCTACATGTGCAATAAATCGGTTTGGTCTGTCTATGAATTTTCCTGTATAGATATCGCTATATCTGATCATTTATTTAACCTTCACCGCATTTTTTCAATGCATCACCTGTAAGTCTGTATGTTGTCCATTCAGACATTGGGATTGCTCCGTGAGATAAATAGAAATCGATACTTGGCTGATTCCAGTCTAAGCAGCACCATTCCATTCTTCCGCAGTTTCTCTCAACTGCTATTGAAGCAACCTTTTTAAATAATGCCTTGCCGTATCCCTTTTTTCTGTGCTCAGGTAAAAGATAAATATCTTCAAGATAGAGACCTGATCTGCCTAAGAATGTTGAGAAGTTGTGGAAAAATAAGGCAAATCCGATTTCCTTGCCGTCAACTACTGCAAATATTACTTCTGCTCTCTTTTTGTCAAATATTTCCTCTTCCAGAACTGCAGGGTCTGCAACAACATCATCTGACATTTTTTCATATTCTGCTATGCCCTTAATAAATGAAAGGATTAAATCTGTATCCTTTCTTTCAGCATATCTGAATTCTAAACCCATATAAACTCTCCTTTTGAAAATTACAACTTAATATCTGTCTCCGCCAGAACATTTCCATCAAAATCATATACCGTAAATACACTGTCATCCAGAATGGCATAGCTCTCCGGATTGCCACCCTTTGGAATTGATGTTGAGCCCGGATTGAGAATGAAAAATGTCTTTCCATCCTTTTCCACTTTATCCGCTCTTAAAATATGTGTATGACCATGCATTATGGCATCTCCATTTGTAATTGGAGGCAGATTATCTTCATTGAACTTATGACCGTGAGTTGCGAAAATATTCTGGCCGTGAATGTCAAATATGGCATATTCTGCCATAACAGGGAATTCCAGTACCATCTGGTCTACTTCTGATTCACAGTTTCCACGCACCGCAAATATTCTGTCCTTATATTTGTTGAGCATTTCAATAACCTTTTTTGGATTGTAGTCCTTTGGAAGGTCATTTCTTGGTCCATGGTAAAGTATATCTCCAAGTAAAATAGTCTTTTCCGCTTCAGATGCTTCAAATTTTTCAAGCACCTTTTCGCACCAGTATGCTGAGCCATGTAAATCGCTCGCCACTAAATATTTCATATGATTATCCTCACTCCTTTGTCAGTTTATTACTATATTTTAATACATTTAAGTCTATTAATGAAATGAAAATACAATTCAAAATAAACAAAAAGACCGCCCCGCAAATACCTGCGAAGGCGGCCTTTTTATAACCGTTTATATATATTTTTCGCTATGAAGAATGTATTACCACTTAAAATTCATTATATAGAATAACAGGAATATATTCATTACCAGCATAAATGGAATGCCCAGCACGAAATACATTTTTCTTATCTTATGTCGGAATGCAATCATTCCGCACAATGCTCCGATACTTCCACCGATTAATGCCATAAAGAACAGGGTTGTCTCCCTGACCCTCTGTCTGCTTTTTATAGCCTGAAGCTTGTCAATTCCATATATGGCAAATGCAAATGCATTTATCAGGATGACATATACCATGAAAATTTTATGCTGACCGAAGTAGTCAATCACCATAAAATTAATATTTTCATTGATATGCCCTGTACAGATGAAAACTATTATTCCCGCAATTACGGTGGCACATGCTAAAAATATCCAAATCATTTAAGATATTCCCATTCCGTTTCTTTGTAACCTACAAGTATTTTATCATTATCAACAACAATGGGTCTCTTCACCAACATTCCGTCGGATGCCAAAAGTTCGTATTGTTCCTCTTCGCTCATTCCCAGAAGCCTATCTTTAAGGTTTAATTCCTTGTATAATTTGCCGTTTGTATTAAAAAATTTCTTAAGGGGTAAACCGCTTTTAACGTGCCATTCCCTTAATTCTTTCACCGTTGGATTATCCTCAACTATATGTCTGTCCGTATATTCTATTCTGTTGTCATTAAGCCACTTTTTCGCTTTTTTACATGTGGAACAGGACGGATATTCAATAAATAACATAATTTCCTCCTTGATAATTACTCAAGCCTTATTGCCATATATAACTTTAATGCATCCTTAAATACTCTCGGATCATATCCTGTTATGTTTTTTATTTTATTTAACTTATATTGTAATGTATTTTTGTGAATAAACAATTTATCAGACGTATCCTTTAGTGATAAATTGTTATCAAAATAAATTTTAAGTATCTTTCTGTCTTCACGGTCAAGCTTACTTATGGTTTTTGAAATATATTCGTTTTTTACATTTTCATTTATGCATCCCAAAATAATTTCCAAGTCCAATTTATCAAAAACCGAATAGTTCTCACCGTTTTCAAGACTTTCTATTGCAATTTCGGCACATTGATACGATTCAAACTGGCGCCATATTGATAAACTGTTTCCCACGCCCATGCTTATTATATTCTTATATTCGGAAGCAAGACCTTCCAATGCATCACTGCAGTTAACATACTGATGTTCCGGCAATAACGCAACATATTCATTTGGAAATTGAAATGTAAATAATCTTGCCGATATTTTTTCAAATGTACGATATATATCATTTTCCACGGACGAGATATTGGAAATGTTATCCTTTATGTTTATCCTTACAACCACGGTTCTGTAATTCCAATTAATGTTGAGTTTCAATTCGTTAAAATACGGCTGTAATTCATTATATTCGAATTCTCTTCCTTCAATAAGACTCCTTGTAATATAATTCAGCCAACTTTTTCTGTTGTAATTGAGAGAGTCTATTTCATGCTCTTTTAGAATCAATGACGTAATTCTTTGAGCAAGAAGAGCATATTTCCTAACTTCGTCGGGTTTTCCGCTTATTCCTATTACGGCTATTATTTCCTTATTATATCTGTATGGTATATTAACGCCTTTGTGTGTTCCCATGAAAAGATCATCCGATTCGACTTCTATGGTTTCTCCCATATCTATCGCTTTTTTACCTATTTCATGGAAATTGCCTATTCTTGATTCATCCGTGCTGGCAAAGATTATTCCCCTGTTGTTGATAAAGTTAATGTCGTACCCGCATACCTCCTTTACCGCATCAACAATTTTCTGTGCCGTTTGTCTTGACAGTGATAAAAGCATTTCATTCTCCGTTACAATATGCAAAATTAGGATAATAAGTTATGTCAATATGTTATATATACTATAGATTTTTATTATTTACAATCTTTTATGTTATTTGTAATATGTTCTAATTTGTATGTGACTTGTATGATACTAAATATTAAATATTGTACTTTCGTTAATACAATTTTTCAAAAATTTTATCTTTCGAAAATACAGGAAAGGAGAATACCATGAATATAGTTGTGGCAATAGATTCCTTAAAGGGAAGTCTTACTTCTTTGGAAGCCGGCGTAGCAATTAAGCAGGGAATTGAAAAAGTTTATCCTAATGCGGGTGTTACCATAAGACCGTTGGCCGACGGCGGCGAGGGAACAGTTGAAGCATTAACGCTGGGAATGGGCGGAAGACTGGAAAATGTTCTTGTTACTGGTCCTATCGGTAAACCGGTAAATGCCATATACGGTATTTTGGAGCCGTTGACTTCAAATGATAAAAAAACAGCCATTATTGAAATGTCTGCAGCGGCAGGAATTACCTTAGTCGATGAAAAAGACAGAAATCCTCTAAATACCACTACTTACGGTGTGGGTGAAATTATAAAAGATGCCATTTTCAAAGGATGCAGACATTTTATTGTGGGTATCGGCGGCAGTGCCACCAATGACGGCGGTATAGGAATGCTTCAAGCGCTCGGATACGGTTTTCATAATAAAAACGGTATGCCTGTTTTATTCGGTGCAAACGGATTAAAAGAACTCAAAAGCATTACGGACGAAGAAGTTATTCCGGAACTTAAAGAGTGTACGTTTCGTATCGCATGCGATGTAAATAACACTCTTTGCGGTGCATTGGGATGCAGCGCCGTTTTCGGTCCTCAAAAGGGAGCTACTCCGACAATGATAATGCGTATGGACAGATGGCTGTCAAATTACGCAGCTCTCTGTAAGGAAAAATATCCCAATGCGGATAAGGACTTTCCGGGAACAGGTGCCGCAGGCGGTCTGGGCTTTGCATTTCTGACATTTACCAACGCCGTATTGGAATCAGGTATTAAAATAGTGCTTGAAGAAACAAGGCTTGAAGAATATATAAAAGATGCCGATATAGTAATAACAGGCGAAGGCAGACTCGACAGCCAGACAGCCATGGGAAAAGCCCCTATAGGCGTTGCCGAAATTGCAAAAAAACACAACAAAAAAGTCCTGGCGTTTTCAGGTTCGGTCTCCGAAGATTCGTATTTATGTAACGAGAACGGAATTGATGCATTTTTCCCTATTCTCAGAAATATTGTTACTCTTCAGGAAGCAATGGATCACGATAATGCCGAAAAAAATATGATTGCAACCGTTGAACAGGTATTTAGAACTATTAAGACCTTTTCTTAATAGAAAGGAGAATGTATGGATTACACATTTTCTACCGCCGGAGCACTTATCGGACTCGGAATTTCAATTTTCCTTATAATCCGTAAGGTTCATCCGGCATACAGTCTCATTGCCGGCGCTCTTATAGGCGGACTTATCGGCAGCGGAGATCTTGTACAGACAGTAAGCACGATGGTCAGCGGTGCATCAAGTATGATGTCGTCAGTACTTCGTATTCTTACATCAGGTATTCTCGCCGGCGCCCTTATTAAAACGGGATCTGCCGAAAAAATAGCCGAAGCAATAGTAAATAAATTGGGACAAAAGCGAGCCATAATCGCTCTTTCGATCTCAACCATGATCATATGTGCCGTAGGCGTATTTATTGATATTGCAGTTATTACGGTTGCTCCTATAGCAATCGCCATAGGCAGGAAAGCAAAGCTTTCAAGACCGGGTATTCTTCTTGCCATGATCGGCGGAGGCAAGGCCGGCAACATTATATCGCCTAACCCTAACACCATTGCGGCTGCCGAAGGTTTCGGTGTTGACATGACATCGCTTATGATTCAGAACATTGTACCTGCAATTTGTGCGGTTGTAGTTACAATATTGATTTCAAATGTTCTGTCTAAAAAGGGAATTGCGGCATTTGAGGGCGTTGAAGAAGATTCAGCCGTATCTAAAGACCTTCCGAACTTCTTTACCGCAATACTCGGTCCTTTAGCTGTAATCATATTACTTGCATTAAGACCTCTTTTCGGAATCACGGTGGATCCTTTAATTGCACTTCCGATAGGCGGATTTGTAACCATACTTGTTACGGGAAATGCAAGACATACGGTTTCATTTACGGAATTCGGTATCAGTAAAGTTATAGGCGTATCCATTCTTTTGATCGGTACGGGTACAATCGCGGGTATTATTAAGGCTTCCGCACTTCAGTTCGATCTTATAAATATCCTTAACTTTATGAATATGCCTGCATTCCTGCTTGCTCCTCTTTCAGGTATTCTTATGGCAGGTGCTACCGCTTCCACAACCGCGGGTTCAACGATTGCGGCACAGACATTCGCCACACCTCTTATTAACGCAGGTGTACCGGCCATATCTGCCGCAGCAATGACGCATGCAGGCGCAACAGTTATCGACTCGCTTCCTCACGGTTCATTTTTCCACGCAACAGGCGGTTCGGTATTTATGGAAATCAAGGAAAGAATGAAACTCATTCCTTACGAAGCAATTATCGGTCTTACAAGCACCGTGGCTTCAGTGATTATTTATCTTATTTTCGGATAAGTAAATAAAATCATATCGTAATACTAAAACATATAATTAAAACCAAACTAAAACAATTATAACAAACAGATAAAATTAATCATAAAACAGTAAAACAAACAAATATAATTAATCATAAAACAGTAAAACATAACTGAAACATGTTTCTCCGATTAACATGGAAATATTGCAAAAACATTAAACACTTAATATTAATTTTCTAAATAAAACTGCCGAGAAGAAATTTTGATTTTTTCTCGGCAGTTTTCGAATTTACTTCATATAGACCTTTTTATTATTCAATATATGTAAAGGATCGAGAGCATCCTTTATCTCGTTCATCATTTCTATATTTGCCGGATTGCTTCCTTTTAGAAAATATCTCTGTTTGCTTATGCCTATTCCGTGTTCTCCCGACGTTAAACCGCCAAGCTCATAGGCCTTGGAATAGAGAATATCCATATTTTCATGAAGTTCCCTGTCCCATGTTTCCTCATCCCTGTCTTCTCTTAAAACACAAAGATGAACATTTCCGTCACCTGCATGACCAAAACCTATCATCTTCATCTTTGTTTCGGCAGATAACTTATTAACAAATGCCATAATGTCTACAATCTTATTGATTGGAACAACAATATCTACAGGCTCCTGTTTTGATACTGCGTCAACGGCCTTAACAAGACATCCACGAACCTTCCAGATATCTGCAAGAAGCTGTGGATCGTCAAGAATGATGTAATCCATTGCACCGTGCTCAAGTGTAAGCTTTCTGACCTTTTCTGCATTTTCTCTTACAGATGATTCATTTCCGTCAAATGTAAGAATAATGTATGAACCTGCTTCAGGGCATGGATACTTTAAATTACAGAACTTCTCGCCCAATTCAATAACATTTCTCTCTACAAATTCAACTGCAGTAGGATCTGTATTTGACTTTAAGATTCTAAGTACATTTGCAATACCATCCTGGAGATTTTTAAATGGAACAAGTACCGAAAGGCTGTATACAGGTGCAGGAACTAACTTTAAGATACATTTTGTAATAATACCAAGAGTTCCCTCTGAACCGATAAATAAATGCTTAAGAGATAAACCGCTCGCATCCTTTACATTCTTGCTTCCTAAAGTAAGAACCGTTCCGTCGGCTTTAACAACTTCAAGTCCCCTTACATAATCTCTGGTAACTCCGTATTTAACAGCTCTCATACCACCAGCATTTGTCGCGATGTTTCCACCGATTGATGATGCCTTTTCACCCGGATCAGGAGGATAGAAAAGTCCTATATCCATGTTCTTAAGGTGCTCCTGGAAATCACAGAGTAAAATACCTGCCTCTACTGTTGCAGTCATAGTCTCTTCATCAATTTCAAGAATATTATTCATCTTTGACATATCAACTATAATACCCTTATCTAAAGGAACTGTTGAACCAACAAGGTTTGTTCCAGCACCTCTCGGTGTAACAGGAATCTTATGCTCATGGGCAAATTTTAAAATTGAACTTACTTCTTCAGTTGATAAAGGAAATACCAATGCGTCAGCTTCAGTTCTGAATCTGCCAAATGTATCTGCTAAATATTCTTCAGGAATCTGACTTCCAAAAAATATTCTGTCTTCGTCCTTAATTATATTTTTTAATTCATTTATATCCATTGTTAATCTCCAATTTTCAATACACTAATCCCTGCCGTTTATTAACAGCAGGGATTAGTAATGTTATGTTTTATATAGATTGGTAATCTGATTATTTGTTAATTAAATCGATGTTCCAACCTTCTTTGATGAAGTATCCGCCGAACTGCTCGTTGAATACCTTTTCTGTCTCTTCTGACTGGAACGCCTTAATAACCTTTGTGAAGATTTCCTTCTTTGATTCATCCTGTAAGTCGCTTGTACGAGCTGCAACTAAGTTCCAGTATTTTTCTTCATTTACAGATGTATCCTTGAAGATAGCATCATCTGTCTTTAAGCCGAAATCAAGAGCATAGTTACCGTTAATGATACCAGCTGTTACGTCATCAAGTGTTGAAGGGATTGTATTAGCCTTTAACTCCTTGATTGTAATCTGCTTGTTGTACTTTGCGATATCATCTAATGTAGGGCTGAAGCTTGCATCTGACTTAAGCTCGATAAGACCTGCAGCTGCAAGAACCTTTAATGCTCTACCACCATTTGTTAAATCGTCTGGAATTGCGATTGTATCGCCATCCTTGATTTCATCTACAGACTTAACTTTGTTTGAGTAAAGGTTAAGTGGAATAATGAATGTGTATCCAGCTGGCTCAATAGCATAGTTATACTGCTGAACTTCTGTATTAAGATAAATTTCATGCTGGAATGCGTTTAAATCAATATCACCGTTGTTAAGTGCATTGTTAGGTGTTACATAGTCTGAAAACTGAACGATCTCAAGGTTGATACCCTCATCCTTAAGCTTATCCTGTGCTGGCTTCCAAAGATCTTCATAAACCGCGCCTACAACACCAAGCTTAACTGTAACTTCGTCACCCTTATCTCCGCCTGAACCACAACCTGCAAATGTAACAGCTGATGCTGCAACTACTCCACCAATGGCTAATGCTTTCTTAAATCCCATTTTGTTCATACCTCCAAAACAAACTAAATAATATTTTTATAATGTTAATGCCAATTCAAAATTTTCTCTCATCGTTTTACACGATGCATCGAACTGTTTTTGTTCTTCTTCATTCAGATCAAGCGGTATTATGTCGGCGATACCGTTGCGGTTAATTACCGCCGGCACACTGGCATAAACCCCTGTCTGCCCATATTCTCCGTTGAGTTTAACAGATACGGGAAGTATCTTATTCTCATCACCGAATACGGCTCTTACAACCTCCGCAATAGAAGCTCCAATACCGAACTCTGTATATCCCTTACCGTGTAAGATTGTCCATCCGCCGCCTCTTCCGAGATCTGCAAGCTTCTGAAGATCAAGCTTACCATAAGTATCAGGTCTCTCTTCCATAAGCTTGAAAAGAGGCTTTCCTGCTATAGAAACAGTTGACCATGGAACCATCTGGCTTTCTCCATGCTCACCAAGCGCATATGCAATGATTGATTTCTGGTTGATGCCAATCTCCTCTGCAATCGCTCTTTTTAACCTTGCAGAATCAAGAGTTGTACTTGTTGAGAATATCTTTTTTTCATCCCAGCCGAGTTCGTGCTGAAGATAATGCGTCACAACGTCTGCAGGATTGGATATGTTAAGAATTAAACCATCATAACTTGTAGTTTTGATATTCTTTACAATATCCTTTATTATCGCAACTGTCTTTGATAATGTATCCATTCTTGTTTCGCCTGTTGTGAGATCCGGAAGCGGACCCGCTGAAATAATTACAAGGCTTGCATCTTCAAGATCTGAATAATCTCCAGCCTTAACTCTGGCACCCTTGTGAAGGTACAATGTACTATCGTATAAATCTAACGCCTGTGCTAATGCCTTCTTCTCATCTACATCGATATAGACTATTTCTTCAACAAGATTCTGTGAAACAAGAGCATATCCTGCATGTGAGCCTACGTGACCCGCACCAATAATTACGACTTTTCTGTTAGTAGTATTGTTGTTCATCATTTCTCCTTCCGTTTCTGTGATTCATATATTAACATTCTATAAAAATATATTCTAATACTATATACATATCACTGGCTATAGTTCTAAACTATATAATTAAATATTTTGATAAAAACACTTTAATGAGCAATGTTTTGATAAAAAACATAAAATGCCTATATATTACAGATTATGAGATCTAATTTTGATAATTATCTCATTTTCCATAATAAATAGACATTTATAGATTTAATACTTTTTATCTTATTAAATTCTTGTCTTCTTTCTCATGCACTGGCAATTCTACTGCAATAGTTGTGCCATTTTCCGAACTTTTCTCGACCCATACAGAGCCTCCATGCAGCTTTGCAATCTCCCAAACTAAAGAAAGTCCTAACCCTACACCTCCGTATTCCCTACTGCGGGACTTGTCTACACGGAAGAATTGCTGGAAGATGCTACGCTGAAATTCTTCCGGAATACCATATCCTGTGTCGGAAACACGAATTATGATTTTTTCTTGCTCCTGTACAACAGAAATTCGCACCAAACCGCCCGGACGGTTATAATTAACGGCATTTTCCGTGAGATTAAAGAGTAAACGGTAAATAAGTGTATCACTACCGGTCATGATACCATCACCCTCCGCTTGCAATGAAACGCCTTTTTTCTCAGCTAACAATTCCAAATCCGTAAAAATCTCATCTATCATGGGTGCTAATTGAAGTCTCTCATTTCGCTCCACTTGCTGTACATTACTCATTTCTAATAATGTTTTTGTCATTTGTGTCAACCGCTCCGTCTGTTCCTGTAATAAGGAAAGAAATTTTGCTGTCTCTGGTAACACATCTGGATGCTCAGCAGAAAATAATTCCAATTGTGCCTGCATCAGTGCCAACGGCGTACGCAGCTCATGTGCTGCATTGCCTGTGAACTGCCGTTGTGCAGCAAAAGCATTGTTAAGTCGCTCCAACATTTGGTTAAAAGAACGACTGAGTTGTTGGAATTCCTTTATAACATTCTCATTAATCTTCATATCAGACAAATTATTCAGCTGCACCTTCTCCACTTGAGATGTGAAGTTTCGCAAAGGCTTAAGAGCATGTTTAGTGACAAAATATGCAAGGACACCACTCAATGCTGTTACCGCTGCCGTAATATACCAATTGGTTATGTAGAATTTCTCCTGTGCACCATCAATGACAATGGTAAAATCACCATTTTCTCCTGCTGTCTCTGGATCAAAAAAGTCAGGTGAACCTCCAATAGTATTGCTCTGAATGGATTCTCCAATGGCATCCATATAATGAACACCAGAAAAACAGAGTAACAGATTCATGGAAACGCAAGCTACACCAATGAGCAGGACGGTCATTAATGTAATACGCCATTGTAGGGACAGCCTCTTCATACTTCTTTACCTCCCATCAGATAACCTTCTCCAATACGGTTGCGGATGGGATCGTAACCAAGTATGGTGCGTAGTTTCTTGCGCAGAGCTGAAATATGCACTCGAATAGAGTTGCTGAAATTATCCACGCTATTGTCCCAAACATGATCCATCAATTCTTCTTGGCTTACTGGTCTACCTTGATGTACCATTAGATATTCTAAAATTCCAGTTTCCTTGCGAGTAAGTGTCATGGGTTGGTCGCTAACAGAGGCCGTACGGGAACGGGTATCAAATATCAAATCTCCACAAGTCAATAATACATCTTGCTGAGTAAACTGTCTCAAAGTAAGACTGCGTATGCGAGCCTCAAGCTCTGCCAGATGAAATGGTTTTGCCAAATAATCATTGGCTCCTGCATCCAACCCCTCTACCTTGTCCTCTACTTCGCTGCGAGCGGAGAGAATCAGCACTTTGGTTTCACGGTCGCTCTGACGCAAGGTACGCAACACCGTCATGCCATCTTTCCCTGGCAGATTCAAATCAAGAAGCACTAGGTCGTAGCTCTCCACGTCTAAAAGCTCTAATGCCTTTTCGCCGTTATAACAATAGTCCACACTATATGCCAGACGCCGCAGGCTACGTACGATAGTTTCACATAGGGCACGTTCGTCTTCAATTACTAAAAGGTGCATGAAAGCCCTCCTTATTTTTATATTTTTTAAATTATAGCAAAAACATATAATTTTTGTGTTAACTTTTCTTTCTTAACATGAACTTTAACTCCCCCATGTTATGATAATGTCAAAATTAAGAAAGGATGATGAAATTGATGGAATTAAGCCATGTTAAAAAGTCTACACTGCAAGTTGTATTGCTGATTGCTGGAGTGGTCATGGTCTGCTTCGGCGTCTGGAGAGGCGAAACAATGACGGTACTAAGCAAAGCAATTAAATTATGTCTGGAGTGTGTAGGAATTGGATAAGAATTTTACGGGCGTATCACATTTTTTATCTCGATTTAGAGGTTGGATTCAAGCTGGAGCAACTTTATTAACTAACTTTCACCTACCGAATTTTTTTAAAGGCAGTCTTTATCAAGGTGCAGGGAAAAATGTCTGTGTACCTGGATTGAATTGCTATTCTTGCCCAGCTGCATCCGGTGCCTGCCCCATCGGTGCATTTCAGGCTGTAGTAGGTTCTTCAAGATTTAGCTTCTCTTATTATATTACGGGATTTTTAATTCTATTGGGCATATTTCTTGGACGCTTCATTTGTGGTTTTCTATGCCCTTTCGGATGGTTTCAGGAACTTCTACATAAGATACCATCGAAAAAGTTTTCTACAAAGAAACTTAAGTTCCTACGGTATCTCAAATACGCCATTTTGTTAGTAATGGTATTCCTTATACCGGCGTTTTTTGTAAATGATGTAGGGATGGGGGATCCATTCTTTTGTAAGTATCTCTGCCCACAAGGTGTATTAGATGGAGCTATCCCACTATCCATTGTCAATTCTGGCATTAGGGCAGCATTAGGTAGCTTATTTACATGGAAGTTTAGCATTCTATTGGCACTTGTAGTACTTAGTGTGCTATTTTATCGCCCATTCTGTAAGTGGCTTTGCCCGCTGGGTGCTTTCTATGCCTTATTAAATAAAGTATCATTCTTCCAAATGATAGTAGACAAAAATAAATGTGTCTCCTGTGGAAAATGTGCAAAGGCATGCAAAATGGATGTAGACGTAACGAAAACACCAAACCATACTGAATGCATCCGATGTGGAATGTGTGTCCGTGCCTGTCCAACTGATGCTGTGCACTTCCGCTATGGCTTTGGAAATGGTAAATACAAAATAACTGTGGCAGAAACGCCACTTAAAATCAACAATCTCAAGGAGGAAAAAAAGGGATGAATTTAAAGAAAATGAAAAAAATGGGTAAAGTTGGTAAATTAACATCACTAATGCTTATTGGAACGGTGGCTCTATCTTTGGCAGCCTGTGGTGCGAATGGTACAAAAACCACAAATAATACAACGGAAACAAGTAAAATGGATGGAATGAGCAACGAGCCCAAAAACCTCGAAGAAGCAACCTCCATGTACAAGGAATATTTAGAACAGGAAAATGCAATCCTTGCAGAGAACAAGGATTTATGGGAAAAAGTATTTATGTCAGCTGACAAAGGTATGACTTTGCAGGAGGATGGCAAAAACTATGGCGACTTTCTTCTTAAGACCATCGAATCAGCTAAAGATAAATTTACAGAAGATGAGCTAAAAACACTCAAGAGCGGAGCAGAGAAAATTCGTGAAATTGAAAACAAGTTAACTAAGATTGAGGAAAAATATCCTGATGCTGTACAAAAATCCAAGGATGGAAATACGAGTGTACCGGCAACTAGCGATATGACAGCATCAACTAATAACGATAACAAGCAGAAGTTTCCTTCATTTGAGGGAAAAGATTTGGATGGAAATGATGTAAAGAGTAACGAGCTTTTCTCATCCAATGCTGTCACTGTTGTGAATTTCTGGTTCACTACTTGCGGTCCTTGTGTAGCTGAACTATCAGAATTAGATGCATTAAATAAGGAGCTTTCAAGCAAGGGAGGAACTCTAATTGGTGTTAATACCTTTACATTAGGTGGCGATCAGGGTGCAATTGCCGATGCAAAGGATGTTCTTTCCAAAAAGGGTGCAAGCTATAGAAACGTATATTTCGCTTCTGATAGCGAGGCAGGAAAGTTCTCATCCAACATTTATGCATATCCTACAACATATGTAGTTGATCGCAATGGCAAAATTGTGGGCGAGCCAATCGTAGGTGCAATTACTGAAAAGAAGCAGTCAGAAACATTAAAAAAACTCATCGATCAAGCCATTGCTGCTGATAAACACTAATCCGCAAACATTTTCACCCCTTTAAAAGGAGAAAAACACCATGTATCGGATGGTATTGCCGCTTCTTTTAACTGTGGCCCTTACATTCGGCGGTTGTGCCGCCGGACAGAATATGTCACAGAAAACAGAAATAACCGGTCAATCCTCTGATATGCCCGGTAAGAAGAACATGTATAAGGTTATGGATATCTTCGATATTTATTCGATAAATAATCCCATATATGCATAATTCGAAGATTATCTCTATAAAGAAAACCTGCTGTCGAGCGACAGCAGGTTTTTAAAACTTGTTATATGGCATTAAGCGTTTTTTGTTTTAAATTATCTAAATTAAATTCTTATAATATCTAATAAATATACTGTTCTAAAGCATAATTCTGATATGATTTCTTTATATATTATCAGTGTTTATTCTTCTTAACTACAATATTTCCAATAACCTGAATAATACTTACAAGAATAAATACAGCAATAACTGTTACCCAGGTTACGTCCATCATGTTTCTGTCGTGGCCGTATCTGATAGCGAAGTCACCAAGACCACCTGAACCTACGGCACCGGCCATAGCTGTAAGACCAACTAAGCTGATCATTGTAATTGTTGTTCCTCTTGCGATGGCTGCAATTCCTTCACGAAGGTATACTCTGAAAATGATGCCCATTTTGCTGATACCCATAGATGTTGCAGCTTCAATCATACCCTTGTCAGTTTCAGCAAGAGCTGATTCAATCTGACGTGATAAGAAAGGTACTGTACCAACAATAAGGGGAATAATAGCACCTTCGATATTGATAGCTGTTCCCATAATCGCTCTTGAAATAGGAATTAACCATGTAAGGAGAATTACGAATGGAATAGATCTGAAGAAGTTGATTACCTTATCAAGAATCTGATATACAACCTTATTCTCCATAATTCCGCCTGGCTTAGTTACTGTTAACATAACACCGAATAACATACCCAGTCCGAATGCAATAGATCCGGACCAGATTACCATTATGATAGTATCCCAAATAGCCTGTAAAAATGTTGGAAATCTTTCAACAACATTAGGCATAATATTATTGAAGAACTCTTGCATCTTTAATCACCTCCACTCCAACATTTTTATCTCTAAGATAATCGAGGGCTGCATCGATATCTTCTGACTTACCGCTCATTATGGCAACTGTTCCACCAATAGGAGCATCCTGAATAATTTCAATATTAGCAAATATAATATTTAAAATAACATTGAACTTATATGTCATTGCAGAAATCAATGGCTCTGAAATATTCTTTTCAATATATGAAAGTCTTACTATTAATTCTCCCGGTTTAAGATCTACAACAGAAGAACCTTCATTTACAAGATCTTCAATCTTTCTTAAGTTAGATGTTGTCTTAATGAAGTTCTGAGTAAGAGCTTCCTGTGGATTAGCAAAGATAGAGAATACATCTCCTTCTTCAACTACTCTACCCTTTTCCATCACGGCTACCTTGTTACAGATTTCCTTAACAACGGCCATCTCATGAGTGATAACAACAATAGTAATTCCAAGCTTCTTATTAAGATCCTTAAGAAGATCAAGAATAGCCTTTGTTGTCTGAGGGTCAAGAGCACTTGTAGCCTCATCACATAATAAGATATCAGGATCATTTGCAAGAGCTCTCGCAATGGCAACTCTCTGCTTCTGTCCACCGGATAACTGGCTTGGGTAAGCATTTTCTTTTTCAGAAATTCCTACAAGCTCAAGAAGGTTTCTAACCTTTGCTGCGATTTCTTCTTTAGATAAGCCGCTTCCCTGAAGTGGAAATGCTACATTTCCAAAAATTGTTCTTGATGGGAAAAGATTGAAGTGCTGGAAAATCATTCCAATCTTCTTTCTTGATTCTCTAAGCTCTTTTTCAGAAAGCTTTGTGAGGTCCTTACCGTCAACCTCTACTGTACCGGATGTAGGTCTTTCAAGAAGATTTATACATCTTACTAATGTAGACTTTCCTGCTCCGGAAAATCCGATAATGCCGAAAATATCTCCATCATTGATTGTGAGAGATACATCATTTACCGCATGTACTTCTTTTTTATTATCATCAATGAATGTTTTGCATATATTCTTTAGGTAAATCACTTAAACATTCCTCCTTTTTACATACAAATATCTTAACACATATGTTTAAATAGTTACTTATAGTATATATATGTCACAAGCTATAGCCCTAAGCTATAACCATGCTTAATGTTTAAATAAACTTATATATAAGGATTACTTTAAAATTTTTTAAATGGTATAATATTCAAATATTTATTGTGAAAGGAATTAGTATCATGATTAATAAAGACAGACTTACATCTCTTTTTGTAGAACTTGTTTCTATTGATAATCCATCAAGACATGAAAGAGAAATGTGTGACCGTCTCAAAAAAGAATTAGATGAATTAAATATTTCATATGAAGAGGATAATGCCGGTGAACTTATTGACGGTAACTGCGGTAACCTCTATGCATATGTTGACGGAGATTTAGATGCAAAGCCAATTATTCTTTCAGCACACATGGATTCAGTTGATCCTGCCGTAGGCAAGAAGGCAATCATTCATCCTGACGGACTTATTACATCTGCAGGTGATACAGTACTTGGCGCTGACGACTTATCAGGTGTCGTTACTATCTTAGAGGCAGTAAGAGCCGTTAAGGAATCAGGCAAACCACACAGACCATTTGAATTATTATTTGACGTTGGCGAAGAAATCTACTGCCAGGGAATCAAGAAATTTGATTTCAGCAAGCTTAAGTCTGATGAGGCATATGTATTTGACCTTACAGAGAGTATCGGTACTGCTGCTGTTCAGGCTGCATGTATTATTGCATTTGAAGCACATATTAAGGGAAAGGCTGCACATGCTGCATTTAATCCTAACTCAGGTATTCACGCAATCAAGGTTGCATCAGAAGCCATAAGCAGATGTAACTTAGGTAAGGTTGGCGATACTACAATCAATATCGGATTAATCTCAGGTGGTACAGCAACAAATGTTGTTCCTGAAGAATGTGTAATCAAGGGTGAGGCAAGAGGCTTCAAGAACGAATACGCCCTTGATCAGATTGAGCTTGTAAGAAAAGAAATCGAAAAGGCTTGTAAGAATAACGGCGCTGAATTTACATTTGATATTGATATCCTTTTCTCAGCTGTTGATACTCCAAGAGATGGAATTATAGTTAAGAGATTTGAAAAGGCATGTAAGGAACATAACCTTCCTGTAAATCTCATTTCAACATACGGCGGTAGTGACAATAACTACTTCGTAGAAGAAAATGTTAAGGGCCTTGTTATTGCATGTGGTATGAGCACAGTTCATTCATGCAAGGAAACTTCACATGTAAATGATTTAGAAAATACAGCAAAGATTATTGAGTCATTATTATTAACAGATATGTAATATTTAGATATAAAAAATAACCCCACCATGGTTTTGCATAAGCAATAACCGCGATGGGGTTTTATTTATCCCTGATTATAATTCAGTGAATCAATGTTGATTCGTTAAACTAATTATTCCTCTTCGAATAATTCAGGATGTTTCTTTTTATTTCTGTTTCTCATAATTATTAAGAATACAATTGTGATTGCTACACATACAGGAAGTGAAATCCAGATGTTTCTTGTAAATCCGAGAATGACATAACCGATTGCTGAGATTACGGCAACTGTCATAACATAAGGCATCTGTGTATTTACATGATTGATGTGATTGCACTTCGCCCCGGCCGAGGCCATGATGGTGGTATCGGAAATAGGTGAGCAATGGTCACCACAAACAGCACCTGCCATACATGCTGACATTGCAATAATCATAAGGTTAGGATCAGTATCCTGGAATGATGCAACTACGATTGGAATAAGAATTCCGAATGTTCCCCAGCTTGTACCTGTTGCAAATGCAAGGAATACAGCAATAACAAATATTATTACAGGGAGGAAGTTAACAAATTCTGAAGCTGAACCACTGATGATAGAAGCAACGAATTCCTTTGCTCCTAAACTGTCTGTCATAGCCTTGATAGACCATGCAAATGTAAGGATAAGAATTGGTGGAATCATTGAAGAGAATCCCTTAGGTATACATTCCATGAATTCCTTAAATGAAACTACTCTTCTTGCCATATAGTAACCAAGAGTGATAAGAAGAGCAAATATAGAACCTACACCAAGTCCTACGGAAGCATCACTGGCAGAAAATGCTGTAACAAAGTCACTGCCTTCAAATATTCCACCACTCCAAAGCATTCCTACAACGCAACATCCGATTAATGAGAAGATAGGAACAAGCATGTCTGAGACACCGCCCTTTGAAGAAATCTCTTCATCTGTTTCATCATAATCTCTGTCTTCTGTTGTATAGAGGTCACCCTTTTTGATTGCATTTAATTCATGGCGGAGCATTGAGCCGTAATCAGCCTTAAGTGCTACTACCATAAACATAAATACGATTGTGAGAAGAGCGTATAAGTTGTAAGGAATTGTGCTTACAAATAATGCAATACCGCTCTCTTCTCCAGGTACGAAACCTGAAACCGCTGCTGCCCATGATGAGATAGGAGCAATGATACAAATTGGTGCTGCAGTAGCATCAATAAGATAAGATAACTTAGATCTTGATACCTTATGAGAATCTGTAACAGGTCTCATAACACTACCAACTGTAAGACAGTTGAAGTAGTCATCAATGAAGATAAGGATTCCTAAGGCGATTGTAGAAATCTGAGCACCCTTTCTGCCCCTTATCTTCTTAAGTGCCCATTTACCAAATGCCGCTGAACCACCGGCTCTGTTCATAAGGGACACTATAATTCCTAAAACTACAAGGAATACTAAAATACCAACATTATATGGATCAGAAAGAACTGATACTATACCCTCCGAATAAACATGAACCACCATGTCCTGGAAATTAAATCCTGCATATAATAAACCGCCTACAATAATTCCCACAAACAGAGAACTGTAAACTTCCTTGGTAACAAGAGCCAGACCAATGGCTACAATAGGTGGAACTAATGCCCAGAATGTATTTGTTACAGTTTCTGAGTTAGTTGTACAGGCAGCAATAATCATAAGAACAACTATGGCTGCTATGGCAATAGCTCCTCCTATCATTCTGCCATTTTTACTTTTTCTTTCAAGAGACTGACTTTCGTTGAGAGCTTCTTCGTAAGCACTGTCGAACTCTTTGTCAACGCTGCTCTTGTTTTTTTCATCTTCCGTATTATTTAAGCCCAAATATACTCTCCTTTAATGAAATAAACACCGTCTAATTACAAAACAAACTAAAGTTACATACACATAACAGTTAAAATCATTTTAATATATTATTTATACTTTTACAAAGAAATTTTATATTTACTCAAATACTCTTTCTATACGCTTAATTACGTCATCAATTCGCTCAGGATTGATACCTGCGTAGTTAATAACAAGAGTCATACTTTTATCCGAGTCCGTATCATCCTTTATGTAGTCTGCGTATGTTAAAATGTGAAGATCATTTTCAAGACACTTTTCATTAATCTCTTCCTCAGATAAATCTGTTTTTACTTTTAATAAAAAGTGAGTTCCTGAATGATGCTCTACAATCTCAGATATTTCCCCAATGGATGACTCCCTGATTGCATTAATAATCTGAACTCGCAATTTCTTATAGTAATTCTTTATTCTGTTAATATGTCTTTCGAAATATCCTCCTGAAATAAATCTTGCAAGAGCATACTGCTCGAAACTGGATACAGTACATGAATAGAAACTCATGGTTTCCTTATATCTTTCAAGGATATCAACAGGCAGAACCATGTAGCTGATTCTCAGAGAAGGAACCATTGTCTTTGAAAATGTATTCATATATATAACTTTATTGTTTACATCTTCAGTATATATAGGAGCTATGTATTTACCCTTATATCGGAATTCACTGTCATAATCATCTTCAATTATGTATCTGTTGTCAGATTCATATGCCCATTCCATAAGCTCAAGTCTTCTCTTAATAGGCATAACAATACCTGTTGGGAAATGATTAGACGGTGACACATGTACTATATCAGTGGCACTCTTCTTTAATTCATCAACAATAAGTCCGCTCTCATCAATAGGAATGAAGTTATATGGGTTACCATAGGCCGTACATATTGTTGAGAGCTTGTCGAAACTGGATTCCTCAAATCCAAATGTACTCTTTCTACCAAACAACTGAATAAGACGACTGTATAAGTACTCTGTTCCGGCACCGATGATTACCTGTGATGGAGAAACTGTCATTCCTCTGTTTTTATGAAGATAATCTGCTATGGCCTCTCGAAGTTCATATATTCCGTTATATGGAATTGTCTTAAATAATGTATCACTGTTGTCATAGAGAGCCTGTCTTAACATCTGATTCCATATGGAGATTGGAAATAATTTAAGACTTATTCTGTTGGCCATAAAATCCGCAAAATATTCATGCTCCGGCTCTTCTTTTGTTACTTCATTTTTTTCCTGATTTTTTTTGATAAAATCTTCAGGCAATTCCTGAACAAAATATCCGACTCTTTCCTTCGCAACAATATATCCTTCAGTAATAAGCTGTTCATAAGCATTTGCAACCGTAATAAGTCCGATACTTAAATGGTTTGCAAGCGCTCTTTTTGATGGCAGCTGCTCGTTACTCTTTATTTTTCCTGAGATTATATCGTCTCTTATACACTGATATAAATAATCATACTTTGGCAGTTTGCCTGATTTGTTTAAATCGTAAGTGAGCATATATATAACCTTTCTGTGTTATTTTTAAAATAAATTAGCATGTCATTTTATTTAAAACTCTGATATTCATCTCCGAGCTTTAATAAAAGCACAATGTAATTATACTCCAATAACAGACAAATAGAGGCTTTACGCCTCTATTTGTCTGTTTATTTAAATGCTGTTTACAGTGTCACTGATACTGCTTTTTTCCTGAATTAACTCTGAATTCAATTCTGCAGTTAGGACATTTAACCTGTAATAAGCCTTTCCCCTTAGGAATTCTTATTTTCTGTCCACAATTAGGACATTTAACAACCTTATTAATCTTCTTGTCGTTATGGATATCCTTTCTGTTGTTCCAGTTTCTTTTCATACCGCTGATAAGGTTTAAGTATGCCTGATTTTCAGTATGTCTTGCAGAAATATTTCTTGAAAGAGCCCTGGAATATGCATAAATAAACAAAATAATTGCGATTATACTTAACACTAATCCAAAAATACCTAAATGAAATATTCTAAATACAATTGAAGCCACAAGGATTATAAGTCCGACAATTGTTAAAAATCTGGACAATGAATCAAATCCGTTTCTTCCATTGTTATATCCATTAGTATTATATCTCATAATATTATCCTCTTATTAAATATAATTTTAATGAAATCGTAAGCTGCTTTTCTATTTTGAATTCATGCTCTCTCTTCTGAGTTCGCTTTCAGCTTTAGAAAATACACAACCGCAATAATCCTGACGATATAAATTATATTCTTTAGACAGTTCTGTAGAACATTTAAATCCGTTTTTCTTTTTGAAATCGGAATTAAGAAATACGCTACCTGCTTTCGCTGCTTCTTCCTCACCAATCTGATTGAGAAGCTTTGTATTCTTCATAGGGCTTATTGTAAGAGTTGTTGTGAAATAGTCCATGTTAAGCTCTTTTGCAAGGCGGGCTGCTTCCTTTAATCTCATTCGGAAGCATACCTCACATCTGTCTCCGCCCTCGGGACATTTTTCCATTCCTCTTACAGCCTCAAAAAACATTTTATCATCATATCCCCCATCAATAAATGAAACGGGATATTTTGTTTTATATTCGCTGATAAATCTCTTCTGTTCTTCAGCTCTTCTCATATATTCATCACGTTCTGTGATGTTTGGATTATAGTAAAATACCGTAATTTTAAAATAATTCGAAAGATATGAGATACAGTAGCTGGAACATGGAGCACAACAGCTATGGAGAAGCAATGTGGGAACAGATGCACCTGATTCAACAGATTTCACTATAGTATCAAGCTTCTTTTCTAATTCTTTCTGATAATTAACGTTGTTCATATGTTACCACATTCCTGTTACCAAATTTCAAAATTATGAATTGATGATGGAATCAATTACCTCAAGGAATTGCATCATCTCTTCCTCAGTACCTATTGTAATTCTAAGGTAGTTATCTATTCTTGGTTTCTTGAAATATCTTACATAAATATTTCTCTTCTTAAGTTCTTCAAATATGAATTCAGCAGACTTTTCTCCGTGCTTTGCAAAAATGAAGTTCGCTGAAGAAGGAAGAATCTCAAAACCTCTGCTCTCAAGTTCTCTTGTAATGTCTTCTCTTGTATATATAATCTTTGCCACAGTTTCTCTGAAGTATGACTCATCTTCAATAGACTCGCTTGCACAGATAAGTGTAGGTGCATTGATTGTATATGAATTGATTGAGAACTTAACATCAAGCATTGCTGAAATAAGTTCTTTACTTCCCAATGCATAACCTAAACGAAGACCTGCAAGAGATCTTGATTTAGAGAATGTTCTTGTAACAAGAACATTCTCGTATTTATCAATAAGACTGATTGCTGAATCACCACCGAAGTCAATATATGCCTCATCAACTATTACAACAACATCACTGTTGTTTTTTATAATAGTTTCAATGTCATCTAATGACATTACAATACCTGTAGGCGCATTAGGATTGGCAATTACTATACCGCCACATTCCCTGTTGTAGTCTGCAACATTTATAGTGAAATCTTCACTTAAAGGAATTTCCTCATATGGGATTCTGTAAACGTCAGCCCAGACTTTATAAAATGAGTATGTGATATCAGGAAAGATAATAGGTTTATCGAAGTTAAAGAATGTTAAAAATGCTGTAGCAAGTACATCATCAGAGCCAACACCAACAAAAACATTTTCCTTGTTTACGCCATGATATTCAGCAAGACTTTCAACAATGTCAGTTGCATCCGGATCAGGATATTTTCTGAGTATGTCTCCGTTCATATCTGATAAGTCCTTAAGAGCATTAACTACTCCAAGGGCAGGTGTGTATGGGTTCTCATTAGTGTTAAGCTTAATTATATTCTCACCCTTCGGCTGTTCTCCGGGCACATATGGCTCAACCCTTCTTATATTGTCTTTCCAATTATCCATTTAAATTCAATTATCCTCTGTTTATAAAATCCGATTGAAAATATACCTTATCGTACTGTACGGTTTAACAATCTGATAAGACCACTAAACCGTACTGCACTAATGTTAGTTTTTTAAAGTTTTTCAGTAAGCCTGATTAATAACACAAAACTGCTTATTAACCAGGCTTGCTTATAAAGTAAAATTATTTTGTAAGACCGTAGAACTCTGCAAGCTTCTTGAATGCAGGAAGTGATCTTTCAATTGTGTCATATGATACACAGTATGCAATTCTTACATAGCCCTTTCCACCGAAATCGCTACATGGAACTACTAAAATGTTATATTCTCTTGCCTTGTCTGTGAATTCTCTTTCATCCTCTGTAGGAGTCTTCATGAAAAGATAGAATGCACCGTCAGGCTTTACACATTCAAAGCCGTACTCTGTAAGTGCGTTATATAATGCTAATCTGTTCTTGTTGTAAACTTCAACATCAACTTCGGCGTCGATATTTTCCTTAACAACCTTCTGCATAATAGCTGGAGCATTAACGAACCCCATGATTCTTGTTGCTACGCCACATGCAGCCTTAACTGTCTCAGAATCTGCAAGCTCATCAGGAATTACAAGGTAACCGATTCTTTCACCAGGAAGTGATAATGACTTACTGTATGAGTAGCTTACTACTGTATTGTCATAGTACTTTGTGATGTAAGGTACTTCGATATCACCGTAAACTAATTCTCTGTATGGCTCATCTGATATGATAATAATCTCATGGCCGTATTTTGCTGATTCTTCTCTTAAGCAGTCAGCAATTTCCTTGATAACACTTTCAGGATATACAACACCTGTTGGATTGTTAGGAGTATTAAGGATAAGAACCTTTGTCTTTTCGTTGATTGCTGCTCTGAGAGCCTCAACGTCAGGCATAAATGTCTTAGGGTCTGATAATACTTCTACTAATACACCATCGTAGTTAGTTACATAGTTTCTGTACTCACTGAAGAATGGTGAAAATGTAATAACTTCGTCTCCAGGATTAAGGAGAACCTTGAACATTACATTCATACCGCCTGCAGCACCTACAGTCATAACGATGTTTGAACCGTTGAAGTTTGTACCAAATCTTCTGTTGATTGAATCTGCAACTGTTTCTCTAACATCTGGGAAACCTGCATTAAGCATGTATCCGTGAAGCTGAACTGAATCTGTTGTATCTACTATTTTCTTAATGGACTCGTTAACAGATGCAGGTGCCGGAACGTTAGGGTTACCGAGTGTAAAGTCATAAACATTTTCTCTGCCAACCTTCTCTGCAAGCTTAGTTGCAAGTCCGTAACATTCTCTGATAGCTGATCTCTGATTAAGCTGATCCTGCATTTTATTTGAAATCATATTCTACACCTCTTCTGTCTAACTGCATTAATATGGATCTCTACGTAAAATCTCATACAAAATATATTTGCGTTTCAATGTGCCGCTTCTATATACAATCGAACGATTCCTTGAAATTCATACAATGTGATAATAAAAATTAATATATTCTCAATATACTACGATATATATTACTACTTTTTTTCATAAATACCATTAAATAATAATTAAAAATTGGGTATTCCCAAAATAATATCCATTTTTTTGCCATTATTATTAATATTCTTCGTAATTTTTGATAGATGTCATAATTTGTTCACAATAATTTTCATTACTTCATTTGCAAATATTACATTTTAAATATTTTAATTTTAAATTATGAGCTTTAACTAATATCTTTATTACATTGAATAAATTTTATAATATTCCAGCAGCTTTTTTAGCGAGCATATCTGCCTCTTCATTTCCATCCACGCCGGTATGGGCACGCACCTTTTTAAATATGATATTTATTTTTTTAGATGCCTTATCAATAAACTCTTTATATTTTTTAGTTCCCGGCTTATTTGTTTTCCAGTCACCTGTTGCCCATGATTTAATTCCCATATAGTCAAAATAAACAACCAGTGTGTCTAATCCCATATCAATGGCCATGTCAATTGCCGCCATGGAACCCTTTATTTCACCTGCGACATTTCTCATGTCTGCATATTCAGGCTCTGAACCGCTGCCGGAAAATATTGTCTTCTTACCGTTTACACTTATATATCCGCCATAGCTATACACATTTGTTTTTATATTGTAGGAACCGTCCACAAATGCAACAGGTGTCTTATTATCTATTTCTACTGACTCATTATGATTTCCATTGATTTCCTCATAATCGTCTGATTTACCCATATATTCATTGGCTTCATCAAGCGTCTTAAAACTTTTGTAAATCGCTCCGGGATATCCGTATACCTGAGATTTACACTCTTCCCAGGTATTATATATTCCGGGCTTTTTGCCATTTTTTACCACATAAAATTTACCCAAAATATACCTACTCTTTCCATGCAATCTCAGACTGCAATATTCTTTTGTATGTTTTATCACATTTTTAACAGAACATACAAAATTACAAACAAAACATTAAAAACCGCTAAATAATAATCTCTTAAGGCGGTCAGTAAAACATTAATCTAAGCTTTTACAATCAGTAAAAATTTTAAATATATTAAACAAAAACATTATAGGTATGTATTACACACCTATAATGTTTAAAAATTTATTTACTTAACTCTGATAATACTTGAAATTTCCTTAACTGAATCAAGCTCTTTAATAGCCTTAACTGATGCCATAAATTTATTTTCTTCAACTGTGTCAGTGATGAATACAAGATCTGCTACACCGTCTCTTGCATTCTTCTGAACTACCTTCTTAACACTTACACCATTTTCAGCCATATCTCCTGCAATAAGAGCAAGAACACCAGGCTTGTCATCAACAACTGTCTTAAGGAAGAACTTGCTTTCAACATTGTCGATAGGCATAATTTCATAATTGTTGTAGTAATCTACAGGTACTCTGTTTGTACAGTTATTCATGATATTTCTCATTACATCAAGAACATCACCAAGAACTGCACTTGCTGTAGGAAGGTCACCTGCGCCTCTGCCCATGAACATTGCAGCATCAAGAGCATCACCTAATACATATACAGCGTTAAATGAATCACGAACGCTTGCAAGTGGGTGCTTCTCGTCAATAAGTAGTGGATGAACTCTCGCTTCAATCTTGCCATCTGTCATCTTAGATGTGCCAACAAGCTTGATAACATAACCAAAATCCTTAGCATAGCTGATATCATCGCTTGTAATCTTGCTGATACCTTCTTTGTAAACATCATCAAGAGTTACATTTGTATGGAAGATAAGCTGTGAAATGATTGCTACCTTTCTTGCAGCATCAATACCTTCAACATCAGCTGTAGGATCAGCCTCTGCATAACCTAACTCTGTGGCATCTGCAAGTGCCTTTTCGTAGCTTAAGCCCTCTTCGCTCATCTTTGTTAAGATGTAGTTAGTTGTTCCATTTACAATACCCATTACTTCTGTAATGTTGTCACCATCCATATTCTGCATGATAGGACGGATAATAGGAATTGCACCTGCAACAGCAGCTTCAAACTGAACGTCTAATCCCTTTTCCTGAGCCTTTTCAAAGATTTCTTCACCGTGCTCAGCAATTAAATCCTTGTTAGCTGTTACTACGTTCTTACCTGCCTCTAAAGCTTCTAAGATTCTCTCTCTTGCAAGAGTTGTTCCACCCATAAGCTCGATAACAATCTGAATTTCATGGTCGTTTATAATCTCATTCCAGTCAGTTGTCATAACTGATGGGTCGATACCCTCTCTCTTCTTGCTTGCATCTCTTACAAGTACTTTCTTAATGTTGAGCTTAGCGCCAACTCTCTTTTCTATTTCTTCACTCATTGTTTCCTGAAGTCTGTAAAGACCGCCACCTACAGTACCTGCTCCGATGAGTGCTGCATTTATAACTGTGCTCATTTATCCTCCTAAACTTTAAGTGTAAATGTACCTTTAATTAAAAATAAATGATAATAAAATCTTTTTTATTATACATTATATGGACATTTTCACAAAATAAATCTTTTATTCGCAATATTGCCTGTGTTAATAATGTTTCCGGTTTCAATGAATGAAATCTTATTACTCAGGCATTATTCATTTTCACTGCTTGCAAGTTTCTTTGCCCTATCATCAGCTATTAAGGCATTGATAATTTCGTCAAGATCGCCGTCCATAACCTGATCTATTTTGTAAAGAGTCAGTTTAATTCTGTGATCTGTAACTCGTCCCTGTGGAAAATTATATGTTCTGATTTTTTCGGATCTGTCGCCTGTACCAACCTGTGACTTTCTCTCGCTGGCTTCCTTTTCATGAGCCTCAGCAATTGCAAGAGCATTTAACTTTGCATAGAGAAGAGCAAATGCCTTTGCCTTGTTCTGTATCTGTGATTTCTCAGTCTGAGAATAAATTACAATACCTGTTGGGTAATGTGTAAGACGTACCGCAGAGTCAGTTGTATTTACACACTGTCCACCATTTCCTGAGGCACGCATAACATCAATACGGTAATCCTTTTCATTGAGGACTACATCTTCAGGTTCTGCTTCCGGCATAATTGCAACTGTTGCAGTTGAAGTGTGGATACGCCCGCCTGTTTCAGTTTCAGGAACTCTCTGTACACGGTGAACGCCACTTTCATATTTTAAAAATGAATAAGCCCCCTTACCCTTTACCATAAACTCAACTTCCTTCATTCCACCGATTCCCGTATCGTCAAATGAAAGAAGTTCAGTCTGCCATCCCTTTTTTTCAGCAAAATGGGAATACATTCTGTAAAGACTGTTGGCAAATAATGCAGCTTCCTCGCCACCGGCTCCCGCTCTGATTTCAACGATAATATTCTTATCGTCGTTAGGGTCCTTTGGTATAAGGAGAATTTTTAACTCATTTTCAAGCTCTGTCATGTTTGCTCTTGCAGTAGAAAGTTCTTCCTTCGCCATAGCAATCATGTCAGGATCCTTTTCAGTCGAAAGAATTTCAAGGCTTTCAGCTTCCAGGTCCTTGTTCTGCTTGTATTTACTGTATGTGCTTACTATAGGCTCCAGCTCGCCCTGTCTTTTGCAAAGCTCTGTAAATCTCTTTGTATCATTTGCCGCCCCTTCCAGGGATAACTCATGCACAATATCTTCATATTTATGTTCAAGATCCGATAATTTACTATATATATCCATCTTATTCTCCTTCTATATGACGAGATGATTTATATGCTTTTACTACTCTGTCCATCCCTGCAAGATCTTTTATAATCTCAACATTTACATAACCGCATTCATTTAAAATGTCGGATACACTGTCGCCTTCGTCATATCCCACTTCAAACATAATGCAACCATTTTCTTTTATTCTATTATACCCTTCCTGCGCAATGATTCTATAGAAAAATAGCCCGTCCTCTCCACCATATAAAGCCTTAAATGGTTCGTGATTCTTCACTTCAGGCTCAAGAGTATTTATTACCTCTTCAGTAATGTATGGCGGATTTGATACAAGAATGTCTATTCCATTTTCTTTATTATTAAAGAAATCTAATTTAAACATATCACTTTCTATAAATGTTACATCAGCGCCGAGGTTTTTTGCATTTTCATGAGCTACTTTTAGTGTATTTGGATCAATGTCTGTGGCGAAGAAATGCATATTAGATGCCGGTTCTGATTCATTTGCATTACCGGGCTTTTCACAATCATCAGATTTCTTTGGCTTTTTTAAGTTTTCCTCAAGCTCTTTTGCCAGTGTAATTATAATACAGCCTGTACCCGTGCACATATCTAAGATATTAATTGATGTATTATTGAAGTTGTTATCGGCACAGTTAATATCGTCATCAACATTGTCATTAGCGGCCTTATCGAAATTGTTGCCAGTATTATCATCGAAATGACTTTCCTTTATATACGCCTCAATTACCTCTGCTGCATTTTCCACCAGTACCTCAGTATCAAATCTCGGAATAAGTGTGTCAGGAGTTACCTTGAATTCTCTTCCGTAAAATGGTGCATGGCCAAATATATACTGCAGCGGAACTCTCTCTTTTCTTTTACTGAGCACGTCTGTTATCTGACTTTTCTCTTCATCACTGAGCATGTCATCCGGATTAAATACGATATCCGTCTTTTTGCAGTTATGAATCTCGCACAAAATAATTGCTGCTTCCGATGATGCTTCGTAATTATCAGATACAACACCTTCCGATAAAAGGAACTGCTCTATACTTTTCTTTGCATTCTTTAATGTGTTTAAAGTTATGTCTTCCATAAAATTACCTGATTATGTTTTTATACAAAATAAATTAAAAATATATTATTTTAAAAATATATTTTTAATTTATAATTTTAGTCATTTACATATAATTATTCTTAACATGTAACCAATTATATTTTCAAAATCTCCATCTTTAATAATAACCCTGCAAAGTTATACTTTACAGGGTTATTATCTAAGTTAAACGAACTTTTAATTCAATTGATTATATCATAATAGTATAAATCAGTTAACAGATTCCAAGCTTCTCATATCTGTTGTAATTAAATCCCATAAGAGAATGTAGTAAATAATGGTCGAAACAGCCTGCTCCGGCACGTTCAAGACTTGTATAGAACTGCTGCTTTGCCATTTTCTTTGTCTTGGGTATATCCGTACTAAATACTTTTCTTTGAAGTCTCATAAGACCAAATCCAAGCTTACCCGTTTCTTTATTTTCTGATTCTGACATAATCAACCCTTTTGCTGTGTTGTTCTTTGCATTTTTTACACGTTCTTAAGTAAATTAATTTCTTCTTCCGTCAGTCTTCTACATTCTCCCACATGAAGAGAATCATCAAGGACTATCGGCCCCATGGAAATTCTTTTAAGATACTGAACTTCCTTGCCTACCGCTGCAAACATTCTCTTAACCTGGTGGAATTTGCCCTCCTGAATGGTAATAAATGCTTCTTTATTATCTTTCAGGATTTCAAGCTTTGATGGCATTGCAGTAAGTTCTTCGTCAACCTTAAAGCCATTTGCAAATAATTCCACATCTTCCTGAGTAACCGGATTATCGAGACGGGCAAAATACATTTTATTCACATGATGCTTAGGAGATAAGAGCCTGTGTGCCAGATCTCCATCATTTGTAATTATAAGCAAGCCTTCTGTGTCTATATCAAGACGGCCTACAGGAAATAAATCCTTTCTTACGGTTACATGAGCATTATCAGTTGACTCCTCATATTCGTAAATTAAATCTATAACCGTCTTATGTACTCTGTCCTCTGTGGCAGAAACAGTACCCGTAGGCTTGTTTAACATATAATACACGGAAGATTCATATGCTACAGGCTCACCATACCAAAGTATATGATCCTCAGATGATACCGAGGCTCCCGGGTCCTTTTCCACAACACCATTAATCTGAGCTACTCCGCCTCTGATGGCTTTTTTCAGCTCACTACGTGTACCAAGCCCCATATCCGCTAGGTATTTATCTAAACGCATAACAATCTCCCGTGTATTAAAAATTTTTATTTAATTTGTAATCTGTATCTGATTTCCGAATTAAAATCCAAACCCGATTCTTATGATAAAACCCCACATTAAAATCCATGTAAGATTTCCGTGTTAAAGTTTTATATCAAAATCCTCATCTTATCTCTATAGAATCAGGAATCAATTCTTCTACAGATAAACTTGTGCTGTCTTAAATATCTCATTACCATGTCAACAGTCGCAACCATATCCTCATATGTGTTTACCATTTTATCCTGCTGGTAGTACATTGAGCTTGAGAATGTACATTTGATAGGCTTTAATCCGTTATATCTGATAATGTATGCAACACCGTAGTTGTTTCTCTTGTTACTCTTTACTTCGAATTTAACTTCAGAAACTTCTTCTCTCTTTGCACTCTTTGTTTTTCTGAACACACCGAGTCCCTTTGAGAAATAAAGAACATCGTCCTCTACCTTAAATTCTTCAAAATCCTTATTGTGCTTTTTAACATATATACTAAGCATTATTCCGACAAATGCAGCTGCAGATGCCACAATAACAACAATAATCTGTGCTACTGTCATTAAACATTCCTCCCATACTTAAATGTAGAATATAAAAAATCACCTTTCCGCTTAATACAGTTCAATTACGCGAAAAAGTGATTTTGTTAAATATTAGTCTGTATAGTTATCAAAATATCCTTGAACATATACAAATGGTGTACCCTTATCGCCGGAACCTGATGTAAGATCCGCTAAAGAACCAACTAAATCTGCCAATCTACGAGGTGTTGTTCCCTCTGAAGCCATCTGACCTTTAAGCTGAGAGTCTTTTTCTGTAATAGATTTTTTAATTGCTTCCTTAAGCTCATCACCCTTTAAGTCAGCATACTTGTTATCTGCAAGATACTTAAGCTTAAGCTCGTTTGGTGCACCCTCTAAGCCGTCTGTGTATCCAGGTGATACAACAGGGTCTGCAAGTTCCCAAATCTTTCCGATTGGATCCTTAAATGCACCGTCACCATATACCATTACTTCAACAAGCTTACCTGTCTTTTCGAACATAAGCTTCTGAACAGATTCTACAAATTCCATACAGTTAATAGGGAATAACTTGATAGATTCTTCTGTTGCCTTATTAGAACCAAGTAAGCCGTACTTGTCATTATAACCACTTCCGTTTCTTGAAGCTGTCATAATGTCATCCATACCATAAACCTTCTTTGCTCCCGCAGCTTTTAATAAACGCTTTGTACGGAATCTTGTATGGATATCGCAATTTATAACAGAGTCTGTATATGCAAGAACTGCTTTTGGCTTGTTAGCGAAAATAATCTCTACTTCACAGCCCTCTGACTGAATAATATTTTTGTAATAAGACACATAGTCAACACCTGTAAATGTATGACATGGTCTGCCGAACTTTTCTACAAATTCTTCTTCTGTAAGTACATCTTCGTAAGGATCTACGCCTGCTGCATCTAATGCATCGTAATCAACTAAATGGTTACCTACTTCATCAGATGGGTATCCTAACTGAAGAACAATCTTCTTTGCGCCTCTTGCGAAGCCTCTTAAAACAATCGCGAAACGATTTCTACTTAAAATAGGGAAAATAACACCTATTGTACTATCTCCGAACTTCTCTTTAACATCAGCTGCAATATCGTCAACTGTACAGTAGTTGCCCTGACTTCTTGCAAGAATAGATTCTGTAAGGGCAATAATGTCCTTATCTCTGACAGTAAATTCATTCTGTTCCTGCGCCTTTAATACAGTATCTACAAGGATCTGCTTTAAGTCATCTCCCTGCTTGATAATTGGCGCACGTAATCCTCGTGAAATAGTTCCAGTAATTCTTTCCATATGCATCCTCTTTTACTAAAAATCAACAACAAAAATACTACCACTATTTGCATACTTTTTCAATGCAATTTCATGGCAGTATTTATTTTGTGGTATTGATTATTATAAGACTACCTTACCTGTGTACATATTGATGCCACCAATGTTTTTTACGGTAGTATATCCCATCTTATTTAATAGTGTTGCAGCCTGTGCACTTCGGCCTCCGCTGAGACAATATACAAATATAGGTGTATTGCGATCTGTCACCTTATCTTTAATATCGATAATACATGGTAAAGGTATGTTAATACTTCCCTCGATATGCCCCTGAGCATACTCGCCTATATTTCTTACATCTAAAAGCACAGCTCCTTCAGTACTCTGATATTCCTCTATCCCCTTATTAATATCAGGCGGCTGTGAAAAACCAAAAAGACCCATGTTTATTCTCCTCCAAATACTTTCTATTATTCAATTTTTACACATATGAGTTAAACATTAAATCTGTCATATGCTTTATAACAGTCTAAGCATACTTTCTTTCCATTTTGGATTCTTATCCAGTTTACTCCTGCTACTTCACCACAGCATTCGCATTTATATGAATCAATGGCATACATAACGGCTTTGTATCCTATTGTTATGCCACCGCATACATGTCCGTGAAAATCAATCGCTCTCTTCCAAAACATCTGTCTATCAACAATACATACCTCTTTTCAAATTCAGATTAAATTATTACCTTGATTAACCTGCTGATATTTTCCGTATTGCTCTTATATGATATATATTTCGAAGATATATATATTTCGAAGATATATATATTTCGAAGATTTATAATATGAAGTTATATTTATTTCGAAGATATATTACTAAGTTATATATACAAAGTTATATTTTCATATGTTCAATACTGAGAAAATAACCATATTGATACTGTGAATATTATACATCATTTAGTCATATACTTTGTATTATATATATTGAGAAAATACATAAAAATAGAATTGTTTACCACGGTTTCATCCGTAGCAGACAATTCTATTCTATGTTAATTAAATTTCCAGAAAAAATTAACAAGTGTAGTTCGTATTGTTTCGTAAACATACCCACTGACACTTACATTAGAAAGAAAACGTACAACCTTTTCTTCCTCTTCATCACTTAAGGCTTTTTCCTCTTTCAGTTTTTCTAAATACCATGGTATTGCTTCTTCCAATGTTCTTTTAGATTTACATTCCACCTGTTCATATGCAACTTCCGGATTGCATCCGTTAAGCCAGATAGTATCAAATATGTACGCTACTGAATCATTGTTTTTCACTTTTCCTCTTCTCAAAATAAGTCTTAAGCTGTCCATTACTTCATCACTTCTTCTTGCAGGAATACATAAAAAGCAATATTTTCTTGAAGCGTTCATCATTTTCATAAATGTGTCAAAATCGGCAATGGCATGTGTATTATGCGCGAAAACCAGATCATATTGTCCTGTGAATTCATTTTCATCACAGTTGCACCAGTCCTTCTCAACAAACTCTACATTGTTTACACCGTTCTGTTCTGATAATGATTTTGCCTTTTTTATCATTTCCGATGAAGAATCCACGCCCAAAACATTTTTCACCTTAGACGCAATGGCAAGAGAATATTTACCTTCACCACATCCTATATCCAAAGTTCTCATGTCAGATGTAAGTTCAACCTTACTCTGGATAAATTTCAAAAACGAGTTGTTTTCAAAATTAACTGAATCGTCATTAACGCAATCCCTTACATAACTGTCCCAGGTATTATTTTCCTGAGTTCTGTCAGTATTTACATTTTTTGACCAAAGTTCTTTTATATAAGACAATTCCATTTTTAATTCTCCTTTATTATTGAACTATTTGATAAAGATTATCTTATAAAAACTCTTAAAATTTATCCCACACCCCGGGATATATACTTTAAAAAAATTCTCTTCAGGAGATTTAAATAAAATTTTGCGACATTTTTCCCTACTCTAAGCAATCATTATTTTTGCACATTTATTTCTTTCAAAAAACAAAAACGACAGGCCGCTTTTACACAGTCTGCCGTTTTATTTTGTGTATTATTACCAAATGTTTTAATTGCTTCTCCAACAATCAAAACATCTTAAATACTATAATTCTTACAGTTAAAATAATTTCATAACTAAGCTGTTAGTTTGAATTATTTTGCTGTTTTTCTTTTAATTGCCCAGGCTGCTACACAAGCACCACCTACTGCACCTGCTGCAAGTAATGTGTAAAGCGGAGCATTTGATGTAACACCTGTCTGTGGAGCCTTCTGTCCTTCTGCAGAGTTTAACTTAATATCAGTCTTATTATCTTTTGTTGGCTGTGAAGGCTCTGTTGGCTCAATTGTATCTGTTGGTTTCTGTGGCTTTGGTGATAAGATAAATGGACTATCAGGATTTACTGCCTCATATCCTGCTGCATTAAGCTTATCATTATCGATTGTAAGCTTTGCGTTAGGAACAGCTGCCTCTGTTCCGTCTGCATTGTACTTATCATAATTTACTGTGTACTTAACAATTGTAACACTGGCATTATTAGGATCTTCTGCTAATTCAATGTTAGCAGTTAAAGGATTTCCGTTATCATCTACAACTGTTAACATTTCCTTAAACTTAGCAAAGCCAGGTCTGTTAGCTGAATTCTCGTCATTCCATGTAATATCTGTTATAAATTCTTTTGATGTAGTCTGTGGCTGTGTACTTGTCTCTGCGATAGTTACTGTAGGTTTTTTTGTTGATGTAGAATCGCTGAATAATCTGTCAACTCCTGAAAAATCAGCACTTTCTATTGTTACATTTGCCTGCTCTGTATATGCATCGACTGAAGCTATAAGTGATCTACCTGTGAACTTTCCACCTTTAATTTTTAAAGTGCCATCTGTATGTGAATTATACTTTCCTGCATAAAAAACCGGCTGGTCACCTGTTCCTGTAAACTGACCACCATTAATTGTAGTGTCATTCCAGGATTCTATACAAAAATTTTTATTTGAAAATGTACCGTCATTAATGACTGTAATTCCACCTTCATCTGTTTTTACGATAAGAAGTCCATCGGCAAATGAACCGCCGTTAATTGTAAGAGTAGGAAATTCTTTATTTACACCAGGAACATATCCTGTAGTTGGGTTTGAAGCTGCATAGCTATAATATCCATTTGCAATAAGACTTGATCCAGATAATTTACTGGCAGAAATATTACCACCGTTAATAACCATATCACCGTGGTTTAAGATGGCATAGAATGAACTTTTTGCTGTACCTGTATGTGTAACATTGGCATTTATAGTTGTATATCCGTTGTTATAAATTGCAGCATCCTTTTTATTTGCCACAATAGTACCGTTACTGATATCAGCCTCTGCTCCAATATTTACAGTAATTGCATGAGCTGATGAAGTTTCTCCTAATGAAGAGAGTGTATAACCACCAAGATCAATAGTTGTTTTTCCTGTAGTATCTGATACTGTGAAAGATCCTGTAATATTAGCACCAAGAGTGATATTATCTACTCCATTAGCGAGAGCTTCTGTTAACTCTTCTGCTGTCATTACTGTTGCTGTTGTGTCAGCAAAAACAAGTGACATAGGTGCAAACATTGTAGCTGCAAATGTAGCACCTGTCGCTGCTGCAGTGAAAACTACAGCCTTACCCTTCTTTGAAAAATTTCCCATATTTCCAAATCTCCTTTTAAATAATAATTCAAAAATAAAATTACACAACTAAATATCTGATTTCTATATTTATTCTTCTGATAAATTATACGCCAAAATTCGGAATTTACAAGTGGGAACACAATTACTCTAAGGCAAAATTCAACTTCTTTTCGACTTTTGCAAAGGTACACTTTTCCAAATTATTTATTCATTTTTATTTAAGTGTTTTTTCAATTTTCCCGCTTGCCGTTGGCGAATGTTAGTGCACTCGTTTTCTGCAACAAAAGACAGAACCTGCAAAACAATATCGCTTAAGAAAGTTCCCATAAGGTCTTTGCCTCGTCGGGTATCCAGCAACGGCATATCCATAAGTCTTCATATATACAATTCCTCCATTCATCACAGTTATATAAGCATAACAAAAAGCGGCATTTCTATTCTCCCGTTAGGGAAAATAGAAACGCCGCATATGTGTCGTATTCAGTTTTCATTTATTATTTTTACAATTCATGATAGTACGGACAGATATTTTCATAATGCCCATCTTTCATTTTAAACCCATGCTTTTTGCCCTGTTCCAGGCTCCCCAGCACAAGCTTTTCCCCAATATGCTTACCTCTGCAATCAGAACGTACCACATAACTTGTATTACAGATAATCTCATTTAATGAATCAGTCATTTCTCTCGCACATTTTTAAAAATGCTTTATGAATATCATCATTATCATCCAGTTCCGGATGGAACGCAAGAGCAAGCTGGTTTTTATATTTTACGGCAACAATTCTGTCTTCTACGGTTGCAAGAACCTGTGCATCTCCGGCATCTGCCACATATGGTGCGCGGATAAATGTCATAGGAACTTCTCCTATACCTTCAACATCTGCCTCTGTATGAAAACTTCCAAGCTGTCTTCCATATGCATTACGCTTTACAGTCACAGGCATAGTCTTCAAATGTCCCGCTTCGCCACCTTCTATTTTTTCTGCCAGCAGAATCATTCCGGCGCAGGTAGCAAGTACAGGCATGCCGGACTCTATCTGGGTTTTTAATGTATCATACATCCCAAGTTCTTTTAAAAGTTTTCCCTGAACGGTGCTTTCACCTCCGGGAAGCACCAGTCCGTCATAGTGCTGTTTTAAATCTTCTGCTTTCCTGAGTTCAATACAGGTTGCACCAAGTTTTTCCAACTTTTTCTCGTGCTCGATAAATGCCCCCTGAACAGCTAAAACTGCAATAGTCATTATTTTCCTCTTTCTGCCATAAGGATTTCAATTTCACTTTCATTGATTCCAACCATGGCTTCTCCGAGATCCTCAGATAATTCAGCAATCATCTTGGCATCTGTATAATTTGTAACTGCCTTTACGATGGCATTTGCTCTCTTTTCAGGATTTCCTGACTTGAAAATTCCTGAGCCTACGAATACACCTTCTGCACCAAGCTGCATCATAAGTGCAGCATCAGCAGGAGTTGCAACACCACCTGCCGCAAAATTTACAACAGGAAGTTTTCCATTTTCATGAACATATTCAACAAGTTCATATGGTACCTGGAACTGCTTTGCAGCCTCAAAAAGCTCATCCTCTCTCATGCTTGTAAGCTGTGCAATTGCGCTGTTCATTTTACGCATATGGCGAACTGCCTGAACGATATCACCTGTTCCCGGCTCTCCCTTTGTACGAATCATTGAAGCACCTTCATTTATTCTTCTTAATGCCTCACCAAGATCCTTTGCACCACATACAAATGGAACCTTAAAATTTCTTTTATTGATATGGTAAACATCATCTGCAGGAGATAATACTTCACTTTCATCAATGTAATCTATCTCGATTGCTTCAAGCACCTGTGCCTCTACGAAATGGCCGATTCTGCACTTAGCCATAACAGGGATTGAAACTGCATTCTGGATTCCCTGAATCATTTTCGGATCACTCATTCTTGAAACACCGCCTGCCGCACGAATGTCTGCAGGGATACGCTCAAGTGCCATAACCGCACATGCACCCGCTGCCTCTGCAATTTTTGCCTGCTCCGGAGTTGTAACGTCCATGATAACTCCGCCCTTTAACATCTGTGCAAGCTGCTTATTTAATCCATATCTGTTTTCCATATTTATCTCCTTTTAAATTGCTTATGTCATTTTTCTGAATTACTTATAATACCTTTTTGGAATTACTTATAAGTTCATTATCTGATTCCTGATTTTTCAATCTTTTACTTCGACTTATTTCACTTAAACATTAATTTTTATATACGAATCAGCATGGGCAGAGTATAATGCAAATGTGAATATGTTAAAATCATCAATTTAGATATATTCAGTAAGGTCAGATTAAGGAAAATGCTATAAATGATTACATATAATTTTACAAATATAGGGTCAGATTCCCTTTACGAATATTTATATAAATGTATAAAAAACGACATTTTACAGGGAAATATCATCCCCGGAGAGAAATTGCCCTCCAAACGCTCATTTGCAAAAAATCTGGGTATAAGTGTAATAACCGTGGAAAATGCCTATGATCAGCTTGCGGCGGAGGGATATATTTATTCCATACCAAAAAGAGGCTTTTATGTGACAGATTTTAAAAAGGCCATAGAAATTGAAAAGAAAAATATAACAAAGGAAATGGTACCTCTCACAAGTGGTGACTCAGGATATATGGCTGACTTTTCCAGTAACCAGACGCAGTCTGAACTCTTCCCATTTACCATCTGGAAGAAAATGGTTCGTGAAGTATTAAATGAAAACCAGATGCAGCTTATGACTAACCCTCCATGTGGCGGAATCCTATACCTCCGCGAAGCCATTGCCACATATTTAAAAGAATTCCGTGGAATGACAGTACTTCCCGAACAGATAATAATTGGCGCAGGAACTGAATATCTCTACGGACTTCTTATTCAGCTTTTCGGTAAGGATAAAATTTATGCCGTGGAAAATCCGGGATATAGAAAAATCCCTCAGATATATAAAAGCCACCAGGTTCAATGCGAATATATAAACATGGACGATGATGGCGTAAATGTTTCCGAACTTGAAGAAAAGAAAGCTGACATTTTGCACATCACACCGTCTCATCACTACCCTACTGGTATCGTTATGCCAATAAGCAGACGATATGAACTGCTCAGCTGGGCTTCCAAGGGTGAAAGCAGATACATTATTGAGGATGACTATGATAGTGAGCTTCGACTCAGTGGTCAGCCAATTCCTACACTTCAGAGTATTGATGTCTCAGATAAAGTCATTTACATGAATACATTTACAAAGACTTTGTCCTCTACCGTACGAATCAGCTACATGGTACTGCCCGGTCATCTTCTGGATCAGTTCTATAAAAAGCTCTCTTTTTATTCTTGTACGGTTTCTAACTTTGAGCAGTATACACTGGCAAAGTTTATTCAGGAGGGCTATTTTGAAAAGCACATTAACAGATTGAGAAATTACTATCATTCAAAACGAGATGCACTTCTGAATGCTATTCAGAACAGCAGGTTAAATGACCATGTAACCATTTCAGGTGAAGAGGCAGGGGTACATTTTCTTATGAAAATCAAATCATCCCGTAAGGAAGATAAGCTTATTCAGACTGCTCTGTCACAGGGCATAAAACTTGCGCCACTTTCCGAGTACTATCATGTCTCTGAAGAAGCTCCTGAAAATGTGTATGTTATGAATTATTCATCCATCAATGAAAATGATATTGATGAGATTATTCAGAAACTGAGCCGGTGCGTGTAATAAAGTTTTAAATATAAAAACGGCGATTCTGAAGTAATATCAGAACCGCCGTTTTTTATTTTATTTAAATCAGTTAAAGCAGATGATTAATTTTAGCCGCTTTAGCTTAGTTGATCTAATCCCGTTTCTTTTATCCCAGTGATGCAACAACTGCCATCTTGAACTGTGTTGTAGCCTTTACATAGTGAAGTCCGCCCTTTACAAAATGGAAGTTTTCGCCTGCCTTAATAGGGAATTCTTCTCCTTCGTATACGATTACACCCTCTCCCTCAAGTGCAAATACAACCACATCTCCGGGAGCTGCGTGCTCAGGAAGCTCTGTTCCCGCATCAAATGCCTTAATAACAAACTTCATATGTTCATTATTAACGAGAAACTTATTTACAACAGTTCCTTCCTGGTAATTAACCACATCTCCTAACTTAAATACCTCGCCTGCCTTAATCATTTCGTTCATAATATCCTCCTTATATAAATTTATAAAAACTTATATCGCCATTCTTAATTTAAACCTGTAAAGGAAGTGGATAGAATTACAATATCCTCTCCCTTAGTTATCATTCTAATATGGATAAATTACATTTTATGTTGTTAAAACAACATTTGAGGATTTTTACGCATGGCATCAATTTTTTCCTGCTTTTGCACAATGGAAGAACCTCTCCATACCATCACGGTCAATACTGACCGGTACGCAATAAGGTGACCTCTTATAAATCTAAGAGATCACCTTTTCCTTTCTTTTGAATTTCACATTTTATATTAATTTATTCTGCCTGCTATATTACGGGCACATTTTCTGGATACGAGTCTTGTAATGATGTTGAATCCATATGTTACTTTGCTGTGATATACAATGGCTTTTCCTCTCATCATGCCTTTATATCCACGTTTTACAACAGAGTCAGCTTTTTCAACTCCAAATACTTTAAACATTTTAGAGTTTGTAAGTCCTGCAGTATTTTCAAAATTTGTGCCTGTAGGACCTGGACATAGAGCAGTTACAGATACACCATATCCTTTTAATTCTTCATACATAGCCTGACTGAGTGAAAATACAAATGCTTTTGAAGCATAATAAACCGACATATATGGTCCTGCAGAAAATGCAGCAACAGAAGCTACATTTAATATTCTTCCCTTTCTGCGTTTTTTCATTTCATTGCCGTATAAATGAGATAAATGCATCAGGGCAACAACATTAATATCGACCATGTTCTTCTGAAGTTCCCAGGGAGTATCTAAATATGCGCCCGCATTTCCAAAACCGGCATTGTTAATTAAATTTTCCACAATCATATGATTAGATGTTGTGTAATCAAATAATTTCTGGCGTTCTTCTTTAACTGACAAATCAGCAGAATATATTTCCACATCTACTCCATATGTTTTTTCTAACTTCTCTTTTAATCCATGTAATTTACTTCCTGTACGTGTAACGAGTATCAGATTCTGGCCATGAGATGCACATTCTCGTGCAAAAGATCTGCCAAGACCACCTGAAGCACCTGTTATCAATGTATATTTCATATGCACCCCTTCTTTCATTGTGTTTTGTTTATTATATCAAACCCTTTATTAACTGCACTACTAAGTTACGGGATATATCACAATTTTTATCACTATATCGAAAAATACTGTATCTCTCTTACATATCCGAGATTTTTATTTCTATACACTATAGATTCCACAATAAATCCAAGCAGTACAAGAATCATAATCGTTGTAATAATCGTCACTGTATTTCCAAAATACAATTTCATATTCACCATCTCCTTTCTTATTTCTGTCTGTTATACCATCTGATAATTTCGTTAAGATTTTCTGCCTTAATGTTATATTTTCCGGATGCTTTCGAATAACCCTTAATCTTACCTGCCATAATCCATCCCAGATATATAACCTCTGCTCCAGCCGGTACTTTTTGCTTAGCCCCCTTCAGGTTATATGTCGGCAAATGTAATTCATGCGACAGCATTTCTGCATACTTTGCGGCACTTCCTGAATTTGATGTATAAATGATTGCTTCCATTTTCTCATTCCTCCTAATATAAAAGACGCAATTCGAATCGTAATACAATTCGAATTGCGTCTTAGCGTCTGGCTTAATTTATTTTTCTTATCATATATTCTTTTGCATTTATCAGACTTTCCTTTTTACATTTAGGACAAAATAATGGGAAATTAATAAGGACTGTATCTTTACGTAATCGCAGTCTAGTCTTATTCCCACAAACAGGACAATACACCCACTCCTGCCGTACTGATTCATCTGTCATAATTTAACTCCATCTTTTATTTCGTGAACATTTTTTAATTGTTAACTTTTTTTTATTTTTAGTTTACAATTAGTTTTCTTCGTGTTATTGTATACATTATAAAAAATTCGAACATACGAAATCAATGAAAAGAGAGGACATTGAATCATGTCAGAACTTAACACTTCTACAGATCCACAGCTTACAAGAGAAGAAGCAATCGAAATTTTAAATACTCCTGATGATAAACTGGAGGAATTAATTAAGCGTGCTGAAGTATTACGCAGAAAATATAAAGGAAATCATGTAAGTATTCACATTCTTACAAATGCAAGAAGCGGCAACTGCTCTCAGGACTGTTCCTACTGCGCACAATCCAGCCGTTCCAAAGCTGACATCGATGAATATAAATGGGTTTCTGATGAAAAACTCTATGCTGACAATGATTTCGTAAATGAACATAACCTTTCACGACACTGTATCGGATTAAGCGGAATGCAGTTTACAGATGAAGAAATTGAAGAGTTAGCGAAAAAAATCCGAAAAATGAAAGAAGATGGAACACATCTCTGTTGTTCAATTGGTTTCCTGACTGAAAAACAGGCATTAATTTTAAAAGAAGCCGGACTTGACCGTATCAATCATAACTTAAACAGCAGTCAGAATTACTATCATAACATCTGCTCTACCCACACATTTGAGCAGCGTGTTGCAAATATAAAAATGTTACAGGAACTTGGTTTTGAAATTTGCAGTGGCGGAATTATCGGTATGGGTGAAAGCAAAGAAGATGTAGTAGATATGCTTTTAGAACTTCGCGAAATTCAGCCTGAAGCACTTCCTATTAATTTCCTTCTTCCAATTCCGGGAACTCCTCTTGCAAATGCTGATTTGTCAGTTCTTACAACAGCTTATTGCATGAAAGTTCTCTGTCTTGCAAGACTTCTCGTTCCTCAGTCAGATATTCGTTGTGCTGCAGGACGTGAAGTTTATTTCAAAGGTGAGGAAAAAGATCTTCTCCGTGTTATTGATTCTATTTTCGCCTCAGGTTATCTCACTGCAGGTGGACAGGGAATCAAGGATACAATTCAGGCAATTGAAAATGCCGGATTCACATATGAAATTGAATCTGCAGAATAAAATACAAACCAATATAGAATAAAACACTAACCAACATATTGTTAAACATTTAATATAAATATGCACTTGTAAACATAAGGAGATTTTATCATGTCAAACGCAAAGTCTCAGACATTTCGACAATCAAAAAATTACACAATGGTCATCACAGCACTAATGGCAGCCGTTACATGTATTCTTGCACCATTGTCCATTCCAATCGGACCGATACCTATTTCGCTTACTAACTTTGCGATTTACTTATCGCTCTATCTTCTGAACTGGAAAATGGGAACTTTAAGTTACATAATTTATCTTTTAGTCGGACTCGTAGGTCTTCCTGTATTTTCCGGATTTACCGGAGGTGTTGGAAAACTTGCGGGACCAACCGGTGGATATATTATAGGATTTATTCCAATGGCAATCATTGCAGGTATCATCATTGATAAATGTAACAACCGCGTAATCCAGATTCTTGGAATGGTTCTCGGTACAGCAATCTGCTATGCTTTCGGAACTGCATGGTTCTGCTTCCAGTCTGGAAATACAGTATCCGCTGCACTTTCTATCTGTGTATTTCCATTTATTCCTGCTGACCTTGTAAAAATGGTCATCGCAATGATTTTTGGTCCAATGATCCGTAAAAAAATTGGAATAGCCATACATTAAAATTATTGTTCAAATGTCATATTCTCTATGGCAGGCCATACTACCGAAAATGCCAAAATCTGAAAACTGATATGACATTATCACCATAGAAGAACCCCTCCTGACCATATGGCCGTGAGGGGTTCTTCTTTATATGGAATAAACAGCTTGCTTTTCGCTTGTATATGAAATTTTTATATAAATCGAAACACTAAACTATTCATCTACTAATTCGATGTGTAATTTCCACCCGAGATGGTTTCATCTTATATTCCAGACCTTGTTATGATTATTCTTTGATGTCTTAGTATCAAAATTATCAATCATAGGATAAAGTGGCATCTGATAAGCTATATTTACTTCACCTTTTTCACGCCAGCACAATCACCACGATAGTCATTCTGTAGCATTTCCTTATTAAACTCACGTATTATTTCAAAATAACGGTTATTTTTTTCAACACAAAGTCGAGTTTTTCCACAATCCATTTACTTAACAGGTTTATTCTACAAATTTTTGCAAGTATGGTTCTTATGAATTCAACAAACAATCCCGAGAAGAAAATTAATGATGCACATCCAAACGCCATCGGAATTCCAATATAGAGTGGCTTCTCAAGAACTCCTACAAATGCATCTTTGATGCATAAAATGCCAGACAACCTGATTCAATTGAAACAGGTAAATGCCAAATGCCAGAGGAGATACTTTTGATACAAATTTACATTTAATAGGCAATCTCGAAAAAAGCACCACCATTATCATTCCACTCAACAGGATGGTTGGTGAAACATAGCTTATTAATTGCATGTTTCCACTACGGTCATGAACAAGCCAGGTTATAAAAATACACAATCCCCACAAAATAATAAGTGTAGTATTTTTTCTAGTTTCAAAAAGCTTTACTCTTTTTGCTAATACGCCTATGCAATATAAAACTATAAGCCATATTGCTGAATAACCACCAGCGGTTCTAAACGAATCATTAAATATTCCTAAAACAGAAAACAGCACAAAAATAATAATTAATGCCTTCTTTGCAACTTCTTCTGAAATAGAAAATAAAAACTTATTAAGAACTGGTATTGCAAAGAACAGCGCAAAAAAGTCCGTAAAATACCAGAACTTATTAAATGTAATTGGAAAAATACATTTAATCATATCATCAGTCGCCCAAGAATCGCTTATACCAATAACTGTAAGCACTCCTGTTAAGATAAATGAATAGAAAAAGGCCTGGAACCACATATTAACAATCTTGTCATATTTTCGTGGTCTGTTGCTTGCAGCATATCCACTAATAACTGCAAACCCATCAACGGCGCAATAAGACAGAATTTCCAAAAACCAATATGCTCTATATGCATTAGTTCCTTCAGCACTGGCATTAAGGATTCCGCCTTGTCCAAGCGTATGCAACATGCATACCATAAACATAAGAACCAGTCTTAACAGATCGATTCCATGATTACGGCCGGAACCCGTAATGTTCTGATTTTCTTTCAACAAGGGAGAACTCATAAAATTTCCTCACTCTCCAATTTTAACTTTTACTTTTGTACTTCATTCAAATAACCCCGACAGGTGCTCTTTGCTATCAACAAACTAATAACAGCTATGTTTCCACATAAATCTGAATTGAGATTTCATATGTTCTAAGGAATTTAATAACTGTTATATTTTGTTATCAAATATCTCTCAAGCCCTTGAAAGCACTAAGTTTATCGCAGGTGTACTTTCCCTTGTGTTATATCATCCCATACGAGTTTGCGAACTCTGATAAGGGAAAAAACAAGGGAAAGAAAATCTTATAAAACAGTATAACACAAAATAAAACCGGCATAGTGAACTGATTGAAATGCTTCCATCATAAAAGGGATAACCGAGCACAACCCGGTTATCCCTTTTATAAAATTATATGACGTAAGTCTTAACGCTGCATGTTATTTATCATCTTTTTTCCTGCGTACACTTAACAATACAAACAGACCGGCAAATGAAACAGCTAATAATGTCACACAGAGCATTGGATGGCTGTTATCGCCAGTCTGAGGTGCTGCTGCTGGATTACTATTTGGATTATCATTGCTGTTGTTGCTGTTGTCCTTATTACCGTTGTTGTCTTTACTACCTTCATTATCTGATGTATTCTTGCTTACCTTAAAGCTTGTCGCTGCTGATCCATCTGCCCATACGATTTCAAATGAATGTGTTCCGACAGAAAGTGTTTTCAGGTAATCTGCCTTTAAGATAATAATCGTTGAACCTTCTTTTGCGGTGTAGTTCTTTGCATCAATTATGCTTCCATCAACTTTTACGCTTTCAAATTTAGAAAATTCTCCATTTCCAATGATAGTGATGGTTTCGTCTGTATTCTGCTTTCACTCACTGTCTGCACCAGATATAATTTTATAAGGTGTTGGTTCCGGTGTTTGTTTTTTCTTGAATGTAGCTTCAATCGTGTGTTCTTTATCCACATTGCTGAATGTATAGCTTGTCGCGGATGGAACTGCTGAACCGTCCACTTTCAGGGTGTCAATCTCGTATCCCGTAGCAGGGGTGATTGTAAATGTCTGATTTCCACCGGATGCTACTTTGACAGTTCCACTAGGGGATATGTTTCCATTTGCACCTGCGGTGGCTGTGATTGTGTATTCTGTCACCGGAACTGCATTTACCTTTATGGTAATATACTTTGTCTTTATTACGCCATTCTTAGTATATGATACTGTCAGTGTCTTATCTCCATCCGCTGACATATCTATTGCTGATACATTGGTTGTATAATCCTGCACAGATTCACTATATCCGTCTGCATAGTACGCAGTGACTGTAAGGTCATCCACATTCAGGGTATCGCCTGCTGCATACGTGGTCTTTATCTTAGATGCTTCAATCCGCTCAGGAGCAAGGGCTGCATCGTGGGTAATTTTCAAATTACCATCAGCCATTGTAATATCATAGTTGGCTGTCACATCCGCACCTACAGCATTTTCAATCTTCACACCACTTACGGAGATAGTTCCATTCTCTGTTAAAGCTGTTGTGCTTGGCGTAAGGGTTATTTCTTTAATGCTGTCACCTGTAAGGAGTCCTTCCTTTGATACGGTATACAGACTTTGGTTAATATCATTACCCCAGACAATATTCTGTTCTTGTGCTGTTATGGTAACAGGCTTCTTATTTATGGTTACTGTCTTTGATCCATTAACGGTGGTATAGTTATCCTTCGTAATCCGATAGTATACGGTATGCGTACCTTCATTGCTAAAAGAAGGATTATCACTGCCGTAGGCTACGCCATCGGTGCTGTAGGTTACGGCTGTTCCTTCAGGATTGGTCACGTTCACGCTGATGCTGTGTGACTGTCCGTCATATGTTGTACTGCAATCCGTTGCCATATACTGGATGGTTCCGTTATTTACCGTAAGAGTAACTATTTGCTCTCCTGCCGCATAGATTCCGTTTGCTACAGTACTGACTTTAATTTTAAAGGTTCCGGTCTTTGTTACCGTAAGAATTGAACCATTAAGCGAACCTTCTCCGGCTCCTTCGCCTGCTTCTGTAACAAGGGAATAACCGGCAGTTCCTGCATTAGTGTCGATGCTAAAATACTGTGATACATCAATGCTTGTACCTGTATATGCTGTGCTACTGTCTGTTCCGGTGATGGTGACAGGGGTTGCATCTTTATTCTTAACCGTAATCGTGCCTGTGATATTGCCTGTATTTGTATCATATCCCAGACAGTCAGCAGCATTATAATCCGTCAATGCAGATGCAGGGATTGTCCACCTAAAGATGTTCTCTGCTCCCGGCGTTTTGTTATAAACTCCTTCGTCACTCTCAATGGTCCATGTCACATCCATATCTGCTGTAGCTGGTGACATTGTTCCTTCAAACGTTACTGTTGCCGTCTTGCCAAGCTCCGTGTTAGTTTCGCTTATAGGAGTTGCAGCATATCCGTCATAGCCATAGTAAGTTGTAAATGTATTATATGCCGGTACTGTCGGCGCAACTACACTGTCTATCTTTCTCTTGTCTGTTGTAAATTCTTTGGTTACTGTAAGTGTTCCATCCGCATTCTTTTTAACACTCGTTGCGTTATTGCCTGATACGGTAGCTGTCACATTATCTGCAAATTTATAGGCTGAAAATGCTGTAAGTGTAATGCTTGCTGTGTATCTCGTATTATATCCCGCTGTGGTATCACTTGGTGTCCATGTAATCTGTGGTGTGGTGCTTTTTACACCTGTGGTTGCACAGGATGCAGATGTATCTAATGTAGTATTTGCTGTCGGAGTATTGATATCTGTAATTGCTACTGATTTGATACTTATTATTTCAGTTGCATTTACCGCATAAGTCAGATTACTGGTACTGTCTGTTGTTTCCAGCCAGATTTTGCAGGCTGATAAATCTAAATGTGCAGGATTCGTCTTGACAGTCTCTGTTCCCGTAATCTGTTTACTATAATACCAGTCATCTGTTCCGTCATTGCCCTGCACTACAAGTGCTACGGTTTGTGATGTACTGCCCTTCACCACCTTAATATCACCTGTTGTGGTGTCATATGTTACTGTACCAATATTCTTACTGCTTCCATTCAGCCTTAAGGTCATCGCCGTACCCGATGCGATTGTTCCTAACTCTGCTGTATCAGATGATGCTGCCTTCGCAGCAGATGCGAAGAGAACAGATGACAGATTCAGATTGGAAGCGGGCTGAACATCGACCCCGTGCTCGATATAGTTGCCGACGACAAAATAGCCTGGACTAGTGGTCATCACACAGCTACCATCTTCAACGCAAGGCGAGCGCAGCCAGAAGTGACTTCCGCTGCTCCAGTATTTACTCATGGCAAGTACTGTTTTGTTATCACTTCCTGCTTTTATGGTTTTATAAGAAGAACCATAACCATCTGCCGCCAGTGCATAAAGCTTGTCTGTGGTTGTATAGTCTGCACTGTTCTTCGTGTCTTTCGTTGTCACTGTGGTGGCATTCATAAGACCCTGCTCAGTTGTGGTGAAATACTTTGTTTCCGTATTTCCATTCGTATCCATTAACATTCCCTGCAGTGCCGCTCGAAGGTCACTTGCTCCGTAGTGGTTTGCGTATACAGTTGTACTGTCATATGTCTTTTCGCTTGTGCTTGAATTAAACTTCTGATCTTTTGCTATCGGACTTGCGGCAAAGATGATAGTATTATCTTCTGACACGCCCTCATCCTTTCCTAAGATGTACCATTCCTGCGCAGAGCCACTGCTATTCTTACCAAATACCAGCTTGCCATAATTATCCGCAGTTCCATCATCTTTCGGTTTAAATGTGCCATCCATTAACTGGTCCTTTGTGGCATATGCTGTCACACTTGGCTCTGTTCCCGTGCCAGCTGCTGCCTGCACGGTATTTGCTCCACCTGACATAGCAAGAGCCAGTCCTGCCACCATGGCAAGGGAAAGAATCAATGTTATTCCTTTCTTAAAATTATGCTTTAATTTTCCCATCTGAATCCTCCTTTGAATTTATAAATGTAGTATTGGAATAGATACTTTTACTATAATTCTGAGTTTGTTCCAATAACACAACACTCACAATATCTTCTATACGTATCTTCCTTTTGCCAAATATTCCCATACACCATCAATTCCCTTTCTGCTATGTTTAAACGCATGTATTTTCGCGAGGTCTTACTCATCATCACAATCTTTACTAATTCTGATTACCTCGGGGACATCCTCAGTTACCGGGATAATTTCCATGATGATTTTGAAGCAATCCGCAAATTCATAAGCCGGTACTCCAAATTCACGCACTGCCTTATTTCCATCATCATATGCAACGGTGATATAATGAACTTTTATTGTACCACCGACTTTGCCCTTTGTATTATAAAATTTTTAGGACTCATCCCAACTGAACTCTAATCTTATGAAGCACTTTCCTTAAAATTCTTCTTCGTATTTGGAATAGCTGTATTGCCATTTCCTTTCATTACGAATGTCAATTTATATGGTTCAACGGTAAATGTCTTTTTCATCAGAAGGTCTCCCTTGTACTTTTCATTTTTGATAATGCCTAGAATTCCACTATCTGTCCAAGTGGTTCCACCTTTTTTGTTAATTCTTCCCATCTCCGTCAACTGTCTGGCTATGGTATACGTTCCATATCCCTGCAAATACAGTTCAAAAATAAGTCTAACTGTCTCCGCTTCTTCCTCATTGACGGTAATACTCTTGTCCTCCGGATGATAATCATATCCAAGACAGCCATTAAAGCCCATCATTTCTCCACGCTTCTGCTTCATACGAATTCCCATCTTTACATTCTGGGATAAAGATTCCACTTTATTTTGAGCTAGTGTACTCATAAGAGTAATGAACATTTCTCCCTGCTCTGTCATTGTATTGATACCTTCCTTTTCAAAGATAACGGCTATCCCCTTTTCCTTCAGCATTCTTACATACTGAATGGTATCCACTGTATTTCTGGAAAATCTGGATACTGATTTTGTAAGGATAATATCAATCTGACCATCCATACAATCTCTAATCATTCTCTGAAATCCCTGTCTGACTGCTACCTTAGTTCCAGTGATTCCCTCATCAGCATAGATATCTGCCATTACCCATTCCTTATTCTGCGAAATCTTATCCTGATAATATTCTTCAGTGACTGAAAACTCTCTAGCTGTTCCTCTCCTGTATGAAATGTTGCCATTGCTTCTTCTATTCTTGATTTTGTGGTAGGAGATACAAAGGATCTGACCGCTAACCTGTATATGTTAATTGACAAAACAGAAAAGTTTATCAAAGAAAAAAGTTTCGATACTGCCCCTTCCGATAAGAATAATTCTGAGGCGGTATCTTTAGATATGAACGAGTTTATTGCATCTGTAGTTAAGTCCGTCATTGCACCACTTTATAAAGAGCACTTCTTTTTATTCCTGACAGTATGTGCTTTTTTGCAGTATTACATTGAGCTGAACATTTACAGTTTCTACCCTTTTGCTGCTCTGAATGTATATGAGGCTATGCTTGGTGCAACATTTGACAGGAGACTAGAAGAATATAAAAATCTTGAGAACACTACTGATGGAGAATACTATGATATTCAGCCCTTTCTTGAGATAGGAATGAAATATACTGCTGATTTTATCAATGGAGAAAAAGAGAAACTTTCCCACGACCTTGATATGCTTGTGGGGCAAATTATGTTATGGTTGACAATACCATCCTGCAAAAATTCTATCTGCTGGAATCACAGAAAAAGAAGTATGTATATCTCTAAAAAAGAATTTACGGAATGGAGCAAGACCGCCAGAGAAAAACGCTCACTTTGTGAAAATGGCGAGATGACTTTGGAGGAATTTCAGGCTTGGCTTGATGAAAGCAAATGAAGATAATTCTCAAAAAAAGAACGCCTGCCATGGGATATTTATATTCCCAACTGCAAGGCGGTCTTTCAGTTATCTGCTAATTATTTTTCTTTTCACACTGAATATGCCCAAAACGAGGCATCCTACTGCATAGCATAAAACTAAAAAAATTGAATAAAAATCAGCGTAAGCGTTACTTGTTTCTAGTTACATATTAAAGTCCTGACAATGTTCTCATAACAAGGTCTACATCTTTATTCTCTAATTCCTGAATAATGTGCAGATATGTCTTCTGAGTAGTTGTCATACTGGCATGTCCGAGTCTTCTTGCCACACTTGCAATGGAAACGCCTGCAAATAACAGCAGTGATGCATGCGTATGTCTAAGACCATGCACTGAAATCTCAGAAATTCCACAAGCCTTACAATGCCTCGTCAGCACATCATTAACCGTTGAGTTATACACTTTTTCCTCTCCGACAAAAATTGGTTTATCCTCTGGGAGCTTCTTCACCAGTTCTGAAAACTTAACAACAATCTGCCAGTCTATCTGGATCTTTCTTACAGAAGACTTATTCTTCGTTGGCAGAAATCCTCCATCTCCTTTGTAATCCCATGTCTTACCGATAGATAGTGTCTGTCTTGCAAAATCAAAATCCGCTGGTGTGATGGCAAGAGCCTCTGAAAAACGCATACCTGTCTTTGCTACAAGAAGAATGAACCAGTCCCAGTTTACCTCTTCCTTGATATCCAAGTCAGCAATCAATGTATGTAATTCAAACTGATTTAAATATTTAATCTTCTTGACTTTTGGCGTTTTTCCTTTGATGATTGCCTTTCTTGTCGGATCACGAGAAATCAAACCTTCATCTACTGCATCCAGTATTGCGCCCTTCAGCTGATGATGAAAGTCTAGGGTAGTCTGCCTTTCGTGCTCTTTCGCATAATCATTCAGAAGCTGCTGGTATATAGTTCTTGTCATCTCTGACACCTTTAATTCGGGTACAAGCTTCTCCACCCATTTCTGTGTCATAAGGTATTTTGACATGGTTGCCTCTCTTATTGCACCCTGCTTATATACCTCTACCCATTGTTTATAATACTCATAAAATAATGTATCTTTGTCCATATCATTTAGCATAAGCTACCTCCATTCATACTACTTACGCTGATATAGACAATGAAATAAATAATCTTACCGAGTGATCAATGGTTTAATCTCTTCATCTAATGTTTTCTTCAATTCAGCCATCATCTGTGCATAATACTTAAACTTAGGAAGGGCTCGTTCCTGTGCAGCCTTATAACTTGTGAAATCAATCGTTGCTTTAATTGCACTTTCATTAGGAATCTCACCATTTCTATAATGAGTTGCCGCGTACATTACTTCCTCTTTTGATGCATACCAGATAAGACAAAAGTCTGTAATCACTTTGTCAATGCACTTTTCCTTCGTATTTTCAATTATATTCAAGATGGATTGTCCCTTATATTTGCTGTCATCGGTCTCAATCTCATCAATCAGATTCGACATAATCTCTGCAACTTTCGGATTCTCCTTACGAAGTTCATCCACATACTGCTTAACTTCGTCAATTTTTTTCTGACGTTCCTCTGGAGTAATTTCTCCATCAGAATTTTCTGGTGTCACAATATTCTGGATTAAGTTAATAATATATTCGTAATCTATCTTTGTATTACTATATGCCATCAACTCATACTCTGAATCTATTGGTGGATCTTCTGGATCATCTGGTTTGTCAGGCTGATCGTCCTTTAATTCTTCCACAACATTTTTATAATGACCTGCATAATCATCATATTCTTGCTGAGTAATACCATACTCTTCTAACATCGACTCATCATACACGGTAAATGACTTAAGCTGTGAGAATAGACGATCAAACTCTTGGAACATCTTAACAAAGATCTTCTTCTCTTTCTTTGAAAGTCCAGGTATGTCTGCCGGTGATTCTGCTGTCACTTTAAGTGCTGCGAGGGACTTACGAAATGCTGGTTCTACCTCATCCCACTCTGCCATAAGAGCATCCTTTGTACCACCTGCAGAATACAATTTCACTGCTGTATCTACTGCGTCCTTAAATAGAACTGGCGCCTGGAATGTGACAATCTGTCCATATACCTTATTCTTATCAAAGATACGATTTGTTCTGGAGAATGCCTGAATCAAATCGTGAGGTCCCATTGGCTGTCTGTCAATAAAGATAGTTGACAGACAAGGTGCATCAAATCCTGTAAGAAGACGATCTACAACAATGACTAAATCAAGCTGCTCATTTCTGCTATCGTATTTATGGTCTTTTCTTGCAAGCCTTTTGTTCAGATTTGCATTGTATCCCTGTATCTGCGCCAAGTCATACTTTGTTCCAAACATTCCATTATAATCGTCCAGAGACTTCTGCATTTTCTGCTGATTTACCTGTGAACCCTCTGCATTCTCTGATACAGAATATGTGATTGCAAACTTCGGGAAATCAGGAAGTACTTGCCTAATCTTCTCATCTATTACAAGTGATGTTTCTCCATTCTTTACTCTTGTCAAAAGATCATAATACTTTTGTGCAATCTGAATGGAGCTAACAGTCAAAAGACCTTCATAAGTCTTTCCCTTACCATTTTGGAATCCCAGCTTATTGAAGCAACGGTTCAGAATAATTTCCAGTACACTTAACATGTGAGTCTCATTATCATAGATGGTTACGTCCGTCTCATCCGAGACATCTTTTGGTCCATTATGCTCTACTTGGAATCCAAGTACCGCATTATCATGGATTGCGTTTTGAATGGTATATCTGTGCAGACGTTCTCCATATAGTTCCTCCGTAGTTCTTGGTAAATCTCCCATTTGCGGATATGGGTTCTCCGCAAATCTTGGAGTACCAGTAAATCCATACCACAAAGATCTTCCGAAGAATCTTTCAATCAATCTCTTTGTATTTGGTGTGACAGCTCTATGGCACTCATCTACAACAAAGGCAATTCTACGATTCTTAATCTTGTCATATTCTGATGTACCCTCTTTCAAGCGCTTGGTAATCAGAATTTGCAGTTTCTGAATTGTTGTAACGATTACCTGCCTATCATCTGACTTCAATTTATTCTTAAGATCGAATACATTATCTGTTTCATCCACATCAATAAGGTCATTGTTGGCGTATGCCTGGAACGCCTGTGTTGTCTGTGTGTCTAAGTCTTTACGGTCAATCAGGAAGATTGTCTTATCAAGTGACGGAATATCCATCAATAAGTTTCTAGTCGCCTTATAAGATGTCAATGTCTTTCCTGAACCTGTTGTATGCCATACAAATCCGGATTTTCCGTTTTTAGAAGCATCTCTTATCGCCTCGATTGCATGGATCTGATATGGTCTCAGTATAATAAGTCTCTTCGCATCCTCATCAAGAACGGTATATCTGGCAATCATTTCATGTGCCTGTGGAATACGAAGCACACTTTTTGCGAAATCAAGATAATCTGTGACAGGGTTATTATCGTTATCTACCCAGCCACTTATGAATTTGTCATTTAATTCTCTGTCTGAAGCTGCCGCAAAATATTTTGTATCAACACCGTTACTTACCACAAACATCTGCACTGCTGAAAAGATACCGGTAAACTTACCTTCTCCAATATACTTCTTAATCTGTCTAAATCCATCCATATATGGATGCTGCTTATTCTTAAGCTCTATATGTATCATAGGCAGACCATTAATCATAAGCGTTACATCAAATCTTCTGTCTCTAGCTGGCATAGCGCTATTTCCATCTGTATCTAATGCCTGATACTGATTGATTACTTCATACACACTACTTCCACCTGCAATATGTTCATGATTCATAACAATAAGATGCAGTTTCTCGGTATCTCTCTGTACGTGAACCATTACTTTTCCATTTTCACCTACAAGCCATTCTCCTGCCTTATAGAACGAAGAAAACTGCAACTGGTTCTTTACCTGATCGAACTCTGCATCTGTAAGTGGTTCTCCGTTTAAACGCTCCTTGTTATTCTGTTCCAGAATATAACGGAAATTGTTCCAGAGATCTGCTTCTGTTTTCAAATCCTGGCGGTATGTCCATTGAGAATCCCCATAGACCAATTGGTCTATCAATTTCTGCTCAATTAAAGCTTCTAATTCTGCCATGTTTGTTATCTCCTTTACTAGAAATAGTTGTATTTCAGTGTATATGAAGGCTTTTTCTGCCAATTTTACCTCTCGTTGGTGAAGAGTGATGAGGTGGTCAAGGGATTGAAAAAAGTTGCCAATCATATCCTGTTCTTCAATAGATGGCATTATAACATCAATATTTTTAACATCATCCTTATATAATGCTCCCATTGTGCTGGATGCATTTAGTCTGGTAAGTTTTTTATTACCTTCTTCAGAAACAAAATAATCATACAGAAAATGTGGTATTACTTTGTCATTTAATTTGAGCAAATACATATTAGGTGCAACTGTTGCATATTTTGTTCTTGGCTCAAAAATATAGACTTTACCTATATCTCCTCGTTTTGCCATCAGTAATTCGCCACCATGAAGTTCAGTCTTTTTTAAAAATTTGTATGATGACTCATCTACATATTTCAATTCTGATAATGGTTTGAGATTTTCTAAATCTGTTATCCTTACATACCAAGCATAACCATCACCGTCTGTTGTATTAACATTTTTTGCCATATCTGCAAAACTACCATTTGCATCATAATCTGTTAATAATTCAAGTAAATCCAAAACCTTACGCTGTTCCCAATCGTTCTTTGTAATTAAACGGCTTTTTTCGCACTTCCACTGGTGAAGAGTGATAAGGTGGTCGATGTTGCGGAAATAGTCTCCGATTTTTCTTTGTTCATCTTTGCTATGTGGAATAGTTACATCAAATTCTGAAAAAATTGATATCCAATGTCGCTCATGAGATGCGGGAACATAATCCACATTTTTAAGTATATTATTGATGCAATAAATATCATCACTTTCATCTTTAAGAGTAAGAAGTTTCATTGCAGAACTCTTGACTTTAAAGGGGAAATCAACAAAATGTGATGATGTTGTAAAGTCATCAAATATTATTACCGGATTATCATGACTAGCATTTTTTATTCCATCTGTTTCATTGGTGTAACCCAAAATAAAACTTTGTCCTGCCGTTAATACAGGTGTTTCATAACTATCATCATAATCTGTACTATCTACTATATACGCTCCTGGCTGCTCATATTTTAAAGTTTCCCCCAACTTACGCTGTTCCCAAACAATCGTCGCATCTTAATCATTTGCATCATTTTCAAGCCATAATTCCTTCCGGCAAATAACTCATATCACACAGTTCATATATTTTTACCTCAACGTTACTAAATCCCTGCTTACGATGTATTACATCGTAAGCTATCTGATTGAGCACTCATAAAATCCCCCACCCAGAATTTTCCAAAATATGAATTTAGCAAATACATGAAAGACTTTTTTCTTATACAAACATGTTCTGGAGCATAAATTTCTTCATATTTTGCAATTCTTTACACTTGCGCTGGTGAAGGGTGATAAGGTTGTCGAGGTGACGCAAATATGAGCCGATAGCAACCTGTTCTTCTTTGTGTCTCGGCAAAAATATATCAATATCAAAGAAATCATCGGCTGAGATATTCAATAATCCGTGATTTCTTGCTCCCTCCGCTGCACGCTCAGAAACACCTTTATGCCATCTGTCAGTATCAAAGAAAACTGTCAAATAGTCGCTATCAATTTCACTTTGATTTTTAATGCTAAAAACAATGTAAAGTGTTGATAATACGCCCTTTTCGTACAAATCAAGGCGCTTAACTGCTCCAAAAGGAAACCCATCTGAAGTGCTTTTGTTATATGCAAATTCACCATTCAACACCAAGTAATAGTTGCTCACATCTCGACTTGCTACACGGTTATTAAAATAGGTGATTTGGTCAACAAGTCCGTATTGTGCAGATATTGTAAGTGGTAGGCTTGACTCATTGTTTGTGTTCTTCCTGACTACTCTTTCTACTATATCTCCCAGCTTACGCTGTTCCCAATCTTCAGTAAATCCTGAAAATCTGATTTCTGGAACGGTTGCTCCATTTTTCGGAAACATCTTTTGAAGCATATATTTTTTTAATTTTTGGGTCTCATCACACTTCCGCTGGTGAAGAGTGATGAGGTGGTCAAGAGACTCCAAATAGTCTCCTATTTTTCTCTGTTCTTCTATTGATGTATACTGAATTTCAATAGTCTTCATTCCAGCAATATCTATACTTCTTCCATCTCTTATCCCATATACATGTGGTACTAATTTATGCTTTATAAATTCATGGGAACGAAAGTATGGATAATAGAATCTTGAATCTGCTACATCACTATGAAATGTATGATATGCAGGGCTTATAATGCCATCTAACAATGATTTTTCAAGTCCTCCTTCAAAGGAACGAAGATGCACTATGAAGTCATCTTTCCGCACCATTTTATAATTAGACAAATTAGATTCATCATACATTAAATTTCGGTCAGATTCTTCTCTTTTAACTGTTCCTCCACCCTGAATAATAGTAAGAGCCGGCAGCTCCGTATGGTTCTTTTCAGAGTATTCTTTAAACACTTCTCCTAACTTACGCTGTTCCCAATCTTCGGTGAATCCTTTAAATCTAAGTTTTGGTTTATTCATATGGAGCACCTCTCAATCATCTTAATGTACGCACTTAGAGATTCCATAACACCTGCGTCATCACAAGTAAGGTCATGCAACATTGATACAAATTCTTTCTGAACAGTTTCAAGCTCCTTGTCCGTCTGCTCCATTTCTGATAGAATGTCGCTTAACTCTATTTCCTCTTCCTCTTCAAAATTATCAACATAACGAGGAATATTTAAGTTGAAATCATTCTTCTCCAGGTCTTCAAAGCTTGCAAGATAAGATTCCTTCTCTACTGTCTCTCTCTTGCTGTAGAGTTCAAGAACTTCATCAATATGTGCGTCCGTCATTTCATTCTGCTTCTTGCCCTTGTTGAACTTCTGTGACGCATCAATAAATAATACATCTCTTCCATCTCTGTGCTTCTTCAATACAACGATACAGGTTGGTATTGATGTGTTGTAGAATAGGTTGGCAGGAAGACCAATTACAGCATAAATATTTCCTGATCGCAGAAGTTTTTCTCTAATCTTGCCTTCCGCTGCTCCTCTGAACAGAACACCATGTGGTAATACGATTGCCATTGTTCCGTTATTCTTCAAATGATATAGTCCATGAAGCAAAAATGCATAATCGGCTTTTGACTTTGGTGCAAGCACACCATAATCACTAAATCTCTCATCCTGTAAGAAACCAGCCGCAGCACTCCATTTTGCAGAATATGGAGGGTTCATAAGCACCATATTAAAGTCTGTCTCTTCGCCAGTAGGCCAATCCGCATCAAGCGTATCGCCATTGCGAAGATTCTGATTCTCTGGTGCAATTCCATGTAAGAACATATTCATTCTTGCAAGATTAAATGTAGATGTATTTAATTCCTCTCCGTAATATCTGATATTTAATGGATCAGAACAATATTTCTTTGCATTCAAGAGAAGAGAGCCTGAACCCATGCATGGATCATATACTGACAATCCCTTCTTATCTTCCTGACCTGCAATCGCAATTCTTGTTAAAATCTTGGAAACTGCCTGAGGTGTATAGAACTCTCCAGCTTTCTTTCCTGTCTCTGATGCAAACTGTCCAATTAAATATTCGTATGCATTACCTAAAATCTCTGCATCCGAATTAAGAAGATCCGCTTTGTCAATCTCCTTAACAAGATTGGATATGGTATCGCTCTGCTTCTGATCTCCTGCACCAAGTCTATTAGAATACAAATCAATATCTGTAAATAAGTCTGCAAACAGTGGATCACTCTGTTCAATGTTATTAAAGGCTTTCTGCAGTTGCTCTCTGTTAAAAGAATTATTTCTTGCTGCATCTGCAAAACATGTATATGTAAGATCAGGTTCAATCACATAATGACAAGCAGATTTAATCTCTTCCTTTAACTCCTCTGCGCTCTCATCCTCTAAAGCTTCACGATATGCGTCTAAAGCTACCTTTAATGTTTCAGGCTTCTCATCATAAATAAGGTCATACACTTTTATGAGAAATGAATCAGACAAATATTTATAGAATACGATTCCTAGAAGGTAATCCTTATACTCGTTCGCATCCATCTTTGATCTCAAAATATCTGCACCACTCCACAATACACTTATTAGGTCTTTGCTGTTTTCTGTTTCAGCCATTTTCTATCTCCTTCTGTTTTATTTTTCTATTTCGACAATATCATCTAGTCCACAATTCAATGCAACACATATCCGGACTAACACATCCATTGCTACATATTCATTGTTTGTCATCTTCACAATTGTGCTACGTGATATAGATGTTGCTTCTCGAAGTTGTACCTTAGACATGTTCTTATCTATCAGTAATTTCCATAATGGTTTATAATTGACATTTGCTCTCGTAATCGTCATCTGAAGTCCTCCATGTGTTATATGCTTACGATTGTTTCTATCGACAGTACTACTTATGTTACTATACCACTTGCATGTTGTTTTCACAATCATAATGTGTGAGAATTCATACAGCACCCCCACACCATTGTATACTTTTTCTTTTTTGTTTATTGGGATATGATAGGTTTAGACATCATATAGGCAGTGTGAAGGCTGCATGGAATACAGCATTCTTGAAAAATAATCTCTTCCCAGATCAGTACTATCTTGACCTCTTTCTTGTGACATCCTTCTGATTTTTTTCATTGCGTTCTTCTCCGGATTTCTGCATCACCTCCATCATTTCCTGATAATCCAAATATTCATACTTCCATCTGTGGGTTATACCATCCACATTGTTTAGTACATCCGTCCAAATGAGTTGTATCTGATCTGACAATTTCTTCTTCAACTCTTTCTTCTGGATTTCCTCGTAATCCGTTCTTGATAACACCGGCTCTTTCAATTCCTCTATGGTCATATTGGCATAGTCTTTGGTATCTATGGCAAGCAGATAATCGGCATATTCCTGATTCCACTCCTCTGCATCCACCAAGGCATAAAAGTAGCGGTTTTTCGTGTCGTTCTTATCCCACGCAAGCTGCTTTTTCTTATCAAAGATTTCTTTCTGTCTCTTTTCCTCATCTTCTTTTCCTGCCTTGATTTTGGCAATAGCGGTTCTTGACTGCGATGTGCTTTAAGATTGCCATTTAACCACCTGCCTTCCTGTACTTATCTCTCCAAGAGCTATCTGATACTTCAATCACATTCGACTCCTTCTCTTGCTTTTCTTTTCGTCTGGATTTTTTCCACAGGCTATATCCTCTAATGCTGGCAATATCCGAAATTTCAAATCTACGGATATATTCTGATGTGGATAGCCCTGTCTTTCTTGCTTTCTCTTCTATCTGCGCCTTTTCATCAACGGAGATACGAAGCTCCATTCGTGACATTGGCACTTTCTTTTTATCTGTCTGTTGTTTCATACATTCATCATTCCTTTCAAGATATGCCAGTAGTATCAATCAGATTGCTAAACGAGTAAATTCTACTGGTGTAATCTATAGTGATGATATAAAATGTATAAAAAATCAGATTGTACATTTATCAAAAGAAGTATGGCAAATTCATTCTCTATTATTAGATAGAACTAATACAAAATAGCACCTATAAAAGTGCATATAAAAAAGAATACTCTGATTATTTGCTCAGAGTATTCTTACTTAGTTATATTTGATACTATCCTTTTTTATTTTATTTCAACTATTGTTCTTTCAACAAAAGCCTTCTTTGTTTCATCTTCATCAAAATCATCCAATATACCATTGCCATCACCCGTTTTATCTAACAAGGCATGTCCTTTATATATTTCAATTTCTTGTGAAAACCAACAATCTTGCTTTACAAAACATAATTCATAATTTTCAAAACAGAAAATAATAGCTTTAGTATCCCACATATCATATGCTACATTTTCGTCAATCTTTAAGGTTGTATGATCATTTATCAATAAGATTTTCTTGATCGTTTCACCAACATTGGTTTCATTAATATCATTATTAATCATAGAATCAATATTATTCCATTTAGTCTTAGATATACGAAATATCGTCGCTTCGCCATCTAATGTAAGGAAATCCATTGCCTCAAATTCATTGGTTAATTCATATACAACATCTTCAATTTCAAAGCCTAATACGGCTGTAACAGAATTGGTATACATAAACTCTGCATGCTTATATTTTGTTAAAGTTTTTCCAATAAAGGATTTTATTAATGCTGTATCAAATCTGAAATCATATTGTTTCATCATTTATCTTCTTCCTTTCCAAAGTGAATCTTTTGCTGTTTTATACCACCTGAATCCGTACTTTTAGAAATATTAATATTTACACCGGGGTAGTTATCAGATTTTGTAGTAGGTCTGAATGTGATAATACTTCCATCCGCCATATAAGTTATTTTTCCTTTTCCGTTAGGTAAATCCTTTTCTATACCACCAAAAGCAATTTTAGCATAAAACTCTTTTCCTATACTTGCAGGATTATCTCCATATATCACACGCACTCTATTACTCGTTCCTTGATCCCCAAAATATCCATTAGTGAATTTAAAGGATTTTTGTAGAGTAGAAATATTATCAGAATCATACTTATAAAAATCCTGTTCAGGTATTCTAAAATCTCTTTAAACGTGTTACCCAGTAACGCATCCAGCTAAAATTTTTTTTTCACAGCATACAAAAAAGACCGCCCTTTCGGACGGTCTTTCAATCTTTATCACCTTATATCATTTTGAAATGCTTAAATGCTTCCAGAATCAATTTTTTCTTTTCCTCTGGGCACTTCGGCACCTTATGACCTTCGGCTCCTGTATTGTAATTTTCACGCTTCTCAAAGCCGCATTCATCCTTACACTGAGCAATGTATAACGATGATACAGAACCATTATACTGTTCCTTAATCCATTTCTTGATTTCTGCATAAGTCGCAGAACCCTTGATACCACGCATTTATTCGTTGTCTTCCGGCTCATAATCTACGTGCATATATTCAATGCTTTTATCTTCGACCATTTTCCTACTCAAAAGTACAACCGTCTCAACGTGTCCTGTACCAGGGAACATATCAACAACCTTTCCCTGTACAAGTCTGTAGCCCTCTCCATATAACAGAGTCAAATCTCTTGCAAGTGAAGTTGGTTTGCAGGAAATATACACAATATTCTCTACTTCGTAGCTCAATATCTTCTTAAGCGCCTTTGCATTTACACCGTCTCTTGGTGGATCAAGAATAATAATGTCCGGCTTAACTTCCACATCGTCAAGAGAAGTAAGAACGTCACCCGCCAAGAATCCACAGTTATCAAGGTTGTTAAGCTGTGCATTTATCTTTGCGGCTTCAACTGCCTCTTCAACAATCTCAATACCAACAACTTCCTTTGCAACAGGCGCAACTATCTGTGCTATTGTTCCTGTTCCGCTGTATAAGTCGTAAATAACAGGCTTTTCACCATTCTTAATCATTTTGTCAGTGAATACCATATCTCTTACTACACTATAGAGTCTTTCCGCACCCTTAGAATTTGTCTGAAAAAATGAAAATGGTGTAATTTTAAACTCAAGACCAAGAAGGTTTTCAGTTATAAAATCTTTGCCATAAAGTAAATTCAGCTTGTCGCATTTAACAGCATCAGCAATGGCATCATTTTCTATATGCATGATTCCTGCAATCTTGCCTTCTAATTCATTTTCAAGTTCAAGAAGTGCATCCTTATATTTATTAGTAAATTCAGCTGTGCGCTCCATGTCCTGAGTTGTTGTAACGATGACAATCATAATTTCACCGTTAAATGCACTTCTTCTGAGGAGTAAATGTCGAAGTACTCCTTCTCTTGCCATGTTGTGGTAGAAATCAAGACCTGATTCATTTACCATCTGGCGTGTTTTTCTTACAATCTTGTTGAAATCTTCATGCACAATCAGACAGTCATCTGCTGGAGAAATTGCATACTTTGAATTTCTTCTGTGCATTCCGATTACAATTTCCCCATCCTTAACTTCATCACCGAAGCTGTATTCCATTTTATTTCTGTATTCATGGACACTTGGACTTGGAACTATTTCATCAAATATTGCATCGCTCACTTTGTAGTATTCACTATCATCGGACACATATGGAGCTTCCCCCTCGCCCATATATGCACCATTATGAATTCCATCGAGAGCAGTTCCCATGATTCTAACAATTTCTTTACGCTTCATTTCAAGCTGAGCTTCATAGTCCATTGGAAGATATACGCATCCGCCGCACTCTCCAAATACAGGACATCTCTTTTCTGTTTCATACTCAGACTCTTCTAAAATATTTACCAGATTACCTGCAGTCTGCTTCTTTAATCTGAATTCAATCTTCTGCCCCGGAATAACATTTTTTATAAGAACTCTCTGACCGTTATCTTCCGGATTCTCAGCTTCAATAACCTCAACCTCAGCTCTTGCTGGAAAATGTATTCGATCTGTTACTATTCCCTTGTATAACTCTTTACGCTTCATCTGCTATATGTGCTCCTGTTTGTTATATTTCACTTATACTCATATCTTTATATGATACTATAAAACACCCGATATCCAAAACAAAAAACATCCCATATGATACTTCCGCTGCCCTATTGCATGCTTAGTATCCATATAGGATGTTTCTTATTATCTGATACACAATTCAAATATTATAATCTGATAATTATAACTTGATGATATCGTAGTATTTCATGTTATTTGCAGAATTAACATTTTCATTTACAAGCTTCTCACCATCTGATGATGCCTTGTAGCTCTTTGTTAAATCTGTAGTTGTGTTTCCAAGAGAGCCATCTGCTGCAACATAAATGTTGTCATATTCTACTATGAAATAGATTTTCTCTGTACCTGTTCCATTTGTAACTGTGGCACTGTAAACCATATACATTATATTTTCAGGTCCGTTGAAATTATCTGTTGTAGAATTAGCTGCAGCTGTTGTTTCTGCCTGATTCCCTTCAGTTGTTTCAGTCTGAGTATTCTGTAAAGGCTTTCTCTTTAAGAAATAAGTGTCAATGAGCTGAATGTCAGATGCTGTCTCTTCATTTGCCTGTGTTAAATAGTCAGCGTTATTTGTTGCTGTATATAACATTCTGAATGTCTTATCAGCTGTCTGATCTGTAATCATTTCAATATTTGCTGCATTAAGCTTATTCTTATATTCATTTGTTAACTTCTCAGCATATGATACATATGTACTAAGACCATTAATTTCAACCTTTGTCTCTGTTGAAGCAGGAACATATCCCTGATCAGCTATTAAATGAATATCTGATGTACAAGTGATTGTAATCATCTCACCGTTACTTAAATTATCTGTTTTGCTGGCTGTAAACTGAAGCTGTTTAAATAATTCGTTATCTGAATTATTTACAAGTGTTAATGATGCATCAGGACTGATTCCCTTAATATCAACTGTTACGAATGAGAAAATATCAATCTGCTCACCCTCTTTAATATTTTCAGCCTTGTATGAACATTTATCTGTTCCAACATTTTTATTTACATAATCTGATAACTTCTGGTTGTTATTAAGAAGTTCTTCAGGCTGAATAAAGTAAATCTCAAAATCATTACCATTTGCAATATCAGTAGAATCTGTCTTTGCCTCAATCTTATCTACATACTGCTTTGCAAGATCCTTTAATTCAGTATCTTCTTCACCATCTGTTAATGCACTATATAATTCATCCTTTTCGATGCTTATTTCTGCTGTTGCATAATTGTTAACGCCTTTGTAATTTACTGATATATAATCTGATAATTTAACCTTCTTACCCGTAAATACAACAAATACCAATATCAGTATTACAGCAACAGCTCCTGCTGCCACAAGAATACCTGTTGTTATTTTAGCTTTCTTTGACATACATACTCCTTTTTCAATTATGTTGCATGAAACCAACCATAGTATACTCTTTGAATAGAACCAAATCAAATTTTTAAAGATATCTTTATATTTCTAAATCAATCATAACTTATAATATTATTCACATTTTATCTTTATAAATAATGCAAATTTCTTATTTACACAAATTTATATCAACATAAAACTCTATTATTTTAAACTTAACATCTGATTATTTAATTGTCATAATATCCGATACTTCAATTCCTTATCTTCCTGTCAAATCAAACTATTTTTACAAAATATTTCTCATTGCAATGTGTAAAATTATGTTGTGTAAAATATAGTTTTATGATAGAATTAACTCATATTTTGTGGGGCATTTTTGCTAAATGTACATATTATTTACATTAATGACTAATTGAACCGTTGTCCAATTTGCCTGATTAAGTTTATATTATTATTAATAAAGGGATTTACTAATTACGGAGGTTTCTGTAGTGAACGAATATGACATCATAATTATCGGTACCGGTCCTGCCGGACTCAGTGCTGCTATTACTTCAACAATCAGAAATAAGAAAATATTACTTTTTGGTGATGACCATTCAAGTCAGAAGGTATGCAAAGCTCATGTTATAAATAACTATCTCGGTCTTCCTTCTATTTTAGGAGAAGATTTAGCAAAGGCATTCCTTGATCATCTTAAGAAATTTGATATCGAAATTAAAAATGAAAGAGTTGCCAAAATCTATCAGGTTGGCGAAAAATTTGCAGTCCAGGTAGGCCAGGAAATGATCACAACAAAGACAGTTATCCTTGCAACAGGTGTTGTAATGTCTAAGACATTCCCTGGTGAAGATGAGCTTCTCGGTAAGGGTGTAAGCTACTGTGCTACATGTGATGCTGCATTATACAAGAATAAGGAAGCTATCGTTGTTTCATACAGTCCTGAATTTGAACATGAAGTTGATTTCTTAGCTGAATATGCTGATCATGTTGTATATATGCCTATATACAAATATGATTCAATTGATTTTAATAGGGAAAATATTTCAATTGTAAATGAAAAGCCTGTTTCAATATTAAGTCTTGATGAGGCATCTAAGGAAGAAGGAATTGATCCTGAACTTCTTGAAGTAAAGGTGGATCCTAACGCAAGTCCATTTGCTCCAAAGCTCGATCCTGTTTTCTTAAAGACAAATGAAGGTATCCACAGAATAGACGGCGTATTTATCCTTAGAAGTGCCATTTCTCCAGGAAAGCTTATTGATGGTCTTAAGACAGTAGGACCTCACGTTGAAGTTTCAAGAAGAATGGAAACAAATATCCCAGGTATCTTCGCATGTGGTGACATTGCAGGTGAGCCATATCAGTATATTAAGGGTGCGGGCGAAGGTAACTCAGCTGCCATTTCCGCTGCAGAATATATCGATAAATTAACTCATAAGCACGAGGACTAATGTACGGTTTGGTTGATTGGATTACTTGACTAAAAAAATATAAAATCATATAGTTTGATTGATAAAATAAATATTCAGATTAGTTAATTGACCAGATAGGCTGATAAATAAAATATTATATGTTAAAAGACAGACTCACAAAATTTATGTGAATCTGTCTTTTTTAATTTCCTATATATCTTTTTGATGCTGTTCTTAGTACATTTAATATATTTTTATCAGGCCCACGGATCTGATTCTTTTGGTGTTTTTACTCCTACGAGTAAAGAATGCTCCCAAAGGAACCATTTTCCATCACTTCCACGCTGACGTAACATTATTGGTCTTGGAGTATCTGCTCCTCCACATGGAATAAATAATTTCATATATCCATCTACATCATCTGAAACATGACTGCTTTCGATTTCAATTGTAAATGGTTCTGAAGGAGTGTAATTATTGTCCGGAACAGAACCTTTAAAATATGTAAATGGTAAATATGTTTTACCATCACAGAATCTGTCATTCAAAAATGAAATATCATGTCCGTTAAGAGGTCTTGGTCCTCTTAGGAAGTTAAGCATTTCTGTGCCAATGTCTCTATCCGCTGCATATGCACATAGAGCAAGTACGGTTAATGCTGCTGTTTTAAAAGGAGTATCGAGACTTGCTTCCGGCAATGCCTGCATTTCCCCTAAACTTTCAGGTAATGCATTGAAAACAAATGTCTCTTTCTTCTTACCTACTGCACCTAATGTATCATTTACTGCCTGCTTTGCCGTATTCTTTAACTTATCAAAAATACTCATAACAATACCTCCATATAACTATGTCTAGTGTTGTTTCAGTGCCGGTTTATTCCTTTCATTTCATGCTAATAGTTTCTATCTGATTTGAATATTACACTATGATTCAGATGTCGGTCAACGTTGCAATATTATAAAAAATCACCTTAATTTCGATGTGAAAAAGCTCTATCATATACAAGAATTTACATATTAGATAGTACTTCCAATTTCAAAAATTAACTTAAAAACAACCCCTCTCAGATCCGTCAGATTATGGAGTCATTTCTCCTTTTGACATTCCTGAAAGGGGTTATATTTTATTTTTAAATATATCTCTTATTCAAAATTTTCTGAACAAGTTCTTTATTATTTTTAGTTTCAGAGAATAAATCCAGTAATCTCTCTGTAACTTCTTCTCTTTTAAGACCATTTAACGCCTTATGAATAATATCTACCGCGGCAAATTCATCTTCATCCAGTAAGAGATCATCTCTTCTTGTACCTGATTTGCAAACGTCTATTGCAGGGAATACTCTCTTCTCCTGAAGCTTTCTATCAAGGATAAGTTCCATGTTACCTGTTCCCTTGAATTCCTCGAAAATAACTTCATCCATTTTACTACCTGTATCAACAAGTGCAGTTCCAAGGATTGTAAGACTTCCTCCCTCTCTTATATTTCTGGCAGCACCGAAAAATCTCTTAGGCATATATAATGCTGCAGGATCAAGACCACCTGAAAGAGTTCTACCACTGACCTGAACAGTCTGATTGCTTGCTCTTGTAAGTCTCGTAATACTATCAAGCAATATTACAACATCCTTGCCTGACTCAACGAGGCGCTTGGCTCTCTCGATTGTCATATCAGCCGCTCTCTTATGGTGATCAGGCTGTTCATCAAATGTGGAATAAATGACATCCACTCTTTCTCCTACTATAGACTCCTTAATATCAGTAACTTCCTCAGGACGTTCATCAATAAGAAGAATCATAAGATAAATGTCCGGATATTTATGTGTGATTGCATTTGCTATTTTCTTAATTAATGTTGTCTTACCTACCTTAGGAGGTGCCACAATCATTCCACGCTGACCCTTTCCGATGGGAGCAAGTAAATCTATGATTCTTGTGGCCATATCCTCATTATTTTCACTTTCGAGAGTAATTCTCTCTTCAGGATAAATCGGAGTAAGATTATTAAATGTTCTTCTCTTTTCAAGCTGACCAATCTCAACATCATTTATCTTATCGATATAAATGAGAGCCATATATTTATCTTCCGGCTTATTTCTTCTCTTAAGTCCCTCTATCTGGTCACCTGTCTTAAGATTAAATCTAGTGATGTGAGTAGGCGAAACATAAACGTCATTTGGTCCCGGTAAAAAGTTTTCACATCTTAAGAAACCATAGCCATTTTCATTTTCAACAACTTCAAGAATTCCAACTACCTTCTCAGGCTCTGTTCCCTCTCCTGAATATGGATCTGTGTTCTCGGAAACGCGGTTATTATTTCTGTTTCCATATCTCGAATCATCATATTTATTCTTGTTGTAACGATTGTCGGAGTCAGAATATCTTCCGTTTGAGTTACCATTGTCGGAGTATCTGCCGTGGGATTTATCATCATCTGAATATCTACCGTTGGAGCTACTATTATCCTGGTATCTGCCATTTGAACTATCATCGTCTGAATATCTTCCATTGGAGTTACCGTTATCTGAATATCTGCCGTTTGAGCCATCATCGTCAGAATTTCTTCCGTTGGAATTACCGTTATCTGAGTATCTACCTGATGTGCCACGACCATCGTATCTGTCTGAAGATGTGCGATTTTCATATCGATCAGATGCTGTACGATCTTCGTATCTTTCTGATGATGCACGATCCTCATATTTGTTTGATTCCTCATGCTTTTCAATATCCGGTTCATGATTGCAAAGCACATCAATAAGATCATCTTTTCTAAGAGATGACACACCTTTTATTCCGTTTTCTTTAGCAATCTGTTTTAACTCTAAAATGGATAATTGCTCAAAACGCTCTCTATTGCGCATTATATAATCTCCTATTCAATCTTATACGGAAAACTATTGAAGTGATGACTCCAATAGGCACCTGAGATTCAGGTTGTTACATCAAAATAAAATTACTTAATAGATAATAGTTATATCTTTAAAAAAAGTCAAATTAGACTATACTTTTCTTACTTTTGTAAAGTTTAAGCATGATTTTGCTTTTTACACGACTTCTTTTGTAAAGCTATGCATGAATTTACTTCTCACATGCTTACTCTAATAAAGCTTAAGCATGATTTTCTCTTTTTCAATGCTTAAGCTTTTTATAAATTTAACGATTATATGTCATGACGATTTTCTGCATCCAGTAAATATAATAGATAACATTACTTTCCCGAATGTCAGATTCACTAATAATTCTCTACAAACAAAATAAAATAATTCTTCAATATTATTCTATCACTTCATGAAAATTAAACTTCGCCATCTTCTTTCTTTTCAGCATTTAATTCTGCAAGAACCTTGCCCAATGCACCAACAAAGAATTCCTCCTGCTGGGCACCGGAAATGCTGTACTTATTATTAATTACAAAGAAAGGTACGCTCTTAATGCCAAATGCCTGTGCATCCGCCTCATCTCTCTTTACTTCATCAGCAAATGCATCCCCTGCAAGAACATTTTCAACCTCATCCTTATCTAAACCTGCTTCAACTGCAATCTTCACAAGAACATCTCGATTGTTTAACTCTAAATTGTCCCCGAAAAATGCAGCAAATAATGAAAGTATCATTCTGTTGGCAAGTCTCTTATCGCCCTTTGAATATGCAAGCTTTGTAAGTCTGTGTACATCAAATGTATTAGTAAATTTCGCTGTCTTAAGGAAAAAATCAATACCCTCAGACATTCCCATTTGCTGAATTGCCTCAAGCTGTGCATTTGCCTGCTCTTCTGTTATTCCATATGTAGTGGCAATCTTTTCTACACCTTTATAATATACGTCCTTTTCTGCATCAGGATATAATTCAAAACTTCTCATATCAAGCTCAACCTGATCAACTATTCCGAGCTTCTCAATGGCCTTTAATAATCTTATCTCACCAATATAGCAAAATGGACAAACATAATCGGACCAATATGTTATTTTAATCATATTTCCTCCATATATGAAAAGTTGCAAATCTAATCAGTTAAGTTCTTTCTTAATTACTTCGATCATCTTACGGAGTGCTTCGCCTCTGTGGCTGATATTATTCTTCTCTTCCGATGAAAGCTCCGCGCTTGTTCTGTTGTATTCAGGAATAAATAAAATCGGATCATAACCAAATCCATTGATTCCCTTTGGCTCTCTTGCAATAATGCCTTCCATTGCACCTTCAGTAACAAATTCTCTACCGTCTGGGAGAACTAACGCCATACAACATCTGAATCTCGCAGTTCTGTCTGGATCAGCAACATTTTCAAGTTTCTCGATTAACGCATTATTTTTAATGTCATATGATGTATCTTCACCCATAAATCTTGAAGAATAAATTCCAGGTGCACCGTCTAACGCATCAATCTCAAGTCCTGAATCATCTGAAATAGTAGGCTTGCCTGACAATTTGCAAATCTCTCTCGCCTTAAGTAATGCATTTTCCTCAAATGTAGTTCCTGTTTCTTCAACTTCTACATTAATTCCTGCATCAGCCAATGATACAAATGTAATGTCACTACCTGACATCATTTCAGAAATTTCTTTTACCTTTGATTTATTATTAGTTGCCAATATTATTATATTATCCATGTGATAACTCCTTTTGCTTTGGCGTATTTATTTTCTTAGTTAGCTTCTCTATTTCTCTTAGGTGGCTTCTTACCCTCAAATGAATATAAGTAAGTCTTAATCATACCATTGTATAATTTTCTCTTCTTTGTTGCCTTCTTATTGAAGTCCTTTTCGATTTCTTCATATGGAGTGATTACATATGCTGACCAGTCATCAAGCTTGTTAAATGCATTTCCAAGTGCTGTATAAATCTGAGGTAATGCTTCCTTCTCTTCAAGTCTCTCACCGTATGGAGGATTAGTAATAATGAAACCATATTTCTTTGCATGGCTAAGATCCGCAACATCTCTGTTTTGAAAATGAACTAAATCAGCAACACCTGCTCTTGCTGCATTATCTCTTGCAATCTTTAAAACCTTGTCATCGATATCATATCCCTGTAAATGAGTTTCTACATCAGTATCAATTACATCATTTGCTTCTTCAATTACATCATTCCATATTGATTTTGGAACTAAATTAGACCATGTATTAGAAGTAAAGCTTCTATGCATACCAGGCGCAATATTTGCCGCCATCATGGCTGCCTCAATAATAATAGTTCCACTACCTACAAATGGATCAACCAAGATTCTGTCAGGTCTCCATGGAGTAAGCTTAATAATAGATGCTGCAAGTGTTTCTGAAATAGGAGCATCACCACTGGCAATTCTGTAACCTCTCTTATGAAGTGCTACACCTGTAGTATCAATACATACAGAAACCTTATCCTTTAAAATCATAATTTTAATTGGATATTCATTTCCTGTTTCTTCAAACCAGCTGATGTTATATTTCTTACTTAAACGGCTGACAATTGCCTTCTTAACGATAGACTGGATATCACTACCGGAAAATAACTTACTGTTTACGGAGCTTGCCTTTGTAACCCAGAATTTACCGTCCTTAGGAATAAATCTTTCCCATTCCAACTCAGCAACCTGATCGAATAATTCTGTAAATGTTACAGCCTGAAATTCTCCAACACAAATCATTACTCTTTCAGCAGTTCTAAGATTAACATTTGCTCTTGCAATAGCTTCATCGTCTCCTTCGAAGTAAACTCTTCCGTTATCTACCTTTGAAATATCATATCCCAAGTCATAGATTTCTCTCTTAAGAACAGCCTCTAAACCGAAATGACATGGACAAACAAGCTCGTATAAATTATTCATCATATTTTCCTTTGTAAATACTTAATAAAGTGTTCTTTCATATAATTAAACTAAATTTGCAAAAAAAAACCGACTTAAAAAGTCGGACGAGAAATGTACGTAGCAAGATTCGAACTCGCGACCTTCTGGTCCGTAGCCAGACGCTCTATCCAGCTGAGCTATACGTACATAAAAACATGCCGGCGATCGGGGTCGAACCGATACGGGTATTACTACCCACAGGATTTTAAGTCCTGGGCGTCTGCCAATTCCGCCACGCCGGCATAATCAATAAATTTCAATATGAAAATAATCACCCTTGTAACTTGTACAAGAAAGCGACCCGAAAGGGACTCGAACCCTTGACCCCCGCCGTGACAGGGCGGTGCTCT